>OIXQ01000740.1_pt1 | contig 13851 bp, 11 predicted proteins | sample 1587791 | NCBI WGS metagenome assembly OIXQ01 (sample SAMN03283273) | human gut metagenome | biome: human-associated habitat; material: feces | host: Homo sapiens | place: Peru | collected 2012
TGACACCGTCGCCCATCTCGATGATGGAGACATCGAACGTGCCGCCGCCGAGGTCGTAGACCATGATCTTCTGGTCGTCTTCCTTATCGATGCCGTATGCCAGAGAAGCGGCAGTCGGCTCGTTGATGATACGCTTGACGTTCAGGCCGGCAATGGTGCCTGCGTCCTTGGTGGCCTGACGCTGGCTGTCGTTGAAGTAGGCAGGCACAGTGATGACAGCCTCGGTGACGGTCTCGCCCAGATAAGCCTCGGCGTCAGCCTTCAGCTTCTGCAGGATCATAGCGCTGACCTGCTGGGGAGTGTACTCCTTGCCGTTCAGGGTCACCTTGTGGTCGGTGCCCATCTGACGCTTGATGGAAGAAACGGTGTTGTCGGGGTTGGTGATAGCCTGACGCTTTGCCACCTGACCTACCAGACGGTCGCCGGTCTTGGTGAAGCCGACAACGGACGGGGTGGTGCGGGCACCCTCAGAGTTTGCGATGACGACGGGCTCGCCGCCCTCCATGACAGCCACGCAGCTGTTGGTCGTGCCAAGGTCGATACCAATGATCTTACTCATAATGAAAGCTCCTCTCAAATCAAGAACGTTATTTGTTTATATGATGCTCAATGTGTGTAAGCGGATGTTTATTTGAAAACCCTTGCGGGTCTTTGCGAGGTTATTCGGCTACCACAACGGTGGCATGGCGGACGATCTTATCGCCCAGCTTGTAGCCCTTCTGGTAGACGGTGACCACCGTGCCGCTCTCCTGTCCCTCCTGTGCGGGGACCTGCTGCACGGCGCTCATGAAGTTGGGATCAAAGGGCTTGCCCAGCGACTCGATCTCCTCCACATGAAGAGCCTCCAGCGCCTTGGCGGCTTTGTCCAGCGTCATGGTCACGCCCTTTTTGTAATTCTCGTCGGTGGTGGGGGCGTTGGCCGCCATTTCCAGCGTGTCGAGGATGGGGATGATCTGGTTGACCGCAAACGAAACGCCATCGTTGAACTTCTGGTCCGCTTCGCGGGCGGTGCGCTTGCGGTAGTTGTCGTACTCGGCAGCCATCCGCAGCAGCTTATCCTTCGTCTGGCCCGCTTCCTGTTCGGCCGCAGCCAGCTTGGCTTTCGCGGCTTCCAGCTCACGGGTCTTTTTGTTGAACCAGCCGCCGTCCTTCTTGGCGTCCTTCGGCTCTTCCGTGGCAGCTTCCTGTTCGGGGGCTGCTTCCGGTGCGGCCTGTGCAGCCGTGTTCGGCTCTTCCGCTGGATTCTGTTCGGCCTGCGGGGCCTTCTTGGTTTCTTCGCTCATTCCAGGTCCTCCTTATAAATCACAGTCCGCCGGGGTGCGGCTGCCTGCGGGGTATCTTTTCGTTTTCCGCTCATGCCCTCGCCAAGCTGATCGGCGAAGGTGTGCAGCAGGGGCATCAGCTTCTGGAAAGGCATCCGTGTCGGTCCGATCAGGGCTACCGTGCCCCACAGACCGCCGCCCACCAGATACCGGTCGCTGACGATGCACAAGCCCGGGATCTGCGGCTCGATGTCCTCACCCAGCAGGATGCTTTCGTTCCGCTCTGCGGGCGGTGCGATGAGCCGTGCGGCCTCTTCCTCGTCGTTCAGGAGGGAGAGGATGGAGCCGACCTTGCCATCCAGCTGGGGCCAGTCGAGCAGATACTGCTCACCGCCCAGATAGACATGCGGCTGGGTCGAATCCTGCAGGATCGCGGCCGCTGCCGACACCACCGGGACCAGCTCAGGGCTGATCTGGCTGCACAGCTCTGCGAGGAGCCGCGGCGAAAGATCGATGGGGGCAACGAATGTCAGATTCCGGTTGAGCAGGGCGGCCAGCGCCGCTGCATTCTCCCGGGAAAGTCCGGTGCGGACCCGCGCCACGCGGGTGCGGACGTAACCAGCGGTGGTCACAGCCAGAACCGCAGCCGCGCTGCGTCCGACCTGCACCACCTCATAGTGGGCGATGCACAGGTCCTCGGCACACGGGGTGCTGACGGCGGCGGTGCAGCCGCTGATCTGTGCCAGCGCTTTGGCTGCGCCCTGCGCGAGCTTTTCCGGCTCGTGGTCCAAACTAGCGAACACCGCATCGACCCGCGCCCGGGTCACACGATCCAGCGGCTGGTCATCGGTGAGAAGATTGTCCAGATAATAACGGTAGCCCTTGGCACTGGGGACACGGCCCGCGCTGGTGTGGGGCTGCTCCAGCAGACCCAGCTTGGTCAGCGCCGCCATCTCGTTGCGCAGCGTGGCGCTGGAGACTGCCATATCAAAGTAGTTTGCCAAGACGCTGCTGCCAACCGGTTCGCCCTCGAGGCCATACAGCGCGACGATGGCCTGCAAGACTCGCTGCTTGCGCGCATCCATTGTCATAGCGCCTGCCTCCTTCGTTTGCTTTTTGTTCTTTAGCACTCCATCTTCCTGAGTGCTAAGACCATTATATCCAATTTTCCCGCGCTGTCAATAGGTTCCCAGAAAAGTTTTGAAAGATTCACAAATTAGACATCTCTGCACTCTGCAAAGAGCGCTGGCACGGGACGAACCCTCTCCGTCAGCGCTGACGCGCTGCCACCTCTCCCAAAGGGCGAGGCATTGGCAGGTCGGGCAACCTCTGCTAGACGATGAATGTTGCATCTCTCATAAACAACAGTGCTCCGCTGCCTAGGCAAATGGCATCTATCCTACGCTCTCACAAGGAGATTTCGTTTAGATGCTGTCAGCCGAGACAGCGGAGCACTCTATTTATATAATAAGGAGAAACTTTGTTCATCCAGTAGGACCAAAACCGGCACGCCAGTGGCTCCCCTATCAGGGGAGCTGTCGCGCCGAAGGCGTGACTGAGAGGTTCGTCTCGCAGCAGCGCTTTTGGAAAGAGCGGTCAGCCAAAGCGAGTCTAAGAGAAGGTTCACTCTTCCATCTGCTTTGCCAAAAATGCAGCGGCCACGGCCACCGCCTTCTGCTGCGCGGCATCGGGGACGGCTTCGCGGTCCTCGGTCAGTAAGCCCACCGCGCCGGTCACATCACCGGCCGCGATGATGGGGCAGACGCAGAGCAGCGCCCGCGGTGCACCCTCGCAGGGCAGCAGCGCTTTTTCGGGGCTGCCCTCGCTGGCATAGGGGCGGCGGGCTTCCATCAGCTTCTCCATCGGCTGACTGACGCTGCGGTCAATCAGGTCCCGCCGCCCTGTGCCCGAAGCGGTCAGGATGCGGTCGCGGTCGCAGACAAAGGCCGTCAGTGCAAAGCTTTTGCTCAGGATATCCACATACTGGGCAGTCACCCCGCTCAGCTCTCCCACCGGCGAATACTTCTTGAAGATGACCTCGCCTTCGCCGGTCGTAAAAATTTCCAGCGGGTCCCCGCGGCGGATGCGCTGGGTGCGGCGGATCTCCTTGGGGATGACGACCCGGCCCAGTTCATCGATGCGGCGGACGATTCCAGTTGCTTTCATAACAGCGCTTCCTTTCCATGTTCAGCTTTTTCCATCGTTCCCAGATTTCGTATCGTGTGGTTATTTTGTGGGAATTGCAGCCGTTTTATTCCTGCGCTGTCATTTTCGACGGATCTCGGCATCTCCGCATGAAAAACAAGGTTCGTTCTGCGGCGTCCCCTCTCCTGCAAAAAAATTTTCTTTTTTGGGGCTTTCTGTCGTTTCAGGGGCCGTTTTTGTCTGGAATCTCCCGAATGCTTATGCTATCATTTTACTCAGCAAAGAAATTTTAGGAGGATTACGCCATCTGGCGCGGGCGCTGAAGCTGGAACTCATCGTGGAGGGCGTCGAGACGCGCGAACAGGTCAACGGCCTGTTTGCGCTGGGCTGCCGCTACGCGCAGGGCTTTTTCTACGGCCGACCCGAACCGGCGGAAAATTTCCTGAAACCGCTTTGAATGGATCGTTTCTCCGGGAGCGCCTTACACACGGCCTCTCCCGTTTTTTTCTTTGTCCTGATACATCCGGTGGTCGGCCAGAATGCGGATGGTCCGGGCATCGGCGCTGTCTGCCGGATAGACGGCAAAGCCGCAGCTGGTCCCGACCTCGATGGTCTTTTGGGCCAGCACATAGGGCTGCCGGATGACGGATTTGATCTTTTCCACCTGTTCTTCACACCAGGCATCGTCCAGTGTCCCGTTGACGATGAGCGCAAACTCGTCGCCGCCGATGCGGAATGCAAGGTCTGTGCTCCGGATGCAGCCCCGCAGACGGTCCGCCACGGCTTTCAAAAGCTGGTCGCCCATATCGTGGCCGTAGGTGTCGTTGACCGGCTTAAACTTGTCCAAATCGAGATAAAACAGCGCAAACGGCTGTTCTTTTTTCTCTTTTTCCTTCAGGGTCCGATTGAAGCAGCGCTCGTTGAACAGCCCGGTCAGGCCGTCGGTGTTGGCCAAGCCCTCCATCTTCCGGCGCTCCGATTCCTCGGCGCGGAGAGCAGTTTCTTTTTCGGCCACTTCCTGCTGGGCGTTCAGCTTGATGAACCGCGCCAGCGTGAAGGTGATGGTCCCCAGCATCACGAACAGCAGCAAAATGGTCGCCGTCTGGATCTTCTGCATTCCGGCATCCACAACACTCCGGTCCACGATGCCCACGATGGTCAGATCCTGAAATCCGACCGAGCGGCAGACCAGATAATAGCTCTTGGCCCCGTAGTGATACTCCACGCTTCCGCTGACGCCCTCCTGCACATGCTCCCGCACGTCTGCAAAGCGCCGCTGGTCCACCCGCGCGTTCTCTTCCAGAAAATCGAACAGGTTCGTCATCCGCGTTTCGATCTCGCTCTTCGGCTCTTCCGACAGCAGGACCCGACCACCCGAATACACGATATAGCAGTCGCTCTGGCCGTTGTAGGCGTGGCCGCCGATCATCTCTTCCAGCGTCTCGTTGTCGTAGCTGACCGCGATGCAGGTATAGGTATCGCCATTGACATCGACCGGCGAGATGGGCACAGCGAACACGACCCGGCGCTCGCCGTTCTTCATCGTGTAGCTGCCCACACTGGGTTCTCCGGTGGTGTACATCCCGGCAAACGCACCCCATAGGTGCTTTGCCGTTCCGTGTTCCCCGTTGGCGTTCAGATAGACGCAGTCCTCGTTGAACAGATATAGACCGCTGTACTGCCAGGTGTCCTTTTCTTCGTTGAATATCTGCAGATTTTTGTACCGCTCCGCCGAAGTTTCATCCCGTTCCAGCGTCTTGCCCCATTCGCCCAGAACGTTCCAGTTCCGCTGGGCGAACATCGTGAACGTCTTGTCCACCTGCTCATAGGTCTCCAGCAGGTTCTGGGTGCTCTCATCATAGAACTGGCGCTGAACATAGATCAGGTATCCAGCCAGACTGATGACCAAAACGGCCGCCAGCAGGATGCTCCACACGGTCCGTTCCTTTGTTCGCTGCATTTTAGCCGCCCTCTTCAACGAATGTCCGTTCATTTTACCCTCCCCCGAGATTTTCGGGAGATCGGCAAAATTTCTTTGCTTAACATCTAAAAATCTACCAAATCCACCTTTTTTGTCAATGGCTTTTCACGTTTTTTTTGCCGGAAATGCTGTTCGTTTTTTGTGGTTTATGCTATACTGAACGTGATTTTCTTCCGTCTTTTCCAGAAAGGAACGTTATGCATCAGATCGTTATTTTAGGCGGCGGAGCCGCCGGAATGGCCGCCGCGCTGGCCGCGGCACAGTCTGCCCCCGCCGGGGCCGTTCGGGTGACCGTGCTCGACCGGAACCCCCGCTGCGGCAAAAAGCTTCTCGCGACCGGGAATGGCCGCTGCAATCTCGACAACACCGGCATCGCGCTGGAGTGCTATTTTACCTCGGATCGGGCCGCCCTTGCGCCGCTGCTGAACGCGGTCAACACGGCGGACCCGCTGGAATGGTTCACGGCGCTGGGCCTGTACACCCGCACCGACGAGACCGGCCGGGTGTATCCGTATTCCAATCAGGCGGCGGATGTCCTCGCCCTGCTGGAAGGTCAGATGACCCGTCTGGGTGTCGAGGTCCGCACCGGCTGCACCGTGAACACCCTGAGCCAGAACCGCAGCGGCTACACCATCCTGTTCGACAGCCCGGAGCGCAGCAACGAGACGCTGCGGGCCGATGCCGTCATCTGTGCCATGGGCGGAAACGCCGGACCGCAGTTCGGCACGGACGGCTTCGGGACCCGCTTTGCCGCCCAGTGCGGCGGAAAGCTGGAACCGCTCTACCCCTGCCTGACGGCCCTGCAGGTCGCAAAGCCCAACAAATCGCTGGCCGGTATCCGCGCCAAGGCCCGCGCTTCTCTGCTGGACCTCGACCGGCACACGGTTCTGGCCGCAGAAACGGGCGAGGTTCAGTTCACCGACTACGGCCTGTCCGGCATCTGCATCATGCAGCTGTCGGGGCTGCTGGCCCCCAAGCGCGGGCCGAAGCGCCCCGCCGTGGAGCTGGACCTCTTCCCCCAACTGGACGAAGCCGCCCTGACGGCACTGTTCTCCGGGCGGGTCCCGTTCCTCCCCGGCAAGCAGCCCGCCGATTTCTGGACCGGACTGCTGAACCCCAAGCTGGGCCGCACCATCTGGTCCGCCGCCCATTTGCCGGAAAAGCCCCTCGACACCCTGCCGGACGCCGCATGGCAGGTGCTGGCCAACACCGCCAAGCACTGGCTCTTCGAGGGCCTGACCCCCTGCGGATGGAAACAGGCCCAGACCACCGGCGGCGGCCTGAGCCTGACCGAGCTGGAACCGACGTTCCAGTTCAAGGGCTGTCCGGGACTGTACTTTGTCGGCGAGACGCTCGACTGCGCGGGCAGCTGCGGCGGCTTCAACCTGCACTGGGCTTTCGGCAGCGGCATCACCGCGGGACGGGACGCCGTGCGCACCCTGCCCAGAAAACATCGGAAATAAAAATTCTCCTTCGCACAGCGCTGTTTCGTGAAAAACCTCTCAGTCAAAGCCTTTCGGCTTTGCCAGCTCCCCTAGCAGGGGAGCCACTGGCGTGCCGGTTTTGGTCCTACTGGATGAGCAAAGTTTTTTGGAACCATAAACGGAAGTGCTCCGCTGCCTAGGGCAACGGCATCTATCCTACGCTCTAACCAAGGGCGTTTGTTTAGATGTTGTCAGCCAAGACAGCGGAGCACTATTTTTTACGAAATATAAAACTTTCATCGTCCAGCAGGGGTTGCCCGACCTGCCAAAGGCTCCCCTATTTAGGAAAGACTCCCTCCGGCCGGAGGGAGATGTCGCGTAAGCGACAGAGGGAGGACGGCTGGCACGCGTTAGCGTGACTGAGAGGTTTCCTATTCGTTTACAGCTTTTTTCAGTTGAGCCTCTTCGGCTTCTTCCTCGGCTTGATACGCCGCAAAGGCGGACCACATGGGTTTCAGCGATTTGCCGTGGAATTTCCGGTCGATGTAGTTCTTCGTGATCTTTGCCACCGTTCCGGACAGGCTGAGCACGCCGATGAGGTTCGGGATCATCATCAGACCGTTGAAGGTATCGGACAGGTCCCAAGCAAGGTCCAGCTTCATGGTCGCGCCGACCACGACCATCACCACGAACACCAGCTGGTAGCCCCGGCTGGCGCGGGTCCCGAACAGATACTCAAAGGCTTTCGTGCCGTAGTGGCTCCAGCCCAGCACCGTGGAATAGGCGAACAACAGGATGGCCACCGCGATGAACTTGGGGCCGAATGCACCAAACACCGTGGAGAAGGCCTGACCCACCAGCGCCGAACCCTGCACGTCGGTCAGCATATGGCCGGTGTCGAGGTCCACGAAGCCGGACGTCAGGATGACCAGCGCGGTCAGGGTGCAGACGACGATGGTATCCGCAAAGACCTCAAAGATGCCCCACATGCCCTGCTGGACCGGCTCCTTGACATTGGACGAGGAGTGGACCATGACCGACGAGCCAAGGCCCGCTTCGTTGGAGAACGCGCCGCGCTTGAAGCCCCAAGTGATGGCGCGGGACACGCCGTAGCCCAGCACGCCGCCGCCCGCAGCCTTCATGGCGAATGCGCTCTTGAAGATCGACACGAACGCCGCCGGGATGATGGTCACATGGGTCAGCACGACGGTCAGCGCACCCACGATGTAGAACAGCGCCATGACCGGGACGACCTTTTCGGTGACTGCAGCTACCCGCTTCAGGCCGCCCAGAATGACCAGCGCCGACAGCACCATCAGCAGGATGCCGGTGACGAGGTTCGGGGCCTGAAAGGCCGCATTCATGTTGCCCGCGATGGAGTTGATCTGGCTCATGTTGCCGATGCCGAAGGACGCCAGCACGCAGAAGCACGCAAACAGCACGGCCAGCACCCGGCCCAGCTTTTTGCAGCCCTTTTTGCTGCCCAGACCGTCCGAAAGATAATACATTGCACCGCCGGACCACTCGCCCGCCGCGTTCTTGCGGCGGTAGAAGATGCCCAGCACGTTTTCAGAATAGTTCGTCATCATGCCGAGGATGGCCATGACCCACATCCAGAAAATGGAGCCGGGGCCGCCACTGATGATGGCCGTTGCCACGCCGACGATATTGCCCGTGCCGATGGTCGCCGCCAGCGCCGTGCAAAGGCTCTGGAACTGGCTGATGGCTTTGTCCTCTTTTTCGGTGTGGGCGGTGATGTTCTTATTGGTGAAGATCGCACCGATGGTGTTCTTCATCCAGTAGCCAAAGTGCCCGAACTGGAAAAATCCAGTGCGGAGCGACATGATCAGTCCCGTGCAGAACAGCAGCGCCAGCCCTGCGGGACCCCAGACGATGCCATTGACGAAGCCATTGGCGTTGGTGATGGTTTCCAGCATTGATAACTCCCCCTCTGTAAAACAAAACGCGGACAGAACACCCAAGGCTCTGCCCGCAAAAACTCAGCTTCCACCCGCGCCGGGGGTGTCTCTGCCAGCAGACACACCCCATTGTGCGCGAAAGACGAACGCTCTGTCCTTTTGCCTGAGAGATTCGACCGCTTTCCCTTCGGTCTTACACCTTTGGCCCCCGCCTGTGCGGGTTTCTCCAGAGTACCGATGCCGCACCGGCATCCTGCACGTCTTTGTCCCGATTCTGTTTTTATGGTGCATACACTTTTTTCTTTTTGTATGCGTTAGAAGAACTTTAACACATTTTTCCGCCGTTGGCAAGAGCTTTGCTTCAATTTATTCTCAGGTTTCATCTTTGATGCCAAGCGAATGAATTTTATTCTGGTATGACTTTTTCTGCATAATCCGGCTCCGTCCAGGCCATCCTTTCCCTATTCAGGAAAGGGAGGACGCACCATGCACACCGGAGGATGGAAACCGTTCTGGGCCGCACTGGGCGCGGCGCTGCTGGTCCTGCTGCCGTTGGTGGGCGGGACCATCCTGCTCACCCGCCAGATGCTGCAGGACCAGCTCCGGGCGCAGGTCCAGACTGCCGAATCCCAGCGCGGCATCCCCATCGACCTGCCCAAGGAGTCGGACCGGATGACCCTTCTGCTCTGCACCGCCGGGGAGACACCGGGGTTCGTACTCTGCTACCTGAACGCGCCGCAGAATGCGCTGCATTTGCTGGTCGTTCCGGGCGAACTGACCGTCCCCTTTGGGAACGGCGAAGCATCGCTCTCCCACTGCTATGCGGCGGCAGGGCCGGCGCGCTGCCGTCAGGCGCTGCTGGAGACGCTGGCTCTGCCGGAGGACACCCGGTATTTGGCCGTCTCGCCCGCCGTTCTGGAAAAGATCGCGGCCCGGTACGGGGCAGTGCGGGTCAGCTTTTCGGGCGCACTGACCGCCGACGAGCTGGCGGCGGCGGGGCAGACCAGCAGCGTACAGACCCTTCGTGCACTGGAAGCTTCCGCATTCCTCGCCCAGCTGGACGCCGACGGGACTATCCCTCCTGACCACCGGGCTGCAGCTCGCGCCGCCGTCTGGGATGCCTTTTTCCGGCAGGACCTCGAACTGCTGCCCTCGACCCTTCCGGATGCGCTCCGCGCCCAAAGCTCTTCGCTGCTGACGGACCTTTCCGCGCAGGATTACACGCTGCTGGGCAGAATCTTAGAGTTCCTCGCCAACAATGCCGCGCTTCCTCATGCCGAGGGTCTGCCCGGAAGCTGGGACCCTTCCGCCGGGACCTACACCCTCACCGACGATTCTTTTGCCGCTGTGCAGATGTTCCTCAACGTCTCGCCCACCGACGGACAGGCCGCATCCGCCAGTGAACCGTAACCCAGCACAAGCGTTCCAGAACCATTCACCCCGGAACCGGTCAGGTCAAAATCACTCAGCAGACTCAGCCGAACGCCCCGCTCCTGTGCCGCTTTGCGAAGTGCGGCATCCGGCGGGGCATTTTTCAGCTCTGCCAGCAGATGCAGCCCGGTATGCAGCCCCGCCAGCGTCATTTCGTCCGGCGGGAACGCCTGTTTCAGCGAGGCCTCAAGAGCGTCCCGCCGCGCCTTATAGGCCACCCGCTCCCGGGCCAGATGGCGGGTGAAGTAACCTTCGTTGATGAACCGCGCCAGCGTCTGCTGCTCGAACCGGCTGACCGTGCTGGAATAGAGCCGGTACGCCGTCCGCCACGCCGGAAGGAGCTGGACCGGCAGCACCATATAGGCGATGCGGATGCTCGGCGCAAGACTGCGGGAGCAGGTGGAGAGGTAGACCACCGGCCCGTCGGCCCCGGCCATCCCCTGCAAGCTGGGCAGGGGGCGGGTGTCGAAGCGGAACTCCGAATCGTAGTCGTCCTCGATGATGTATCGTTCGCCCGGGCGGCGGGACGCCCAGTGGAGCAGTTCGGCCCGCCGTCCTGCGGGCATGGTGACGCCGGTCGGGAACTGGTGGCTGGGCGTGACATAGCAGACCGCCGCCCCCGACCGGGACAGCGCTTCGATGGACAGACCGTCCTCGTCCACGGGCAGACAACAGCAGGACACGCCGTTGTTTTCCAGCACCTTTTTGGCGCGGGGATAGCCGGGATTCTCCACCGCCGCCGTTCCGGGCAGCAGCGGGGCCAGCAGCCCCAGCAGATATTCCAAACCGGCCCCCACCACGATCTGGTCCGCGCTGCACCGCACCCCGCGGTACTCTTCCAGATAGTCCGCCAAGGCGCACCGCAGTTCAAGGTCCCCCTGTGCGTCGCCGTGGGTCAGCAGCTCCGGCGACGAATACAGCAGTTCCTTTTGGAGCCGCGCCCACGTCCGGAACGGGAACATTCCCGGGTCCACGCCCCGGGTGGAAAGGTCATAGCGGACGGGCTGCTTCGGCGCTGGTGCGGCCTCGGGCTGGGGCGGCGCGGCGGACTCTGTCCGCTCGGGCAGGGCCAGATATTCCTGTACATAAAAGCCGCTGCGCTCCCGGGCGGTCAGGTAGCCCTCTGCCGCCAGCATCTGGTAGGCGGTGTCCACCGTGTTCACCGACACCGACAGCTCTGCCGCCAGCCGCCGCTTGCCGGGCATCCGGGTCCCGGCCGGGATGGCTCCGGTGCGCATCTCCTCCGCAAGGCTCTCGTACAGCTGTTCGTACAGTGGGACCGACGAGGCCACATCCAGAGCAGTCGTCAAATGGAACACAAAACCCCTCCTCTTTTTGGGTATTTTCCCAAACTGACCCCATAAAAAAACTTTATTCTGGGTATTTTCATGGGTCCAGTTTTGTGTATACTAAGAGCATACCCGCTGGACAGGAAAAAGTCAATCGGTTTTGTGGGTTTTTGAAATTGGAGGGAAGTATCATGTCAACAACTGCAATGTGGCTGCTGCTGGCAGTCGTCGTCATCGTCATCGTTTTTGCAAGCGTACTGTACAAGCGCACCTTTACCGTCCATGAGCTGGCACTCACCGGCGTCATGGCTGCTCTGAGCCTTGTGGCCTATCTGTTCTTCCGCGTGCCGTTCTACGGCGGCTCTTCGTTCCATCTGGGCAACACCTTCACCGCGCTGACCGCCCTGCTGCTGGACGGTGTGTCCGGCGGTCTGGCCGGTGCCATCGGTCTGGCTCTGGCCGACATTCTGGCCGGTGACCCGGGCTATGCCGTCACCACCTTCGTTCTGAAGTTCATCATCGGCATCACCTGCGGCGCAGTCGCCCACAAGGTGTTCAAGCTCCGCGACCTCGACCGCCACAGTGCGGGCTATCTGGCCAAGGTCATCGCGGCGGCTGGTTCCGGTCTGCTGCTGAACGTGTTCACCGACCCGTTCCTCGGCTATTTCCGCAATGTCTACATCTTCGGTCAGGAGTACACCATCGCCAAGGCGCTGACCAAGATCACCGGCGGTGTCACCTTCGTCAACAGCGTGGCTTCCACCGTCTGCGTCGTCATCCTGTATCTGGCCCTGCGTCCGGCTCTCGACCGCGCCGGTCTGCTGCCTAAGGGCGAGAAAAAGGAAACCAAATAACGACATCCAAAAGACCTCTCCCGGTCTCTGACAAAGCCGCCCCCAGAACCTGTTTCCTATCGCAGGGTCTGGGGGCGGTTCCCTTTTTGCCCAAAAATGCCTCGGCACGGGAACGTTCGACCCATGCCGGGGCATTCTGTTATTCTTTTTCAAACACGAGGAAGCGGAAGGCGATGTCCGTGGTCAGCTCGGGCAGCGCGGCCAGACGCTCGGCCCCGTCGCGGGGCGTTTTCCAGTAATAGGGCGTCATGGCAAACAGCGCTCCCAGCTGCTGGGCCGGGACCGTGATGCGGCCCGAAACTTCCCGTTCGCCGATGGCGCGGAACCCCGCATACTCCACCTGCTGGACCGGATTTTTGTACGGTGTCTCGTAGAGGACCGCCTTCATCTGGAACAGGTGTTCTGCACCCGGGACGACATAGATCATCCGTCCGCCGGGACGCAGGACCCGCAGGAACTCCTCCCGCGCAAAGGGCGAGAAACAATTCAGCAGCAGGTCGGCCCAGCCGGTGCGCACCGGCTGCGAAAAGCTGGACGCCACCGCGTATTCCGCCGTGGGCAGCGCCTTTGCGGCCAGCCGGACAGCGGGCTTTGCGATGTCGAAACCGGCCAGTTCCAGCGGCGTTTGGGCCGCTTCAAACTTCTGGGCGATGCACCGGTCATACCAGCCCTCGCCGCAGCCCGCATCCAGCAGATGCAGGGGTGCTTTCGGCGAAGCCGGAACGCCGTATTCCAAGCACAGCTCTCCCAGCGCTTCGCCGAAAATACCGTAGTACCCGGCATTCAGGAACGCGCGGCGGGCGGCGACCATCTCTTTGCTGTCGCCGGGGGCCTTGGTCCGCATGCTCTGGACCGGGAGCAGATGCCAGTAGCCCTCTTTGGCGCGGTCAAAACAGTGGCCGGACGGGCACTTCAGGTCCCGCTCCCCGGCCAGCGGTGCACCGCACAGCGGGCACGTCCACGGCATGGTCCCCTGCTCAGACTTCATCGCTGTGGTCCTCGATCGGAGCCGTTGCGCCGCCGTGAGCGGTCATATACTCTTCGAAGTTGGTGAACTTCTGCTGCGGCGGACGGCGGCTGATGAGCACCAAGCCCGGGTCCTCATCCCGGCTGCCGACGGCATTGCGGCTGCCGCGGCGGGAGGTATCCGGCTTGGACGTGCGCGGTGCGCGGGAGCTGCTCTGCATAGCGCTGCGGTCGCTGCGCTCGGTGCGGGTCTTGCCGCCGTTCGGCTGGGTGTTGGCCGCGCCGTTGCTGCTCTGCGGACGGCGTTCCGGGCGGCTGTTTCGAGCCGGACGGCTGTTGTTTGCGTTCTGCGGCGCATTCCGGTGGCCGTTGGGATCGTTCTGGCCATTGTTCGCCTTATTGTTGGCCGGGGCCGCTTTGGCCGCAGTCTGCGGGGCGGGTGCGGCCTTTTTCGCAGGGCGGAGCGGCGTTGCTTCCGGGGCGCTCACGAAATGCGGGTCGAACTTCGGCTGGGCATTACTTCCACGGTTCGCGGCGGGGGCGTTGTTCCCCTCGCGGCGGGGACGGTTGTTATTGGAAC
>OIXQ01000750.1_pt1 | contig 13758 bp, 11 predicted proteins | sample 1587791 | NCBI WGS metagenome assembly OIXQ01 (sample SAMN03283273) | human gut metagenome | biome: human-associated habitat; material: feces | host: Homo sapiens | place: Peru | collected 2012
GCTGAACTGGCCCGGCACCACGGTGGGATTGCCGCAGTAGGGGCAGGAGGTGGCGGCGGTGGAGGCGTCGCAGATCAGCTCCGCGCCGCAGCTGGGGCAGGAATAGGTCTTCATGCCGTCGGCCTCCGCGCCCCAGTCGCTGTTGAGGCTGGAGGTATCCCAGCCTTGGGACTCCATCTCCGCCATTTTCTGGCGGTTCTGTTCCGCCTTGGCGTTAGCCTGCTCCGTGGCGGCCACGGCCTTGGCCTCTTTCTCCGCGTACAGAGTTTCGATCTGCGCCACGTCATATTTCGCACCGCAGAAATCACATTCCAGCATACCGGAGGCGCCTGCAAAGTGCAGGGGGCCGGTACATGCCGGGCATTTATAGTTGGTAATTTGGGATGCCATGATTCTCTCCTTTCCGCTACGGGAGCGGCTTTGGGCCGCTCCCGTGGAAAATGGCGTTCAGATAATACGGTCAGCCAGTGTCGATCAGAGACTGAGGTTATACGCGCCGGCAGCAATCAGCTTGCCGTTGTCGCCGAAGAACAGGGACAGGTAGCACGCGTCATCCTCGGCGGCGTACCAGGTGTATACACCGCGCTGGTACTCCTCTTCATACCGATACTCGGAGCAATCCACGCCGATATGCTCCTTCAGGTCCGCATAGGTCAGCTTTGACTGTGCATCACTTTCAGTGAAGTAGTTCAGGCCGCCCAGATAGGTGAAGAATGTCTCGTTCAGCACTTCCAGCGTTGCTCTGTCAGAGGTCACGGTCTGTGTATCCGTGGATTTCATATCAATGCCGGGCAGAGCGCCGCCCTTATCGCTGCTGCCGCCACCGCCGCAGGCAGTGAGGGACAGCGTCATCAACATGGCCAATACAAGTGCAATCGATTTTTTCATGATAGGTTTCCTTTCTTTTACATCGTCAGTTGTTATTCCGTCCAGCTATGGCAGGAAGGATCAGTGCAAAGGTGCGCCGCAGTTCTGGCAGAATTTCTCACCGTTGCTCTTCACGCCGCAGCTGGGGCAAAAAGCGGGAGCGGCAGCGGTCTGCTCCGGCTGGATCGGCTGCTGAGGGGCAGGCTGCTGGGGTGCCGTATACTGCTGGGGCTGCTGAGGAACAGGCTGCTGAGGGGCCGCATACTGCTGGGGCTGCTGGGGAGGCGCAGCATACTGAGACTGCTGGGGCTGCTGGTAGCCCTGTTGGGGCACGTTATACTGGGGCTGCTGGTAGCCCTGCTGAGGCGCGGCGCCATAGGGCCCCTGCTGGGGCTGCTGGGAATAAGGATTCTGATAGGGCTGCTGGGAATAGCCGCCCTGCTGATAGGGATTGTTCTGATAGGGGGCCGCCTTGACAGGAACGCCCTGATATGTTTCTTTGCCGAAAGCCAGCAGGGGGATGAAGATGTAGGGCAGGAAAACCAGTCCCGCCGCAAAGCCGCCGCTCTTGCCGAATGCCCTGGCCAGCCGAACCTGTGTCTGGATGCCCAGAATGATGTTGTAGATGGGGATCAGCAGCAGCAGGAAGCGCATACCGCTGCCCCAGGTGATATCAAACAGCACATAGAGATTGTAGAAGGGAACAATGGCTGCCCAGCCGGGCTTACCGGCTTTCCGGAAAACGATCCACATGCACACCAGAACGAACACGCACAACGCGAGAGAGATAATAGTGGGCAGCGGGTTAAAGGTAGGGGGACTGCTGTAAGTGTAATAATCGTAGTAATCGTTCATTGTTTTCTCCTTTCCTAACGCTATCACCGGCCGGCAGTATGCCTGCCGGCTGACGGTGATCTGTTGTTGTCACAGGGGCGTTCCCCAGTCCTGACAGAAGCTCTTGCCGCCGCGCTTCACGCCGCATAACGGGTAGTGATCCGCCTGCGTCTGAGGCTGCCGGGTAACGGTGCTCTTACTCCTCCTCTGCCGGCGCATACTCCCCGGACGTGCCTATAAGGAGCTCCCGCAGGAGCGTCCTCAGGGCGTCCTCATACTCGCCGTTGTATTCTGCCGTGAAGATCTCGTCCTCTCTCTGGCTGGTGATGCAGAGGTAGCTCTCCGCCCCGTCAAGGACCAGCATCCCCTCCGGCAAGGCCGTGGGCGGCTGATGCCAGTTCTCCCGCAGGCACGCCTCCACCTCCGCCCATTGCTCCGGCGTCAGGGGCGCGTCTGTGCGCTCTACCCTTTCTCGGCTGCCCTCGGTGTCAATGCACCATCCGGAGATGGTATACGCGCCGTCCGTCTCCTCCAGATCAAAGTGAAAGCAGTCGTCGTAGTTCGAGGCGCTCTGCGACCAGCGGATGCTCTTCAGCGTATCGCCGTCCCGAAAGGCGTTGGCGAACTCGTTCTCCATACCGCCGCCATCCATTATGCGGTCGGTGACAAAGTGCTTATAAAGGCCCGAGATCGTGATACCCACCACAACACCCGCGATAAGAATGACGATCATCTTCTTCATGGCTTTAGGGGCGAGGCTGACCGCAGTTGGCGCAGAACTTGCCCTTGTTGACCGTTCCGCATGCGCACGTCCACTCACCGGCGGGGGCGGGCCTGGGCTGGCCGCATTCAGCGCAGAACTTGCCGGTGTTCACCGCGCCGCAAGCACATTTCCACTCGCCGGCGGGCGCGGGCTTAGGCTGGCCGCATTCGGCGCAGAACTTACCGGTGTTGCCGCTGTGGCCGCAGGAGCAGGTCCATCCGGCGGGAGCGGCAGGTGCGGGCTGCACCGCCTGCTGAGCCTGTTGCTGCTGGCCCATGGCAAACAGGTTCTGAGCGTTCATTCCGTCGGCCTGACCGGCCATTCCCATGCCCATAAAGGCCATAGCGGGGCCGGCAGCCGTGTTGGAGGCCGCCATCTTCATGGCATCGCCCTGACTGCCCACCAGATGGGCGGCGGCGCGGGTGGGATCCATGAAGGCCGCGTTCCGCTGCAGCTCCTTCAGCATCTTCTCATCTTCCTCGTCCGCCGTCACACTGGACACGCCGAAGGAAACGATCTCGATACCACGCAGGTCACGCCACTTTTTACTGAGGACCTCGTTCAGTGCGTCTGCCAGCTCCATGGTATGGCCGGGCAGCTGAGAGTAACGGATGCCATCCTCGCCGATCTTGGCAAAGGCGGGCTGGAGGGCGGTCAGCAGCTCGGTTTTCAGCTGGCTGTCCAGCTTGTCTCGGGTATAGGCCTCCGCCACGTTGCCGCACACATTGGTATAGAACAGGGCGGGATTGCAGATGTGATAGCTGTACTCGCCGAAGCAGCGAATGCCCACATCAATATCGATACCGGCGCGCTGATCCACCACGCGGAAGGGCACAGGATTGGCGGTGCCATACTTGTTTCCGATCAATTCCTTGGTGTTGAAGTAATAGACACGCTGATCCTTGGGAGCCTCACCGCCGAAGGTGAAGCGGTTGGCCATGTTGTTGAATACGTTTTTGATGCCTTCGCCCAGATCGCCCACGAAAATGGACGGTTCGGTGGACTGGTCATAGGTGTACTCGCCGGGCACGGCGCACATATCCACGATCTTGCCCTGATCCACGATGAGCATGCACTGGCCATCGGCCACCGCGATGACGCTGCCATTGGAGATGATGTTGTCGCTGCCCTTGGTGTTGCTGCTGCGGCCGGAGGTGCGCTTCTGGCCCTTGACAGCCATCACGTTCTCGGGCAGTGCCTCGCAATAAAAGTATTCCTTCCACTGGTCAGCCAGTACGCCGCCCGCACTGCCCAATGCCGCTTTAATCAGTCCCATAGTTATGTAATCTCCTTTTCTCTGTATTTATTTCCGCCTATAATGGAAAACCGTTGCTATTCCTCGATCCACCGGCCGTCCGACCGCTCGCAGCTGACGAACCATACCATGGCTGAATCCTTCACATAGCGGTACAGCTCCAGATAGTTGTTGTCGATGACGGTCACGGTGTACTCCACGTTCTCCGGGCCGCCGACCAGCTCCGCGTACCACTCCTCGTTGGCGCAGCCATAGTACATAGGTCCCTTGTGGAACACCACATTCAAATGGTCCAGCTTTTCGTAGGTCTCGGCAAAGTCGTTGGTGTAGTCGTACCATGCGGCCATGCTCCATGTGCCCTCGCCCATAAAGCCGGTCACGCCGTCAGCGCTCATGAACGTCAGCGTCAGGGACATTTCCTCGTCCGCCAGCTTATACCGATCGCCCTCGATCTCGCCCTCCACGCCGGTCCACTCGCCCTCCAGATACCGCCGGTACTTCTCCATGGTGTAGTCCGTGTTGCCGCCGGAGGGATCTTCATCGCCGCCCACCGGATCGGTCACATCCACCGGGTCGGTGTTGCCGCCGGGCAGGGGCGGTGTGTCTATCGTGGTGCCGCCGTTGTTTCCCGGCGACCCACTGGGAACAAACTCCACCTGGCAGGCCGTCAGGCTCACCGCCAGCGCCAGAAGCAGCGCCAGCGCGATCCACCGCCGCTTCACGGCTCAGGCCCAGGGGTCCTGGGCGGCCGGGATGCGGATGCCGCTGAGGGGACTGGAATACTCCCACAGGAACCATTCGCCGGTGGAGGGCTTCTGCCGCAGCTTGATGGGCCGGGGCGAATCCGCGCCGGGTGTGGCGATGAACAGCCGCAGATAGCCCGGTTCAATGTCCTGCGGGCGGGGGTCGGCCAGCACGTTCAGCACATAAGGCTGGGTAGGCACATAGCTGTTCTGAGGCGTGGCTCCGGCAAAATACGCCAGCGGCAGATATTCCTTACCCCGCAGACGATCCCGCAGGAACTGGCTGTCATAGGGGGTCATAGGACGGGGCCCTCGCAGGAGGTTCATGGCCTCCACACCTTCATTGGGGTTTTTTACATACAGGTTCAATGCGCACAGGAAGCCCGCCACCACCTCGTCCGGGGTGTTCAGGGACAGGTTCCGGAACTCTGCCAGCGAAGCGGGCAGTGCGTTCAATGTCACTTGCATATCTCGTCCTTCCTTTCTCTGATTTCCGTACCGTTCGTCAGCTGTCGCCTCTCACGCTGCTGGAGAACGTGGCGGCCGTGTAGTACTCGTCGCCGTCACGCACCACGAAGTACAGCACATAGTAGTCACCCTCGCCGTTGAACCAGCCGTAGGCGTGCTTTTCACTGTTCCAGCTCTTCTCATCCATACCGGTATGGGGGATGCCGTCCTCGCCGCCCAGCATGGCCTTGATGTCGTCATAGGTCAGTTTCGAGGACTTGGAGGAACTCATGTCCCACAGCTCCTGACGCACCTTCTGCATGGTGGCCAGATCCGCCCGGCCGGTGGCATCGGGATTGGACTTGCCGTACTCGCCCTCGCCGTTGGAGGTGGTGCGCTCGAAGGGATAGTTCTCCGGCAGGCCGCCGTTGTCGCCGCTGCCCACAGGGGTGATAACGCTTCCGTCGCTGCCGTCATCGGGGATCAGGCTGGTGTCGATCTCAAAGGTATTGGCGATCTCCATAAAGGTCATGCCGCGATAATACTCCACGGCGCTCTCCGGCATGGGAATGTAATCATCGTCCGTCCAGTTCTCGTCGTCCAGATGCCGCAGGTTGGCCAGCAGGCTGATAGAGCCGTCCACCAGGTCGGAGTCCACCTCGCAGCTGACATACAGTGCGCCGGTCTCGTCCACGGACAGGATGCCGTCCTGCATCTCGCCGCCCATGAACGTACCCCGCAGCTCCAGACCGGTGCCGTCATCCGGCACGACGCGTGCATACGTGTCGATAAAGTTGAAATCGTTCTCTCCCTCCAGATACATGGCCAGCCACACCTGACAGTCTCCGTTCCCGTCGAACACCAGCCGCGCCAGGATCTCATGGGCGGTATCGTTCAGCTCCTCGAATGCGCCGGTGGCATCCGTGAGACCCGCCATGCCGTGCCAGTCGCCGCCGTACACCGCGGCGAAGTCATCCAAAGACATTTCATCCGCGCCGGTGTTCCCGCCGGTGCTGCCGCCGGTGCTGCCGCCGCTCTTCCGGAAGGTCAATTGCAGGTCAAAGCCGAAGTAGTCATTCACCGTGATCAGGCCGTCCTTCAGCGTACAGTTGCAGACCGCTCCGTCCCTATCCAGCGTCAGGGCGCCGTCCTTATCCAGCTTCCAGTCGATGGTCGTCGGGTCGCCGTCCAGCATAAAGCAGCCCGTACCGTCCTCTTTCAGTTCAATGTAGTTGTCACCCAGATCATACACCTCGTCCATGGGCACCCACTCGTCGAAGGACAGGACCGTCTCGCCGATGTACTTGCCCGCGGCGGGGTTTGTCTTGCTGCCGCCCTTACCGCCGCAGGCCGCCAGCGTCAGCGCCATCACCAGCGCCAGAAGCAGCGCCGCAGGCTTTCTCACTCTTTTCATCATGTCTCCTCCTGTTTTTTTTAGTGTTTCTGTGTTATCTTTACTCTATATTATATTGGCACGTCTCACTTGAGGCGGAGGCCGCATTCGGGACAGTAGGCGGGGAGTTTTTCGTTTGCCGGCTGCCAGCCGCATCGGCGGCAGGTCAGCGGCTTCTCCATGCCGCAGCTGGTACAGCAGCCGCCCTCATTCTCCGCATGGCAGGCGGGACAGCTCCACGCCGCAGGCGGCGGTGTTTGCGGCTCGTAAGAGAAGCTCACATCCTCCTCGCTGCACGCAGCGCCGTCTCTCGTCAGCCATTTCAAGCCGCTGTCGTCACTGTACCGGATGCGGAAAGCGTTTTCCTTGTGATTGAACGTCAGGCCGCTGAACGTCCCCGTCATGAGGATTCTCTTGTGCTCCTGCGTCAGCTTCACGCTTCCGGTTTGATACACCCACATATCGGACTCGAAATCCGGCTCGCCGTCCACAAACACCTGTATGCGGGAGCTCTCCAACGGGTCGCTGCTCTCCACCTCCATGACGATGCTGCCGTCCCGGCTCTGCCACTTCCCCGCAAAGGGGCTCTGATCCTCCGGCGTATACATCATGCCGGGGCCGTCCACCATACCGCCGGTTACAGGGCCGCGTTTTTTACCGCAGCCCAGCGTTCCGAAAAGCATCATGACCAGCAGCACACCTCCTATCCAGCCCTTCCATTTCATAGGCAGCTCCTCCGCTTCAGCCGTGTTTTGTGAATGAGCTCTCTACCGGCTCGCCGCTCTCCTGTAAGAACGCCGCACAGTCCGTACACAGGTCAATATCCTCGCCCAGCAGGAAACACCGGTCACAAACCAGCCGTTTGCAAATGGGACACAGGCTGAAATGCTCCAGCGCCTCTGTGGCGGCCCACTCGAAGGCTTCCTCTCGCTCCCGCCGGTACAGCGCCTGAAAAATCACGCGCTTTCCTTCGCTCTCCGGCTGCATCCCCGCCTTGGAGAAGCACACCGGCTGACTTTCCCAAAGGAAGCCGCATACCGCACAGCGCAATGAAAACTGAAACCTTTCCATAGAGGATCTGTCCTCCATGGACGCTTTAATGATGCGGCGCATTCCAGTCCCTCCTTGCTTACGTCGCAGTTCTTTCTTTCCCGTACTCACGCTCAGCTATATACACACTTATATATGGTTTTACGCAAAATTCCTATTACCCCAAGGGTGAATTTTGCCGGTAAACGTGAAAATCGCCCTTAGGCGTAGACAGAGTGCACAATCCAATGTGACTTGGATTGTGCACTCTGCTATCGTCTTTCTTATCTTTTCAGCAGCTCACCACTGCGGCCGCAGCTGGCGAACAGTTCAATATACACCTTCAGCTCATCGAACGAATCTACCTCCATCTTTCGGTACAGATTGCGGTTATGAGTCTTTACCGTGCTGGCGCTGATATGTGCCAGCTCAGGAATATCCTTGACGGTATAGCCGTCCATATAGTACTGCAGGATGGTACGTTCCATGCCGGTCAGCGTACCCGCCCTCTCCGCAAAGCCGCGCAGCCGCGCCTCCACATCGGGCGGCAGCGCGCCCGCCGGCCGGGTGCGGATCATGGTCAGCAGCTCGTCGATCTCCGAAATACCGGAGGCCACCACCTCCGTTGTGCCGCCTCTGACCGCCGCAAGGCTCTCGTTGATGGGCTTGACGAAGCGGCGGGACAGCACGGTTGCGGCAACCAGCATTGCCAGCAAAAAGAATACCGATCCCAAAAACCATGCGATCTGCGAGTTGCGTTCATAGCTGCGGAAGGCGTTGGCTGTCACAAGCGTCACCACAGCAAGCGGAACGCCGTCCGAGGTGACGGCGTCCAGCAGCCGGTGCCGCCCCAGATAGGACTCCTTGCCATCGGCGTAGACGGTATAGTATTTCCCCGGCTTGATATGCAGCGTACCCTCGGCCGTCAGGCGCGTGCCATTGGTAGCGCCCAGCATAGCCCCCGACAGATCGAGCTTGTCGCCGTCGATGGGCGCCAGCAGGGTCAGCATATTGCCATAGGCGCTGGACACGGTATCGTGGGAAAGGCTGAAATAGAGGTCGCTGATCTCCATGCCGCAAAATCCCCGCGCGGTGCCGCTGCCATCCAGGATCGGCACGCACAGAAGCGTCACATATTCCCATGTATCCAGCAGTTCTGTACGCTTTACCCACAGGCTGCCCTCCGCCGGACGCTCGACCCGACTGGCGGAAACCCTCTCGCTGCCGGGGATCAGCGCAGTATTCAGCTCCGGATTCCAGCGGTTGTGCATCTGAAGCCGTAACCCCCGCGCCGCTTCTGCCGCGCCGCGAAAGCAGACCGCATCCTGCTCCGAGGCTACCGTAGGCTGAAGCCCTGTATAGCGCAGATACAGTCCCGCCCTGAGCACGTCCGCGTTGGGCAGCTCTGTGTTGGCGGTCACATTCAGGCAGAAGAATATCCCGCTGCACGAGGCGGCGCTCAACGTACTGCTCAGCGGCGCGTACAGCCGTTTTTCCAGCTCCGCGATGGTGGCCGGGTCATCGTTGAGCGCGTCAAAGGGAATGCCCTTGGCCGCAAGGAAGGTGTCCAGCTCCCGTCCCAGCTTTTCCGATATGGCCACGCTGTGGGCTGTCAGCTCATCCATCTGCGCATCCAGTGCCGCATATGTATTTTTCTGCTGAATGTCGAGGGCGCTGGCCAGCTGCCGCGCAGGATGGGACAGCACGCCCGTGGCCATCAGGATAGACAGGATGGCCGCTACCAGCAGCAGCGCCATTATGAACCAATACAGCACCAGCCGCACAGCCATACTGCGGCTGGCTGCATACGAATTTTGAATCGCATTCCGAATCGATCGCATGTGCCTTCCTCTTTCATGTGCCGTAATCCAGCTTAAAGCCCTCTAAAGTCTCCCAGATCAGGGCGTCCAGCGTATTGCCGCCCTCCAGATACTGTGTCCGGCCTGCCGTCAGCTTCAGCCGTGCCAGATTCTCAAACCGCGTCTCCAGATCCAGATAATTCTCCATCTGCGGCGGGTAGTAGAAGGTATACGCCTCCTGCGTTTGCAGATATGTCTCATAAAGCGACACATACAGCGGGTCGCTCAATTTTTCCACGGCATCGGGCAGATATTTCTCAAATGCCTCCTGCGTCACCGGCATGTAGCCCAGGCTTGTGACGAATTCCACGTTGCATGCCGGCTCGGTCAGCCATTTAAGGAACGTGATGCACGCCTGCTCCCGTTCCGGGGTAGACTTCACGGTACACATTCCCACGCCGCGCTGCATCACCAGCTTGTCGCCCCCTTCAAACACCGGGCAGGGCATGGAGGTGATCGTCACCTTTTCCGAGGTGTTGTCCGGATACGTCACCGTGTCGGAATAGTAAAGCACGCTGGCGGAAGATGCCACAGATACCACCACATCTCCGGTGCGAAGCGGTTCCGTGGCGTACCCGTCGTACAGCCACAAACCGCCCGTCAGACCTGCCCGGGCATACGGCTCCCAGGCCCGTTCGAATCCGGGACCAAACCTGACGCCGTCATTCTGAAAAAAGTCCTCGCCCAGAGACTCCACGCCCACCTGAAAATAATTGAAGTGGTAGTCGTGGACAAAGAAGCATTTGCCGGTATCCGCGGCGTACTGCTCTGCCAGCGCGTAAACGCCCTCCCATGTAGTCAAATCGTCATAGCTGGCGCCGGACTGGGCTGCCCACCGGTCAAACAGCGTCCGGTTGACAAACAGCACCTCCGTGGATTTGGCAAGGGGCAAAATCGCCTGCCGCCCGCCGATCATCCCCTCCTCACGAAAGGCAGGGATAAACGCCGCCAGCTCCTCCTCGCTGAAATAATCCCGATAGTCCACCAATATGCTCTGATCCGGCAGAGCCAGCACCGTCTTGGGATAGGATACGAACATATCCGGCAGCGACGGTGCGCCCGGGTCGCTGTTGGCGGCGGCCAGCACGCTTTTATGAATACTGCCGCTGTTGCTGACCAGCTCCACCTTCACGCGGATGTTCTGCTTTGCGCCCACGGTGCTGTTGAACCGCTCGATCAGGCCGTTCAGCGGGGAATCCACCTCGCCGCCATAGACATGCCACAGCGTTACGGTCAGCGGTTCCGCGTCCTTTTTCTGCGTACATCCTGTCACCGACAAAAGCGCCAGCACCAACAGGCACAAAACGATTCTTTTTTTCATGTTAGCGTCTCACCCTTTCGTGGGGGCGGGAAAAGCCCATTTTTCTGTCCTCGCCCTTCACATATTTCCTGCATCCGGTGACTGCGGAGGCGGCGGCTGCCGCCTCCGCGTCATCCTGCAAAAGTCTTGCGGCGGGCGTATGGAAAGCACCCCGGCACTGACAAAGCAGCTTACTGGAGCGTATGGAAAGCACCCTCCGCTGCCTGTAACCGCGGGTCGCACGCCGCAAGGCTCTTTGCCCGTTACAGGGTAGGCGGCGTGGCGAGGCCGGTCGCCACCTCGTACAGAAACTGCAGATCATACACGTCCACGCTGCCATCATCGTTCAGGTCACAGGCGTTTGCACCCGCCGTGGGAGACTGGCTGGGATCTGTCAGATATGCATACAGCGCCTGAACATCCATGATATTACGCTTGTTGTCACCGTTTAGGTCACCCCAGACACCACCCTGCGTCGTAAATTCGACCTTGATGACCCTAGCCCCATAAATAACTGCCTCTTTGCCGTTGACAGAAACTTTGGCATTTTCGCTGATCTCATATCCAAGGTCAACCTCGAGGCGGAGCCTGCAGTAATAGGTCTCTCCCAGCTGGAATTTATCTACTCCCCGTTTCAGCTGCAGACTGGCGCTGCCGTCTGCATTCTTTTTATACCATTCAAAGCCGCCCTTCTTCAGGTGAACACCGTCCGGCAGCCCCATAAGTTGCTCCGGTGCGTAGGGGACTCGTGCGTTTGCCCAAGGAACTGGTTGGACGTTGATCAGCAGGGAGTTATACACGGTCGTACTCGGCTCCGGGGTGAGCGGATGTGTTGTAAAGTAGTACTTGTTGTTATACTTTATACAAGGCTCAGATTGGACAGACGGGCTGCTGGGGTCGTCGTTGTTCATCCGCAGTCGAAGCGTCGTGTAGAAATTACGGCCGCCCTGTGAGTGATGGATATCCACCGGGAGGTTCACGAAGGTCTTATCGTCCTTCCCCCGGCCAAGCAGCTTGACCTTATAGGTAAACCCGTCTTCAATGATGTCGCTTGACGTAAGGGTCTTCACGAAGGTCTTACCATCGCTTGTATATTTCAAAACCTCCACATCGGTGAACTCATATTTTCCGTAGATGGTGGCGTTGATGGTATCGTCCTGCTTGACCTTCACTTGGCTGGCCCTATTTCCCACCTTCAGTCCGGAGACTGTGCCGTAGGCGTATTGAATCACCTCGGAGGGATAGGCGTCGAGAGATACCTGAATCTTTGTCTCATCCTTATATTTGACAGTTATGCTATCACAGGGCCTGTTAAGACCTGTTACCGTGACACGCGGCAGCTCCTCCTTATCGAAGCGATAGCCCGTCTTAGCGGTCAGGATCAGCACCCGACGGTACATACCATTCAGTTTGGCTCTTTCCCAGGAGGATAACGGATCATCACCCCAATCATGCCAGTCGCCATCATAGTAGTCCACCATGGTATACCCGGCGTTGCTGTCAGAAACGGTAAAGGCTCCGCTGCTTGTGTCGCCCTCCACCAGCGGCTTGTCGATGCTCAACCCTACATCGAGGATGGCGGTCTTATACTTTCTTATTTGCCGAAACTGCATACAGGCCTCGATCTTATCGACAACCTCAAATTCAGTCTTTTCACTGGTATTCTCGCTATACCACAGTCGGGTGGTGTAGGAACCCTCGGTAACGTCATAATAATGCTTTGTCCTTCCCGGCCAGTGAAGCAGCCAGACGGTGCTTTCGATCCGGTTCTGAATATCCTGATTGGTCGTATTTCGCACTAGCCGGATTTCCTTCTCCAGGTTGCCCCAATTCGTAAACTCACGGCCATTTTTGTGGAAGCGGACACCGTCGTTCTCAAAAGTAAGATCAATACCGTAGGTTTTGGTTATATTGCCATTTCTGTCCTTCTCGCGGAAGCAGCCGTTGGCGATAACATAATCGTCATTCCACAGTCTCTCGTCCAAATACCAGTACAGGTTCAGCAGGGAGTCTCTGTCGCCGCTGTAGTCGATTCGGTCCGGATCAAGCGCATTGTTGTTGGCAAACGGCACATTCCGCTGAGTTCCACCCGAACGCAGCTTCGCCTCCCTGAAGCCATAGGCATCAGAAATCACAAGGATAAGATTTCCCTGAAGACCCCGCTGATAGGGGTAATCAGAATAATATTTTCCCATATTGCCCCGGGCGGGGCCATTCTCAGAGGCCGTCTTATTCATGTTACCCCGCACATACCAGTGTTGAGTGCCTGTCGCATCGCAGGAGACCGCGCCGTTGGGGGTGATGAGGTACTGCACCAGACTGTTCAGCTTTTTGATGATCTCATCCTGGGTGGTGCCGGAGGGCACATCCGTCAGACGGAAGTTTTCATATCTGTGGTAGCCGTCCTGCTTGGGAGCGCCGGCCACGACAAGGCGGTTCTGACGTGACGTACTGGTGTTATACAGGAAGGTGGCCGACCTTACCTCAAGAGGCAGGTGATCCAGATCAGACCAGGCTATATCTCCTGTAAGCGCCATCACGACGGACTTATTGAAGCTACCGTAGTGGATGAGCAGCTCAGGGGTGCTGTCGTTGTCCCCGGTGGGGCGGCTATCCAGCCGCACCAGATCAAATGTACCGCCGTTGATGGTGACGCTGGCTTTCTCCTGCACCTCGACGGCAGTGGCCATGTACCGGTAGTTCGTGGTGCTTTCATATGTGCTGGTATTTGCCAGCACCGTGCCGCCCGTAAACACAGCGGTTGCGCCCTCGCAGACGCGGATGGCGGACCGCCGCAGGTTGCTGTCCGCCGGCGGAACCGTTATCTCCACCGTGCCGCCCTCCAGCGTAAAGGAGCCACCGGATTCCACCTTGATAAGAACGTATTCCCGCAGGGACGGAAGCGTACCTTTCAGTTTTCCTGACGATCCGCTGTCGCAAACAGTCAGCGAGCCACCGCTTTCAACGGTGATAATGAACGAGATTTTTGTTTTGACATCCACGGTATGGCCGTTCAGATCCAGCCGCTTATTGCCGGTGACTATGATACGATCATCCATTAGTGAGGTAGAGTACGTAATATCTTTTGTGAGCCTCACGGTATTAACGCCGGCGCCCTGCAAGGCATCCCGTAGCAACCTCCAGCTACTTACCTCGGCGACGCCGCCGTTCATCGCCAGCATCATCTGCTCCTCTGCCGCTTCTACCTCCAACGCATCCTCCGGATGCTCCGTGTTCTCTGTGTTCTCCGTATTTTCCGTATTTTCCG
>OIXQ01000753.1_pt1 | contig 13684 bp, 22 predicted proteins | sample 1587791 | NCBI WGS metagenome assembly OIXQ01 (sample SAMN03283273) | human gut metagenome | biome: human-associated habitat; material: feces | host: Homo sapiens | place: Peru | collected 2012
GGATACCAGCCGATGCGCCAGCAAAGCAGCAATCTGGAGTGGATCCGGGTGCCAAATGTGGGCGACGTGGGGCAGGTATCGGTGCAGGCCGGGCAGACGGCCTGGATTATGACGCAGAATGATAACGTATTTGCCGTGCGGACGGCGGACAATATGGGCATCGTAAGTACCCGGTTTTTCCGCTTTTCGGAGTTTGATCCGGCTGCCGCAGAGTCGCAGAGGGCAGCCAGCATCGAGGAGAGACTGACCAGATTGGAGGGGATTATCAATGGGGCGCAATCCACTAATGGACGGTATGAGTCCGGGGCTATTCCCGCAGAGCCCGTCTAAGGGCTTTGGCGGGCAGAAAAATATATTTGGGTTAATACTCTCCGACCTTCGGAAGTTCGCCCAGACCATGAGCCCTGAGCGGGCCGAGAAAGAGATTATCCGCCTGCTGGGTGCCGGGGAGATGACACGGGAGCAGTTCGCGGAGCTAAAGCAAGACGCGGAATTTTGGCTCGGATTTTTAAAATAATCCGCTGCGCGCGCGGTTTATTTATAAACTTTGAAAGGAGTATAAGCTATGGATTATAGTCTTCAGGATTTGAAGGCGGCCCTGGGAGGGGAAAACAACGGATTCGGCGGCGGTGGCCTGCTGCTGGTAGTCATCCTGTTCCTGTTTTTTGTCATGTTCCGGGGTGGCTGGGGGAATCAGGGCGACTACGGCCAGTACGCCACGGCGGCAAGCCAGCAGGAGATTCTGTTTGGCCAGCAGTTCGGCCAGATCAACGACCGCCTGACCAACATCGGCAACGGCGTCTGCAATCTGGGCTACGAGATGCAGGGCAACATCGGCCAGCTGGGCAAGGAGATGGCGCTGGCCCAGAACGGCACCAATATGGCCATCATGCAGACCGGCAACGGCATCCAGGCGCAGCTGGCAGACTGCTGCTGCAGGACCCAGCAGGCCATCGACCGCGTCAACGCCAACGTTGATGCCAAGTTCGCGGCCCTGGAAAAATCCCAGCTGGAGCAGCGTATCGCGGAGCAGTCCGCACGCATCGCGTCCCTGGAGATGGACAACCGGATGTACGGTGTCGTCCGCTATCCCAACGGGTTTGCCTACACCGCAGGCCCCAGCCCCTTCTGCGGCGGCTGCTGCGCCTAAATCCCCCACCACGCTTTAACAGCGTAGCCCCCGCGGCAAGCGCTGCGGGGGCGTTTTGAACGAAAGGAGTATTACTATGGCATGTAATTGTGGCCGCAAATCTGCGGCACAGAAATACAATCTGACAACCCAGGCCCTGACTACGACTGCGGCCTCCCTGAATATGGGCGCATCCGCAGGCTTGCCGACGGGCCCGTCCATCGTGGACCGCGGCAATAATCTCGGCGTCGGGAAAACAGGCCTGTACCGCATCACGGCGCAGATGGTCGTGGCCGTCACTACAGCCGGCACGATCAATCTGCAGGCGTACTGTGACGGATCGCCCATTGCGGCGTCCATCAAATCCGTCCCGGCGACGGTCGGCACCACGGAGCTTACGCTGGACACCCTGGTATATCTGGTGGTGCCCGACAGCTGCGGCTGCTGCGGCGTGACGCTGCCCGTGGATATTAATGCCTGGGTATCCGACAGCGCCGTGGCATCCGTCACAAATCTGGCCGTCAACCTGCTGCGGGAGGCCTGACCATGGGTGCCCCCGGAAAGCTGATGGACCTATGCTGGGACGAGATCCAGGATGCAAAAAAATACGCCATGCTGGCCAACCAATACAAGTGCAGCAACCGGGAGCTGGCCGATCTGTACTTTAAGCTGTCCGGCGAGGAGCTGGATCACATGGCCAGACTGCAGGCCATGGCCTTTAGGCTGTTGGATCAGCTGCGCAGCTCCGGCCAGGACCCGGACGGCAAAATGCAGGCCGTTGTGGATCACTTGCATTGCCGCAATCTGGACGCGGCTGCAGATGTTGGCATCATGCAGGGGCTGTACCGCAAATAACAAGGGCAGGCCCTCCCGTTTTTAGCGGGAGGGCCTGCTGATTGTGAACCGGTACAGACCGGCAATACATACGACCTCCGTGGTGGAGGTTCGCATAACGTTCGTTGGTGGGAGCGTGGGGAGGCTATCCGAACCGTTAAGCAACGCAAAAACCGGTTTTGTTGCGTCCGTGAAGCCGATGGGAAACTCCGTCTTTGTTTTGGCGTCAGGAGAAAAATAAATGTCGTAGTGGTCGGAATGGACATAGGCGCGGACCAGGAAAGTGTCGATCAGGGCCTCCTGGTACAGTGGATCGGACAGGTCCCCGTTGGCGTAGTAATCCAGAGCCGCAACGATTTCCTCCCGGGTTGGCAGGTCGGCGGCGCGGGACTTAGCCACGGCCAGGCGGGAGTTGAGGTTGTCCTTTTGGAGCTCCAGCTCCAGGAGACGGTCCCTGGTAGTGGGGGTAAAAAGGCCCTGCTCGATGGCGCTCATAAGATTTTTCAGGGCGCGGTTGGTCTCCTGCAGCTGATCTTCCAGGAGCGTCAGGTCCGGGTTGGCGTAGGCCTCGCATTGATAGTCATAGGTTGCCTGGGCGATGGCCTGGATTGTCTCCGGTGTGAGCATAGTCTGCTTGATGGCGGCGGCGATCTCGTACTCAACGTCTTCCCGGCGGATGTTTTTCAGCCCGCAGCCGGGGGCGGTTTTGGAGATCCGGCCCTTGCAAGCATAGTAGTGGTGCAGGCTCTGATTTCTGGCAGTTCCGGAGACGCCGATCAGCGGGCTGCCGCAATCGCCGCAAAAAAGTTTCCCGGTCAGCAAGTAGACCCCGTCCTGACGGCGGCGAGACATAGGCGCATCCGGCATGACGGCGCGGCGAGGATTTTTTTTGCTGATAGCCGCCCTCTGGACGGCGTCAAACTCGGCCTGGGTGACAATTGCGGGGATGCCCCCGGGGATACGGATATCCTGGTAGATGTAGATGCCCGTGTAGCGCTCGTTAGACAGCATCCGATTAAAAGATGACTTATTCCAGAGCTGCCCCTTTTTGCTGCGGAGGCCCCGGGCGTTGAGGTCATCGATGATATTGGCCAGAGGCTCCCCTGCCCCCACGCGGCGGAAGATCTCCTGGACGACAGCCGCCTCAGTGGGCTCCACGGCATAGCGGCCATCCGGGCCCTTGCAATAGCCCAGAGGCAGAGAGCCGTTGACCATGCATTTTTTTGCGTTGTCCATCTGGCCGCGGCGGACTTTGGCGGCCAGCTCCCGGGAGTAATACTCCGCATAACCCTCCAGCATAGATTCCATCAGGATTCCCGCCGGCGTCTCGGCAATGGGTTCTGTGGCCGAGAGCAGTTTGACCCCCGCCTGCTTTAGCTTGTGTTTACTGGTGGCCGCGTCGTAGCGGTCACGGGAAAAACGGTCCAAGGCGTAGACAATTACATAGTTCCAGCCGCCCTTTGCGGCGTCGTTCAGCATCCGGCGGAATCCGGGGCGGTTGTCGTTGGTGCCGGTCAGGGCTCGGTCGGTGTACGTATCTACCACGTCGATGCCGCCCCGGGCCGCGAAGGCCCGGCAGACGGCGAGTTGCTGGTCAATGGACGCGTCCCGCTGGGCGTGGGAGGAGTAGCGGGCGTAGATCACAGCGGTGGGCATAGGCAGGATCCTTTCCGTGTCCAGATTGGACACATTTTAACAGGTCAGCAGGCCCTCGGCCCGCTGCAGGAGCAGGCGGACATACAGTGGGCAGTCCCGGTGCTCGGGACTGGAGGTGGGGAGGCACCAATTGTTTACCGTCCGCACGGGGATGCAGTGTTTCCGGGCAAATGCGGCCTGGCTCTGGCCCGTGGCATCGACAATATCGCGGACGCTGCGGGTCACGGCATCATAGATCTGCCGGAGATCGTTTAACCGATCCTGCGGGATGGGAGCATCCGGGGAATCGCCCCAGATGTCGCTCAGGGCCAGCTCGGAGACGTAGGCATCCGGGTCGGTAAAATCCATGGCATTCTGGACACAAAAATTAAATTGATTCGAGGTCATTTCGCATTCTCCTTTTTCTTTTGTTTTTAATCGGGGTCGGGATATTTTCGGCGATTAGGGCTTTCGCATGGGCCTCTTCTGCCCACGCGTGGGCAGAATCGACATCAGCAAATCCACCCTTATAGTAGCGCTTCCCGCGGACGTTAAACTGGGCTTTAATATACCGACGTCCCTTTATCGTCTGGACGACGACCCAGCGCCGCCCGGTGGTGTTGTTTGCGTCCGGCTCCGTCCGCGTCGCAGCATAGATATTGCAGCCGTCGACGATTTTAGCATCCACCCCAAGCCTGGATGCCTGCGCAAGTTTTTCCCGCGAAACCGCTTGGCAGCCGCAGCTTTTGGGCTTTGACCGTATTGTGCAGGCAGGCAACGTCTTTTCCTGGCCGCAGAGTCGGCACTTGCAAAGATACAATGCATCGCCGTTGTTCCCTGTGCCGTTGCGGCGCAGCACGTCCATGCCTCCAAAGGCCTGCCCGGACAGATCCGCAGAGCGCTCGCGCCAGGAGCATCCGCAATCCTTCCGCGGATTTTTTCCCCGCAAGCGGGCTCCATCGATCACAAATTCCTTCCCGCACCGGTTGCAGCGGCAGAGCCAAAGCACCGCGCCTTTTGGAGACGATCCGGCAGGGGAAATCACAGTGATCTGGTTGATGGTCTGCCCGGACAATTCTAGGCGTTTATTCGCCATGATAACTCCATGCCCTCGTGACCTCCGGGGCGGGCCGGTAATTTGTTAATCTACGATCAGGTTCCACTCGTCGCCGCGTTCCCGCTCTTCGTCGGAGAGAGCCAGGAGGACTTCACCGTCCTCGCCGCTGTTTGCGGCATCACACTCGCTCTGCCACCAGTCGATCAGGTTATCCAGATCGGCATCGGTGGCCAGGATGGCACCGGTCTCTTCGTCCAGGCCCTTGCCAAATTCCCGGGCAAAGCTGCCGTTTTCCAGGTCTGCAAAGCAGTCGGGCTCGTATCCAACATTCCAGCCGCCGCGCCACAGGCGGAGGGCGATGCTCACGGTTCTGGTCTCAGTCTTGATTTCCATATTTTGCCTTTCTTCCCTTGTCCCTGGGAGGCGGGTTTTGATTGAGTGGTTAGCTCTCTTAACTGTCTGTATTATACCACTCAGCGAGTAATATGTCAAGGGGGAAAACAAAAAAATCGGAGGAAATCTCAAAAAAATCCGCACGGGAGACGTGCGGATTTTGGGTCAGGGGTTGCCACGGGTGCGGCGGATGGTGATGGCGAGGGCGGCGGTCAGGGCACCGAGAATGGGGATGGCGACAAGGACGCACAAACACAGCCAGAGGCCGGAGGGCGAGCCTTCGCGGATAAAGCCGTAGTTGGGGTTGCGGGCATCCATGATTACATAGGCCACAAAGGCCGTGGCAAAGACGGACAGCAGGCCCAGAAGGGCGCAGATGATGACATTGCGCTGCCGGACGCCGCGCTCGTAGACGGCGAGACGCTCTTTGTACAGGGCTATGATCTGGTTGGCGCCGTCCAGATGGGCCTGGGTGACGGTCTCGCCGGTGTCCGCGGGCTTGGCGTGGTCAAGGGTGTTGAGGTCCAGATCCAGCACGGATGCCATGGCAGCCACCTGGTCATAGGTGGGGCTGTTGGTCGCGCCGGATAGGATCTTCGCGACAGTGTGCTCCGGTACCCCGGACTTTTCCGCCAGGGAGCGGTTGGTCTCCCCTGCCTCGTCTTTCGCACGGCGGAGGGCCTGGGGCGCTGTGCTCTGCTGGATGGTCATTTTGTCATAATTTACGCCTCCGGAAAATCTGGCCCCGGAAAATGCCGGATATGCTCGCGTCCTGAAAATCCGGCGCTGTACAAAGGCCGATCTGTCTTGTACGATTATTTTAACGCCTGAAACGCAGATGCGCAAGGCGCAAAATTCACAAAAATTTTACAGGAGGCGCAGCAATTATGACAATAGGGACGCAAAAAACGACGAGAAACGACTGGACTCGACGCATTATCATTTTGCTGCGCCGGGCAGACGCCCGGCAACTGCGGGAGATCTACTATATCGTCTCCGGGTATCTCTCCGCATTCTTCCCGCCGCCGCCCATGGCCTGCACCCCGCCGCTGTCTGACGGCGGGGCGGCGGATCAACTGACCCAGTAAGTTCAGCAAGCCCCCGCCGATGGTCGACGGGGGCTTGAATTGTGCCCGAGTTGGACACATTACATATTATCAATCAGCCGATCAAACAGCAGTCCGGTAGTCAGGCAGTCCGACAGGCTGCGATGGGCGTCCACAGGGACAAGGCCGCACTGGCTGGCAACGTAGCCCAGCTTATAGCTGCTCAGGGCCATATCGCCCTTAAAATATTTTTTGGCGATGGCGTAAACATCGTAGTATTTCCGGCGCTTGGCTGCCAGATCAATGCCGGAGGCATACAGCATCTTAAGATCAAAGGGCAGGTTATAGCCCACAATAGGGGCGCTGCCGCAGAAATCCAGAAAGGACTGGGCCACCTGTGCGACGGTGGGCGCGCCGGAGACCATGGCATCCGTGATACTGTTCACGGCGCTGGCCTCGGCTGGGATGCTCCGGCCGGGGTTGATCAATGTTGTCCAACCGGCCACGGGATGGTACTCCTCAAATCGGATTGCCGACAGCTCCACGATCCCGTCCTCCCGGGCAGACAAGCCTGTGGTCTCCGTGTCGATGACCACAAAGGCAGGCAGCGTATCCCGGTTAAAGGACGCGGAAATACTGGTGTAATGGATTTCCGGCATATTGGACAGAGCCAGGGGTTGCAGGCTGGCCGCAGCATCGACAATAACCGGGGCAATTTCCAACTTGTCCAGCAAGTCCTGGAAAATCTGTTTAGCTCTGGCTTTTCGCTGTTCTTCCGCTTCCCGAGCTGCCTGGTATTGCTGGGCGCGTTCCACTTCCGCTTTTGCGGCGGCTTCCGCAGCTTCCGCATCGGCGGCGAACTTTTTGCGCTTTTTGATAATGGATCTGACTGCAAAGCCCAGGGCAATGGCGGCCAGAATAATGACAACCGCCGCACCGTAGGAGACGTTAAAAATTTTTGCCACTACCGCAATGACTGCCGCAGCGCCAAAGATGATAAGCCATGTGCCGCAGCCGGAGCCTGTGTTTTGTTTTGCCATATGCATCAACCTCTCTATTTTTGTCTGTGCATCCAGTATACACATTGGGGCAGCATTTGGCAAGGGGCGGCGCAAAAAATGGGGGCCGAGCATAGCGCTCAGCCCTCATTTTTTGCCATTTGTTCGATGCAGTCCACGCACTCCCGGAGCTGCTGGGCGATAAATTCCAGCTGCTCGGGGGTCCGGCCCCGGAGGAATTGGATAAATCCGTCAATCACCGGGTCATGCCTGGCGGCCAAAGCCCCGAAAGCCATGGCAATCTCATCGTGCTGATCAGCTCCGTACATGTCCCCTTCTCCGGTTTTGATCCAGTCCAGGGACACCCCGAAAGTCGTTGCGATATTGCGGTACAGGCTTTCTTTTTGCTCCGGCTTTTTTAGCCGGTTGTACTCGACGTTCAGAATCTCCCCCTCCGGGCATTCCAGCTGGGCGGCGAAAGCCTTCCGGCTCAGCCCATTTGCTTCTCGGACGGCCCAGATTCTGCCGCCCACTGTTGTGGTGTCTATTGTTACCACCCCCTTGTCACATATAATAGCACATCATATTTTGATAGTCAACAAAAATATTTTCCTATTTTTTGATTTTATATGTTGACAATCAATAAATTATGTGCTATAGTTTGTTTATCAACAAAAGCAAGTGAGGTGATCAACAAATGGACGCCATCAAAGACATTGCGGCACGCATCCAGCAGGGACTGGACACCAACGCAGACGCAACCAAGCTGGTACTGCTGGGCATCCAGACGGGGTACAACCTCCGGGCCATGGAGCAGCCCAGCGGCCAGAAGCAGGACAAACAGGCGAGCTGATGCCCGCCGGGGAATATAAGGAGGTACTTATGGCACAGGCAAATCCGGGGCAGAATTACTTTTCCCGGCTCCCCGAAAACGTACGGTTAAACTTCGCCCGGCAGACGGCACAATTTATCTGCCGGGTGAAGGAGGACAATCCCCAGATGTGGGCCAAAATCCAGGAGAAGGCCGCACAGAGGGGGCAGCAGTAAGGAGGTACTTATGGCTTACGTAAAAATCGAGGCGGACGAAAAGCGGGTGCGCGCAGACATAGAGGGCACGCCTCTGCGCCTGATGGGCATCCTGGGCACGACAGCAATGGAGTGCCTGGAGAAAATCGTTGAGGACATCCCGGCTCCGTTTGCCGGGGAGACAGCGCTGGCGTTTGTGGACACTTTGCGGTTACAAGCAATGTGCAAGTGGGGTGGCCGGGAAAAGTCCGACAAAACCGCCGAGGACAAACAGCCCGAGGAGCCGAAGAAGCCCACGCCGGAGGAAGTTCTGGAAATGGTGGACAAGCTGAGCAGCGAGGACTTGAGGAAGTTGCTGGACCTGCAAATGCAAAAGATGGTCAACTCGCTGTGGGCAAAAGATCAGCCGAAGAAGCCGGAGGAAAAGGAGCCTGCAGTGGGCTACGGGGTGCTTTTGTAATGCTGACGGATTACCAGATCGGACAGCTTACCGCATTCCAGGACGGCATCCGGGCTGGACGCACGTCCTTCCCGGTGGACGCGCTGGCTGAAATCGGTGACATTTTGGACATTTTGCTGGTCGAGGAGCTGCGCGCCCGGAAAGTCAGTGGGGCCATTGCTGCCGCGCTTAGCATGGATAAGCAATCTGTTCTGACGGACCTGGCCAAAATCCCGACCCGCAAATAAGCTTCTGCGCCGTTGAGCTTTGATCAGCGGCGGCCCAGCCCCCGCTCGAATCGCCGGGGGGCAAAGTTCATAGCCTCCGGGTCAGTAGTGCGGCCCGGGGGTGCACTTTCGGGGGCCAGGATATGCCGGGCTTTGGGACCTTCCCCGGCCGGCGCGGGGCTTTTATCTCTCTTTGCCCCAGAAGGGTGGTTCGAGTCCGCCCTCCCCGCTATCTCCTGTATTCCGACGCCGGGAGCCGATGGGCGTACCGGGGCAGGCCAGCCCATCAAAAATGCGCAGAGTGCGAGGGACACGCCCGGGCAAGCACAGCCCGGGAGGCCGGGGTCGTTGCCCGGTCTGCGCTCCAGGGGCCGCATACGCCCCAAAACCTCCTAATCTTGTCTTGTTGGCACCCCGGAAAGACGGGGCCGCAGCGGGCGGAATCCCGCTACCAAGGCGCCTCGTTTGGCGATTTGCTCGGCGCCTCATCAAGTAGAGACAATTGCTCGTGGCAACAAGGCCAGACGAGATATGGAGTACTTGTGACAGATCGGATAGACGGTCACCCCCGCAGGGGTAGAAAGCGGTGGCAAAGCGGAAGCCAGTTACGCTTGACAGGCCGGACAGACGGCCCGCGAAAAGAAAGGGGCGAAGGGCTAATGGCCGAAAGACCAAAGCCGGGGTACTATGCCGTCATCCCCGCCGATGTGAGGTATGACGAACAGCTCCCGGCAAACGCTAAACTGCTCTACGGGGAGATCTCCGCATTAAGTAACGCGACCGGCGTGTGCACAGCCCAGGACACCTACCTGGCGGCGCCCTACGGCTTTACGGACCGGACCATCCGGGGCCTGCTCAAGGCCCTGGAATCCGGAGGGTACATCCACACGGAGGTACTCCGAGACCCGGACACCGGACAGGTGTCGGGCAGAAATATCTATCTGGCCTCTGCGTTTGCGGCGAAAATTCTGAACGACATGCAGGCGGGAAAAAGTGCGCAGTCCAGTGGAAAAGATTTTCCAGTGGCCAGTGGAAAATCTTTTCCACTGTATATAAAGAATAATAATATACATAACCCCCCTAAGCCCCCCCAAGGGGGCGAGCACGCCGAAGAGAAGCCGAAGAAACGGCGGGGGGAATACAAGCAGCAGGCAGACACGCTGCCGGAACGCTTTGAGGGCTTCTGGAAATTTTACCGGGGCATCTGCCCCGGGACGGTGAACCCCGGAAACCGGCAGGACGCCATCCGGGCCTGGGACAAGCTGGCCCCGGACAGCGCCCTGGTGGAGACCATGGGGGCGGCGCTGCTGCGGCAGAGCAAAAGCGCCGACTGGCAGCGGGGTATGGGCGTGCCCCACGCCTCCACCTGGCTTAACAAGCACATGTGGGAGGACGACTGGGGCAGCGCCCCGAAGGCGGCCCCGGAAGCGCCGCAGCAGGAAGTGGGTGACTGGCTGTGACGGGAGACAACTGGCTGGACGCGCAATACAGCGTGCTGGGAGCCGGGCTGATCAGCCCGGAATGCATTCCCCGGATTCTGCGGGACACCCGGGAAACGGACTATGCCGGCCCATGCCGGACGGTTTACAAGGCCATGGAGGCCCTGTTTCTGGCAGGGACGCCGGTGGACCCGGTGAGCCTGGCCAGCAAGCTGGGGGGCGACTACCGGGAATTTTTGGCCCAGCTGATGGTGATCACACCCACGGCGGCCAACCTGGACAGCTATATCGGGATCACCCGGGAGCAAGCCAAACTCAGCGCCCTGCGGGAACTGGGTAAGCAGCTGGCAGAGGCGGAGAGCCCGGAGCAGGCCTCGGAACTGCTGACGGCAGCCAACGGGGCGGCCGTCAACCGGGCCGCCGTGAAGATCACCACCATGCACGATGCGCTGCGCTCTTTTTTTGATCGCAAAACCCGGCAGGCGGTTTATCTCAGCTGGCCGGTGCGGGAGCTGGACGACCGGCTCTTCGCGGAGCCGGGGGATTTTATCATCATCGGCGGGCGGCCCAGCTCCGGCAAGAGCGCCTGGGCGCTGCAATGCGCCTGGCACTGGGCGCAGAAATACCGGGTGGGCTTTTTTAGCCTGGAGACCTCGGACGACAAGCTGTTTGATCGGCAGATGTCGGCGCTGACCGGCATTGCCATGGCGGATATTAAACGCAGCAAGATCTCGGACGACGACTGGACGCGGATCTCGGAGATGTCCGAGGCCATCAGTACCCGGCCCCTGGAGCTGGTGCCTGCTGCCGCCATGAGTGCGGCGGACATACGGGCGGTGACGATGATGCAGGGCTACCAGATCATCATCATCGACTACTTGCAGCTGATCCAGGCCAAGGGAGACAACCGGGTGCAGCAGGTGACGGATATCTCCATCGCCCTGCACACCATGGCCCAGAGCCTGGGCATCACAGTGGTGGCCCTGAGCCAGCTGTCCCGGCTGGATTCAAAGGCCGGGAAGCAGGCCCCGGATCTTAGCAGCCTTCGGGAGTCCGGCCAGATCGAGCAGGATGCGGACATCGTGATGATGCTAAATATCGCCAAGGACAGCGACGATCGGGAGCTGTGGATCCGGAAAAACAAAGAGGGCACCTGCCCCCAGATCCGGCTGGCCTTTGACGGGGCGCACCAAACCTTTTCCAAGGCGGCCAGCCAGGAGGGCAGGGCGGAAATGGACAAGCTGCGGGCAGCCGGGAAGAAGCACCGCAGCACTCCGGTGATCGGGCAGCCGGAAGAAGAAGGCTTTGAGCAGCTGCCCATGGACACACCGGTGCCGTTTTAGGAGGACGCAATGACGTACAAGGATCTATACACCGCCCTGCGGCGGCTGGACGTGGAGACCGGGAGTCTTCCGTGCCTAGGCTGCGAGTGGGTGCAGGACTGCGGTATCCACGGGTGCCGGATCCTTCGGGCAGCCGCGGAGGCCGTCCGCAAGCTGAAGCAGCAAAACGATCTTCTGACGGCAAGACTTGCCGGAAAAGATAAATAAATCACAAAAAGGGAGCGACGACTTTGAGAGTGACGGCTATTTGTAATCTAAAGGGCGGGGTTGGCAAGTCCACTACAGCCATCAACCTGGCGGCCATCCTGGCCAAAGGCGGTAAAAAGGTGCTGCTGATCGACGCTGACAGCCAGTGCAACACCACGGCCTTTTTCGGGGGTGACCCGGCCAAGGGCAGCGTGGCCAAGGTGCTGCGGGAGGCCATCAAACACCGCGACTCCGGGGCCTGGGCGGCGCTGGAGATCCAGTCCACGGCGTTCTGGGGCATCGATCTTCTGGCTGCGGACGACAGCCTGATGGATTTGGACCTGAGCAAGGCGGAGAGCGGCTCCGTGGACGCGGGGGTGCTGAGCAACCTGGCCTACACGGTGCGGGAGATGTACGATGTAATGCTGATCGACTGCCCGCCGGCCTTCAACGCGGCCTCGGCCTCGGCCCTGATCGCGGCGGACGACGTGGTGATCCCGGTAAAGCTGGATGCCTTTGCGCTGCAGGGCATGGGCAACCTGATGCGGCAGATCAGCAATATGCGCAAGCTTAACCCCAAGCTGCGGGTGGCCGGCGTGCTGCCCACCATGTGGTACAAGGACAAATTGGTAGAGGACAGCGAGGCCCAGCTAAAGGCGGCGGGACTGCGGGTTTACCCCCACATCCGGCAGAGCAGGCCGGTGGACAAAATGACCTATGCGCAGCAGCCGCTGTGCATTTCCAGTCCCAGGTCCGGGGCCGGGCAGGACTACCGCATTTTCGCGGCGGAATACATCGAGGAGGGCAAGAGCTATGGCCTTTGATCTGGGCGCGGCCCTGAAAAATGTGTCCAGGGTGGACACCGGCAAGGAGCAGATCACCTATCTGCCCATCAGCAGCCTGGACAGCGATCCGAAAAACTTTTACGAGCTGCGGGGCATCGAGGAGCTGGCAGACAACATCAGCGTGGCCGGTTTGCAGCAGCCCATCCGGGTGCGGGCCGGGCAGGAGTCGGGGCGCTACACCATCGTCTCCGGGCACCGGCGGCTGGCCGCCTGTCGGAAGCTGGCGGAGGAAAACCCCGATGCCTGGCGGGAGGTGCCCTGCATCATCGAGACGGACAACGCCTCCCCTGCTCTGCAGCAGCTCCGGCTGATCTACGCCAATGCCAACACCCGGCAGCTGACGTCTGCTGAGATGAGTGAGCAGGCCCAGCAGGTGGAAAAGCTCCTGTATGAGCTTAAAAATGAGGGCTACGACTTCCCCGGTCGGATGCGGGATCATGTAGCCGAGGCCGTTGGGGCAAGCAAGACCAAACTGGCCAGGCTCAAGGTGATCCGGGACAAGCTCATCCCGGACTGGGCGCAGCTTTGGAAATCCAACGACATCGGCGAGTCCCAGGCCTATGAGCTGTCCAAGCTCCCGGCGGATATCCAGCAGTATATTTTCTCCTGGACCCCTGAGCGGCGGCGGGGTGCGCTGGGCCAGTACGGTGTCTCCCAGCGTGGGGAAGCCCTTGCGGCACTGGGAAACATCAGCTGCGACAAGACCGGCTCCGGTGTCTGCGACAATCTGGAAAATATGCGGATGTGGATCGTCAAGGGCGACAACTGGGACGTCAAATGCACAGGCTGCTGCGCCAGCTGCTACAAGCGGATGGACTGCAAGTATGTCTGCCCCCGGCTGGCCAAGGACATCAAGGCACGGAAAGACAAGATCAAGCGGGACGAGCCCGCCAAGAAACAGGCCGAGAAGGACGCCGCCGCGGAAAGGGCCACATTTTGTCGAGACTTGTGGGCGCATTTTGAAACGGCCCGAGAGACCGCCGGCATCAGCTACCGGGAGCTGGTCAAAGCCGCCGCCAAAGCTCGAATTGATGAGTCCCTCGTCGTAAAGGCGCTGATAGAGCGGCGATGAATCGCCGAGCAGCAC
>OIXQ01000754.1_pt1 | contig 13677 bp, 13 predicted proteins | sample 1587791 | NCBI WGS metagenome assembly OIXQ01 (sample SAMN03283273) | human gut metagenome | biome: human-associated habitat; material: feces | host: Homo sapiens | place: Peru | collected 2012
ATCGGGAGCGAATGGAACAAAACAAAGCCGTGTTCGACTTCACGCTTACCGATGCAGAAATGGAATGCATCAAGAGTCTCAATCTCAATAAATCGGCTTTCTATTCGCACTTCGATCCTGAAAAGGTGGAGTGGCTGAACCAAGTTCGTTATGACATTTAATATAGTAGGAGATGATGAAAAATATTATATTACGGGTGCTGCTGTTAATCATTACGATGCAGTGGATCCCTATGAGTGTAGTAGCACAATATACCTCCTCGACTCAAACACCGCTCGTAGTGGCCAGACAAGGTAGTTTCGCTATTGGTGGAACAGTCACAACCAATGAGCAAGGATTGAAGCGCCATGCCGACCATGGATATGTGTTCTTTCAGCAGCCGCTTCACCCTCATCGGCTCCCGGTGGTATTCCTGCATGGCATCTATCAGAGCACATCCACTTGGGAGTCAACGCCCGATGGGCGCGAAGGCTTTCAAAGTATGTTTCTGCGAGCTGGATATTCTACCTATAACATGACCCATCCACGCCGAGGCAATGCAGGTCGTGCTGCCGTGGAGGGTACCATTCCGCTGGTTTTTGATGAAGAAAGTTGGTTTACGAAATGGCGCATAGGTCGCTATCCTTCCTACTTTGAGAACGTACAGTTTCCACGCGATGCTGAGAGTCTCAACCAATTTTTCCGTCAAATCACGCCCGATACCGCACCGCTCGACTTTGATGTCAATGTTAACGCCATTGGCGCCTTGTTTGAAAAAACGGGCGATGCAGTGCTTGTGGCTCATTCGCAAGGCGTGATGCATGCCTGGAAGGCTATCCCAAAGTCGCCAAACATCAAGGCGATGGTGGGTCTCGAAGGTGGCGGTTTTTTCTCTTTTCCTTCCGACACATATTTGCATGACATCGAAGTGGTGGAGGGTGTAAATACAGGCTCAGGAGAGGTTGTCTATCCACGGACAATCTCCCCTGAGCCAATAAATTCTGATATTCAAGATGATACGTTATATTTTTAAAGAGTTTTTATTGGTCTTGACATTCTGCTTTTCCTAAAAGGAATATCATAAAACGTCAAAATATAATCTAATTAATTTGGTGATGCGGCGTTTTCTTCGTATCTTTACCGCAAAATATGCGGCGTTTTTGGATAAATAATGCCGCAAGAGTATAAAAACTTCGTTATTAAGATTATTGCATGAAAAAACAACCTAACAGAAAAAATTGCATGGCGCAATATGCCATGTATGCATACTGTTTTTTTGCGATTCTTTCACTCGTAAACACGGTTTGTGGAAGTCTTGGTGCTACTGTCAACATTCCATCCATCTTACTCACCATCAAACAATGGGTATTAATACTTGCCCCCATAGCATTATGGGGAACATTCAGATTAATACAACCAAGAAACGAGAAGTTGCTGCGACGTTGCTGCGAGGTGATGGTATTTTACTATGTGCTTTCATTCGTCCTGTCAATATGTTTTAAGTTCGACCTTATACCCATGACACAAAATGGCTTGATAACCAGGACTGCAACTATCCTTACTTGGATAGAAAGCAGCATCGGCCTGCTCTCTGTCATCGCATCCCTGATTGCCGGTTGCCATTTAGGAAGAAAACATAAAGGAAGCATGCACCAACTGGGCACAGCACTTATCCTGGTTTTCATCGTATGGCTGATATGTGTAAACATCCTCCCAACCACTATATTTTATCTATTGGGAATCAGTCATCCTACAGCCTTCACCTGTGTCTATATGTTCTCTGCATTTTCCAACACACTCGTTTATATATACGCATACTATAGAATGTATCGCACTATAAACAACTGATTACTATTTAAGAAGTAGGGTTTATTCAGCCTTCTATTAAGCCACAGGTTGGTCGTCTATTATGCCCCCAAAAGGGAATAAGAAGTGAAAAGAACAGCAAAAATCTATAAAATATCTGTTTCTTTTGGTAGAGTCTTTAAATAGCCGTATCTTTGCACCATAAAAACTGCAACAAGATGGCAAAGATATTGATTATAGAAGACGATTTGGCATTTGGAACCATGATTCAGACATGGCTCAGAAAGAAAGGTTTCGAAGTAGAGAAAGCCACATCGGTTGGTGCTGCCTTGAGGTTGTTGCAGGAAGACAGCCAGCGTGATCTGATTCTCTCTGACCTCAGACTTCCCGACCACGACGGACTCACCACACTGAGATGGCTCCACAAGCAGGGCCTTCACATTCCCTTTATCGTCATGACAAGCTATGCAGAGGTGCAGAACGCTGTGCTCGCCATGAAATCAGGAGCCAATGACTATGTGGCAAAACCTTTTCATCCCGAAATCCTGTTAGAGAAAATCAACGAGGCTATCAAGCAAGCCTCATCGGCACCTGTTCCGGCAAACTCTCCTGCCACACCGACTCAACAAGAAACCCCTCAGCAAACTACCACACAGCCCGACGAAGACGAGGCGCCCAAATACATAGAAGGCAAGAGTGAAGCCTCGCAACAGCTATATAGATATGTGTCACTCGTAGCACCTACCCCTATGTCGGTACTGATACTCGGAGCAAGCGGCACAGGCAAGGAATATGTGGCGCATCGCATACACGAGTTGAGCAGCCGTGCCGACAAGCCCTTCTTCGCCATAGACTGTGGAGCCATACCAAGAGATGTAGCTGCATCCGAATTCTTCGGTCATGTGAAAGGCGCCTTTACTGGAGCCGAACAAGACAAGAAGGGAGCTTTCGAAGTAGCCAACGGAGGAACACTCTTCCTCGACGAGATGGGAAACCTGAGCTATGATGTGCAGGTGCAACTGCTTCGTGCCCTGCAGGAGAGAAAGATAAGACCCGTGGGAGGAACTAAGGAAATCGACATCGATATCCGACTGGTGTGCGCCACCAACGAAAACCTGGCACAGAGAGTGGCTGAGGGACAATTCCGCGAAGACCTCTTCCACCGCATCAACGAGTTCACCATCTATATGCCCGAACTGAAAGACCGCGGCACAGACCTCTTCCTCTTCGCCAACCTCTTCGTCAAGCATGCCAACAAGGAGTTGGGACGGCACGTGCTCGGGTTCGACGACAAGGCTTCAGAGATGATTGCCTCGTACAGCTGGCCCGGCAACCTGCGCGAACTCAACAACGTGATGAAGCGTGCCACCCTGCTGACCAAGGGAAACTATATCGGCAGGACTGAACTCCAGCAAAGCATGAGTCATCTGCAACAACCCACAGAGACCTTGACTTTGCGGGATGAGCAAACCGAGTTGCAACGCATAGAGGCAGCCCTGAAAACCGCCAATGGCAACAAGAGCAAGGCTGCCCAACTGTTGGGAGTGGACAGAAAGACCCTCTACAACAAAATCAAGAAATATAATCTGTAGACCTCTGCAACTTCCTATAACACATAGCAAGGACGGACTGTAAACCCAATGGGGTTCATAGTCCGTCCTTGCTGTATGATAGCTTTTCTATCATGTCCCGACATCCTGTGCCAATTCCCCATTCCACAACAGACTTCCACAACTTTTTGGGGAAATATTCCACACTCTTTCCACACTTTCCACACTTCCCCACTTTTTGGCACAACCATTCCAATCACTGATTATCAAACACTTAGCTAACTTTCTTCATTTTTGGCACGCTGATTGTGATATTAGATAGTGAACTCGCAAACGAACTGAATGTTCAACAAACGAACAGAATGTTCAACAAGAGTTTCAACAGAGAATATAAACAAAAATAGAATATTAACAAAAATAGAATATTAACAATTTAAAGCATTACAATTATGAAGAAGTTATTTTTCGCAGTTAGCGCAGCAGCATTCGTTTTCGTATCAGCAAACAACGTATTTGCAAGTAACAAAATGATCAGCACATCAGCTTACGAGCCAACTGACACAGTAGCTCCAGCCGACACAACAGAGACAACAACAGACTCTACTACAGAGAAGCCAGCGGAAGCATCTTTGGTAATGTCACTCAGCGACATCGAGCCAACTGACACAGTAGCACCAGCCGAGACTCCAGCTCCAACAGAGACTCCTGCTGACACAACAAATACTCCAGCCGACTCAACAGCAGAACAGGCTCAGTAAACCGCTCCATCTTCAAAAAACAGTATACATGCAGCTTTTAAATGAAAATATCTTGTCTTCTCTTCCGAAGGCAAGATATTTTTTTGTATTTTTGCACCATGATAAAAAACAATATTCCTCTCAAAGTAGCCTTAGGATATGCTGCCGTGGCCGTGGTGATGGCCCTGGCAGTAGCGCTCGTATACAGCAACACGCAGTCTATCCTGAACATCGACAAGGCTTCACGTGACTATACCCACAAGCGCAATATGGCCGACAGCCTGGTGTACAGCCTGCTCGACGTGAGCAACAACGAACGTTCCATCTATATGGAGACATCGGGAAACTGGGAGGAACTCAACCACTCCATCTCAGAAGCCAAGGTGCAGGCACTCAAACTCAAGGCGCTGGAAAAGGACTCCCTGCAGAAAGCACGCATGGACACCCTCGTCAGTCTGCTCAACCTGAAACAAGTCAACCTGAAGCAACTCCGGAGAGTGTTGATAGCCAACAATCATGAGAGCTTTCTTCACGAAAAGGTGAGCAATCTGAGCAGCGGAAAAGACTCGGTAGTGGTGCACCCCAAGACTGCACAAACCCATGAGAACAAAAGGACAACCGTTGAGGTGGTGAAGACCCGAAAAGGCTTCTTCCGCCGACTCGCCGACGCCTTCAAGAAAGGCGCCACCGACACCATAGCCATACACAATGATGTCAACCAAACAACAACCGACTCGATTTCCACACCTGTCGACATCGCCGGAGAGGTGGCACAGGTGCTGTCGCAGATAGGACAGGAAGACAAACAGAACACACAGAAGAAGGAGAAAGCAGTAAACAAAGAGGTGAGCGACCTGCAGAAAGTGAACGCCCAGCTTGCCGAACGTACTTCCCACTTGCTCAACACCATCCGCCAAAGCGAGATGCAGTCCATGCAGCAGGCTTTAGGCAAAGCGCTGAATGCCCGCCGTTCACTCCTGTGGCAGATCACCCTTATGGCTTTGCTTGCCATGACCGCCGCCGTAGTCTTGCTGTGCTACATCTTCAAAGACACCAAGAAGGAACGCATCTATCGTGAGAACTTGGAAGAGGCCAACACCGAGATTCAGCGCATCATGAACCAACGAGAAAGACTCCTTCTTACCATCACCCACGACATCAAGGCTCCCGTGGCTTCCATTTCGGGCTTCATCGACCTGATGAGAGAACATGTGAGCGACGAGAAAGGCATGAACTATATCGACAACATAGCCAGCTCTGCCAGCCATCTGTCAAGATTGGTGGCCTCGCTCCTCGACTATCACAAATTGGAGAACGGACTGCTGGAACTCCATCCCTCCAGTTTCTCGCCAGCCTCGCTCATTCAGCAATGCACCGAAGGCATGAGGATGCAGGCAGAGAAGAAGAACCTGATGCTAAGTTCCTCTTATCAGGATAAGGCTGCCGAGCTGCAAGGATTAGCAACCGATGCCGCAATCACCTATCAGGCAGATGCTTTCCGCATCCGTCAGGTGTTGGACAACCTCATCAGCAACGCCATCAAGTACACCGTGAAAGGAAAGGTTACTGTCACTGCCCTCGTCAAGCCAGCCTCATCGGCAGGCATCTGCCACCTTATTATAAAGGTAGAGGATACGGGCATGGGCATGACTTCTGAGGAATGTCGAAAAGTGTTCCAGGCTTTCACACGTCTCAAGGACGCACAGGGCATAGAAGGCACAGGCTTAGGACTGTCCATCACCCATGAACTCGTCACTCTCTTAGGCGGACAGATCAGTCTGCAATCAGAGAAAGGCATCGGCTCCACCTTTACCATCATCCTTCCTATCAGGCAGAATCCTCCTTCCGTTCAGGAAGCCTCAACGGGCGAAGCTGCCGAAAAGCAGCCAGCAAGTATCAGCGCCGCGGGCACAGAACTGTCAACAGCGAACCAGCAGCCCCTTGCCAACCATAAGATTCTGATCCTCGACGACGACCGTCTGCAGCTGCAACTGCTCCAGGAGATGTTGCACCGCAAGGCCAATGACGACTGGCAGATATTTGCCTGTCAGCATGTTACCGAGGCTCTTACCATTCTGCACAACGAGCAGCCCGCCCTGATGCTGATGGATATAGAAATGCCAGAGATGAACGGAACGGAGATTATCCGCATGATCAATCACAGACACATGAAGGTGATTGCCATGACAGCCCACGACATCAGCATCAAGGAAGAACTGACGGAGGCTGGCTTCGACGACTGCCTGTTCAAGCCCTTCCGTCCTGAAGCCTTAGAGAGTTTGTTGGCTCCTGCTGCCCGAGAAGCTGCTACAGAAGAGCCTGCCGCTGAAGAAACAACTGCAGAAGAGCCTGCCGCTGATGTATCTGTCCGTGAAAGGCTGTCTTCACTTTTGATCTTTGCCGGAGGCGACAAGGAAGCGGAGATGGAGATTGTGAAAACTGTGACGGCAGAAATGGAAACTTACCGGGAATCGTTGAACAAGTATCTGCCTGCTGCCGAAAAGGAAAAAGAGGCACAGGAGGACAATACACAGGCGGTACGGGTGGAACTCAGCCAGGAGGACAAGCAGAATGTGGCAAGAATCGCCCACAAACTGCAACCCATAGCCCAGATGATGCAGGCGGAATGTCAACAGCAGCTGCAGGCTCTCTCGCCCGAGCACATCGGCGAACAGGAAGACAAAAAAATCCGAGCATACATCCAGGCCGTCTTCGACGACTTAGGAAATATGCTCGGAGAGTTGAGAAATATTCTTTCTGAGTAATCGTTCTTACAGTTCCACATTGTCTATGTGGAATTTCATGAGTCCGGCAGGCACCTTCACCATGACCTCATCGCCGGCTTTCTTGCCCAAGAGAGCCTGTGCGATGGGCGACTTGATAGAGATTTTTCCACTATGAAGGTCTGCCTCGTGAGGATTCACTATGGTGTAAGTCATGCTGCACTTATTGGCCACATTAGTAATCTTCACCTTGCTCAACAGTCCCACCTTGTCGCTTTGCAGTCGCGACTTGTCTATTACACGGGCATTCTCCAGAATCTTCTGCTTGAAACTGATTCTGCTCAACAGCTTGCCCTGCTCTCGCTTGGCAGCATGATACTCAAAGTTCTCGCTGAGGTCGCCCTTGTCGCGTGCCTCGGCTATGGCGTCACGCACAGCAGGCAGTTCCACCTTTACCATGTGTTGAAGTTCAGCCACGAGCTCATCGTAGCCTTCCTGAGACATATATTCCATAATGTTTTTTTCGTTTTGTTTTATTCTTCGGCGTGCAAAGGTACGGAGAAATCATGAAAAAGCCAAGACTTTGCCAAAGTTTTACGCAAAAAGAAAGCCGTGCATAAATATTCACAAGCATACTGCACTTAACTGCGAAAAAATTATTTCCCAGTTAGGAAAAAATATTTCCCCAGTTGGGCAGATTCATTTTCCCAACTGAGAAGCCGTTTTTCGGCAATTCTTGTATGAATATACAGTATAAACATACATTTTATTTCTGTGTTAGGCTTGCGCTGTAAGAACAAGTCATTGCCCCGGATGATTTTGCAAGACAAGGGGAAGCATCACGCTCCCCAAACCTCCTCGGCGATTTCTCGCACAAGATCCAACTTGGCCCACTGCTCTGCCTCTGTCAGTTTGTTGCCTATCTCGCAAGAAGCAAAACCACACTGAGGACTCAGGCTGAGACGCTGGAGAGGAAGATACTTCGCCGCCTCATGAATGCGGGCTATGACTGTGGCCTTGTCCTCGAGCACAGGCGACTTGCTGGTTATCAGACCAAGAACCACCTTCTTGCCTTCAGCCACATACCGCAGAGGCTCGAAGCCACCCGAACGCTCATCGTCGTATTCAAGATAGAAGGTGCCGGCATCCTCGCGGGCAAAGAGATAAGGAGCCACAGCATCGTAGGCGCCCTTCGTGGCATAGCATGAATGATAGTTGCCACGGCACACGTGCGTGTTGACGGTCAGCCCCTCGGGCTTTCCCTCTATGGAAAGGTTGTTGACCTTCAGATATTGCAGGACCTCGTGTTCCAGGGTAAAGCCCGTGCCTGCCATCGACTTCCAGAAATCGTCATCTACAATCATGCCCCAGGTACAGTCGTCCAACTGTACAGTTCGACAGCCTGCCGCATAAATCTCGTGGAAGAATGTGCGATAGGCCTTGGCAATGTCTTCTATCAGCTCTGTGGTGTTGGGATAAAACTGACGGGTGTTCTCGGCATTCTTTCCTCGGAACAGCTCTGCCAGAAACTGTGCCGGTGCCGGTACGGTCTGCTTGGCCTCTACGCCCTCCTCCTCAAACTGCTTCACAAACAAGAAATCTTTGATGAAGGGATGATTCTCGCCCGTAATCTTTCCCGTAAGACGGAGGGAGCCTTTCGTGGTTTCCTCGCCATGAAACTGATAACCATGATCCAACTCTATGTGCTCTACGCCGCCAAATCCCCACATAAAGTCGAGATGCCAATAGCTGCGACGAAACTCGCCATCAGTAATATAGCGCAATCCGTGCGCCTTCTGCTGTCTGACCACTTCTGTGATAAGCCGGTCTTCAATGTGACGAAGTTCTACTGCCGAAATCTGTCCCTCGGCAAACTTTACTCTGGCTTCCTTCAACTCTGCTGGGCGCAAATAGCTGCCCACTGCCTCAAAATGTTGATTTCTCACGTTGCTCATGTTTTTATTTCCCTTTCTTTAATATTATGTGTAATGATGACTGTCTGCATCCTGCCCCACTGTCGGCAGAAATGCTTCTTTTTCGGCTGCAAAGGTAGAAAGAAGAATTTTATCCGCCAAATATTCTTCATAATTCAGAAAAATATGCTAACTTTGCAGTTAGAATAATCGATACACAGAATATTATTCTGTAAAAAAATGCACATTTAAAGAAGAATAGATTATGGCAACAGAAGAAAAACTCGACGACATAGACATCAAGATACTGAAGTTGCTGCAACAGAACTCCCGGCTCACCGTCAAGGAACTTGCAGCAAGAGTACACCTTTCGCCCTCGCCTACCTTTGAACGTCAGAAACGACTGGAACGGGAAGGATACATACAGCGATATGGAGCCATCGTCGACCATCACAAGATGGGGCACAACGTCATCGTGCTATGCAATATCCGACTGAAGCAGCACACTCACGACCTGATACAGCAATTCATGGACACTGTGCAGAACATAGACCAGATAACGGAATGCTACAACACCACGGGCGACTATGATTTTCAGATCAAAGTGTATGCACACGACATGAAAGACTATCAGGACTTCATGCTCAACACCCTCGGCAACATTGACTGCATAGGCAGTCTTCACAGTATCATCGTTATTGGCGAAATAAAAGACTCGCATTACATCCCGGCAAGCAGATTGTTGGCGAAGACACTCCTCCTTCTGTGCATCATGCTCTCTTCGCTGTTCTGTATGCCCTTGAAAGCACAGAACCCAGGCGAGATTGTCACAGAACAAAGCATCAGCAAAAAGGGAGAAGAACATTACTTTTATGCCGTGCCCATTCCCGACAACATCTTCAGCATGATGAAGGGAAAAACATACAAGAAGAATTGTACTGTGCTAAGAAGCGAGCTGCGCTATCTGCGCTGCCTGCACACCGACAAGGACGGCAGGAGCATTGTGGGAGAAATGGTGGTCAACAAAGCCATAGCTAACGATGTGCTCGACATTCTGTACAAACTCTACCGGGCAAAATATCCGATAGAACGAATGCGGCTCATCGACTATTGGGACGCAGACGACGAACGGGCCATGAGAGCCAACAACTCCTCTTGCTTCAACTTCAGGTTTATCTCGCATACCCACACCGTATCAAAGCACGGCAGAGGAATGGCTGTAGACATCAACACCCTCTACAACCCCTACCACAAACGACTGAGAAATGGCAAAGAAGTAATAGAACCAGCCACAGCCCGTCCCTATCTCGACCGCAGTAAGAAACACGCATACATGATTCAAAGGGGCGACTTATGCTATCGCCTTTTCAAGGAAAAAGGATTCAGATGGGGTGGCGACTGGAAGCACAGCAAAGACTATCAACACTTCGAGAAATAACAAAATTTTACCCACGCACTCTGAATCAGAAATTCAACAGCACGTGGGTAAAAGCTTCAAACAAGATGCTTAGTTGTACCAAATAGAATTATATTCTCTACGATCATCTTCTTCGTTGTAGATGTTCTCATACTCCAGGTTCTTTGCCTCGAATGCTTCTAATGACTTTTTCATGATCCGCCCTCCTATATGTTAAAGTTAATAATCTGCTTTGTGATTGCAAATATAGAAAAAAAAACAGAGTCACCTTGTCAATAATTCAGAAAAGTTGTGTATTTTTGCAGCATTTTAAAATGTATGAAAATTCTCATTATCAAGCCACGCATGAAACTATCAAATACTTTCAACCGACTAAGATGGCGACACTGGTTGCTCCTGTCGTTGCTCGTCCTCGTTCTCGTCATTAAGTGGAGCCCATATTTAGGCTACATTTACACCTTATATATATACAGCACCATCGGGAGAATACTATCATCCTTTTCGGGCATCTTCCCGTTTGCCATAGGCGACATCTTCATCGCCCTCAGCATCGCATGGGTCATTCTTTATCCTCTCTACGAGATTGTCCTTCGCAAACGACTTGCCCGCCGTTACGCCTTCCTGGCAGCTAAAGGGAACAGTTATCCCAAGACAAAGACGGTGTGGGGAAGAGTGGCAGAATATCTGCTGTGGATCTACGTATGGTTCTACATGGCCTGGGGACTCAACTACTCGCAGCCCAACATCTATCAGCGCACAGGTATGAAACCAGCAGAAGTAGATAAGGACAAGCTACGCGAGTTTGCCTATCGCTACGCTGACAGCCTCAACTCGCTGAGTGAGGAGCTAAGCATGATGAAAGTGAACGGCCTGGCTGCCGAAAGCTGCAGAAAACAGATGGAAACTGCCATTCTGAGGGAATACGACAAAATAGGGCGCAAAGAAGGCATCAACCCTTCCTTCAACCCTCATCCCCATGTCAAGACCATGGTGTTCACTCCCCTCAGTTCGATGGCGGGTGTCACAGGCAGCATGGCTCCTTTCTTCTGCGAGTTTACCCTCAACGGCGAAATCCGCCCTCACGACTATCCTGCCATCTATGCACACGAATATGCACATTTCTTAGGAATAGCCAATGAGGGCGAAGCCAACTTCTACAGCTATATTGTCTGCACTTCATCAACCAACCAAGCAGTAAGGTTCAGCGGATATTACCACATCTTCTTCCATGTGCTCCACAATGTCTTCGATATCTTAGGCGAAAAGGAGGGAGAGAAATTCCTGAACCATATCCGGCCCGAGATCATCCGGCTGGCAAAGGACGACCGCCACTACTGGCTCAGCAAGCGAAGCAAGGTGCTTGATGCTGCACAAGACTTCGTCTTCGACCTTTACCTCAAGGGCAACAACGTTTCTGAAGGCCGAAAAAGCTATTCGGGTGTTGTCGCCCTGATATTGGCATGGGAAGAAAAACAGAAAAGTTAGGGGAAGCCAGAGAAGTTAGAGAGACAAAATGCCCACGAATGACTATTTTTTGTTACTTTTGCACCACACTTCATGAGTGACGACAAAAAATCAAGACTGACTATAGAAGTATGATAGACCGCTGTTATATAGAAATAACCAACACGTGCAACCTGAACTGCCACTTCTGTCCGAAGCACAACAGAGCGAAGAGACAGCTCACGGCAGAAGAGTTCGACTTGCTCACCAGTAAGTTGAAAGGCAAAGTGTGTTTCCTCTACTTCCATCTCATGGGAGAGCCCCTGCTCCACCCTCTGCTGCCACAATTCATCACTCTGGCAAGAGAGCGTGGATTCAAGACCGTGCTTACCTCCAACGGCACCCTTCTGCATCGGGCCATGGAACTCTTAGACACGCTGCCCCACAAGATTCAACTCTCTGTCCACTCGCACGAGAGCAATGCACACGGCAGACTGTCCGACTATATGGATGAGGTGATGCGCTTCTCCACTCAGGCAGCAGCCAAAGGCACCTGTATGGTGTTGCGCCTATGGAACCAAGGAGGCATGGACCAAGAGAACGAAGAGGTGATGAGCCTCATCGAGAAGTACGTGCCTAAGCCCTGGAAAGAGCGTCCCGACGGATTCCGCCTCAGCGACAATCTCTACTTGGAGTTTGACAGAAAGTTCGAGTGGCCCAACTTCGACAACAAAGAAGAAGGACAGGAAACAGGCAACAGCGAGGAAGACAAGAGTAACGTCAAGGGAAGAGAGGTGTTCTGCAAGGCGCTTATCAAGCAGATAGGTGTGCTGGCAGACGGAAGCCTCGTGCCCTGCTGTCTCGACCATAACGGTGATGTCGTGCTGGGCAACCTCTTCCATCAGTCGCTCGAAGATATTCTCTCCTCGCCAAGGGCTACGGCATTGATAGAGGGTTTCAAACATCATCATGCCTCGGAAGCACTTTGCCGCGACTGCGAGTCGGCACTGGCACGAAACAGCTTCCGAGGCAAAGCAAGAAAACAGATATAAGACAAGAAACAGATATGAAAGAAGTATTAATCGTAAGCATAGGCAGCTTCTTTGGAGGCGGCCTGAGATATTGGATTTCCAAGATGGTGCAGTCGTGCAGCCTCATAGCTTTCCCCTTCGGCACCATGACAGTAAACGTGTTGGGCTGCTTCATCATCGGATTTCTCTCCGGCATTTCGTGGAATGGCGGCGGATGGATGAATCCCTCCACCAAGTTGCTGCTCACCACAGGCTTCTGCGGTGGCTTCACCACCTTCTCCACCTTCATGAACGAAGGTTCATCGCTGATGAAGGATGAGCAATATCTCTACATGATGCTCTATCTCTTCGGCAGCCTCATCCTTGGCCTCATCGCTGTAATGGCTGGTCATCAGTTGGCTAAGTTTTTATAAAAAAAACAGAAATACTTTTAGAATATTCCTATATTTTCTTTGTGTGTGTTCTATTTTGCACAGAAGAAAAGGGAAAAAGTAGAAATAATTTGTTTTTTTCAAAGAAAAGTTTTAACTTTACCCCATATATATATATATTAAAAGCAAGATTATGCAGGAATTTCAATTGGATTTCGTAACCTATTGCGTTGGAAACTTAGCCGAACGACTAAACATGAGTGCCAGCAAGGTGTTTAAGATGCTACGATCGACAAACATCTTAAACGGCTACATGATACCATGCTATGATGTACTCCATACTTTCAGCAAGGAGTATATCATGGACGATTTGATTAACTTGTTAAAAAAACGAGGAGCACTAAAATGATTGTTTACCACGCATCAAAAATCATCATAAAATCACCAGATATTTATCATTCTCGTGATTTATTAGATTTTGGGAAGGGATTCTATCTCACATCACTTGCTGAACAGGCAAAGAAATACGCCCAGCGATTTCTCTTTCAAGGAGAAAAAGCATATTTAAACCAATATAATTTAGACGAAAATTTAGACAAAAATTTTAATGTAAAGGAGTTCGGTGATTACAACGAAGAATGGTTAGACTTTGTGACACTATGCCGACTTGGCAAACAGTCAAGTAAGTATGATATGGTTACAGGCGG
>OIXQ01000755.1_pt1 | contig 13664 bp, 13 predicted proteins | sample 1587791 | NCBI WGS metagenome assembly OIXQ01 (sample SAMN03283273) | human gut metagenome | biome: human-associated habitat; material: feces | host: Homo sapiens | place: Peru | collected 2012
TTACTTGTGGAAGGCGCAGTAGGTCGCCCCCCTCGCGGGGGGCGTGGATTGAAATCGTAGTCTCAGTTTTACTTGTGGAAGGCGCAGTAGGTCGCCCCCCTCGCGGGGGGCGTGGATTGAAATTACAAAGCGGGGTATGTGCCGCTGGTGGAGGAGGTCGCCCCCCTCGCGGGGGGCGTGGATTGAAATGTTTTGGGCGGAACGAATTTGTACTCGCGGAAGAGGTCGCCCCCCTCGCGGGGGGCGTGGATTGAAATTTGTTAATAGCGGCTACAAATGTGCTGTAACTACGCGTCGCCCCCCTCGCGGGGGGCGTGGATTGAAATAGAAACAGTGGATCTATATTGCTTTTGAAGTTCCGTCGCCCCCCTCGCGGGGGGCGTGGATTGAAATTCTGGGGTGCTGCTGAATTATCTGCGGTACGTCATACGTCGCCCCCCTCGCGGGGGGCGTGGATTGAAATGTCACGGACAGGGATTACGCTGAAACGCGGCTCAGTCGCCCCCCTCGCGGGGGGCGTGGATTGAAATTGCGCTATCACCTCGCACTCCGTGGAAACTATCCGTCGCCCCCCTCGCGGGGGGCGTGGATTGAAATACGCAGATTGTACGAACCTTTTTTGAATGTCAACGTCGCCCCCCTCGCGGGGGGCGTGGATTGAAATACCCGACACGGCGGCACAAGGCCGCTGTGCTTAGGTCGCCCCCCTCGCGGGGGGCGTGGATTGAAATAGCCGATGAAGTATCTCAAAAAGCTCTATGAGACGTCGCCCCCCTCGCGGGGGGCGTGGATTGAAATCCCAGAACTGCTTGTTCTTCACGCCCATGGTATACGTCGCCCCCCTCGCGGGGGGCGTGGATTGAAATAGATATTGGGTCATAGTATGAAGCCTTTTCGTACAGTCGCCCCCCTCGCGGGGGGCGTGGATTGAAATGGTTTATTTAGACAGGTTCAACTCCTGCCCAGCCGTCGCCCCCCTCGCGGGGGGCGTGGATTGAAATCAGCGTGGGCGAAATTACCATTTACCGCCATAAAGTCGCCCCCCTCGCGGGGGGCGTGGATTGAAATTATTAAGGAGGTGAGAACATGACATATAAAGACATGTCGCCCCCCTCGCGGGGGGCGTGGATTGAAATTGAAGCGCTGAACAACAACACCGTTGTCATGACGTCGCCCCCCTCGCGGGGGGCGTGGATTGAAATTTGTATGCTACCGCATCCATGATAGTGCCAGACAGTCGCCCCCCCTCGCGGGGGGCGTGGATTGAAATCGTTACTGTAACCTGTCTCCAGTTATACCACGTATTGTCGCCCCCCTCGCGGGGGGCGTGGATTGAAATATTGTATTTTGCTACTACTTTTTCTTTCTGTGCTGTCGCCCCCCCTCGCGGGGGGCGTGGATTGAAATGCCTTTGCCGTAGATAAAGGAAAAGTCGTCAACGCAGTCGCCCCCCTCGCGGGGGGCGTGGATTGAAATCTCTGGTGTACGATGATAGCCTTAGCTATTATGAAGTCGCCCCCCTCGCGGGGGGCGTGGATTGAAATTCCAAGGTTTTTAATGTAATACGCACAGTGATGGTCGCCCCCCCTCGCGGGGGGCGTGGATTGAAATTCCTTTAGTATTAGTATTAGGGTTCACCCGACACGGAGTCGCCCCCCTCGCGGGGGGCGTGGATTGAAATAGAGCGTCCGAGAATACCAAACGATAGAGCATTGGTCGCCCCCCTCGCGGGGGGCGTGGATTGAAATTATCTGGACGGCGCGGCAGCGGAAGCTATGATGGGTCGCCCCCCTCGCGGGGGGCGTGGATTGAAATACTATCGTTCTGTGGAGTTTCTTCCGCTTTCTTGGGGTCGCCCCCCTCGCGGGGGGCGTGGATTGAAATAATACGCTTTCTCGCAAGCCCCTGCCTGAAAAGGTCGCCCCCCTCGCGGGGGGCGTGGATTGAAATAGCTTTGACGGTGCGGGGAGCGCCACAAAAACCGGGGTCGCCCCCCTCGCGGGGGGCGTGGATTGAAATCAAGGTCGTTCTGGGCGATGGCACCGTCCTGATGTCGCCCCCCTCGCGGGGGGCGTGGATTGAAATATTGGTGTATAAGTGATATTTTTTAAACCATCCAAGTCGCCCCCCTCACGGGGGGCGTGGATTGAAATAAGGATAGACCTATTCACTAACTTATTTCGACGTCGCCCCCCTCGCGGGGGGCGTGGATTGAAATATAGCCAGTGATCTTGCCCTGAAGTTCCTCGTTGCCGTCGCCCCCCCTCGCGGGGGGCGTGGATTGAAATGCGTTGGATAATGGCGACCTTAACACCAAACCCTAGTCGCCCCCCTCGCGGGGGGCGTGGATTGAAATAATATCGATAACATCGCTATTGACAGTTTTTATCCGTCGCCCCCCTCGCGGGGGGCGTGGATTGAAATGTATTAAGTCAGCGCTGGACGCGGAGTACGCCCGTCGCCCCCCCTCGCGGGGGGCGTGGATTGAAATCATGACGCTGTGGGGCCTGCCCTCTGCCAGCGTGTCGCCCCCCTCGCGGGGGGCGTGGATTGAAATGCAGGTGGCTGTGTCGCACTACGGCGACGGTATGGAGTCGCCCCCCTCGCGGGGGGCGTGGATTGAAATCGCCTCCACGAACCGCCGGTCGCTCACATACCCCTGTCGCCCCCCTCGCGGGGGGCGTGGATTGAAATGCAAGCTTCGGGCTGTACCGTCAGGAGCAAATTGTCGCCCCCCTCGCGGGGGGCGTGGATTGAAATACCTGAGCCGATCGAGCCGCCGGTGATCATGGTCGTCGCCCCCCTCGCGGGGGGCGTGGATTGAAATGGTCAAAGGGGCCCAAACATGATTGTACCACTTGCGTCGCCCCCCTCGCGGGGGGCGTGGATTGAAATGGTCTGCTCGTAGTCCGCCATCGCGTCCGCGATGTCGCCCCCCTCGCGGGGGGCGTGGATTGAAATATGAAAGTTGCTGTACGGAAATTGATTAAATGCCGTCGCCCCCCTCGCGGGGGGCGTGGATTGAAATTGATGTTGAAAAGGAGGGTTTGGAGTGATGGAAGTCGCCCCCCCTCACGGGGGGCGTGGATTGAAATGGCGCTGACGGCATCGCAGGCCGCGGCACCTGGGGTCGCCCCCCTCGCGGGGGCGTGGATTGAAATACAAAGGGCCGCATGGCTGTTGTGGAGGGGCGGCTCGTCGCCCCCCTCGCGGGGGCGTGGATTGAAATTCGTGCGGCGCTGCCGGTGCGGACGGCGACTTTGGGTCGCCCCCCTCGCGGGGGGGCGTGGATTGAAATCTGTCCATACGAGGCGGGCTTGTTCTCCCCGCCGCGTATGGTGAAGCGTCAGGAGCAGCACTTCTGTGACCCCTTTCAGAAATGCTTCGTTTTGAGCAAGAAGCGCCTTTGCCCCGCCGTAGTACCGCTCCTGCTCCACCTGTACCGCCGCCCCGCCGCGGACATTCAGGCTTTCGGACATGTGGTCTTGTATCCGATGACCTTGTCAAATGCGGTCATGGCGAAATCTCCTTTGCGGATTTTGCATGGTCTTTTTTCTCCGCCTCCGAGTAAGCTTTCAGTGAAACCAGCGGCTTGACATTCTCACTGACATTGGATATACTACGAGTGAGACCAAACTTGGTTCCCCCGAACGGCGTAGAGCGCCCTAAGGCATTGAACCATTTTTTGGTCTCTTTTTTGTTTTCTTCCAAATAAAGCAGCTTGCCCTCGGACAGAAGCGCGTTCAAATTGTGGTTCCTTGTTCCCATGCTTAATCGGTCGGTATGTGTGCCTCTTGCCGCAGCTCTGTTCGCTCGTTTCTTTCACTTCTGAACGTTGTCCCAAAGTTCCCGTGATATGATAGCGTACGGCCTTATGGATACGCCGGAAAAAGGCTTGCCGCGATTTACGGTCATTGCTCATGTACTGTTCATCAGGCGGAATGTTCGTAATGACCGTAAATCAAAAGCCTCCCTTTGATTATGTAGCTGTTGACAGAGGGTAGTGTGAGTGCTAATATATACCCACCAATATACTATGTTAATGTAATTTCAGGTGGAGGAAGCAGAGAGCCTGACCGAGTGCATCAATGGACACGGGGACTCCATGGGCGGTGCCATCATCGGCAAAACGGAGTATCTGGATCAGATCCGGGCGCAGTCTCAGGTGAATCCGGGCGGAACCATCAGCCGCTTTCACGCCTGACTCATCATGCGCGGCTCTGTGCGTCAGCTTCGCGGCCTATCCGGAGCTTGAGAGCGGCAGTATCGCTATCCCGAAGGATTTCACATTACGCCGGAGAGCGCGGGCAGTTATCCTCACTCCTGCCGGATGGGGATGCTGCGAAATACCATTACGGTTATCAGTACAGATAAAGGTGTTGATTGAAGATGCAAACTGTTAAACGGGATGGCGCGCTGATCGCCATGAGCGGCGGCGTGGACAGCTCGGTGGCGGCGTATCTGATGCTTCAGCAGGGCTATGAGTGCCAGGGGACCACCATGCGGCTGTACCGGAACGTGGATATCGGCCTGAATCATTTCCACACCTGCTGTTCGCAGCAGGACATCGACGACGCCAGCGAGGTGGCGTTTCAGCTGGATATCCCCTACGAGGTACTGGACTTCACGCCGGATTTCAAGGAGCAGATCATCGGCAAGTTCGTCCGCGTGTATGAATCCGGCGGGACGCCAAACCCGTGCATTGACTGCAACCGCTATATGAAGTTCGACAAGCTCCTCCGCGCGGCGCAGGAAAAGGGGCTGCATTATGTGGTGACGGGCCACTACGCCCAGATCGCCTATGACGGAGCCACCGGCCGGTGGCTGCTGAAAAAGGCAGCGGACAGCAGCAAGGACCAGAGCTACGTGCTCTATATGCTGACGCAGGAGCAGTTGGCGCACATCCAATTCCCACTGGGCGGCAGAACCAAGGCGGAGGTGCGGGCGCTGGCGGAGCGGCTGCACTTTGTCAACGCCCGCAAGCACGACAGTCAGGACATCTGCTTCGTGCCGGACGGCGACTACACGGCATTCCTGAAGCGGTACACCGGAAAGCAGTATCCGGCGGGTGACTTCCTGACCGAGGACGGCGTCGTGGTGGGGCGGCACCGCGGGGCAGTGCGCTACACCATCGGACAGCGGAAGGGCCTGCAGCTGGCCATGGGAACGCCGGTGTATGTCTGCGGCAAAGACATGGCCGCCAACACTGTGTCCGTGGGGCCGGAGTCCTCCCTGTACGCGGATACCCTGATCGCGGAGGATATGAACTGGATCTCCGTCCCACGGCTGGAAAAGCCCATGCGGGTCAAAGCCAGGGCCCGCTACCGCCAGACAGAGCAGTGGGCCACGGCCTATCCCCAGGACGGGGACGCCGTGCGGCTGGTGTTCGATGAGCCGCAGCGGGCCATGACGGTGGGACAGGCCGTGGTGCTGTACGACGGCGACACCGTGGTGGGCGGCGGCACCATCATGCGCATACCGGGCAAGGAATGACCGCGCCGCGTCCGGAATTTGCAGAATAGGGGGAGCGAGTATGCTCGATCAGTTTTCAAGAACGCAGCTGCTGCTGGGGCAGGACGGCATGGAGCGGCTGCGCAGCGCCCGCGTGGCGGTGTTCGGCATCGGCGGCGTGGGCGGCTACACGGTGGAGGCGCTGGCTCGCAGCGGCGTGGGCATGCTGGACCTCATCGACGACGACAGGGTGTGCCTGACCAACCTGAACCGCCAGATCTTCGCCACCCGTAAGACCGTGGGGCAGTACAAGGTGGACGTGGCGGAGCAGCGCATCCATGAGATATGCCCCGATACCGTTGTCCGCACCCACAAGACGTTTTATGCGCCCCAGACGGCGGCGCAGTTCGACTTTACCCGGTACGACTACATCGTGGATGCCATCGACACCGTCACCGGCAAGCTGGAGCTCATTGAGCAGGCGCAGCAGGTGGGAACGCCCATCATCAGCAGCATGGGCGCGGGCAACAAGATGAACGCCGCCGCGTTTGAGGTGGCGGATATCTATGAGACTTCGGTGTGCCCGCTGGCGCGGGTCATGCGGCGGGAGCTGAAAAAGCGCGGCGTCAAAAAGCTGAAGGTGGTCTACTCCAAGGAGCCGCCCATCACGCCGCTGGAGGATATGTCCATCAGCTGCCGCGCCCACTGCATCTGCCCGCCGGGCACGGCGCGGAAGTGTACCCAGCGGCGGCAGGTCCCGGGCAGCAACGCCTTTGTGCCCGCCGCAGTGGGTCTGATCGTGGCGGGCGAGGTGGTGAAGGACCTGTCCGCGTGGGAGGAAGCGAAGTGATCTATCTCGACTACTCCGCCAACACGCCGGCGGACCCCGCCGTGCTGGATGCTTTCTGTCAGGCAGAGCGGCGCTATATCGGCAACCCCAACTCCACCCATCCCGCGGGGCAGGCCGCCCAGGCGGAGATGGCGCGTGTGACGGACGGCATCGCGGAGCTTCTGGGCATCCGGCCAGAGGAGATCATCTACACCTCCGGCGCCAGCGAGTCCAACAATCTGGCCCTCAAGGGCATCGTGCAGGCGTCCCGCCACGTGGGGAAGCACATCATCTCCACGGCGCTGGAGCATTCCTCTGTGGGCGGCGCGCTGTCGGCGCTTCAGCAGCAGGGCTGCGAGGTCGACCTTGTGGATATCCGGCGGGACGGCACCATCGATTTGGAGCATCTGCGGGAGCTGCTGCGGCCGGACACGGTGCTGGTGGCCGTCTGCGCGGTGGACAGTGAGCTGGGTACGGTGCAGCCCGTGGGGGACATCGCGTGCATGATGAAGAAATATCCCAACTGCCGCCTGCACGTAGACGCTACACAGGCCGTAGGCAAGACGGAGCTGGTGCTGGACGGCGTGGACACCATGAGCATCGCGCCCCATAAGTTTTACGGGCTCAACGGCAGCGGCCTGCTGCTCAAGAAGCGGGACCTGATCATCGAGCCGCAGATCCACGGCGGCGGCAGCACCACGCCCTACCGCAGCGGCACGCCGGCGCTGGGGATGGCGGTGTCTGTGGAGACGGCGCTGCGTCTGGCATTGGAGGATCAGGAGCGGCGCGTCGCCCATGTCGCGGCGCTGAACCGCCGCCTGCGAACGGAGCTGGCCCAGTATCCCGAGGTGCGCTTCAACAGTCCGGTGGGGGCGGTGCCCCACATCTTAAATGTAAGCGTCAGCGGCATCAAGGGCACGGTGTTCCAGCGCAGACTGGGGGAACAGGGCATCTGCGTGTCCGTGAAGTCCGCCTGCTCCACGGAGGGAACGCCCTCCAAGGCGGTATACGCCGTGAGCCGCGACCGGAAAAATGCGCTGTCCTCCTGGCGCATCAGTCTCAGCCACTTGACCACCGAAAAGGAAATCGCAGAATTTCTGCAAATTTTTGACCGCTGCTATAAGGAGCTTTTGCCATGAATAATCCGCTGCACAGCCAGTTGACGGAATACGACTGCGGCCCTACCTCCATGCTCCATGCGGTCAGTTATCTCTTCCCGCGGGACGATATCCCGCCGGAGATCGTCCGCAGCATCATGCTGTACTGTCTGGACTGCTTTGGCGAGGACGGAGCCGGCGGCAAATGCGGCACCTCCTGCATGGCCATGATGTTCCTGAGCAACTGGATCAACGGCTACGGACAGACAGGCCATCTGCCGATCTCCAGCAAGTACCTGTCCGGATGAAAGTGCTGGCTTTACGGTACCAGCGGCGAAGCTCTTTTACGAGAGGCTTTCGCTCACAGCGCAGAGTTTGCCTTGGAACACCTGAGTGAGAAATTGAAAAGCAGGCCGATCCTGTGCATTGACGGAACGAAGGATACCATTCGGCCTATGCCCGGAAATCGGGGAAACGCTTTATCCGGAGCACCATGCCGACATAAACAAAACCACCTGCCAAGCGGGTGGTTTTGTTTATGCTGCTTTCTGGCAAGAGGACAGATGCGCTCTGTTTTGCGTGCAGCCCGTGCCGTTAGCAGAGCTGCTCCAGTTGAAAGGCCAGCTCGGTGCGGCCCACGACGGCGTGGTGGTTGTTGTAAAGGTTTTTGTCGTGGTAGCGGGGCAGAGAGCAGGCTTCCTCCGGCGTGATGACGCCGAGCTGGGTGAGAACCGAGAGGATGGCATACGGGACGATGGAGGAGGCGCCGTCCTCCATTTTGAGGGCAATGCCGATCCCCTTATCCTTGATGCCCACGGCATAGAATGCGCTGGCGCCTGATTTGCAGAAGATTCGGTCGCCGAAGGCGGCCATCAGCTGCGTGCAGATGCGATCGGTCCCTGCCACCATTTCCGGATGTGCTGTCATGGCGGATGTGATGCGCCGGAGGACAGCGGCCCGGGTGGGGGCGAAAAGCGTGGGGAGGGACATGCGGGCGTAGCCCTGTGCCAGCCGGTAAAGGGGCAGCGCGTGGACCGGAACGCCGCAGCCGTCCACGGCCAGATGGACTTCGGAGGTCTCCACGCCGCACATTTCAGCGAACACCGAGAGGATACGCTGCTGAACAGGGTGCTCCGGAGAAATATAGTTCTCCAGGGATTCCCCTAAATGGCGGGCGGTGATGAGCATACCGGCGTGCTTTCCGGAGCAGTCGCAGTAGATGGGCGCCCGGGGAATACCGGCGATCTTCAAGGCGTCCTCGGCGGGGACATACATGGGGTATTCCGACCCGCAGCACAGCTGGTCGGGGGAGAGCCCGGCCTTGTGCAGGATGCTCTCCACGGCCTTTACATGAAAGGGCTCTCCGTTGTGGGAGGAGCAGATGACGGCCAGCTCCTGCGGGGTAATGCCATAATGCTCCAGCGCACCGCTCTCTGCCACGGGGATCGCCTGAAGGGGCTTGGCGGAGGAGCGGGCAAACGTAAGACGCTCCGGATCACCGAGCTTCCAAAGGATCCGGCCTGTGTGATCCGTTACCGCGATATGTCCCCGGTGGATCTGATCCACCAGATCACCGCGGTATTGATAGGCAATAACAGCCATAGCATATACCTCCGTTTCTTAGATCACAAAGTAGAAAAAGCGCAGCACATCACCGTAATCCTCGGCATCAAAGGCCACGGTGGTGGGAGAGATGAGGCTGGCGCCGGGATAGTGGGAGCATCCATAGGCGTCATAATGGTGTACATAGGTGACCTCCACGTGGAAGTACTCGGGAAGTGCCGGAGGTACGGCTGTCTTTGCCGCCGCCACAGCCTCGGCCATCATGCCCTCGATCTCCTCGCGGACAAGCTCCGGGGTCTTTGTCAGAACGCCGTAGCCGTGGCCGGATTTGGTCGGTACGGTCAGCAGGCCGGGTACGGTGCGCGCCGCAGCCGCGCACATCCCCTCGTCGCCGCTGGCGAATAGGGGGGGAACGCCCCGGTAAGCGGCGGCATGGGCGTACATCTCGAATTCTCCCCACAGCGCGCCATTGACCGTAAGGCGGAAAATGCGGGAGCTTACCATCGTGTGGGACGTGGGATTTCCGGGGGCGGAGGCGGCGTCGTGAAAGCCGACCATCAGCACACCGTCATAGCTCTCGTCAAAAATGCCGGTAAGGCCCACGATATCGTGGGTGATCCCCCGAAGAAGACGGGCGTCTCTGGGGAGCAGGGCGCAGTCAATGTTGCAGCCGTCTCCGTGCATATCCTCTATGACGACCTCGTCGGCTCCGCCGGAGAACAGGCCGCGGGCCGCGGCGGCAGCCTCTAACGACATTTCCCGCGCCATAGGCGCATAGCAGGCGTTGGCCGAACGCGCCTCGTCCCAGCAGGTCAAAGAAGCCACGCCTTCAATGTCGCAAAGAATGTAAAATTTCATGCTTGAGCCCTCCATTAGAAGTGTGATCGTAATAAATACAGAGGCATAGGGGTTGGGAAGTGCCGGGCAAAAAGCCGGGAATCCGCCGATAGCTGCTGTTTAGGCAGATATGCTTGCCGGTCGCTTTACGCATGGAGACGTCAGAGCGTCCCGTTCGCGGGTAAAGCGCCGCGGCGGAAGGTCATGTTGCTTCGCTGCGGATACGCCGCAGGTAGCGGTAGACCGTGGGTTCGGAGATGTGCAGCTCCCTGGCGACCTGCCCGATGGAGCCCTTGGTCTGGAATACGCCCTGCGCTTCCAGAGAGCGGAGTATCTCCAGCTTGTCGGCGGTATGCATGGCATCGGAGGGGATACCATAGCCGAGGATGGTGGAGTGGATCAGATTGCTGGACAGCTCCGGGATGGAATCGTCCAGGTTTTCGGTATAGGCGGAGCTCTCCTCCTCTTGCGGAAGAGAAAAGGAATGGAGCAGGTTGGAGAGATGCTCCGAGAGCACCAAAATATCCTCCACATCGTGGTTCACGCAGATCAGCCCCACCAGATGACCCTTTTCCTTAATAAAATAGGTGGAAGAAACGAAACGTTTGCCTCCCCGGGTGCGGCCCTCGTAGTTGGCCACGTAGTCGTGCTCCTTATAGGCTCCGGTTCGCAGCAGTTCCTTGGCCAACTCCGTCATGGGGTCGCCCACGCGGCGGCCGCTGAGATGCTCGTTGCAGGCGGCAATCACCGAGCGCTCCGGCGTGGAAACATCGTGGAGGATGATCTCATAATTCTTCCCGCAGATCTTCCCCATAAATTCCACCAGAGGAATGTATCGCTCAAGACTGGCGTAGTTGCTCACTGTATCCCTACTTTCTCAACAATAATTCTTGCCTGATAAAAAACTGTCACATAGTACTGCTGAAAATCAGTATATCGAAAATGAACGGATAAATCAACACCTAATGTGTTGGAAATCGGCGGAGATGTAACATTTTTTTTGCAGGCCACGGCGAAAATAGCCTTCATAACAGCGATTTAGACAAAAAATTATCAAACTTCTTGGCACTAATGCAAGGTTGACAAGGGGGGGTGTGATAAATTATAATCAGGAGTGTAACAAAGTTATCAGAAGGGAGGCTCAATGTCACCCCCGCCCCCGCGTTATATTTTTAAGGAGGTATTTTGCAATGGAAGCTGCAAACTACGGTATCTTGTCATTGATTCCCCTTGCGCTTACCCTGCTGCTGGCATTTTGGAAGAAGGACGCAGTCTTTGCCCTGTTCATGGGCTGTCTCTCCGGCGTTCTGCTGCTGGGGCATGACCCCGCCTTCGGCTTCTCCGCTCTGGCGGAGGAGGCTCTGGGCAACGAGGACTTCATCTGGATCCTGCTGATCCAGGTATTCATCGGCATTATGATCGCGTTCTTCATGAAGGCGGGCGTGGTCAAGGCGTTTGCGGAGATGATCGCCGGTAAGGTGAAATCCCCCCGCAGCGTAAAGGTGGCCACCTGGTTCATCGGCCTGTTCACCATCGACGACTACATGAGCCCCCTGCTGCGCGGCGTGGTCATGCGTCCCTTGACGGATGAGATGCGTGTGCCCAGAGAGAAGCTGGCCTTCATCCTCGACTCCACCTGCGCCTCCGTGTGTACCCTGATGCCCTTCATGGCATGGGGCGCCTACGTGGCCGGTCTGGTGGCGGATCTGGGCGGCCCTGTGACCTCCAATGAGCAGGGCGTAAGCGTCTACATCAGCGCCATCCCCTTTAACTTCTACGCGATTCTGATGGTGCTCATCACGCTGCTCTCCGCACTGGAGGTCTTCCCCGACTTCGGGCCCATGCGCAAGGCGGAGCAGCGCGCCCGCACCACCGGCAAGCTGCTGCGTGACGGCGCCGTTCCCATGATGGGCACCGAGCTGGAGGAGCTGCAGAAGGGCAACGACAGTGATGTAAAGCCCAACGTCATGCTGGACTTCCTGGTCCCCATCATTCTCCTTGTCGCCACCGCCATCTGGACGTACATCGCCAAGGGCGGCGTGAAGATCCTGGAGTGCTTCATCATCACCGTGATCTATATGTCCATCGAGCTGAGCATCCGCAAGGTGTTCAAGAGCGTGACCGATCTGGTGAGCACCGCCGTGCAGGGCATGAAGAGCGTCATGTCCGCCACGCTGATCCTGGCCCTGGCCTACTGCATCAACACCATCACCAAGTCTATGGGCGCCGCCGACTTCCTGCTGGGCGTCTGCGAGAGCTGGATGACCCCCGCCCTGTTCCTGTCTGTGACCTTCATCGCGGGCGCCGTGATCTCCTTCTTCACCGGCTCCTCCTGGGGCACCTTCGCCATCTGCATTCCCATCGCTGTTCCCATGGCCTACTCCTTCACCGGCGGTCAGCTGGGTACGCTGGTCTACGCCGCTGTGGGCGCCGTTGTCAGCGGCGGTCTGTTCGGCGACCATTGCTCCCCCGTTTCCGACACCTCGGTGCTCTCCTCTCTGGGCGCCGCCTGCGACCACATTGACCACGTCCGCACCCAGCTTCCCTATGCACTGCTGGCGGCGGCAGTGTCCATCATTCTGTGGATCGTCGTTGCACTGGTTGGTGGCGCTGCATGAGATACGATTTTGATACCCCCATCAATCGCAGAAATACCTTCTCCTTTAAGTGGGACTGCGATATGGACTATTTCGGCCGGGACGATGTGATCCCCATGTGGGTGGCGGACATGGATTTCGCCTGCGCCCCCTGCATCGTGGAGGCCGTACAGAAGCGCGCCGCCCACCCGGTTTACGGCTACGGCGTGCGCCAGAAGCCCTATTATGACGCGGTGATGGGCTGGCTGAAAAAGCGCCACGGCTTTGAGGTCAACTATGAGCATCTGGCCTTTGCACCTCCCGGCGTGATCTACGCCATGAACGTGATGCTGCGCATCCTCACCAAGCCCGGCGACAGGGTCATGGTCCCCATGCCCAACTACGACCCGCTGTTTGACATGGTCACCCGGGGCGGCCGGAAGCTGGTAGAGACGCCGCTGGTCTGGAAGGATGGACGCTACACCTTCGACTTCGCCGATATGGAGGCCAAGGCTGCCTCCGGCGTGAAGGTACTGGTGCTCTCCAGCCCCCACAACCCCACCGGCCGGGTATGGACCCGTCAGGAGCTGGAGGGCGTGGCGGAGATCTGTCTGCGGCACAACATCTTCATGCTGGTGGACGAGATCCACTGCGACTTCGTGCCGCCGGAGCATCCCCACACCACCTTTGGCCTGCTGGGTGAGGAGGTACTGCGCCATTCCATGGTCTGCTACTCCTCCAACAAGGGCTTCAATCTGGGCGGACTGGGTATGGCCACCCTGGTGCTGGCGGACGACGACCTGCGGTGCAAGTTCAACGAGGAGATGTCCATTGCCCAGACACGGCTGGACAACATCTTCGGCATGGCCGCCCTCATAGCCGCCTACAACGACGGCGAGGAGTGGCTGGATCAGGCCATCGCCTACGTCTCCGACAACAAGGCGTATCTGGATCAGTTCCTGCGGGAGCGCATTCCTCAGATCCGTATGATCCCCTCCGAGGGTACGTATCTGGTCTGGCTGGACTGCTCCCAGCTGCCCTACCGGGGCATGGCGCTGGAGCATTTCATGATCAACGAAGCCAAGGTGGCGTTCTGCGCCGGCTATGAATTCGGTGAGCAGGGAGAGGCTTTTCTGCGCATGAATGTGGCCTGTCCCCGGTGTACCCTGACAAAGGCTCTGGAGCAGATAGAAAAGGCGATCAACGGTCTGTCGCTTCAGTAATACCGGTGAACGACGCACCTTGTGAGATAAGAAATTTTTTATTGATTTGATAGACGGAAATCTTCTTATAAGCCCGCGCAAGTGTTTA
>OIXQ01000756.1_pt1 | contig 13628 bp, 8 predicted proteins | sample 1587791 | NCBI WGS metagenome assembly OIXQ01 (sample SAMN03283273) | human gut metagenome | biome: human-associated habitat; material: feces | host: Homo sapiens | place: Peru | collected 2012
AAGCGCAATGTAAAATCAATCGGTGATGTTATCAATCACCTGCTACGCGACCAGGGGCTGGAGACGCCCTTGCTGCAGCGGAGGATTATCGATGCCTGGGAGACGGTGACCGGCACCACCGTGGGCAGATATACCGGCGAGAAGTTCATCAAGAACCAGACGCTGTTTGTGAAAATAACAAATCCCGCCCTCAGGCAGGATTTGTCTATGATGCGTTCCAAGTTGGTACAGCGTCTCAATGCCGAAGTAGGCGCCATGGTCATCGCCGATGTGCGCATCTACTGAGGCTTTTATTCCTTATTTATCTTTCTTGTTTTCATTCACAAGCTTTTCGACCATACCCTGGGTCATCACCACGGCCTTGAAGCGATTGGCGTCGAAGACCACAACGTAGCCCTCGCTGTCGGCGTGGGGCTTGAAGGTCACATAGGTCGACCCCAGACCGAAGAGGTCGTGGCCGTAGAGCATGAAGCTGAGGTCGAAGCCTTTGTAGGTAAAGGTGTTGGTCATACCCAATATCCAGTGTGGATTGGTGTTTCCTATCACTACGCGGTCGTTGTTAGGATCGATGCGGTTGTCGCCGTTCTGGTCGACGGGGCGAATCATACCTGCCGAGAACTTGTTGCCGTTTTCATTGAACTTGGCCATGAGCTCAGCATCTTCTGGTTGCCAGATGCCGCCAAACTGATAATCGTACAGCGAGTTGATGGCCTCACCGATGAAGAGGTTGTTGTTGATATCGTCTTCCTTGCCATTGGCGAGCTTGTCGATCTTGTCTTTCTGATAAGAAACATTGAGCGATGTGGTCCAGCTGAAGTCCTTGTTGGTGATGTTGACTGTGTTGAGGGTAATGTCGATACCCTTGTTGGAAGTCTCACCGATGTTTGCCCATGTGTTTTTGTAGCCATTGATAGATGGAATGCTCATCTGCATGAGCAAGTCTTTGGTCTTTGAGGTGTAAATGTCGATGACACCACCGATGCGTCCTTTAAGGAAGCTGAAATCAATACCGAGGTTCCATTGTGTGGTTTTCTCCCATCCCAAGGCGGTGTTGGCCATTGGCAGGTTGCCGTCAGCAACGATAGGCTCTGATGGTGCATAACCTGGCTGCAGGCTGCTGCCGAAGGGGTAGAAGAGTGAAGCCACGCCACCCTTGGTCTGGTAGGGATCGATGGCAGAGTTGCCTGTCACACCGACGCCAAGGCGAAGTTTCAACTGGCTGATCCAGCTTACGTCCTTGAGGAAATCTTCTTGTTGCATATTCCAGCCTAAGGCAGCACTGGGGAAGAAAGCCCATTTATGGCCGTCAGCAAGCTGTGAGGCGCCATCCCATCGTCCGCTCAATGTAAGCAGATATTTGTCGGCGAAGCTATAGTTTGCACGTATCATGTAAGAGAGCAACTGGCGTTCTACGAGGTCTGTACCCCAGTCGGAAAGCTGTGAAATCTGCGATTTGTCCAATGCGTTCCACATAGAAGGCTCGTAAGGAATGCCGTTGGCTGCTAAGCTGGAACCTTCCTTGCGGTACTTGGTGGCACTCTCGAGCAGGGTGAGTCCGAGCGAGTGCTGTCCGAAGTCGCGGTTGTAGTAGATCAGGTTGTCCATGGTCCACGATACGTTGGAGTTGTTGGCGTTGGAGGCATGGTTCTGTCCCTGGCTGCTGGTTGACTCCTTGTCGCGGAATGTTCCTGTGCGGCGATAACGGAAGTCAGGACCGAAGTTGAGGCGATAACGAAGACCATTGAGAGGTTCCCATATTTCGCCCAGGTCTACCTGTGCGTAGAGGCTGGCGATGACGCGGAACATACGGCGCTCGTTGGTACTGTGTTTCCACTCGTCGGCGATATTTCTTACCATATCGTCGCCACCAGGGTTGGTGATACGGTTTCCGTCTTCATCGTAGGGTTGTGCATAGGGGAATTCGCTGGTGGCTGCATAGTAAAGGTTGGATGGCAAGCCCTTGAGCAGCGAACCTTGTGAGCTGGCTGTAGAGCCATATTGCTGCAGACCGTAAGAACCATTGATGTTGGCTCCCAGGTTAAACCATTTGGCAGGCTTGGCATCAACGCTTATCTTGGAAGAGTAGCGGCGATAGCTCTGGCCGCGGATAGTTCCCTTGTTGTCGAGGATTCCGAAAGAAAGATAGCTCTTGATCTTGTCGTTTCCTCCGCTCACGCTGAGCGTGTGCTCGTGTGTAATGCCGGTTCGCGTTACCATGTCTTGCCAGTCGAAGGTAGGCACTTTCGATCCGTCCCATGTTCCGCCTTCCCATCCTTTCATGATATTGTTCCATGCAGTAGGGTCGGCTTCTGCCTTGAATATCTCACGGTCGTTCTCTATCGTAGGTTGGTCGGCACGTGGATATCTGTCTGGGTTCAGATAGTAGTACGACCATCTGCGCCATTCTATGTATTCTGCCGAGTTCATCTGTCGTGAGTAGTCTTCGAGAGTTTCGAAGGTCATGGTGCCGTTGTAGCTCACTTTGGCTTTGCCCGATTCGCCCTGCTTGGTAGTAACGAGCACAACACCGTTGGCTCCACGGCTACCATAGATGGCTGTGGCTGAGGCATCTTTCAGAATGTCGATGCTCTGGATGTCGCGAGGGTTGATGGTCTCAATGCCGCTTTCCGACATCAGTGGAATTCCGTCCACCACATACAATGGTGAGTTCTGGGCATTGATGGAGCGCACACCACGCACGGTGATGTTGCCGATTTCTCCTGGTCGCTCGTTGCTTGTGATGTCCACACCGGCAGCCTTGCCCTGCATGGCTTCAAGGGCGTTGCCCACAGGTCGCTCGTTCATCTCTTTCTCTCCCACGCGGATGAGGGCACCTGTTACGTCGCTCTTGCGCTGAACTCCGTAACCTACCACAACCACCTCGTTGAGGTTCAGTTCGTCTGGCTGCATCTGAGCCGTGCCTCCTGCTCGTATAATCTGGTCTTTGTATCCAGTGTAGGTGATTTTAAGTTGTGTACCTTTAGCCACACGTAATGAGTAATTACCGTCAATGTCGGTCACGGTTCCTGAGTTGCCTTTCAGCACGCGCACGGTTACGCCAATAAGAGGCTCACCATTTTCATCGATGATGCGGCCTGTGGTGACATTGTCTTGTTGTACACTAATGTTGGCATTCTGCATTCCGCTTGCTTGTATGGCAATCGGTGCAGGGAAAAGAAGTCCTGTGGCAAGAGCCAGTGTCGATGTAACACGCATCATATTGCTGTTGCATCTGTTTCTCTGTTTACACTTCATTTGCTTGTTGTTAGGTTTAGGTGAAATAATTATGTTGAATGCTTCTTTCAGAAAGAAGTATCGTTTTAGCTATAGTTTCTAATTGCGTACAAAAGTAGCTTGAAAGAACTTGATTTAGCTTGATTTTCTGACATATCACCCTTGTTTTTTGATAATGTTACTCAACTTTCGCAAATGGGGAAGTTATAGAACATGCGAAATTTGAGTAAAAACAAGTTAGGGGCGAGATTGCATCTTTGCAGTCTCGCCCCTATAAATAATAAGGTGTACAAAATATCAAAAATAGTGTAGGTTGTAGATTTTTAGGACAGTCAAGACTTAAATTCTCTTCCGGTTAAAACATGTTATACATAGCGAGATTCCAGCCAGGATAGCTCCCACAGCGCACACTCCCGTCCATGCATGGTGTGTCCATGCCAATCCGGCACAATAGGTGCCAAAGGAACCGCCTATAAAATAGGTAGTCATAAATATGGTGTTGGCTCTGTTGGAGGCTTGAGGCATCTCCTGAATGCAGCCACTTTGATTGCTTAGTTGCAGACATTGCAAGCCTATATCTACCAAGATGATGGCTACAACAAGTCCCATGAAAGTGTCGCCAAACAGACAGGCCGCAGCCCACGCAACAAGCTGCAGGCATGCACCATAAATACTCATCTTTCTGATGCCCCAGCGATTCACAAGTTTGCCCACACCGCTTGCCGCAATAGCTCCGGCTATGCCGCACAGTCCCAACGTTCCTACCATTTCGCTGCCAGAAAAGAACGGAGCTTGTGCCAACCTAAAGGCAAGGCACGACCAAATGGCCATCATGCTGCCAAAACTAAAGGCGGCACGCATGGCATAAAGGCGTATGCGTCCATTGCTCCTCACAATATTGAATACGCTGGCCATCAAGCCCCTATATGTGCCCACATAGTTGCTCTTTATCTGTGGCATAATCTTGAGCGTAAGAGCCATGCACAGCACCATCACAAAAGCTGCGATGAAGAACATTTCGCGCCAACCCAACCATTCGCCAACATAACCGCTAACCACTCTCGATGCGAGAATGCCGGTTAGCAATCCCGACAGAACGACACCCATATTCCTGCTTTTGTTTTTCTTCTCGGAATATTGTCCTGCAATCGGTATGAAAAATTGTGGAATAACGGAACTGGCTCCCAACAATAGGGAGGCTCCCCAAATAAGCCACACCTTGTGGGCAACAGCAATGACTATGGCCATCATGGCTGCTACGGTCATGTTTACAACAATTATGCGACGGCGTGAGTAGAGGTCGCCCATAGGGATAAGGAAGCACAACCCAAGTGCATAGCCTGTTTGTGTGAAAACGGTTATGAGGTTCGCCTCATGCTGGCTCACTCCTATGTCGTGACGTATCATTTCCAAAAGAGGCTGGTTGTAATAGCAATTAGCCACGGTCAATCCCGCTATAACAGCCATTGCGAGCAACAAACTGCGCTCTATGCCTTCATTTTCTTTAAGTTGTTTCACCCTAATTGACGCAACACTATATTTTTATCTATTTTATAAGCACCTTGAGCAACCATATGTTGCTCGGATTGGGCCATGTCAGAAATTTCGCTTGTCTTCGTGTTGCAATAAAAAGACCAATAAAACTCTGAATGGTATGGCAAAAGTACAAATAAAATCCGAGAATCTCACTCCTTTAGGAGGCTTTTTTGATGATGGAACAATTAAGTGACGGTCAAGAGTATGATTTTGGTCATCAGCTCATTGAGGCGTATAATAATCCAAAGTTGTCAAACAGGCTGCACGGGCTGTAGGCTGGTTTGAGAAAGGTAAGAAAATAAAAATGAGGGTGCGTCACAGATTTATGACACACCCTCCTATTGGATAGAGTTATCTCAGACTGAGAGATTACAATGTAGACTTGATGGTCTGTGTGTTGCTTCCCTGTGTCAGCTTGAATACATACACGCCGTGGGGCAGGCTTGACAGACTGATGGTCTCGCCGTTGTTGTTGATAGGTGCAGAATACATCAACTGACCAGTGAGGTTGTAGACGGCTACACGAGCCTGACCCTTGTCGCTGCCAATGTAGAATGTGGCGGTGCGAGCCTTGCGGTCGGTTATGATGCGGTACATAGACTCAGTGGCCTTGACATCATCGATGCCTGTTGTGCCGAGCAGTTGCTTCAGACCCTTGATGGCATTGATACGGCCATAGCCCCATGTGTTGTTGGGGAAGGTTTGTCCTGTTGGCATATAATCGTCATTCTGAACAGCTGTGTTGCCGATGACTTCGAGCACCTGTTTAGGTGTCAGGTTGGGATTGGCCTGCAGCCAGAGAGCCACGCAGCCTGCCACGTAAGGCGAAGCCATGGAAGTACCTACGTCGTTGGTATAGAGATCGTTGCCAGTGCGGGCAATGACATTGGTGTCGTCGCTCCATCCTGAGCAATATCTTGAACCTGCTGACACGATGATGCAGCCAGGAGCTGTTATGTCGGGTTTGACGCGACCATCGGCAGTAGGACCGTAGCTTGAGAAGGCGGAGTGCTCCAGGAACTTACCCGTCAGCTCCTCGTTGAGGCCGTAAGCATTTTCTGTACCCTGCAAATTGATGGGCTGGTACTGTACCTTCGAGTTGAATGAGCCAACAGAGATGACATCAGGACTCTCGCCGCCCAGCTCGCCTACTGTGCAGTTGGTGTCGCCGTCGGTCCAGCCACGCTTGTTTAAGCTGGTGAACTCGCCAGAGGAGGCATTGTTCCACATGTGTACGGTCTTGCCAGCCTCGCCAGTCACCACAACACCGATGGCAAAGCCTGTGTTGATGGAAGTGGCACGGCTCATGAGCAGCACGTTGGTGCGACCGTTGACAGGGTTTTCCTGTAGCGACAAACCTACTTGAACCACTACGCCACTGCCGTCGGGGGCAACCCAGTTCACTTCTTTCTTACCATCGTTGGAAACTTCGTCAGAAGATGCGATAATCTTACCGTTGAATGTGTTTACGACAACAGCCTTAACGGAAATTTTTGAGTTCTTCTCGGCCCAGATGTCGACGTAAGCCTGCTTGTAGGAACTGTTGGCCTGTTCGCTGCCATAGTCAAACATGGTTTTCAATTGCTTGTTGGTGGCGGTAAAGGTCTTGCTGGCGTGCAGTTTGTCAAGACCTTCGTTGCCTGCGGCACCAACGATGATGCGGCCCGGACCAACCAGGTTGGCAAACGAGAGATCGGTGTCGGAGCTTCCGTCGTGAGGACCCATGTGTGAGCCGAGGCTGATGTTGACAACAGCAGGCTTTCCTACGCTCTTGGCATAGTCAAACACATACTTGATTCCATCTACAATCTGTGCATTGGTGCTCTTGAAGCTCACGAACACGAGGTCAGCATCTGGAGCCACTCCGTAGTAAGGTGTGCTCTTGTCGCTGCCCGAGGCAATGCCCGATACGTGGGTGGCATGGAAGCCGCTGGTCAGGTCATATTTTGCAGCTCTTATCTCGGCTGTGGTTTTGTATTCAGCTCCATAGCCGAAACCTTCGGGAGCATTGCCAGTGCCGTGCTGATCCCATACGCGCTTGATGCGAGTGTCGCTCTTGTCGGCATTGAGAAAGTCTACATGGTCGTACTGGAATCCGTTGTCCACGATACCGATGACTACGCCTTTGCCGGTGTAGGGACCATTATTCTCTGTCATTTGGTGACATTCGTCTACGCCCAACAGTTTGCGGGCGTTGTCCATCAGCAGTTTGGCCTCAGTACCTACCGAAACCGAAACAACCTCATCGAGATTGGAAATAGGTTCGATGGCAGACAGAGGCATGTTGACAGTGACGAGTGTCTCGCTGATGCGCGAGTTCACTTTGGCTCCCAGAGCCTCTATTTTGGCAATGGCATCCTGCGACTTGACGGTGATGAATGCGCTGACAGTCTGTGGGGTAGCATTTGCAGCCTTGGCTTTCTTCTGTGCTGTTCTTGCTTCGTGAAGCATCATGCTTGTGCTTGGCGACAGCTTCTGCGCAAAGCTGAAACTGCCGACAAGCAGGAATGATGCCATAAGAATGGCTTTCTTATTCATTTCTTAATTCTTACTTTTCTTTTTAAATCTGTTTATTAGTATGCTCCTACTTCTCCACTGTAATTAAATACCAAACGCTCCTTGTTACCAGCACCATTTGGTGTCATGGCGTTGGTATAAGTGTTGACAACATCCAGTGAGATTTCATAGTTGCCGGCAGCGTCTTTTTTGATGGAGAATGTACCGTTGTCTGGAGTGTTGTTAAATCCACCATATTTGGCATCGGGAGAATACAACTGTACGTCTGAGTATTTCACCTGGAAGTTGTCACCGTCTTTCAGCTCAGCCAAATTGATGGTTCCGGCATTGATGAACTTCTCATTTACCTGCAGTGTTACCTTTTCGCCGCTGTATTTGCTTGAGAACTCGCCGCCATAAAGGTAGAATGTGTAGATGTTGTTCTTTTGCTTAAAAAGCACCTTGCAGATGTCCTGGTTTATAAGGATGCTTCCGTCAGGGTTGTACAACTTGTAGCTGTTGCTTACCACAGCAGGAGTCATTCCTTCGAGGCTCTCTACGGCAGTGGTTGCACCGTAATACTCCAATTCGATGGTACGGTTGTCATCGAAGGTGGCGTTGATCTTGATGTAGAGCTTGCCGTCCTTGTCCTTTGCGGTGGTGATGGTGCCGGCCTTTACCTTCTCGTAGGTGACGCGTGTGGCATAGTCGATGTACTTCAGAGTGTAGCTGTCGGCATCGGCAGCCAGGTCGATGGTTCCATTGTAGAGCTTGGAAGCCGAGATGCTTACAGCAACGCCAATCTTGCCAGCCAGCAAACCGTCGGCTGTGGTAGCCTTGACATCACCGAAGGCGAAGGTTGTTGCCGCACCTACAGTGGCTGGGTTGAGCACGAGGGCAGAAGCAACGTCATAGGTCTTCACGTCGTTCACATTGGTGGTCTTGATGCTGTTGGTGGCAGTATAAATCTGGGTGAACGCGCTGTTGACCCACTTGCAGCGCAGGTCACTGTAGTCGGCAGTCTCTGCCTCAAGTGTGATGGTGACGTTCTTCTTGCTCTTGTCGAAACGAGCCTGGAGTGTACCTGTCAGCTTAGGAGTCTCGCCGTTGTAAGTCACCTTTACGTCCTGAGCGTCGTCAGCGCCAAGAGTAATCTTCTGACCCATGAGACTCTGTGGAATGGTCAGCTCGGATACAGGCTTGGTGTCGCTGTCGCTGACATAGAGTGCGAACTCGTATGAGCCGTTGACATTCTGCATGGTTACCTTGCTGAGGTCCTTTACGTCGTCGTTGTATGCCCACTGGTTGCTGAGGGTTGCGAGAGCCTCGTCGGTAAAGGTGACGTTCTCTATGCTGTTTACCTTATATACTTTGGTTGTGCCGTCCTTCTGGTGAACGGTCATCACGCGTCTTGTCTGTGCGAATGTGGGGAGCACTGTTGCGAGGCAGAGTGCTGCTGTAGCTATATACTTTTTCATTTCTTTACGATTTTAGTAGTTTTGTTGTTTGATTTTACGATGTAGATGCCGCTTGGCAGGTTGGCGGTGCTGGCAGCCTTGGTGCCGTCGATGGTCTGCATGAGTTGTCCACCAACAGAGTATATTTCGGTCTTGCCGGTAAAGTCGGCCTTGATGCCTTCGATGCCAGTGATGGAAGATGGTTCGTAATTGTATTCCATCTCCTTGTCGAACTCGCCCGTAATCTGGAAGCCCTTGCCGTCGAAGAGGTTGATGACGAACTTGTAGTGTGTGTCGTCGGTCTTGCTTACACCCACGGTTCCTGAGTAGACTGTTGCCCACTTGTCAACTACCCATGGCAGACGGGTGGCAGGGTCTGGGTTCTTGCGGAAGTGATGGTAGCGTGTGCCTGTGCGCTCGCCGTTGTTGTAGAAGTAGCCGCGGGTCATCATGAATGGAGCATACATGTTGGTCCACAGATGGCTTTCCTCCATGAGGGTGTAGGTGCCTTCGGGAAGATACTGGCTGCCTTCGGCTGCCTGGAATTCCATGCGCAGCAAGTCCTGATCGCCAGTATAGTCTTGGTCGTCCTTGCCGCTTGGCGAACCGAGGTCGACAGAGAATACCTGGACTCCGTTCTGTACACCGAGCGAGTAGATGCGTGACTTCTCCACGCGGTCGAACTTGAGATGCACATCCTCCTCGAGGTTGGAGTCAACGTCCTTGTCGTCTTTCTCCGACTTGTCGTAGTAGATGAACGAAATGCCCTTGGCTGTGCCTGTCACCTTGTGTCCGCGGTCGGTGGTGCAGTCTACGGTAATGTCGTAGGTTCCCTCTTTCTCGCCGTCGGCGATGGTGATGGTTCCGTTGGTGATGTAGCAGTAGTCGTAGTCAGTGTCCATTCCTGTCACGGTCTTGCGGCGCTTCACGTAGGTTCCCATTACGACAGTCATGCCGTTGTAGTCGATTTCCATACCTGGGAAGAAAGTTCCTACCTTGAAGTTGCGTGCTACGGTATAGGTGCCTGGCACGACAGTGGCAGTCTTAGGGTCGCCAAAGAGACGGTTGTAGAGGTTGATGACGAGGTCGTGTCCCTTGCCCGTCATTCCGCCAGTCGCTGTGTCGTATTCTCCGTCGTAGAGGTTGAGCACCATGTTGCCGGTCTTAGAATCCATGAGGTTGCCGTAATAGTAGCCGATGCCGCCATGGAACGTGGTGTTGATGTCTGTCGAAATCTGAGGATAGACATCAGAACTTCCCGCTGACATATTGTTGAATTGCATTTCGCCGACGTATGAATACTGTGTTCCATTGGCATCGCTGAACGAGAGCGTGTAGGTTACGATTCCGTCGTTCTCTGCCTTGCTCACGGTGATGTCGCTTGCTATGTCCACACCGCCGTCGCTGTTGCCCTTGTCGTCGAAGTTCTCCACGTAAGTAAGCTCGGGATTGTAGTACAAGTTGCCCTCAGAGGCGGCGAAGATTCCTGCAGGCAGATCGATGCCTGTTCCTTCTGGCGCATAAAGGTCGAGCTCGGCTACAGTAGCGCTTGTGGCTTTGATCTGGCCTTCGTTGGCATCGTAGCTTACATCTTCCTTGTCAGAAAGAACCAAGTAGTAGTTTTCGTATCCTTCTACTCCTGAGCCGGCAGCAGGATAGTAAGCCAGCAGCACACTGTTGTTGATATTGGTGACAGCCTGTGCGGCTGCGGCAGCTTTTCTTTTGCCAGCTACGGCAGCGTCAGCGCCACGTTTTTTGATGAGCTGAAAGGTAACGCGCTTCTTGATTGTTTTCTGCTGTGCCAGTACAGGCATGGCTATGAAGGCAAGAAGGCATGTGAATAAAAGTAAAGTTTTCTTCATTATTTCTTGATGATTTTAAAGGAATGTTCGTTGGTCAGATTAAGAATGTACACACCCGGTGCGTAAGAGGCTACATTGATGGTAGCGTTTCCGCCGCTTACCTTCTGTCGCTGTAGCAGTTTGCCGTTGGCATCGTAGAGCACAGCTTCGCCAGCCGCTGAGCCGCTGATGCGGATAGTGGCGTTGTCGGTGTAACTAAAACTCATGGTGGAAGGATTTACCTTTTCCTCAATTCCTGTGGAAATGGCTGTGAAATAAAACTCGGTTACATCGCTCTGTGGATAGTCGGTGGAAATCTCATCGGATGTAATCTGCAACTTGTCATCAGAAAAAGCGATGACGGGTCGCGTACTTAACTTGAACTCTGCCGTCTTGGAGTCGGCCATCTTTAAAACCAAGAATTCTGCTTGCTCAGTCTCGGCTGCATGAATAAGCCCAAATGGGGGGGCAAAGCAGCAGAGTAGAGCAAGGCTCAAAACTCTCTTTCTCATGTTGATAATCTCTTTAGAGGGAAATTTAATAGTATAAGAATTCTCTATGTGAACATTGTTTTGTCTTTCGTCTCACCCTCGTACATATTAACGAATGTCAAATAAATGTGCTGCAAAGGTAGTTAAATCTTTTAAAACATGCAAGAAAATACAGGAAAAATTGTATTTCTTGTACCTGATTATCTTACGTTTTGTTATAAAACGCATGCTTATTGTAATGAAATGAAGATGATTGCGCTACAAAAGCGAGGTGGTGTGGCAAAACAATAGATATGGATGAATTGTGTCTGTTGCTGTGTTGTAAAAACAAATTAGGGGCGAGACTGCTAAGTGCAGTTCGCCCCTATATATATATATTGTTCTTAAGTAATTCAAGTTTCGCAAGTAAGCCCCACACGCCCTGAAAGGGCAGAAACTCTTAGCCCAGGGCATCGCCCTGGGTTGTTTGGGGCGGTAACCTGTCGCCCTGTAAGGGCAAAAGCTTTAAAACTCCAGGCAATATATAAAGCTGTTGCCCTTACAGGGCGCATTGCTGATTGCCATTATACCCAGGGCGATGCCCTGGGCTAAGAGCTTCTGCCCTTACAGGGCGTGCTGCTTATATGGGCATTGAGGCCTTCAGCCCGAACTTGAACCATTTGCGAAAGTTAAATTACTTTACTTAATCGTGACCTGCGTAGCACCGTATCCATACTCCTGGAAGGAAGCATCCTGATAGGTGCACGACTTATAGCGATAGTTGAGTTCATGAACGAGGGCATGGCGCAACACACCCTCTCCCTTGCCATGGATGAAGACTATCTTCTGACCTTTTTTCTTCTTGTTCTCGTCCATAGTCTTCTTGAACACATCGAGCTGATAATGCAGGATGTCGGCAGCATTCATACCCGCTGTCGTTTCCAACAACTCATCGGCATGCAGATCTATCACGAGGGTACCGTCATCCTTCTCACGTTTCTTCTTGTCCTCGTGGGCAATGATCTTCTCGTCCTTGTACATCTGTTCCTTCAGGCGCTTGGAGTCTACCACCAAGGGGCGTGCCACCTCGTCATTGTCGACAATGGTGAAGAGCAGAGAAGGCTGCTCGAAAAATTCGTTCTCCTCGAAGACATGCAGTTTGTAGAACTTCACGGGGTCGATGCGGAACTGCACGTCGATAGCTGGCTTCAGCAAGAAAGGCTTGTCCTTCTTGTAGGCGGTCAGCTGAACACCGATGCGACCCATGTCATTGAGCACCTCACGGCCGAACTCCTCAATGAAGAGCTTGGTGTTGGGGTCCACCTCTCCTACCGACTTCAGTGTCCAGGCATTGCCCTCAGCCACGAGATAAGAATAATGTATATAGTAGTTGCTGTCGTTGACAATATAGGTCTCGAAGCGGGTATGGGTAATCTCCTTGATGTCCACAGGCACAAAGGCGAGGTATGCACTCAACTTGTTGCCTCCCTCACGTTCCTGCACAGGAGCACGGAAGGTAATCTCTCTGTCTGCAGCGTCATACTCGTCGACATGCATATCGGTCTGCTCATCATGGTCGTTGAGAATCGACTTGATGCTTCTGCTGTCCTGATGCAGTTCGGTGGCAGCATGCTCCTCGGCTTTTTGCTGGGCTTCCATCTTGGCAGATATCATCTTGCCCATGGCATAGTCGTCCTGCTCTACCACTACCACATCGTGCACAGAGGTAGGAATCTCAAATCCGTCCTCATCCTCCACCAATACGATGTCCTTACCCTGGAAGCCAGAGACTCTGCCGCCTCCCACCTCACTCAGGAATCTTACTTTATCTCCTATTTTCATTGCGTTTCAGTTTTTTATTTTCGCTACAAAGATACACAAAGTTATCGCAATATGAGAAATTATTTACTTTATTTATCCTTTTAGACAAAAATATTTATCCCTTTGGACATTAAAAAGGCCCGATTCCGCTTCTCACGAAGCAGAATCGGGCTAAAAAAACTTATTACTATTGATGAGTTACTAAAATTCCAAACTTTAGAAAACTACTTGATGACAAACTTCTTGCCATTGCAGATGTAAGCACCTGGAGCCAAGAGGTATTCAGCATCCTGAACGTTGCTTACCTCTGCCACTTTCACACCAGAGAGGGTGTAGATCTTCGCGGTGCCTGCCTTCTGAGCTGCTACAGTCTGGTTGATGCCTGTTGAGACACTCTCATTGGTCTTACCGCCACGGTTATATACAGCACCATTCACGAAATCCAAATTGGCTGTCTGCTGACCATTATTACCATTGTTGAAGATAATCTTGGTAGGAGTACTTGTCAAGTCACCATCATACTTCCACATCCAGACATCCATACCATTCTTCTTCATGCCAGTCTTGGTACAGCTAACACCAGGCCAGCTACCACCGGTATAGTTATCAGAATTACTCCAAGCCCAGCAGTCAACCAAACTCCAGTCTGAAGGAGCGAGGAAGTAAGCATAGACACCTGTTGGAGTAGGAATTACCACCTCTTTCTGCTTGTTGAAGGTAGCAGAACCTGTCTTGGTTTCATTATCAGCATTAGTTGCGCTCCAAGTTACAGT
>OIXQ01000760.1_pt1 | contig 13590 bp, 6 predicted proteins | sample 1587791 | NCBI WGS metagenome assembly OIXQ01 (sample SAMN03283273) | human gut metagenome | biome: human-associated habitat; material: feces | host: Homo sapiens | place: Peru | collected 2012
TATTATATATATAAGAGATTTACTTGTTCACAAACTTTCTTCCATTTACAATCACTACACCCTTGTAGCTCTTGTCCACCTGCTGACCAGCCAGGTTGTACCACTTGCCATCATTCTTCTTTTGGATGATGATTGGGTTCGCAATGCCTGTAGAAAGGCTTGAGCCGTCGATGTAGGAATTCTCACCCGTAAAGAATACGTTAACCTTAGATGGCTTATCTGTAATAGTCTTTGTATATGAATAATGATATACCTTATTGTCCGTTGTGGTAATCACAGCAGTCATCTTGAATGCACCTGTAGCAGCATATTCCACGGTCATATCTACCAATGAGCCATTCATATCCTTCGCAAATGTATCCCAATTGTAATCGTTGACACATCCGGTGTTGGCCCAGGCAATATTCTCCCAGTTATCATTACGCAACATCACATACTCCTTATAGCCAGTAGCGCCATGAGCAACGTTAGAAACACCCAATACCCAACTCTTGTAAACCTCTGCACCTCCTGTATAGTTATAGAACTTGAACTGCGCCTTATTGCCAGCCTTCACAGTATAATCCTGACTCAGGTTGGTAGCATAGGCATTCGTAAGATTCTTCTGTGCAGAAACAGGATAGTAAACCGGAGTTGTTTCCTCAGCCTCAGCATCGATGTTCAGGGTATAATCCTTAGTATATTCATAACCGTCCTTGCTGATAGTCATGGTCAGAGTCACCTTGCCCTTGCCCTTTACTACGCCCTCATCGGTCAGGATTGAAGGATCGCTTGATGTCCAGGAAATATTTGCACCCATCTTACCCTGTGTAGGAAGAGAAGGAGCCGCATTCAGGGTGGCACCATCAGAGAATGGCACTGTCAGCTTGTTAAGGGTATATTTGATGGCGGCCTTGGCATCAGCCTTCACTGCCCAAACCTCCTGCTGATAGGTGAAGTTGTTCTGTCCCATAGTCAGACTACCGCTTGATGAAGAGAGAGCAGAGATGGCGATGGCAGGGATATTGGTATAGTCGATGGTCTGCTTTACCAACACACCACGATAGACTACATTGTTGATAGTCAGGTGGATGTAATCAGTGCCTGCTGTACGTTTCCAGGTTCCCTTCTCGGCACCGGTGATGGTTCCATCGGCATTGAGGGTGATATTGACAGGAGTCTCGAAAGCCTTTGCTTTGGTGTTCTGACCATACTGATGACGGATAAACTGATAGTCGCCTGCGATATCGGCATCTGCGATAGACGCCTTGGAAGCGATAGCTGCATCGGTGATGGTCTCACCATCAAACTCGAATGGAGCTGCCATCAACCAGCCCTCATCGTTGAGGAAGAGCTGATGAACACGCACCTGATGACCTTCGCCACCATTGCTGAAACGGGTGTGATAAACCACGAAAGAACGGTTCTGCTTATCAACGAACGCAGAGTTGTGACCCTGTGCTAACTCAGCACCGCTCATGGCATCCCACTGGTAACCGCCAAAGAGCAATACGCCACGGTTGTCGGCTGTGGTAGAACTATAGTTCATCTTATAACTCTTGAAGAGTGCCGATGTGCCATAGCAATCTACGAAAGGTCCGTCTGGATTCTCAGAACGGAAGATTCGCATCTGGTAACCGCCATCGCTGGTCAATCCGCCATAACTCATGAAGAGGAAGTAGTACTTGCCAATCTTCTGAATATAGCTTGCCTCGCCCGATACGTAATATCCACCCGCAATCTTCTTGCCGAAATAAGGGTCGCTGGTGCAGTTGGCATTGGCAGCACCCGGAGTGGTGGTCTTGCCATTCACCTCGTAAGGGAAGGTATAGCTATAGTCGCGGAGACCGTTGGTCTTATCCAACTTAATCATAAAGATACCACCTGACCATGAGCCATAGCTCATCCAGAGGTTGTCGTTGTCATCATAGAAGACGCATGGGTCAATACAGTTAGGCCAATAAGTTCCCCATTTATCGCCTACCTTATAACGGGTCGGAAGAGCGGTTTCGCCAGTGGCGATGGCAAAGTCGGTATGTTTCCAGTCATCCGCAGCAGCGTATGAGTTGTGAGCGTATGTACCCTGGAAACCGGAGAATACTACTGGTCCCTGATAAGTCCAAGGTCCTTCGATGTTATCTGAAACAAAGCATACGATGGAAGAGCACCATTTGTCTCCATTCAGACTCATATACATGCACCATTTCTTCATGGTTTTGTTATATACGATGTCTGGTGCCCACTGGTTGCCTGCCACATTATATCCCTTATACTGCCAGCCATGAGCATTGAAGTTACCGAACTTCACGGTTTCACCCTTATAGTTCTTCACCTTGGTGATGAGATGAGAAGCATAAGCATTGGCATAGTTTACCAAGGTGCCTTGCTTGTTGGCAAAGAGGCTGTTTCCATTGCCTGTTGCCTCCTCGCCCGCCTTGAATGTTGCCCATTCCTGGTAGTTGCTAGCCGAAGTAGTCTTGCCTCTACCCAGGTGAGAGCCATATATATAATAGGTAGGCGAGCTAGGGTTGGTAATGTCATCTACCACGATGGATGGGTCGTGACAGGTGACACGCTTACCATATGATCTCGATGTATAAGCATTCGTCAGGTCGTTATCGACAACCTGCGTCTGGGCAGTTGCGCCGATGGCAGCAAGACCCAACATAGAGAGTATTAATTTCTTCATGTATGATACTTGTTAATTGATTGTTTTTATTCTAAGACTAAGAAAGCCTTGAAATTCAAGCAAAAAGGCAGACCTACGTGGAAACGTGTTTTCACATAAGTCATGCCTTTTATACTATTTCAGAATACTTTTATCTGCGATGAGCACGTGAATAGTGCTTACGAGCAGAAGCTGCAGAATTAAATACGACATGCGCATTTTCGACAGTAAGTGCACTCTGAAGGTCATTAACATCAATACCAGAGATACCCAAGTAAGACTGAGTATATGTTACGCCATCATTACCCAACATAGTCATCTGGATATCAGCTCTACTATTGTTGTTATTGGTAATATAGACCTTACACTTAGCTCCATTCATGGCAGCCAACCATGCAGCCCAATCAGCCTGTCCACCTGAAGGTGTACAATCCTTGTATCCATAAGGCCCTGCGTTATCGTAAGTCCAACCATAGTTATCTGCACGAACTACCACATATTCTGTCAAAGATGCCTGGCGCAGGATTACACAGAAGTTGTGCCAATTAGCAGCTGCATCTGTATAGTTTGTGAAACCGTACTCCAAAGTCTGTCCTGCAGGAATCTTGATATCATCAGAGAATTCTGTCCAGAATGCTGAAGAATTATCAGTAGCACCAATCACAGAAGGAGTTGGATTAGCAGCAACGAGTTTAGACTCAGCCACATTTACCTCAACAGTAGTCTTGCGACCATTCTCTGTTGTGATAGTCACCTCGTGCTTACCCGCAGTAGCAGGGATAGCAGAGAATGTCAACTTAGAGTTGTCGAGAACAGCATCCTCGCCTTCTACATACTTGGCAGTAACCTCCATACCCGTAGGATCGAAAGCCAAAGTACGATCTGCACCTGCAAAAGCAGAAGAGTTGAAGAAGTAGTAATTGGTATGTTCAGGAGCCTTGGTTACGGTGATGCTCTTGATACCTGCTACAACGCTGAACTTAGCATTGGCACTGATGGTCTTATCAGCAGCCTTGCCCAAAAGGGTCTTGTTCAATGTTGCAACAACATACTTTTCGCCTACAGTCTCCATATCAGGAACTACGATGAATTCAAGGTCACTGGCAGCCACTTCCTTGACAGCGCCATCAGCGTAAGTAACCTTTGCCTTCAATGTAGAAGTGAAATCCTTCACGGAAGTACCCTTGTCAACCTCGGCAGGAACATCAATCAATTCCATAGACTCTGGCTGCTGATCCTTTACATCAGCCACATCCATCTCTGCCTTGTCGAATACATAGTGACAGCCATCGGTTGTGAAGTCAAGATAGAGGTCTGCACTCTCAACTGGAATACCCAGATATTTCTGGGTAGAAGTCAGTCCTTCAGTACCGGTAACCTCAGCTACAACATCTGCTGTATTGTCACCATAGTTGGTTACGGTTACGGTTACCTTGGCACCATTCATCTGAGCCAACCAACCTCCCCAATCATCTGATGCAGAGTTGCTGTGAGTAATAAGAGGACCACCATTTCCACCAACAGCATCACCCCAACAATAATCATCAGAACGCATCACGGCATACTCTGTCTTATCAGCCTTACGAAGCACTACCACATAGTTGTTCCAGTTGTTACCGCCAGAAGTATAGTTGGTAAATGTCGTTGAATAAGACTTATTACTTTCAATCTTGATATCAGCATCCAGGTGAGAAGTCCACCAGGCATCGCTATTATCAGTTGCACCAAGGGTAGTTGGCGAGATGGTAGGCACAGTACCCTTGTTGCTATTGGCGATCGAATCTATCTTTTCAGAAAGCCAATCAGGTCCATTGACACTAAACATGTCACTTCCCTCACATCCTGTCAGCGCTGTCAAGCCCATGGCTGCCATGCAGAAGACAGATGCTAATTTATTTAGGTGTTTCATATTGTTATTCTATTTTATATGATCATGAATATTGTTACTTGCTCAAATCTACTACAGGATGAACGGTCCAACCTCTTCCAAAGAAATCGGTTGAGTTGTCTATACCATCATTAGCAGAATTTCCCTTCAAGTTAGGGTTATTGTTCAAGAGTGTCTGGAAAATTGGTAAGAACTCATGACCTGGTGAATAGGTATCGTATGAGCACTTTACATTCTCTGGATCTGTCTTTGTCTGAGCATAAGTAACAGGAGTCTTTACATCAATGGTCTTGTTCTTATAGAATGTTCCATGCTCCTTCAGCTGATCCAGACGTCCATTGTCATAGAAGAATCCCCAACGGATCAAATCCATACCACGACCATTCTCACAGCCGAACTCCTTAGGGCGCTCTACATTGGCGATTTGCTCGAAGAGTTTATCCTTTGTATCAAAGTCTGCAAGTTTCAAATCTGCCAAACCCGCACGCTGACGAACTTCATTAATCCACTTGATAGCCTGCTCTGTAGGTCCATTAACCTCATTCTCACACTCAGCAGCACGAAGCAAAACGTCTGAGTAACGCATCATACGGAGATTGATACCACAACGAAGACCGGTTGCAACAGATGAGTAAAGTCCAGTACGCATATTGGTCCACTTGGCAATTGGAATACCACCATAGTTATTGTTGGTTCTGAGTGTATCAGTAGCTGTAATCTTCTTGGTATAAGCTACGTTGCCATTTTCAAAGCCTTCCCACTCTTTCTCGTATGTACCGAGAGTCCAGTAGAGACGTGGATCGAGCTTACCTGCAGTAGTACGCTCCTCCTTGAAGAGGTTATACAACCATGGTGACGCAGAAAGGTCTGCCCATCCACCGAAGTCACCAGGAGCAAAGTTAGACTCTACAGCATGACCCTGTGTAGCATTAGGACTTACATTAACAGGAGTCCACTCATCGTCAACTCCCTGAGTACCATAATCCAGATACTGTACCTCGAAGAGACTCTCATCATTATTCTCGTATGCAGAGCCCTCGCGGAAGTTGTCGCCATAATTAGCCATCAACTTGTACTTACCATACTTAGTACCACCGATGATATCCTTGAGTACGTCCAAAGCCTCGCTATACTTGTGACGGAACATCAAAGTACGTGCATAGTAACCTGCAGCTGCACCACAAGTAGCACGTCCCTTTGCCCACTCGCCACCAGCCTGACGGTTAGGAAGCAACTCCATAGCCTCCTTCAAGTCTTTCTCTACCTGATCCAATACCTCATCGCTTGTATTATTGGCACCATAAAGACCATCCAGTGAAGAATAGGTAGAATAGTCAGTAATCAATGGTACATCCTTATAATAACCTACCAGATTATAATAAGCGAAACCACGGATAAAGAGAGCCTGTCCCTTAATGCGCTTCATATTTTCGCTGAGTTGAGCATCATCGCCAGATGTACGGGAAAGGATAAAGTTACATACATTAATGGCATAGTAATACTCTCGCCAAGGCCAGAATGAAATTCCATCTGTTACAGGGTCATTCATATCATCGAATGGCATATACCAAACCTGTGATGAATTCCAAACTTCATCGCCACGAACTGCATCTATGGTATAACCTACACGGCCAGTGGAACCCTCCATACGGAGGTCATGGTAAGCGGCTATGACGCACTCTTCCAAGTCGTCAGAAGTAAAACCGAATGTACCAGTTGTCTGCTCATTAGGATTTGTCACATCCAACTTGTCTTCGCACGATGTCATCGCCATTGTACCGAGACCAAGGAACAGAGCTAATGATAATTTATATAGTTTCATATCAAATATTCTTTAAATAATAATGATTCTTATAGTTTTCTCTTCTCATTCTATTAGAATGTGAAATGGAGTCCACACATGAATGTTCTGGCACTTGGGAAAGAGCAGAAGTTATAACCTGGAGTAAAGGTACCACCAGCGTAATCTACATTATATCCCTTGTAACCTGTGAAAGTGTAGAGATTCTGTGCAGATACGTAGAGACGTACACCACTTACATAGCCTCCAAACCACTTATCTGGGAAGTTGTAACCCAACTCTACGTTGGCAATCTTCCAGTAAGCAGCATTCTGAATCTTGCGAGAACTGAAGAGGTCATTCCATCCTAATGTAGCATTGTTAGCTGCATAGGTGCGAGGAACATTAGAGAGATAGGTAGAACCATCCTCTGACCAGCGGTTGGCATCAAGCATTGCAACATCCTTATTGCCATAGCCATAGCAAGAGTTCAAGCTATTATAGATATCATCAGTTACGTGATAATTCAATACTCCGTAAGTAGAGATATTGAGGTCGAATCCCTTATACTCCATGTGGGTGCTCAAACCGAAGTTTACCTTAGGAAGACCACTACCCAATACAGTCTGGTCGTAAGCATCGATTACGCCATCAGGAGTTCCATCAGGACCAGAGATATCCTCATAGAGGCAGTCACCGATGTTGGCACCCTGCTGAACAGCATTGTTGTCCAAATCATCCTGGGTACGTGCGATTCCCTTATATACCCATCCATAGAACTGACCAATCTCCTGACCTACGTATGTTGCATAAGCACCGGTAATATAAGATTTTGTACCAAATCCGAGAGAGGTTACCTTATTCTTCAAGGTGCTCAAGTTTGCACTGATATCATACTTAAAGGCATGGTCACGGTTACGATAGGTAGCACTGAACTCGAAACCACTATTCTCCATAGAGGCTGCATTCATGGTTACAGTAGTATTAGCTACACCAGTCTGTTCTGGTACAGGTACACCATAAAGCAAGTCTTCTGACTTATTCTTATACCACTCTGCAGTGAACTCTAAACGGTTATTGAACATAGCCAAGTCGATACCTACGTTGGTAGTCTTCTTCTTCTCCCATGCAATGTTTTCATTTACGTATGTAGCAATCTTAGAGCCTGTCACCTTGTTGTTTCCAAAACTATAAGTCATATTGTTACGGTTCATGGTAGCCATATACTGGTACTCACCGATGTTCTCATTACCGAGTTCACCATAGCTGGCACGCACCTTGAACATATTGACAATGTCGCGGCTGATAGGGAAGAACTTTTCCTTATCAAAACGCCAACCTACAGATACTGATGGGAAGGTTGCCCAACGGATATTCTTGGTCAAACGTGAACTACCATCTCGACGTACTACAGCAGAAAGCAAGTACTTTTCATCATAGTTGTAGTTCAAACGACCAATGTAAGATGCCAGACTATGCTTAAACTCATAAGAAGAAGAGTATGTAGTCTTAGCATTCTGAAGCTGTAGGAAGTATGGTTCTGAGAAGTTGACGCCCCAACCAGTCAGGAGATTAGTATTTTCCTCCTCATAGGTCATACCAGCGAGCAGGTTGATGTTGTGCTTACCAATCTTACCATCGTATGTAATAGTATTCTCTACCAAAGCATCGCTGTAGTTGCGTGAACCCTTGGTCAGACGCTCGTTCTCCTTGGCAAGATATACACGGTTGCTCTGAATCCAGGAAGGAATCCAGGTCTTATCCTTTGCCTCTGTCTTGCTGTAAGAGAGGTTTACATTATAGTGAAGACCATGGTTCTTGCTCTTGATACCTACCATGCCCAACAAATCTACGTCGGCAGAAGCGGTACCTACGAAGCGGTCAACCAAGGTATTGCGCTGCAGGAGGTTATTGACCAGCAATGGGTTAGAAGCCGAGATATCTCCGTGGATGCCGTCATAGTAAACGCCATAACCATAGGCATCATAGCGATAAGCATTGGCTGCACCCACCTGACTGTCGAGAACCCATGTTGAGTTATCGTAAGCCTTGATAGTTGGCTGCATCAGAAGTGTACCACGGAGCACGTTGGTTACATCTCCATAAAGACCCTGAACATACTCTGAGGCATTAGAAAGACCCATGTTGTCCTGATTAGAGTGAGAATAAACCAAGCTGGTACGGAACTTCACGAACTTGGTGTCCATAGTATTGTTCACACGGGCTGTATAACGCTCGTAGTTAGGGCCTGCACCTTCCAAGGTACCCTTCTGGTTATAGTAGTCGAGAGATACATTATAAGTACTGTGTGAACTACCACCGCTGAGAGCTACGTTGTGGTTTTGGCGGATACCAGTCTTGAATACCTCATCAAACCAATCTGTATTGGTTGCATCCTGGAAATGATATTTGCCATCCTCTCCAAGTTTATAACCACCAGGTAACTGAGTGTTTGAATTCTTGCAAGCCTGACCCAGATAGTTGCTATACTGGTCTGCATTCATCACGTCATATACATCGCCAGGAATCTGGTCAACACCAAAGTAACCTGAGTAGTTCACCTTCAGAGGCTGGTCTTTCTTACCATTCTTGGTTGTGATGATAACGACACCATTCGCAGCACGGGAACCGTAGATAGCACCCGCAGAAGCATCCTTCAGAATCTGGATGGTCTCGATATCATTAGGAGAGAAGTCACGGATAGTGGTACCCATAGGCACACCATCGATGACATAAAGAGGAGCTGTGCTACCGAAAGAACCGATACCGCGAATACGTACACTTGGATCGGCACCAGGCTGTCCGTCTGATGTAATCTGGACACCGGCAACTTTACCTTCAAGCATAGTAGAGATGTTAGAGTTAGATACTTTCTTCATCTCTTCCGCATTAACAATAGATACAGAACCAGTAAGGTCTGCCTTTTTCTGTGTACCATAACCCACTACTACAACCTGATCGAGTACCTGATTGTCGGAAGAGAGTTGGATAGTTTCGATAATGGCACGTCCGCGCACTGCTATTTCACGCTCCTTATAGCCAAGATAGCTAACTAAAAGAGTGGCATTAGCCTTTACACGGATTTCGAAATTACCATCCAAGTCGGTAACTACACCTGTCTTGGCATCCTTAGTCTTGACTGTTGCGCCAATCAGAGGTTCACCCTGATCATCTACAACCTGTCCCTTGACTGTGATTACCTGATTCTGTGCAACAGCAGCCACTGTGGGCAGTGGAGCAACAACAGAAGCACCACCAACTGCACCAAGGCATAACATCATAGAGAATAATTGTTTCCTCATTGATTTTCAATTTTTAGGTTTACTATTTTGTTAATTCTAATTTTTTAGTTTGTTATTACTTTTGTCCGTTCACTGTTTTTAAAGTATTGCGGATGAAGTAATTTGCGTTGGCTTAAAGCATACGCAAAACAAATTATCAGTGGCAAAAGTACAACTAATCAGTACATACATGGTGGACAAATGAAAAATATAGGTGGACAAAACACATAAAAGTCGCATTTTTTAGGTAGCTAAGGCACTTGTCCACCCTCTGTGTCCCCACACATACAACAATAGGAGTTACTTGACCTATATCAAGCAACTCCTATTTTTTTATCTTTATAGCTTTATTTTTTATTATCTTTACCCTCATCTTCTGTTATTTCCGCCCCTTCATCTTCCTGTACATCCCTAAAAGAAGTTGGAGACATTCCGTAGCACTTGGTAAAACAACGGGTAAAATATTTCGGATCGTTAAATCCCACACGATAAGCAATCTCAGTAATATTACGATTGGCTACATTGTCAGTAATCATTTTCCTGGCAATATCCAAACGGTAATTGCGGATAAACTGAGAGGTAGGAAGTCCTGTCTCAGCATTCAGTTTCTTGCTGAGAACACTGCGATTCATACTCAAAGTATCAGCCAAATCCTGGACACCAAACTCAGAATTATGGAAATTCTTCTCCATGATACTCATCACTTCATCCATAAAAGAAATGGAATTTTTCTCTAACGCCTCCTTATCTGCTAAGACGGTCTTCTTCTGACTATCTTGATAACATTTCTGGTTCTGCAGAATCATCTGGATGCGACTCTGCAGCTTTTCAGGTTCATCACTTTCCTTCATCGCAGCCTCGATAGGACGGTACAGAGCCTCTACTTCCTCTTCGCGCATCTTGTTGAGACGGCGCACATAAGCATATTGGAGCAAGGCAATGATACCTATTAATATAATAGATACAAACCACCAGCTCTTCCAGAAATAAGGAGTAATCTCTACTTCTACAGAGATGACCTGCTCCTTGTCGGAATTGATAGATGGGATATATTTCACCTCAAACTCATAGTCGCCAGCTGGCAAGGTGGAATATCGCACACTGTGCTGCCCTGGCTGAAGCTGTACCCAGTCATTCTCATATCCCTTCATCCTGTAGAGATAGACGCCCTGAGTTTCACTACCATAATTGAGCGCAGAGAAATGAATGGTAAATGACTTATCACTCTCATGGATACGCAACTTTCTGGCAATGGAAATGTCTTCTTCCAGATAATCGCTGCCGGCAAAAACTGGCTGGTTATCTACCAGAAGTTCGGTAAAGCACAGCTTACCCGTCTGATGCACAGAACGATTTACGCCCTTCACTGCCACCATACCCATATCGGTGCCCAGGAATATCTCGCCCTTGGCATTGCGGATGGCTCCATTGAAATAGAACTGTGAACTGATTAGACCGTCTTCACGGGAGAAACTGCAGAATGCCTCGGTCTTCGGATTGAAGATAGAGAGTCCGTTATCGGTAGCTATCCACAACATACCCTGGTTATCCTCTACAATACCCTTCACGATATTGTTGGCAAGTCCGTTATTGGTGGTATACGACTTCACTTGAGTCTTTCCGTTTTTATCGCTGGTATAGCAATACAGACCGTAGCCGTTACTGCCCATCCATATCTTTCCATCCTTAGCCTGACAGAAAGACAATATTTTATCGAAGACTCCACTCTTCGGATTGTCGAGTTTATACTGATGATACGTCACAGCGAAATCGCCCTTGCCATGAGGACGCGACTTGAGGTCGACCTCTACCATTCCCCGCACACAACCCATCAGGAGTTTGCCCTTTCGGGTTATCAGAGAACCAATGCAGCCGCGCACATTCTGGCATCCCCTGAAAGGTTCGATGAGTTGGCGGCGCTTCATATCATAGAAGAAGAGACCATCATTGGTTCCGAGCCACATACCATCATTGATAGGATCGTAAGCCAAGGCACCGGCAAAGTTGAGTAAATGCTGATGCTTTGCATCAACCATCAGAGGAATGATTTTGCCCGGCTGACTGAGATTCATCACAGCGATACCCGTTCCCCAGGTACCAATCCAGAGCTGATTGCGGTTATCGGCTGCAAGAACCGAGACTGTATTATGCGGCAAACCGGAATTTGCCACCGTATAATGAACAAAGTTCATGCTGCCTAGAGTCAAGGCATTGAGACCTCCCTCTACAGTTCCTACCCACAGGGTTCCGTCGGCTGCCGCATACATGGCATTGACAGCATTAGGAGAGATACTGCCCGGGTTGGCGGGGTCGTGACGATAGAATTCCAAATTCAGCTGACGTGGAGCCAGCTTGGTAACACCACCCGTCTCAGAGCCTACCCATATCTGTCCGTTCTTTGAGAAAAGACTGTTGATAAAGTTGCTGCTCAGCGGATTCACAGCCGTAGCAGTGTTCCAATGTTCTATCTCTCCGGTCTTATCATTGAAGATATCCACACCACAGAGCGTTCCTACCAGAAGTTTGTCATCTGGAGAAACGGCAAGGCTCGTCACTACTTCATGCTGGAGCGAATGATCGGTAGCAGAGCAATGGAATTCCTGCTTTGCACTATTAAACAGTCCTCGATTGGTACCCATCCATATCTTGCCATGATATGAGATGATGGCACTGGCATACCAGCCGTCGAGCGGAGGGAACAGGGATGAGATGTTCTTTGCTACGAGCTGATTGTTCTTCACAGAAAACTCGCTCACCACTCCATTGTTGCATAATACAACCGTTCCTCTGCGATAGACATCACAGATACCAAGGTCGGGAGCATTATAAAGATAGGATGTGGAAAAAACGCTGTTCACCTCGCCCTTTTCATTAAAACCGAAACGGGTGAGCTGGTTGACAGACAGCATCCATATATTGCCCTTTGCATCGCAATATATTCGGGTGCAAAGGTTCTTGAATACTTTATTGAGTTGTGCTTCTACCTGGCTGTTCTCACAAGGTGGAACAACAGGCTGCATGGTATTGAGGTCGAGCACCTGCGGACCTTCTTCGAAAGCCACCCAAAGGCGCTTGAACGAATCTTCGCAGACATTACGGCAACTGTTGCTTCGTAGACTGATTCCCACAGAACCCAAACCGAAGTTCATAAAGTTGAAGCCATCATAGCGCACCAGTCCACCACCGTGCGTACTAATCCATACAAAGCCGTAAGAATCCTGAAAGATGTCATCGGCAAAGTTATTCGGCATACCTGCAGCCATATTGAGATAGCTTACGTTATAGCGACTAGGCAGCCCACCTTGCGCAAAACTGCTCAAGGTTATGAAAAGAATGCTTATTATAGAAAGAATGTATCTAATCACCATTTATTGCTCTTGTTGCTGATGCTTATCTTCCCATTTTGAATAGATTAAAGAACCAGCAATAATTAAAGCCAAAAAGACATACATCACTAATAATCCATTACTCATATTATTGCCTTTTCTGTTCTTTGCGATCATCAATTTTGGCATAAATAAATATTCCTGCTGCCAAAAGCAACAAAAAGCCATACATAATAAACAATCCAGTATCCATACTTATTTCTCCTGTCTTTTTCTATCAGACATTTTAGAATAAATAACTAATTCTGTTGCAAACACAGCAAGGAAAATATACATTGCCTATAATCCATTACTCATTTTGCTTCCCTTTCTTATTATCTTCAATTTTGGAAAATACTATCATTCCTAAGCCTAAAAGCATAAGAGCGACATACATACTTAACAATCCTGCATCCATACTTATTTCTCCTTTTCCTTATCTTTTTTATCGTTATTATTATCTCTATGCAAGAAATAGACACCTATGGTAAACATTATCACCATGATGACTATTGCCCCTAATGCAGCAAAGATTGAATCAACCTTTACAAACATTGTGGTCAAAACGTATGCTGTTACTATATACTTCGCAACATCCAAGAACCATTTGCCTATTTCCTTATACATAT
>OIXQ01000762.1_pt1 | contig 13557 bp, 9 predicted proteins | sample 1587791 | NCBI WGS metagenome assembly OIXQ01 (sample SAMN03283273) | human gut metagenome | biome: human-associated habitat; material: feces | host: Homo sapiens | place: Peru | collected 2012
GGATGCACCGTGCTGATGTTCCTGCTGGCGGCGTGGACGTTCTATGCCGCGTTCCGCAAGGATGGCTTGGAAAGCAAGATCCTGGGCTGGCCGATTTTCAAGGTGGGCGCAGTGGCGCTGGCGGTACAGGTCGTTCTCGGCTTTGCGCTGATGGGGCTGGCGGCGCTCTGCCACGCGTGGGTGACGGTGCTGGCGGAGGTGCTGATTTTCGCCGTGACGGGCATCTGCCTGACGGTGAAGGATGCCGCGCGCGTGGTGGTATCGCAGAGTGAAGCGAACATGGCGGACAGCACCGCCGCATGGAAGGTCATCCGGCAGAAGGCGAACGCGCTGGCGGCATCGGGGGATGCGGACATGAAACGCCTTGCGGAGGAAATCCGCTTCGCCGACCCGATGCCTACGAGCATCGACGGGGAGATTGCTGCGCAGGTGGATGCGCTGGCGGCGGGGGAGAATCCCGATGCCATCAAGCGCTTGACGGCGGCGCTGGCGCAGCGCAAAGTGATTGCAAAGCAGGAGAAAGCGGGAAAGTAACTCATGATTATCAAGTGCAAAATGTGCGGCGGGGACCTTGCCTTTGAGCCGGGCAGCACCGTCTGCGAATGCGAATACTGCGGCAGCAAGCAGACCATCCCCAGCGTGGACAGTGAGAAGAAAACCAACCTGTTCAACCGCGCGAATCGCCTGCGCATGAACAGCGAGTTCGACAAGGCATCCGCTGTCTATGAGCAGATTGTGGCGGAGTTCCCCGAAGAGGCGGAGGCGTACTGGGGCTTGTGCCTGTGCGCGTACGGCATCGAGTATGTGGACGACCCCGCCACCGGCAGCAAGATTCCCACCTGCCACCGCACCCTGCCGACCTCCATCATGGAGGACAGCAACTTCGAGCAGGCGTGCGATTATGCTGATGTCGTCGCGCGGAAGGTCTACCGCGAGGAAGCGAAAACCATCGACCGCATCCAGAAGGATATTCTGTCGATTGCGCAGAGCGAAACGCCCTACGATGTGTTCATCTGCTACAAGGAGACCGCCGAGGACGGCAGCCGCACCGAGGACAGCGTGCTGGCGCAAGATGTTTACGAGGCACTGACCGCCAAGGGCTTGAAGGTGTTTTTCAGCCGGATTACGCTGGAGGACAAGTTAGGCACGCAGTACGAGCCGTACATCTACGCGGCGCTGTCCTCCGCGAAGGTGATGCTGGCGTTCGGGACGACGTACGAATACTATGATGCGGTTTGGGTGAAGAACGAGTGGAGCCGCTTCCTCGGCATGATGAAGGCGGACAAGCGGAAGGTGCTGATTCCGTGCTTCAAGGGGCTGGATGCGTACGACATGCCCAAGGAATTTCGAGGCCTGCAGGCGCAGGACATGGCGAAGCTGGGCTGGATGCAGGATCTTGTGCGCGGCGTGGAGAAGCTGTGCGGGAAGGGCGGTACGGCGACCACGGTGGTGCAGAAAACCGTTGTGCAGGAAGTGCAGGAAAGCAGCAAAGCGGACAACCTGATGAAGCGTGTGTATCTGTATCTGGAAGATAGGGACTTTGCGAAGGCAAGCGAATATATTGACAAAGTGCTGGATGTGGATGCAGAGTATGCCCCGGCGTATGTGGCGCAGATTTTGGTGGCGAAAAAGCTGATACAGGAATCAGCACTGACGACGTTGCGCGTGCCGATTGATGATGACCCGACGTGGAAAAGGGCATTGCGCTTTGCGAATGAGGAACAGAAGCAACGGTATATGGGGTATGCGAGGAAGATTAACGCGAATGAAGCGTATGACAAAGAACAGAAGAAAAAAAAGATAGAACTTGAAGAGAAAAAGAAGCAATATGAGCAAGCGCTTTCGGCAATGCACCAAAAAGACTATTCGGCGGCGTTGCTGATATTAAAAAAAATTGAAGATTATCAGGAGAGTAGAAAGCTTTTTCAGGAATGCATCGACGAATACAGGAAAGTGCTTATAGAACAATTGGCGGTTTCAAACAATGCAAAGATTATCTCGGCACAAGAACAGTTGAAGCAAGCAACACAGCAAGTTGACTTGATGCAGAAAAAGCTGAATGAGGGTACAAATGAAATGCAAGAAGCAGAAAATCGAAAGAATGAGAAACAAAAGCAGATTTACCGGCTCAAAGTGGAAATCAGTAAATTTCATGGTCTATTTTTTGAAAAGAGGAAACAAATGCTGCAAAATGAGCTTGCTGTTTTAGAAAAGGAAAAAGCGGAAATGGAACGGCAACAACACGCGACTGAAACAGAGTTGACAAAAGCGCAGATAGAATTGCAGGAAGCGAAAAACGCATTGGCGCAGGCACAAATTACGATGAAAGCGGCTGAAAAACCAAAAGCAGCGCAACTGTGCTGGTCGGAAAAAGAAATCATGCGGGAAATAGCCGCTCAACCGGGAAAGTATATTACTTTTGGTCACTATCCGCAAACAAGCGAAGGAAAGGACAAGACACCTATTGAATGGCTGATTCTGGAGCGCGATGGATTAAATGCACTGGTTGTCAGCAAGTATGGGCTGGATGCTCAACCGTATAATATCAGTTATACCGACGTGACATGGGAAAAATGTAGCTTGCGGACGTGGTTGAACGATACTTTCTACAACAAGGCATTCAACGCAGATGCACAGGCGGCAATACTGACAACGAACGTGGATAATAGCAAAAATCAGGGGAATAGCGAATATAGTACAAACGGTGGAAACAACACAATGGACAAGGTCTTTCTGCTAAGCTATGCAGAAGCCGACAGGCACTTTGATATTGAAAGCTGGAATGATGCTGCTCTAATAGAACCGACGGCATATGCGATTGCACAAGGAGCAGAGATTTACGACGACGATGACGACGACGATGACGACGATGACGACGATGATGTCAATCATGTAGACTGGTGGCTGCGGTCGCCCGGTTACAGTCAGGATGAGGCAACAATTGTAGATTGCGGTGGAGCCTCATTCGTCGACAATGTCAGCGAGACCCAAACGTCTGTCCGCCCTGCCATGTGGGTCAACCTCGAAGCCTTAATCTTCCAAGCCTAAATCATCCTATAAATCGGGAGCATCACCATGATTGATAAAATCCTTATCCGTGGCGCGAAAGTCCACAATCTCAAGAACATCAATATCGACATTCCCTGCGGCAAGTACCTGTAAGCGCAAATTGTATACAACCAACTAAGCCCGCCGACCGCCTGTACAAATCACAGGCAGCCGACGGGCTTGCTTTATTGCATTATTTCGCCTGATACACCATTTCCGCCTGCTTCTGCGCAATCAGGCACAGCTCCGCCGCCTTGAAGGCGTGCGCCTGCGTCATTGCGTTTTCCGTGCGGTTCAGGCTGTCCAGAATCAAATCACCGAAGAACGGGTAGCCTGTCAAACCGGTCGCGTTGATGTACTGCTCGCCTTGGTCGTTGACGAGGAACACATGGTTGCCGCCGTCGCGCTCCGTACCCACATCCACATACTTGCGGATTTCAATGTACCCCTTCGTGCCGATGATGATGGTGCGCCCGTCGCCCCACGTCCGCAGGCCGTCCGGCGTGAACCAGTCCACGCGGAAGTAGAACGTCGTGCCGTTTGCACCGTTGATGGCGCAGTCGCCGAAGTCATCCAGCTCCGGATACTGCGGATGCGCGTAGTTGGCAATGCGGCTGCGGGAGACTGTGCCGTCTTCCTCGCCCGCGTAGAACAGGTACTGCTCAATTTGGTGGCTGCCGATATCGCAGAGGATGCCGCCGTACTTCTCCTTCTCAAAGAACCACTGCGGCCGCCCTGCCGCGCCCAGCCGATGCGGCCCGAAGCCCTCCACATGGATGACCTTGCCGATGGCGCCCTGCTCAATCAGGTTGCCCGCCAGCACCGCGCCTTCCACATGCAGCCGTTCGCCGTAATAGACCATGTACTTCTTGCCCGTCTGCGCCGCCATCTTCTTGGCGCTGTCCAGCTGCTCCAAGGTGGTGAAGGGCGCTTTGTCGGTGAAGTAGTCCTTGCCCGCCTGCATGGCGCGCAAGCCCAGCGCACAGCGCTCGTTTGTAATCGCCGCGCCGCAGACCATGTTCGTTTCTTTGTCGTTAAGCAGCTCTTCCTCGCTCCGGGCGACTTTCACCTGCGGGTACGCCTTCACGAACGCTTCCACCTTCTTCGGGTCGGGGTCGTAGACGTACTTCAGCGTGCCGCCCGCTTCCAGCAGGCCGTTTGTCATGCCGTAGATGTGCCCGTGGTCAAGGTGCGCGGCGGAAAAGATAAATTCACCCGGCTTCACGACGGGCTGCGCCTTGCCTTTGGGCGCATAGTTCATGCCGTCAGATACTTTCATTGTGATAACCTCCCATTATTTCTGCTGATAATCGCTGCCGAGCGTAATCGTGCCGTCAAGCGACGCGGCAGACGTGGTTTTCTCGTAGAAATGCGGCACAGCGCGCATCATGCCTTCCACCGTGTAGAACGGGTCGTCCTTTTGCAGCGGCAGCGTGACCGTCTGCTTCGTCGCGCCTGATTTATAGATGGCTGTAATCAGCTCAATCGTCCGGCGGCCGTCCTCGCCGCCAATCGCGGGCAGGGTGTCGTTCTCCAGCGCGGAGAGGACGTTTTCCAGTTCGCCCGTGTGCCCTTCGTAGGGAAGCTGCGGCTGCGCATCCGCAAAATCGCGGATTTTCTGCTCCAATTCGGTATTTTCAATCGGGAAGCCGTTCGGTTTGGAGGTGGATGCGTACACGCTGAACGGCGCGGCGACTTTCGCCTTCTCGCACTGGAAGACCAGCTCCTGCTCCTCGCCGTGATGCACGACGGAGGCCGTCAGCTGCGCCAGCGCGCCCGGATATTGCAGCACGGACAGCGACAAATCCTCCACCTCAGCGTTGTCGTGCGCGACGTTCGCCATCACGCTCGTCACGGTCTGCGGAAGTCCCATCATCCAGCACAGCATGTCAATATGGTGGACGGCGTGGTTCAGCGTGCAGCCGCCGCCCTCCTTCTCCCATGTGCCGCGCCACCACAGGTCGTAGTAGCAGTGCCCGCGCCACCAGGCCGATGTGACCGATGCGCACAGCACTTTGCCCGCAAGCCCGCTGTCCAGCAGTTTCTTCAGGTTGCTGATGGGCTGGCGGAAGCGGTTCTGGGCGATAATCGCGAGTTTCTTGCCGCTTTCGTCGCGGGCGCGGAGCATCGCGTCGCATTCTTCCAGCGACGCCGCCATCGGCTTTTCGCAGACGACGTTCTTGCCTGAACGCAGGCTGTTGATGGAAATGCTGGCGTGGACGTACGGCGGCGTGCAGACATCCACCAAATCAATATCCTTGCGTGAAAGGATTTTCTGGTGGTCGTCGTAGATCTCCGCTTCGGTCAGGTGATAATCCTCCTTCATCTTCTGCGCCTTTTCCGGCACAATGTCCACCAGCGCCACAATCTTGCAGCGCTCCGGGAAGCGCAGGTAGGCTTCCACATGGGCGTGGGAAATGTTGCCCGTACCCACAATGGCAATCCGAATCATGGCATTCGCTCCTTCTTCAATACTCAACGCTGCGTGATGCGTTATCTGCATGATAGCACATTGACATCGAGATTTCTATGCGAATCTTGTTTTCAATTCGGCGGATTTGGCAGATTGTCGTCCTAATCAGACAAAACAGCAATTAGTGTCCGCCGCTGCGCTGCTTGCGGTAGGCGTTCGGGGACATGCCCGTCATCCGCCGGAAGCTGCGCAGAAAGCCGGAATAATCGCCGAATCCGCTGTGATCGGCTACTTCGCTCAGGCTCATGTCCGTCAGCAGATTCTCCTTCGCCAGCTGCACGCGGCGGTAGAGAATATATTCGTAGACGCTGCGCCCGGCGTAGCTTGTAAACTCGTGCGAAAGGTACGATACGCTGATGGCGAAGCGGCGCGCAATGTCTTCCAATTTTAGCGGTTCGGTGAAGTGGTCGTTGATGTATTGCAGCACATCGAAAATCACATCGTTGACAACGCTTGGCTGGATAGGAGCGGTTGTTCCCTGTACGGCTTGGCAGACCATGACCATGAAGTCGATGATGCGCCCGTAATTGCGGAACTGCACCATCTCGTCCGGCATGTCCTGCTGCGCGGAGATGTCTATCAGCAGCTGTTTGCACGCCAGCGCATCCGCCTGCGGCAGTTCATAGTAGAATTTTCCGGACTGCAGGCGGCTGTCGAAGTAACGCTGGAGGTCAATCTGCCCGAAGCCAAGCTTTCGCAGCGTTTCCGGGCGCAGATACAGGAAGGCGCGCTCGTAGTTCTGCAGCGAACTGCCGCCCACCAGCCCGTGCATCCGAAACGGCGGCATGATAATCAGCTGATTGTTTTGCAGCGGAAACACGCTGCCGTCCACATAGTAGACCTTGCCACCCTGATAGTGGATATAAAATTCGTAGAAATCGTGGCAATGCAGTCCGCTGATGGTGTGGTGCTCCGCTACGGCATAGCACGCTTCGTACTCCGCGTTCTCGCGCCCCATCGCGTTGTAGCCGTTGATGGTCTCCGCGAATTTCATCGTTTCAGCTCCTTTCTGGGTTCGGATATTTTGATTATACAGCAGGATTCACATATTTTCAAGCAGGATTTACATTGATTGTGCAACTTGTGTCGGCTATAATCAAAGCAACGATACGGAAACGGAGCGTGACGTTCCCGTAACTGGCTGCCTCGTGCAGCGTCTCCCGTGGTTTCCCGTTGGCAGTGCTGGTCAAATGTCGGCTGATGCTGCTGAAAAGGCAGGTGTTTTGCATGGATTCTGCTTTGCATTCCGCAAAGGAGACTTGTTTTTGAACACCTTGCAGAAACCACAATTTATCAGAAATGGAGGTTTTTGCTTATGACGAATCCTGCGAAAGCCCCTGCATCGGTGCAACCGCGCCGCAAGCGCAGGAAACACTGGCTTCAGCGCGACTGGCGGCTGTACCTGATGCTGCTGATTCCGATTGTCTGGTACATTCTGTTCTGCTACAAGCCGATGGCGGGGCTTCAAATTGCTTTCCAGAAGTACAACATGTTCAATCCCGCCAAGAGCAAGTGGATTGGGCTGGATAACTTCAAGTTCGTTTTCGGCATGAGCGACTTTGGCATCGCGCTGAAGAACACGCTGATTCTCAACGGGCTGGACTTGCTCTTCGGCTTCCCCGTCCCGATTATCCTTGCCATCCTGCTCAACGAAATGCGTACGCCCAAGCTCAAGAAGCTTTCGCAGACGATGCTGTATCTGCCGCACTTCCTCTCGTGGGTCATCATCGGCGGCATGGTGCTGCAGATCTTTGCGCCGACGTCGGGCGTCATCAACTCCACGCTTCTGCGCTGGGGCTGGATTTCCGAGAACATTCCTTTCCTGACGGATGGCCCGACGTGGACGTTCACCTATGTGCTGGTCGGCGTGTGGCAGTCGATGGGCTGGGGCACGATTCTCTACCTTGCGGCGATTACCGGCCTGGACATGAACCTCTTTGAAGCGGCGCGCATTGACGGCGCGAACAAGCTCCAGCAGATTTGGCATGTCACCCTTCCCGGCATCCGTTCCACCATCGTCGTTCTGCTGATTATGAACATCGGGCGCATGATGTCCATCGGCTTTGACCGTCCGTTTATCATCGGCAATACCAAGGTCAAGGACTACTGCGACGTCATTTCCACCTTCGTTTACCGCGCCGGCATTACCAACAGCCAGTTCGCCCGCGCAACGGCAATCGGTCTGTTCCAGTCGGTGGTAGGCTTGGTGCTGATTACGGGCGCAAACACTGTTTCCCGCCTGTTCGATGAACAGAGTATTTGGTAAGAGGGGAGGATTTGTCATGACTGCGATTCCCACACAGGCGCATATTTGCCCTGTGAAGAAGAAGAAACTCGGTGCAGCGCAGATTGTCCTCATCATCGTGATGATGCTCTTCGTGCTGATCTGCACGCTGCCGTTCATCAACGTCATTGCCATGTCAATGTCCTCCAAGTCTGCGATTCTGCGCGGTGCAGTGTCGTTCTGGCCGGTGGAATTCAACGTCGATGCCTACAAGCTCATCGTCAGCGACAATTCGATGTGGCACAGCCTGTTCTATACCATCGAACTGACGGTAATCTACACCCTGCTGGCAATGGTGATGACGATTCTGGCGGCGTTCCCGCTGTCCATGCGTCGCCTCAAGGGGCAGCGCGTCATCATGTTCTTCATCGTCTTTACCATGTACTTCTCCGGCGGCACGATTCCGATTTACCTGAACGTGAAGGAATTCGGAATGCTTGACAGCATGTGGTCGCTGATTATTCCGGGGCTGATTTCCACGTTCAACGTCATCATCCTGAAGAATTTCTTTTCTTCCCTGCCGTATGAGCTGGTGGAGGCGGCGTCGATTGACGGCGCGACGGATTTCCAAGTTCTCACCCGCATCTTCCTGCCGCTGAGCTTCTCCTCGCTGGCGACGCTTTCCCTGTTTTACGCCGTCGGCAAATGGAACAGCTTCAACGATGCGCTGTACTACATCACCTCGCGTGACCTCCAGCCCTTGCAGCTCAAGCTGTACAACCTCATCAAGGGCAGCCAGTCGGTGGAAGTCGCCGTCGCGGAGGGCAGCTCGAATGACCTGAGCACCAGCGTGTCCGAATCCATTCAGTCCGCAACCATCATTTTCGCGACGCTCCCCATCCTGATTGTGTACCCGTTTGTGCAGCGCTACTTCGTGGCGGGCGTTACGATGGGCGCAGTCAAGGGCTGATCATCCCACATTCCCATTGGAACGGGCGGCAAAAGCCGTTCAAGATAGAAAGGAGTACCCTTATGAAAAAGTTTCTGGCTCTGGTTTGCACGCTGTGCCTGCTGCTGACGGCGCTTCCGCTGACGGCACTGGCGGCGGATGACGATTGGGTAACGCTCAACGTCGAAATGTATGACCGCTCCATCGCAGGCTTCAACGTGGAGGACTGCTGGCAGCTGCGCTACATTCAGGAGAATTTCGGCGATCCGAACCACATCAAGATCAACTGGATTCCCGTTTCCCGCTGGGAGGAAGGCACGATCCTCTCCACCCGTCTGGCGGGCGGCACCGCGCCGGATATCTGCATGACCTACGGCACGGATTTGGTGCAGCAGTACATCGACATGGGCGGCATCATGCCGCTGGATGACCTGCTGGCGGAATACGGTCAGGAACTGACGGCATTCCTCGGCGACGAAGTGCTGCAGTACGGTCAGTACGACGTGGGCGACGGCAAAGAGCAGTATTTCCTGCCCGCGCGCCGCATCGTCGTCGCGACGCAGAGCATGTTCATCCGCAAGGACTGGCTGGAAAAGCTGGGCATGGAAGTTCCCACGAACGTGGAAGAACTGTATGCCTACCTGAAGGCAGCGAAGGAGCAGAATCTGGGCGGTGACAACACCATTCCGTATTCCTCCGACCTGTACGCGGCTGACCCCTTCTACGGCTGGATTTACCAGATGGATGCCTTCCTTGATTACAGCCAGATTACCGAAGAAGACTGGGTGGCGAACTTCAAGTTCCACTACATGCTGCCCGGCGCGAAGGAAGCGCTGCGCTGGATGAACAAGTTCTTCAACGAAGGTCTGGTTTCCGATTACTTCGGCATTGAGAACTCCAAGCAGACCGACAGCGACCGCGTGAACGGCTATGACGGCTTCTGGGTTGGCAACTGGGATGCCCCGTGGCGCATGGAAAAGTCCTACGCGCAGGATTTGGCGAAGAATGTCCCCGGCGCAAGCTGGATCGCCTGCGACCCCTTCAAGCCCGAAGCCGGCACGACCCCGCATGAAACCTACACCGCCGCTGGTCAGGCGATTTTCATCCCCGCGTCTGTGGATGAAAAGGTTGCGGTTGCCGCGATTAAGTACCTGAACTGGATGTGCAAGCCGGAATCCCTGTACGCGCTCCAGAACGGCGAAATGGGCTACAACTACACCACCGTCAACGAAAACAACATTCCGACCGACCTGAAGAACATCAACGACACCGACGACGCGCACAAGATGCACGCGACCGACGGCGCGCCGATCTGCAACGGCTTCTACTACGGTTCTGACGAACTGAACTACGCCGCGACCGCTATGGGCTTCCCTGGCTACGAAGATGTTGTGGCGGACAGCCTTGTGATTTCCAATGACGGCGCTTACGAACCCGTCAGCTTCACCCGCACCATCCAGTCCCGCATTGACTATGGCACGACCATCGTTTCCAAGGAAGCGGAACTGCTGGTTCAGGTTGTGACCTGCAAGCCGGAAGATTTCGACGCAACGTGGGATAAGTACATCAACGAAATTCTTTCCGCCGGCGGTCAGCAGATTATCGACGAACAGCGTCAGGCGTACAAGGATGGCGCATACCGCGGCTTCTATCCGATGGCGCAGGAGTAATAAGCGCACGCAAACTTCACAAAAAGGGGGCTGCGTCTTGGACGCAGTCCCTTTTTTCGGAATAACCCCCCTGATATTTCTGTTTTTCCCTGATTGAAATTGACAAAGAGTCTGCTTGGCTCTATGATGGGAGTGTTTCGGTATGCTTCGACTTGGAATCATCGGTGCGGGCGGCATTGCCAGCCTGCACACCCACAACATCCTGAGCGGCAAATGCCCGGAAGTGCAGCTGACCGCCATGGCAGACCGCAAGGAAGGCCGCCGAGAGTGGATTCGCGCAACCGTGCCGGACGCCGCGGTTTTCTGCGAGGGCAGCGACCTGATTGCGTCCGATACCTGTGACGCGGTGCTGATTGCAACGCCGCATTATCAGCATCCGACGCTGGCGATAGAGGCGTTCCGCCACGGAAAGCATGTACTGTGTGAAAAGCCGGCGGGTGTGTACACTTTGCAGGTGCGGGACATGATTGCGGAGGCGGATAAGCATCCCGAACTGACATTCGGCATGATGTTCAACCAGCGCACGAACTGCGTCTACCGCAAGGCGAAGGAACTGATTGACAGCGGCGTGCTGGGCGAAATCAAGCGCATGATCTGGGTCGTGACGGACTGGTATCGCACGCAAAGCTACTACGATGCCGGGGCGTGGCGCGCAACGTGGGATGGCGAGGGCGGCGGCGTGCTGCTCAACCAATGCCCGCATCAGCTGGATTTGCTGCAATGGCTCTGCGGGCTGCCCGTGCGGGTGCGCGCCGCCTGCCATGAGGGCAAATGGCACGACATCGAGGTCGAAGACGACGTGACCGCTTATCTGGAATTTGCAAACGGCGCAACGGGCACGTTCATTGCATCCACCGGGGACGCGCTGGGCGAAAACCGGCTGGAAATCATCGGAACGCGCGCGCGGATTCGCATCGAGAACGACCAATTGACGCTGGATACGCTCAGCGTGGATGAGCGCGACTGGTGTCCCGTGTGTAAAGAGCCGTTCGGCGTACCGGATATTCAGCACGAAATCGTGCAGACCGACGGCGAAAATCCGCAGCACGCGGGCGTTCTGAACGCCTTCGCCGCGCACATCCTGCACGGCACGCCGCTTGTTGCCGACGGGCGCGAGGGCATCCGCGGATTGATGCTGTCCAACGCCATGCACCTTTCTTCGTGGACGAATCAGACAGTTTCGCTGCCTGTTGATGAAGAACTGTTCTTGAAGCTGCTGAACGAAAAGCGCAGAACATCCCGCCATAAGGACGAAGTGGAAGCTGCCATCGACGTTTCCGGCAGCTTCGGAAGCACGAGAAAGTAACCTGTTCCAAGGAGGAAATCAGGGTGGAGAAGATTCGCCTCGGCATCATTGGCATTGGCAACATGGGCTCGGAGCACTGCCGGCTCATCCTGTCCGGGCAAACGCCGGAAATTGCGCTGACCTGCGTCGCTGATCCGCGCCAAGACCGCCGTGACTGGGCGCAGCAGACACTTCCTGCTGGAACGGGCATCTATGCCGACGGCATGTCGCTCATCCGCGCCCATGCGTGCGACGCCGTGCTGATTGCCACGCCGCACTATCAGCATCCGCCGCTGGCGATTGAAGCATTCAAGAACGGGCTGCACGTCATGGTGGAGAAGCCCGCCGGAGTTTACACCCTGCAAGTGCGCGAGATGAACGCCGAGGCGGACCGTCACCCGGAGCTGACCTTCGGCATGATGTTCAACCAGCGCACGAATTGCACCTACCGCAAGATGCACGAGCTGATTCACAGCGGCGCAATCGGCGACTTAAAGCGCGTCAACTGGATTATTACCGACTGGTATCGCACGCAGTTCTACTACGATTCCGGCGCATGGCGCGCGACGTGGGCGGGCGAAGGCGGCGGTGTGCTGCTGAACCAGTGCCCGCATCAGCTGGATTTGGTGCAGTGGCTGGTGGGACTGCCGTGCAAGGTGCAGGGTTTCTGTCACGAGGGCAAGTGGCACAACATCGAGGTCGAGGACGACGTGACCGCCTATCTGGAATTTCCGGGCGGCGCGACGGGCGTTTTTATCGCCTCCACCGGGGATCTGCCCGGCACGAATCGGCTGGAAATCGCCTGTGACCGCGGCAAAGTCGTCTGCGAAAACGGGCAGCTGACCTTGTGGCGCTTGCCGCAGAGCGAATCCGCCTATTACCGCCGCAGCGCATCCGCATACCCCCACGCGGAGGTGCAGGTGGAGACTCTGCCGCTGGACGGGGAGAATCCGCAGCACGTCGGTGTGCTGAACGCTTTTGCGGCGCATATCCTGCACGGCACGCCGCTGGTGGCGGACGGGGCGGAAGGCATCCGCGCGCTGATGCTGTCCAACGCCATGCACCTTTCCTCGTGGACAGGCAAGCCCGTGTCCCTGCCGATTGACGAGGGCGAATTTGCGCGGCTTCTGGCGGAAAAGCGCCTGCATTCAAGGAAAAAGCAGGTGAAAGAGGTCACGTTCGCGACGGATCACAGCGGGACGGGAAGGGCAAAATAGGATAGGATGAAAACTCCGGCGCACCTCTGAAGGAATGGGGGAGCGCCGGAGTTTTGGCGTGCGCTTTTATCCGCCGAATTGCTTTCCGAAGCAGCCTGTGCTATACTATTCCTTGGAATCAGGAAAGCAAGTTTTGCGGACGGCGCGTGCTATCCGTATCAGCATACAGAAAGGAAAGAACGGCATGATTACGGGGGAACTGAAGAACAAGATTGATGGGCTATGGGAAATCTTCTGGACGGGCGGACTGACGAACCCGCTGGACGTGATTGAGCAGATGACGTACCTGATGTTCATCCACGATCTGGATGACAGCGACAACATCAAGGCGAAGGAATGCGCGATGCTGGGGCTGCCGTACACGAGCATCTTCCAAGGCGACGTGCAGATTGGCGACCGCACCATCGACGGCGCGCAGCTCAAATGGAGCGTTTTTCGCGATTTCCCGGCGGGAAAGATGTACAGCGTGGTGCAGGAGTTTGTGTTCCCGTTCATCAAGGGGCTGCACGGCGACAAGAACAGCGCGTACTCGAAGTACATGAGCGACGCGATTTTCAAGGTGCCGACGCCGCTGATGCTGGACAAAATCGTCAGCGCGATGGATGTCATCTACGAGCAGATGGCGCACCTGCAAAGCGCGGACACCCGCGGCGACGTATATGAATATCTGCTGAGCAAGCTGGCGACGGCG
>OIXQ01000765.1_pt1 | contig 13524 bp, 14 predicted proteins | sample 1587791 | NCBI WGS metagenome assembly OIXQ01 (sample SAMN03283273) | human gut metagenome | biome: human-associated habitat; material: feces | host: Homo sapiens | place: Peru | collected 2012
TTCCACGGCGGCCGAGGCGAGGCTCAGCTCGTCGCGCAGCTGGTTTTCTTCCACGCCGCCGAAATAGCTGTAGAGAAAGCCCATGATGATCAGCAGGCTTGCCAGCAGCACGGCACCGGCCACGAGGAAGATGGATTGAAAGATTTTCTTGGTCATGTCGTTGCCTCCATACGGTAGCCAACATTGCGCACCGTCTCGATCCGCCGTCCGTAGGGGCCGAGCTTTTGCCGGAGCGTCCGGATGTGCATATCGACCGTGCGGGTCTCGCCGCAGAAGTCCATGCCCCAGACCTCCTGAAAGAGCTGGTCACGCGTGAACGCCATGCCCGGATGGGACAAAAACAGGCGCAGGAGTTCAAATTCTTTATATGTGAGCGCGACGCGCGCGCCGTCGACCGTGACCGTGTGTGCATCGAGGTCGACGACGAGACCACCGCTGCGCAGCAGATGCGCAGCCTTTCCCGGCCGGCAGCGGCGCAGCACCGCCTTGACGCAGGACACCAGCTCCATCACGCCGAAGGGCTTGACGAGATAGTAGTCCGCGCCGAGGTCGAGACCGCGGATCCTGTCATACTCCGCGCCCTTGGCCGTCGCCATGACGACCGGGATGGTGCGCAGCTCCGCCGACGCCTTCATGCGCTGCAGCAGCTCGATACCGTCCACACCGGGCAGCATGACGTCGAGCACGACCAGATCCGGCTTTTGCGTCTGCAGCGCCGACCAGAACGAGACGCCGTCGTCAAAGCCGCGGGCCTCAAAACCCGTGGACGCAAGCGTATAGACCTCAATGTCGCGGATGCTGGCGTCGTCCTCAACACACCAGATCATGTCCTACCCCTCCTTGTGCACCCCGGTGACCGAGAAGATCACCCACTCGGCGATGTTCGTCGCGTGGTCGCCGATGCGCTCAAAGTATTTGGCGATCATGAGCAGATCGAGCGCGTACGCCCCGTCCTCGGGATGGGCGGTGATCTTATCGATCAGCCGGCGCTTGACCTCGTCGAAGGCGTTGTCCACAACGTCGTCCTCGGCGATGACCGTCTCTGCCAGCATTGTATCACGCTGAACGTAGGCGTCAACACTTTCTGTGACCATATGGATGGTCGAGCGCGCCATTTCGCACAGCAGATCGTCATTTTCCGCCGAACGCCCGGCGAGATACTGGACGATCTCCGCGATATCCTCGGCCTGATCGCCGATGCGCTCCATGTCCGTGATCATCTTCAGCGCCGCCGAGATCTGGCGCAGATCGCGCGCGACCGGCTGCTGCTGCAGCAGGAGCTTGAGGCACAGCGACTCGATGTTGCGCTCCTTCTGGTCGATCTCCGCATCGAGCGGCGCGACCTTCTTCGCCAGCTCCGGCTCTGCCTCCGTGAGGGCCTTGGACGCAAGCGCGATGACTTCCTCGCACAGTGCGCCCATCCCGATCATCTCCTTGTTCAGGAGTGCGAGCTGTTCATCAAACCGGCTTCTCATCAGCCAAACCTCCCTGTGATGTAATCCTCCGTGCGCTTGTCCTGCGGCTGCGAGAAGAGCCGCTCCGTGTCGTCGCACTCGACGAGCTCACCGAGCAGGAAAAACGCCGTGCGGTCGGAGATACGCACCGCCTGCTGCATGTTGTGCGTGACGATGACGATCGTATACTGCTCCTTGAGCTGCATGGCCAGCTCCTCGATCTTCGACGTGGAGATGGGGTCGAGCGCGCTTGTGGGCTCGTCCATGAGCAGCACCTCGGGCTCGACCGCGAGCGCGCGGGCGATGCACAGTCTCTGCTGCTGGCCGCCGGAGAGACCGAGGGCGTTTTTGCGCAGGCGGTCTTTCACCTCGTCCCAGATGGCCGCGCCGCGCAGCGACTTTTCGACGATCTCGTCGAGCTTCGCGCGGTTTTTGATGCCGTGCGTGCGCGGGCCGTAGGCGATGTTGTCGTAGATGCTCATCGGGAACGGGTTCGGCTTCTGAAAGACCATGCCGATCTCGCGCCGCAGCTCGTTGACGTCCGTGCCGGGGGCAAAAATGTCCTGCTCGCGGTAGCGCACATCGCCCGTGATCTTCACGCCGGGGATGAGGTCGTTCATGCGGTTGAGCGTTTTGAGAAACGTGGACTTGCCGCAGCCGGACGGCCCGATGAGCGCCGTGATGCTCTTTTCCGGAATGTTCATGCTGATATCGTGCAGCGCCTGATGGTCTCCGTACCAGAGATCCAGACCCTGAACCGTCATAATATCACTCATAGGCTTCTTTTCCTCCTGAAGTATCTCTCGACAAGCATGGCCGCGCCGTTGATGAGCAGCGTGAGGAGCATCAAAATGGCGGCAATGGCAAAGGCCACGTCGAATTGTCCCTGTTCCTTGGCATAGACATAAAGCGCGACGGTGAGCGTGGCGCCCGCGCTGCTCAGCCCGTCGAAAAAGCCGTTGAGCGCGTGGGCAAAGCCCGCCGTGAACAGCAGCGCCGCCGACTCGCCGAGGATGCGCCCGACGGACAGGATGCAGCCGGTGATGACGCCGTCGACGCAGCCGGGCAGCACCACCGTGCGGATGACGCGCCACTTGCCCGCGCCGAGCCCGAACGCACCCTCGCGGTAGCTCTGCGGCACGGTTTTGAGGCTCTCCTGCGTGGTGCGCATGATGGTCGGCAGGTTCATGATGACGAGCGTGAGCGCGCCCGCGAGCAGCGACGTTTTCATGTTCAGAAACTGGCAGAAAAACAGCATCCCCACAAGGCCGTAGATGATCGACGGGATGCCGGAGAGCGTCTCGGCCGCGTATTCGATGACGCCGATGACGCGGCGGTTCGTCGCGTACTCCGTCAGATAGATGGCCGCTCCCACGCCGAGCGGCAGCACGATCAGCAGCGTGGCAATAACGATGTAGAGCGTGTTGAGCAGGTCCGGCAGGATGCCGATGCGGTCCGACAGATAGCTCGGCGCGGTGGACAGCAGCGTCCACGACACGTTCGGCAGCCCCTTGACGAGCACATAGGCGATCAGAAACAGCACCAGCGCCGCCGTGATCGCAGCCGCCGCGCCCATGAGGATGCGCATGGCGAGGATGTAGGCTCTGCGGCTGCCGGAAATGGCTTTCTTTTTCATCCCTTGCCCTCCTTATTGCGCTTGAGGAAGAAGTTGAGCGTGGCGTTGATGAGCATGATGAACAAAAACAGCACCAGCGCGATGGAAAACAGCGCCTGCCGCTGCAGCCCCGCCGCCGCGTAGCCCATCTCGCTGGCCACGGCGGTGGTCAGGAACCGCACGCTCTGGAACAGGGACGGCATGTTGGGCACGTTGCCGGACACCATCATCACCGCCATGGCCTCGCCGATGGCACGGCCGATGCCCAGCACAACGCCTGCGGCAATGCCGCTTTTGGCTGCCGGGATGCTGATCTTGAACCATGTCTCGGTGTCGGTGGCACCCAGCGCCAGACTGCCCTGCTCATACTCCGGCGGCACGGCGTTGAGCGCCGTCACCGACACGGACACGATGCTGGGCAGGATCATGATGGAAAGCACCACGATGGCGCTGAGCAGGCAGGCACCGGAAGCCTTGCCGAAGGTCTTTGCCACGGCGGGCACTAACACCTGCATACCCAAAAGGCCGAACACCACGCTGGGGATGCCGGACAGCAGCTCGATGGCGGTGACCACCACGGTGCGCAGCTTGGGGTCTGCGGCCTTGGAGAGGAACACCGCTGTCAGCAGGCCGATGGGCACGCCGATGATGGTAGCGCCCAGCGTGCCGTAGACACTGGACAGGATGAAGGGCAGGATGCCGAACAGCGGCTCTGCCGCGGTGGACGCCCATTTTGTGCCGAACAGGAACTTGAACAGGCCAATCTTATGGATAGCCGGCACGCCGGAGACCACCATGTACACCGAGATGAGCACCACACAACACACCGCCAGCATTCCGCACAGGAAGAAGATGAAATTCATCACCGCTTCCAGCCAGTCGGCGGGGGTGCGGGGCAGCCGCACCCGGGCCAGATAGGATTTTTTGTTCATAGCTGAAATCCTTTATAAAAGCCGCGTCGGCTCGCAGAAACGGCAGGCCGACGCGGCGGACTAATTTTATCATCGTCCCCATCCTGTTACCGGGTCAGTTCGGCCGGGAGTTTCACCAGCGAATGATCCGAGGGTGGGACCCTGTTGCCGTAGGCAATAGGGCGGGAGCTGGAAGCCCCGAATTTCGCGGGGGAACTCCCAGCCGGGCTGACCCCGAGCGCCTTTTACTCGTTCACGGGCACAGCGCCTGCGGTGCGGATGAGGTCGGCAGCGTCCTTGCTGGTGGCAAAGTCCACAAAGGCCTGTGCCTGCTCAGACAGGGTCACGCTCTTGTTGGTGACGAACACGAAGGGACGCTGGATCTTGTAGCTGCCGTCCTTCACGGTGTCCTCGCTGCACTCCACACCCTCCACGGTGACCATGGCAACGGTGTCGCCCACAGCGGACAGAGAAGCGTAGCCGATGGCCAGCGGGTTTGCCTCCACAGCGCTGATGACAGCGCCGGTAGCGGTCAGCTCCTGTGCGTACTTGCAGCTGTCCTTCACGTCCACGATGCTCTCAAAGCCATCGCGGGTGCCGGAACCGGCCTCACGGCCCACCAGAACGATCTCGCCGTCGTCGCCGCCGACATCCTTCCAGTTGGTGATCTCGCCGGTGAACATCTTCTTGAGCTGCTCCACGGTCAGGTCGGCGACCTTGCTGTCCTTGTTCACAACGATGGCGATGCCGTCCAGTGCCACGGTGGTGCCGTCCACATCGTTCTTCTCATCGTCCTTCAGGGCGCGGGAGGACAGGCCGATGTCCAGGGTCTTGTCGGTAGCGCCGGTGATGCCTGCGCCGGAACCGGTGGGGTCGTAGCTGACGGTGACGCCCGGCTCGACCTCGGCAAAGCCCTCGGTCAGGGCAGCAATGACGTTCTTCATGGAAGTAGAACCGCCGGTAGCAACGTTGCCGCTCAGGGTACCGGCTGCCTGCCCGGCAGCGGAAGAAACGGTGGTGGAAGCAGAAGCAGCGGTGCTGGATGCGGAAGAAGCAGAACCGCCGCAGGCAGTCAGAGCAGCAGCCGCAGCAGCTGCACCGCAAACGGTCAGAAACGAACGACGAGAGATCTTTTTCATGATAGAATTTCCTCCATTAAAAACCCGGGCTCCCGCCCGGCACTGTCTTTTTGTGTTTTCCTTGGGAACGGCCTTATTCTACCGCTTTGCCGCCCTTGCTGCGACCATGGACGTGCAAAAAGTGCGTAAAACTTTGTGCACATTGCCAGCCTCAATGTAAAAAACAGGTAATGCGGCACAAAACAAAAAGCCGCCGGGCACTCCTGTTTCCAGAAGTGCCCGGCGGCGGGATGTATTGGGTTTTACTCTACGCGGCCTGTTACGTTTTTGCCGTTGTTCCCGTAGAGGAACACAGCGGTTTTGCCATTGTAGCGCACGCGCAACTCATAGGTACCGGGACTGTTCTTTTCCGGGATGCGCTCCTTGGTCTCCAGATAGAACTTCTGCGAGCCATTGTAGACGACCGTCTGTCCCGGCGCTGCGCTCAGCTCGTTCCGCTTGAAATACAGCGTTTCCTCTGTATCTGACTCGCGGAAGATGCAGGTGATGTCCGCCGGCTTGATGACCACCTTTTCAGCGCTGTTGTTCTGGACAGTGAACTCTGTGCAATAGGTCAGTGCAAAATTATCGCCGCCGCCCAGAAACGGTGTTGCACAGATAAAGGTGACATCACCGATCTTGGCTACGCCGCTGGTCTTGTCGACTACGGTATCCCCGCAGCCGGTCAAAGCCCCTGCGGCGGTCAGCACCAGTGCCCCGGCGCTGAGCTTGAGAAATGTTCTGCGGTCGATCATAGCGATGCACCTCCTGTGCTTCTACTTTATAAATTGTCAGATGAGCTCCCGCAGTGCAACATATCTGCCGTCCTGCTTCAACAGATACATCGTTGCGGTATTCCCAGCGATTTTAATGGTCAACTCAGCCGGTGTACCTCTCTTATATGCTTCCAATGCCGTTTCTGTTTTAAAGTTCATTTTCAGATCCACTGTGGTCTTTCCAAACAGCGCGCCCCACATAAAATTGGAGGCGATCAGCGTGCCCTTTACAGGCTCCACCGTTTCCAGCTGTTCATCGCCCACGCAGGCCTTGAACATTCCATCATAGCCCGTAGCCTGAAACTCGTTTTCACTGCCCTCAAACTTCAGTGTAGCCTTAGCGATCAAAGATTTTGTCAGGCCGGTCATCTCTGTGCCGTTAACACCGATATCCAGATCATGGATGCTGACCCGATACTGCCCCAGCCGGACCTCGTTGGGGGCTAGTGTATTACTATCACCGCAGCCGCCCAGCAGACCGGTCATGGATACTGCCACTGCTGCCGCAGCAGTAGTCTTTAAAAACGAACGACGATCCATTTTCATAGTCATAATATAAGCCCTCCTCAAAAGCTTTTTGTAACCTAAGAGTACCACATTTTACCACGTTGTCAACTATCGGAATTTAGGTTTCACCATTTTATCGTACCTTAAATATAATAGCGGGACACTGCCGCTCCGCACTGCTTTTTCTGCCCGACGGGAGCGTGCGCCGCCGGGTATGCTCCGCACGCCGGTTTTGGGGCAGAGCACTGCCGGCTGCAAACGCTGCACAGCAGCACCCGGTCATAGGCGGCGTGCACCGGCTTCCGCCGAATGCTGTGCGCCGGAAAATCTCTCCCGCCGCAAATCCGGGCGCTTGCGCGGGAATTTCCGCTTTTTTCGGCGCTGCTCTTGCTTTTTGCAGTCAATTGTGGTAATATTATTCGGCAGTATTGTTTTGCTGCGGAATATGCGCTCGTAGCTCAGCCGGTAGAGCATCTGACTTTTAATCAGAGGGCCAGGGATTCGAGTTCCCTCGAGCGCACCAAAATCCCACGAAGAATCGAAAGATTCCTCGTGGGATTTTCCTTTTTCTGGGGCTCTGCACACTTTTGCACACTTTTTGCACACCGGCGGGAAAGCCGTGTTTTTCCTTGCATTGTCTGCATTCTGTGCATCGTGAGCGATTTTTCCATACTTTTTTCAGGCGAACAGCAGTCGCGTAAACTCGCGCCGCTGTTCGGGATTCATCTGTCGGACGACTGTCAGCATCACCTCAGGAGTGATTTGAGCAGCATCCGGCAGATTTTCTTTTACCGGCGCAGAGCCGGATCGGGGGGAGCCGATGTCCTGTGAATAGAAGTCTGCTTCCAGCTTCTCGGCCAGCTCCAACCGGGGCTTGTCCTGCGTGTGGGCGTAGGTGTCCATCAGGATGCCGGTGGTGGCGTGACCGGTGTTGCCCTGCACGGCTTTAATGTTGCCGCCGGATTCGATCAACTGGTAAGTGGCACTGGAGTGGCGCAGACCGTGGAACACGATCTTCTCAAACTCCGGGTGCTCTGCACGCCAAGTGCGGTACCATTTAGAAAGGGCTTCCGGGGCAACAGGCATACCGTTGGGCAGGCGGAAGAGCTGGCCACAGTTGCGATATCTGCCATCCATGGCAAGCTCGTCCTGACGGAGCTTTTCTAGCCAAGCCAGCAGTTCCTCTTTCAAGGGTCTCGTCAGATAAAGGGTGCGGCTGGATTTCTTAGTTTTCGGCTTCTTCAGCACCAGTGCGGAGCTGCTGCCCTCACGCTGGTCGGGGAAGATGTGGTAGATCTGATTCGGGTCGGTCTTTTCCAGTGCAGCCTTTTCGGTGCGCTGTAAGCTCCTGCCGACCGTGATGGTCCCACGTCCATCCGCTGCATCGAAGTCGATGTCTCCCGGCTGCAAGCCAAGGATCTCTCCGACACGCAGCGAGAGAATCATGCTCAGATGAACAGCAAGGTGGAGCGTAGGGTCGGTCATGGTCTGCAACGCAGCAAGCATGGTCTTTTCGTCCCAGATGGCACGTTCTTCCGAGGTCGATTTCGGGGCTTCTCTCGGAATCGGTGACTTGAGGAGCAGACCCCACTCAACGGCATAGGAAAAAGCAGTCTTGAGCATGGCATGGACTTCCCGGATGGAAGCACCCGTCAGAAACTGCCGCTTCTGCTTGTCGGTGAGCGTTTGCTTGACACCCTGCTTATACAGTCCGCGCGGTGTCCGGCTCAGCGTGGCGTAGAACTGTTCAAGGTCATACGTCTGAACCTTCTGAATCTGCTTCTTGCCGAGATAGGGCACGACAAGATTCTGGATCATGGCTACCGTGTGGGTGTAGGTCTTGGGTGCCCACTTGTGCTTGCTGGACTGGATGGGGAGCCACTTGTACAGCATTTCCGCTACCGTCATTGCATCGGGTATGAGGAACGTACCGTCCAAGAGTTCTTTCTCTACCGAGATCTTGCGGTCTTGCGCTTCCTTCTTGGTTTTGAAACTCTCCCAGCCTTCACAGATCCGGCCAGCATGGTCTTTGTATTTGAAACGAACGGAGTAGGAATCTCCGCGCCTGAGAATAGATGCCATAGATGTTCCCTCCCTCAGACCGCTGCAAACCAGTCGTCAAAGCTCTGCTTGCTTACCCGGATGCTGGTACCGAGGCGAATCACCTTGAAATCTTTCGTGGTGTTGCACAGATTGTACGCAGCACGGTTGGAGATCGCCAACAGTTGGGCGATCTCCTCCACCCGGTAAACGAGCGGGGCGTGTCGGACGGTTTTGCTGGTCTGGTCAGAAGGTTCTACGGCAGGGGTTTCGGACAATTCCATTGTAGGAGATTCGGGCGCGATTTTCAAGTCCTCACGGGTCAGTTTTGCGGAATTTTTGCGGACATTCGTCATAGGCATGTCTCCTTTGCACTTCTCCAGACCCGGTGCAGCTCCGGTTGAGCTGCACCCTTGTGGGCTGGTAAATATGTAAGGGCCTGCCGCTCCTGACCCGAAGCAGCAGCCCAAAAAAGTGCGAGAACTTGAATTTACGCGCCCCACGCGCCCCAAACCACACAAAAGTACCTTCCTGTGTTGATTTTATAGGGCGCATGGCTGGGATGGACGCGCCCTTTTGGGGCGCATCCGGGTTTCTTTCCCGCCCCGAAGGGCGTGTTGCCGCCCTGCATCCGCCCGGAAGGGGCGGACACGCGCCCGGAGAAAACAGCGATAACAGGTGAAAACCGCTAGTTTTGGGCGCGTAGGGCGGGAGATTTTCAATTTTCGTGTGTTTTATGCCGCAGCAAAGGCAGGGTGGACGCATACGCCCCGGAAGCCGCGGTACTTCCCCTCGATGTGCTTGGAGAAGGTCAGGCCATACTTCCCCGCATTTTTCAGCAGGAACTGGCTGAACTTCTTTTGAGGAACAGGCGATTCCAGATTATCCTCGCACCACTTGGTATAGGCGCGGTAGAGATAGGTGGAGCGTTCCTCGGTGTCGGGCTTGAAGCGGACATACGCCGTTGCCTGCATGAACTGGGTCAGGTTGTCGCTATCCGCCATGGCTGCTTCGAGGTTCTGGATGGAGCGCTCGCTGATGGTGAACTGATAGCGGTTCGCCAGCAGACGGTGTAACCCCTCCAGCATCCACAGCAGGATGCCGGGACGCTCCTCGGACAACTCTTCGATGAGGAACGGGTTATCCACCCGGGCAGGGTCACGGTCTTTCACCGTGATGAGGATCTGTCTGCGCCAGAAGCCGTCGCTGTCATCGTGAGCAGCCACAAGGTTGCCATTGCCGAAGCAGATGAAACGAACGTACAGCAGACCTTGGACAGCCTGCTTGTTCTTCCGCTCGATGCACAAACGGTCTTCGGCGGTGACGATAGACTTGATGTTCCGTGTTTCGGGCAGAGCCACCATGTTCAGGTCGTCATCGACCATGACCAGCTTGTACTCCAGATTTGCACTGGCAAAGCGGTTCGTTTCGATGCGGAGGATGGATTCGGAGTGAGAGGCTTCCCCGAACAGCTTCTTCAGCAGCAAGCCGATGCGGGATTTTCCCTCGCCGCCCTTGCCGGTCATGACCAGCATCTTCTGCGCCTTGGTAGAGGGAATCAGGAGATAGCCAAGGTATTCCTGCAAGGTCAGAATGTCCTCCGGGATCAGTAGACCGTCCAGAAATTCCAGCCACTTGGTCGGTGCAGGGGCATCGGGCTGGTATTCCACGGGGAGCCGGTTCAGGCAGCGTTCCTTTTCCGGCACAAAGCCCCGCTCGTCCAGAAAGTAGGTTCCGTTCTGGAGATGGATGCGGTCAAGCTGGGGTTTCCATTCAGGGGTATAGGTTTCGATACGGAGTGCGTCCAGAACCTGCTTCTCCTTCTTGGCAAGGTTGTCGAGCACAAAGTCACGGAGGTCGCTGTGGACTTCGTAGAGCAGTGCGTCCTCGTCTACCTCGCCGTTCTGGTCGAACAGCTTCTGTTTCAGGCACATCATGGGGTGTTTCTCTAAAAGGTACTGGCAGTAAGCGGTTTCACGCACTTTGCCCTTGCTGTCTACCCAAGGGCATTCGCATTCTTCCTCTTCTTCCAGTTCGTCCTCATCACGCCAATCTTCGTTCCTCTTTTTCCAGTCGCTCATGCAATCCCTCCCAATACTTCCGTAGCTCGTTTTCGGTCTGCGGGTCCGGGAGCACCGAACAGTCCAGATAATATTCAACGATGTCAAGGTTCTTTATCGCTTCAAGGAAGCAGGGGTGAAGTTCTTCTGTGGGTGACTGCGGTGCGTATCGGACCCGCCAACGCTGCAGACAGCGGTAATAGTCCAGCAGCTGCTGCCGGACGGTGGGCGGTCTGCGGGGAGCAAGCCGCACCTTGCCGCCGACAAGTGCCATGCCGAAATCGTTCTTCAACTTTTCCACAGCCTTATAGGGAGAAAGTTGAAAAAGTCTGCCGACAAAATCGATCACATCGCCATCCGCCTGACAGGCGAAGCAGTGGAAACGGCTGTCCACCTTCATGCTGGGGTGTTTATCCCCGTGGAAGGGGCAACACATCATACCGTTCCGGTTTACGGCGAAGCCGTATAGCTCCGCTGCCTGCCGGGTCGAGATGGCGTTTTTTACGTCCGAAAAGACAGAGGTGCTACCCTCCGTCCCAATGGGTGGGGTACAGACGAAAGGACGAAGCCCGGTGAGGGGCGTGGGTGAGGTTGGGTTTATTCACACATCGATCCGTCAGAGTGTTGTTCATTTGACCTCCTGCTGCGGTACGGCGTGGCTGCGCTCTTCCTTGCGGAAGAAGGCTTCCACGTTCTGTTGTGCGGTGCGGAGTTCACGCAGTTCGATCTGCGCTTTCTTGTAGCGGGTGTAGAACCCGTTTTTCTCCGAGGAAAGGGTCTGGTATTCGGCATCCAGCTTTTTGAGGTCCGGCAGCGTCCTGAGCCCGTTGGCCTTGAAATAGGCGCAAGCGGCATTGTACACGGCAAGCTCTGCACGGTGCTGCTCCTTGAACTTGGCGGGATTCCGCACAGTCTGGAGCTTCTGCGCAAGGGGCTTGTACTGCCGATAGACCACAAGATGCCCGCGCAGCTCCTTGAGGGAGACCATGCGGGCATCCATGTCTTTGACCACCGCCAGTGCATCGTCGTGCTGGGTTTGCAGTTCGGCAATGCGCTGTTGTAGGGCATCTTCGCTGAGCAGCTTCTTCTCCTGCAAGAGACACAGGGTCTGCGCCATCGTTTTCAGGTTGAGCTTCTTCGCAGTGAAGACGTAGCCTGTACCCTTGCCCTCTGCGATTTTCGCCTGAATGTCGATCATCTTTCGGATCTTATCCGGCTTCTTCTTGCTGGCGGGCTGGATGGCGGTTGCAAGCTGGATGTTCTGGGAGAGGGCGGTCAGCACCTGCTCCTTTTCCAGCTTCTTGCTCAGTTTCTTGGCGGTGATGAACTTTGTCCGACCGGGCGGGCAATAGCTCAACCGGCCTCGGCTCTCCTTCACGGCGATGCCGTGTTCCTGCATGAGCAATGCAGAAAATTCCTCGAAGGTGGTGGTCTTGTTCAGCACAGCGTAGATCTGCTTTCGCAGCTTGTCCAGCTCCGTCTGATAGACAGTCTGGGTGGGCTGCTGCCCTTCGGCGGCAAGTTTGGCGTTTGCATGGTCGAGGCGGCGTTGTCCGCGCCGCTGCGCCCAATACTCCCGCTCGGAAACATGGTCGCCTTGGGCTTCCAGCAGATTGATCTGGTTCAGGTCGGCGCGCTCGCACATCTCCATGACTGCGACACGGAGGTGCCGGAGCATGGCAGAAGTGCAGCGGTGCTTCTTGCCCGCTTCCCAGTCGCACGGCTTGTCCATGAAGGGCTGCCGTTCCACGGAGCGGACGCGCAAGCTGCCAATGACGATGTGGACGTGAATGTTCCCGGCACTGTTGTGACCGTCCGGGTGGGTGCAGACGATGGCGGGATGACCGGGGAAGTTGTCCTTGCAGAACTGCAAGCCAAGGGCTTGCGCCCGCTCCATGGTCAGGCCGTTCTCTACTGCGTCCTTCGGGTCGAAGCTGATGATATAATGGTGGGTCTTCACGTCCGCAGACTGTTCGTAAAACAGTATTCAACAAATGACACGGCAACTGGATGTCAGAATTGGTTACTGTTCACTCCGCTAGGCCTAAAAAGCATTAAGTCCCATGACCACACCGCCGAGGTGTTGGCCATGGGACTTTTTGTGTCTGGGAGCGGCACACCTCTATCGAGGTGTAACACACTAGACTTTGTTCCAAAGTCGTGTGCCAAAGGAGATTACGCTCCTTTGAAATTTCCGTCATCATAGAGGAAAGAAACAATCTATTAACTTTCCCATGCAGCAACAATGCTTCTTTCTGGGTTTTGAGGGTCAATAGTCACCTTTATAGGTGTTCCCTTGCTCACGAGAGGGTTGAACCAAAACCAATGGGACTGTCCATAATAAGTGTCTTTTCCAATCTTGTATTGGTACCGAATCACCCAAGGATAAATTACATCTTCATCAGCAAGGTGATAGGTACTCATGTGGAATTTTATGTGAACCCTTTTTACTGCATTAACTTTTCCGGAAACAATCTTTCCGTTTTTCAGCAGGTCTGCTTTGCGGATGTCTGTAATCCATGCTACCCCGATAATTGCCATAGCAATAAGCCACGCAGCTATGAGTGCCCCGATTCCAACTTGCTTATAGGCGATAGAAATCAGAAAAGCAACAAAAATCCCAACAGCACCAAGAATATGGAGCAAATCTTTAGAAAAGAACTTATGGATTTTTTTCATGGAAAGACACTTCCTTTCTCGGTAGACAACATTATTTGTTCTATTGTATCATATGCTCTGTGTTTTTTCAAACCAAGTCAAGTGATTGGTGAAACGACATGAAATAATTGCATCTCACGACAGGTCACCGAAGATAATTGGATTTTTGCAAAAAAGAGGAGTAGTGTATCGTCGAAGGATGTGTTATACTCAGTCCATGGAACAATTATGAACTTTATTGTTACTCGGCAGGGTTTGGGGCAGGCACGCCCCAACAAGAAGCACTTCGGAAACGCACGAGCGTTGCAGAAGTGTAGTCCCGGAGGAACACAGAATTTTCAAGAATTGAAAATTTGTGGCCACGGGACGGTTCTTGCCCTCTACC
>OIXQ01000767.1_pt1 | contig 13498 bp, 9 predicted proteins | sample 1587791 | NCBI WGS metagenome assembly OIXQ01 (sample SAMN03283273) | human gut metagenome | biome: human-associated habitat; material: feces | host: Homo sapiens | place: Peru | collected 2012
GGTGCTTGTTCTTCTCGGTGTCGATGCGGATGCCCAGCCAATCCATGTGGTGGCAGATCTTTGCACGGGCAATGGCATCGTGCTCGCCGATGCCGCCGGTAAAGACGATGGCATCCACGCCGCCCATGGCTGCAATGTAGCTGCCGATGGTCTTTTTGATCTGATAGTTCAGCATATCGGAAGCCAGCTGTGCGCGCTTGTTGCCGGCCTCGGCAGCCTCTTCCACGTCACGCTTGTCGCTGGAAACACCGGAGATGCCCAGCAGGCCGGACTTCTTGTTCAGGATCTCGTCCAGCTCGTGGCCGGTGATGTTCAGGGTGTACTTCAGGTAGTTGACCACAGAGGGGTCCAGATCGCCGCAGCGGGTGCCCATCATCAGGCCGGCCAGCGGGGTCATGCCCATGGAGGTATCGACGACCTTGCCCTGATCGACTGCGGCAATGGAAGAACCGTTGCCCAGATGGCAGGTGATGATGCGCAGATCCTCGGCCTTCTTGCCCAGGAACTCGGCCGCGCGGGCGCTGACATAGCGATGGCTGGTGCCATGGAAGCCGTAGCGGCGAACATGCAGATTGGTGTAATACTTCATGGGCACGCCGTACATAAAGGCCTTGGGCGGCATGGTCTGGTGGAAGGCGGTGTCAAACACCGCCACCATGGGCGTGCCGGGCATGACCTTCTGGCAGGCCTCGATACCCATCAGGTTGGCGGGGTTATGCAGCGGGCCCAGCGGGATATTCTCGCGGATGGCGTCCATGACCGCGTCGTCGATGACCACGGACTGGGTGAACTTTTCGCCGCCGTGCAGCACGCGATGGCCCACCGCGCCGATTTCATCCATGGATTTGACCACGCCGTTTTCCGCATCGGTCAGGGCGGAGAGCATGTTCTTGCACGCTTCCACATGGGTAGGCATGTCCATTTCGATCACATATTTTTTGTCGCTGCCGGGATACTTCTGCGTCAGCTCTGCCTCCAGCGCATCCCAGTCGCGCGGCGGTCTGAGCTCCGTCCACGTCTCGGGCGAGGTGTTGTCCACGCGCTCGTACTCGTGGCCGTTGGTGGCCTCCTGCACGGCTGCGTAGTACCACGCCGTCTTGTTGCTGTTGTCCGGCCAGACGATCATGTCCGGCAGCAGATGATCCTTATCCGGGGTACGGAAGAGGACGTTGTTGATGATCTCCATGACCTCGGCACGGGTGATCTGGTTCTGCGGGCGGAACGTGCCGTCCTCATAGCCGCTGATCAGGCCGAGCTTCGCCGCGCGGTTGATGTAGTCGCGCGCCCAGCTGTCGTAGATATCGGTGAAGGCATCGCCCTCGACCTCCGGCGCATGGAAGAACAGCGCCGCGATCGTCGCAAACTCTGCGCGGGTGATGTACTGCTGCGGGCGGAATGTGCCGTCCTTGTAGCCGGCGAGGATGCCGCCGTTGGTGAGCGTGGCGACCTGACTGGTGTACCAGCTCTGAGCCGGGACATCCGAGTACGAGCACTTGGTGGTCCATATCTCCTCACGGCCGTCATCTCTCAAGATACGGTAGAAGATCGCGGCGACCTCGGCGCGCGTGATCGGTCTGTTCGGTGCGACCGTACCGTCCGGATAACCGGCGATGTACGAGTCGTGGTTATCGCGCTCCAGCGGCGGAGGCGGCAGCTCGTTGTCCTCGGCAGAGAAGACGAACTTGATGTGCGCGGCCGCTTCCTGGAAGGCGTTGCCCATCGCGGGATCGATCTCAACGGTCACGTCCAGCTTGATCGGGTCTGCCTTCGGGAAGACCTCGGCAACGAGGACGTCGCTCTTGAGTCCGTCGGCCGCGTCGAGCTGGTCGAAGAGGCTCGCGTTCTTGTTGGTCGCGAGCACCTTGCCGTCCTGCGACACGGTCATGTGGATGTGGCTGAGCACATCGTCGTACTTGATGGCGGTGCCCTCCTTGGCGGAGGTGTCGCCGTCGATCTCGGCGCGGAGGTAGACCTTCGCGCCCTGCGCGCCGTTGGCGCTGTCGGCCTTGACGCAGATGGTCTGCGTGAGGCTGTCGCCGGGCATGCAGTTGGAGAAGTTGGCAAACAGGTCCGTCGCCGAGCCCTTGCCGGTGTTGGTAAAGGCAAAGCGCGCGTTGTTGCCGTCGTTGCCGTCATAGTAGGTGACGGTGGGGAGCTTTTCCTCGCCCGTCGCCCAGATGCCCAGCCCCGCGGCCAGCGCGACCACCAGCACGAGGGCGACGATCATGGTAAACTTTTTGTGTTTCATACCGCTGCCCTCCTTATGGTGTCGTGGTCGGCTGCGTCAGATAGCCGTTGCTGTCAACGCCCACGCCCCAGCTCTGCTGCACAGCCTTGCTCGGTGCGGCCTGAATGCTCTCGGCCAGCACCGTCACCTCGAGGTGACAGCCCGCGGGCTTGTCGGCCGGCTCGGTGATGGGCGTTTTCAGCAGGTTGGTCGTTTCGCCGTTGTTCGCCGCGACCGGCATCTTGTAGTAGTAGATGCCGTCAGAACCGAGGAACCAGCTGTTGTCACTGTTGAGTGTGACATTCGGCAGGTTGTCGCCGGAAACGATGTTTCCGGTGGTATCATCCACCCAGTTCATGACCAGCTTGACGCGGACATAGGACACGGCCGTGCCGGTGTTTTTGACGATGATGCTCGTTTTCTGGCTGCCGTCCAGTTCCTCGACGATGTCCGTTCCGGACTTGGCCGCCGTGAAGGTGTTCTCCACGGGTGCGGTGCTCGCCTTGAGCAAGGCGAACGTCGTGCCGACGGCCAGTGCGAAGATCAGGCACAGGGAGAGGATGAGCGCGGTCTTTCTCCCGCCTGAACCGTTAAAGATACGTTTCATATATCATCCCTCCTGTTCAGTTTATTTTCTCATGGGCATTGCCGCCGGCCCATGTGTTGATGGCCTTGGCAAGGCTCGTGAGCCAGTTGGTGCCGTTATTTTCGTTTTCGAAGATCACAGTCGCGGCGCCTTTTTCGATGTCGCTGGTCATGAGCGTCTTCTCGGCACCGTCTACCGGCGTGTACTTCCACGACCAGCTCGTGTCCTCGGTGATGGTGTAATCGCCAACCGGGAGGTTCTTGATCGTCTGCTGGCCATCGCCGGTGATCACGACCTGCATATCCACATCATTATTATTGCCTTTGACGCGGAACACGAAGGTCTGATTCTGGTCGATTTTCTCACCAGTCTTCTCAATCGTCAGGTCAAACACATCGAGCTCAAACTTTGCGTAGTAAGTAGCCGCCTCAAACTGACCGCTTGCATTCTTCTGCGGCGTGAGCTTGTTGGTGGTATTATCAACCCAGCTGCTATTCACCTGCTGCGTGCAGGCTTCGTCCGTGTACCAGCCGACGAACTTGTAGCCGGAATTCGGCGTGGGCGTCGAGCCCTTCACGCTGCCGGTCAACACTTTCACACTGCTGTCCAGCGAATTATCCAGCTTGCCGGAGCCTACAGCCACATATTTGATGTCGACCGTCTGCTCGGTGTAGTAGAAGATCTTGACGTTCTTCTTGGCCACGTTATCCGGATCCTCAATAGCGATGTTGATCGCCTGATTTTCCGCGCCCACCAGCGTATAGCCGGGAATGGTCTTCGCCGTCTCCGTCACCTGTGCCTGATAACGGTCATAGCCGGTAACGGGATCCCGAAGCACCGTGTCCGTTCCCTGCTCAAGGAACCGGAACGCATAGGGATACTCAATACGGTCGTAGTACAGGTTCAGGACGAGACCGCCTGCCGCCACCGTGCCGCTCGTTGTGCTTTTGTCTGCTTTGAACTCAAAGCCCGGGAGATTGGTCAGCTGCTGCGCAGTATATTTTTTACCAATCTCGCCGTTCAGATCCGTGGAGGACTGATATTCGGTGTAGCCTTCCCCCTCGATGTTCTGCGTCCAGTGGATGATCTGCACCGGCGCGTGCACAGTATCCTCGGTATACCAGAATACGAGCACGTTTTCATCGGCGTTTGCCGACAGGACCAGCCGCTTCTGATATGCGTCGGGCGCGTAGCCATTAATCTGCTCAAACTTTTCGGTGATAACCGCATCAGGCGTTTCACCCGTTTTTTCTTCGTGCAGGACTTTGTTCGTGCCCTTCTCGAGATAACGAACCGTGTACTTCACTTTTTCCTTTTGCACATAATAGAAGGTGAAGTCATTCAATTCGTTGTCGGCAGTCCCTGCAATGTCCATAGTGATGGAGTGGCTGGACGTCTCCGGGAAGTAGCCGGACTGATAGCCATTGTACAGCTGGTCGCCGGTCTTGGCCTCAAAAGTCTTGGTGGTAAAGGCCAACGCGCTGCCCTTAGTATCATCCGCGATGGTCGTACCGCCCTCTCTCAGCTTGTAATGGATCGTGTACTCCATCAGCTTGTTCGAGCTCCACTTGGCGTAGAGGTCGAGATCTTTTGTCACCGGCATGGAGAAGTCAAACGCGTGCTCCGTGCCGTCGGCATCCTTGTAGAACCAGCCGACGAAGGTATAGTTGCCGTTGCTTGGAGTCCCCGGATTCGTAGCCAGCTCGCGGTGATTCACCGTCTGCTCGTTGCTGTCGGTACCGCCCACATTGACAGGCGTATTCATTGCGTCCGTCAGCCATGTCTTGACCGTGTGGGTAACCGGCGCCCACCTGGCATAAAAGGCCGTGTTGTTGTACGGCATTTTCGCAGTGTCCCAATCAACGGCATTGGTGCAGCCGGGGTCGGTATACCAGCCGGCAAATTGATAGGCGTTTGGCTCGAGGCCATCGGGATAAGCTGGCACGAAATATTGAGACTTCAATGCAGCGTCATAAGGAATGGTTTCTGACTTTACAATTTTGCCTTTGCTGTTAAAGTCCAGTTTGTAGCTATTGCGTGTATAATAGAGATAGTATTGCGAACCAGACGCCTTGTTGCTGCTATAAGTAAACCCCGGAATAGCAATATAGTCTTCTGTAGTAAAAGACCAGTTTGCTTTTCGCACCGTCAGATCAGGCTTGATGCTAGTGGTAGTTCCCTTTTCATAGTAATGAATCGTACTAGAGCCACTGCTTGACTTGCCGTAAATGGTTAGATTGCTGTTCGGCATGTCTGGTGCAGCGGTATAGAAAGTACTCCCGTTTTTGGTAGTATACCAAAGATAGCCGCTCGGCGCCTGATTCCAATACTTGGTGGTGTCCTCGCCGTATTTGACATTGGTGAACTCAGCCTTTGTTACCCAGTTGCTCTCCCAAAAATTGCCTTCATCAACCTGAAAAGTCAACTTATATGTATTCCTCTTATAGTACACATTGACAACCGAAGTACCATCGCCATTGACGGTCACGTTTTGATCTGCGTGGTCGAAGTGAAATCCGGTATAGCTTTTGTCTCCTGAGCCGTTAATGACCGTGCCAACACCTGCGCTTCTACTAACGGAAGCATCATAGCTGTAATTCGCATCATTGGCATTTTCCAGCCAGTACTGGACAAGGTAATCTGCACTACCAGCTTTCCAGATTGCCTTATAGGGCTGTGCGTCCTTAGACACCACCGGCATGGTCGCCGGAAGTTCCGGATCCCAGCTATCGAACGAGTAGCCCGGCTTGGTGGGCGTGCCGACGTTGATCGGTGCGCCGTAGCGGGCGTAAATGGGTTCGACACCATAGCCGCCGTCAAGGTCGAAGTTCATGAGGTAGTAGTTGCGGTCATAGTAGAGCTCCACGACCGTGCTGCCATCGGCTGCGATTGTCGCCGTGCCATCGTAGAGCAGCCGCGTGAAGCCGTCATAGTTCACAGCAAAACCGCCTTCATACTTACTGACCGGGTCTTCCGTATAACCCTGCTTCATCTCCGTCCCAAAGAGCGAGTATTTGTCATCACCGACGTTCTGCTGGTAATACTTGACGGTAAAATCAACCAGTGCAGGCTTATAGGTAACATAGTAGGTTTCATCCTTCTGGATGCCCTTCACATCAATCTCGACCGCATCCTGAACCGGCGCATAGCCAACGACCGTGGGGCTGGTGATCGTCGCGCTGTAATCCGAGCCCTTTGCGACCTTCGCCGTCCAGGACGGAGCCGCCTGAGTGCCATTTTCAAACTCGTATTTGATTTCAATCGTGCATGTCTCCGGTGCATCGTTTGCGGCCACGGCGACTTTGGCCGGGCTGCGGAGCACCGGGGCGGCTGCAGCGTCAGCGGAGGCGGGCGTGTCCACTGCGGTGGCGGCTGTGACCTCGACCGTGACAGCATCGCTGAACGTGGCCTCGCCGGTCTCGGCGCTGGTCAGTCTGCAGCGGATCTGAACCGTGTTTTTCTCGCTCAGGGCGCTGGCCACCATGGGGTAGCTCAGCTCGAGCGTCTGCGTGTCCGAGCCAAGGATGTTGGCCCAGACGTCCTTTGCCGCCCGGATCTGCCACTGGTAGGCATCGTTCCCGGCGGCGGACTGTGCCTGTGCCGTCAGGCTGATCTTCTGGTTCACCGGGAGGTCAACACGCTTGACGGCCTCGCCGCTGCTGTCGCAAACGGTCAGGCTGTTCGTCACGCCCGCGCCCATGAACAGGCACAGGCTCAGGAGCAGGGCTGCACAGAGGACGAGCGAGAGAATGCGTTTTTTCATGGTTTCGTCCTCCTTTCTCAGGGCGTCGGGATCGGGTCGATCTGCGTGCTCGAGGTGCTCGCCTCGACCGCTCCGACGTGCTTCCATACATCTCTGACATCATTGGCGGCGTACTGCTCAAGGTTCGCCGTCTGCACGGCCTCCGCCGTTACATAGATGTGCACCGTGGAATTCTGATATTCGTTGCCCATTTTGGTGCTGAACGTGACGCGGCTGAACAACTGCGTCGTGGCCGTCTTCGGATCGACCGCACCATTATAATAATAGTACCCGTCCGCTCCGGCGATCCAGTCGGTATCGTTCAGATCCAGCACCAGCAGGTGCTCGCTCGGGTCGAGCGGCATGCGCTCGCTGTCGGCGTTGAGGATCTCGGGCGTGATCTTCACGCGGGTGTAAAACGCACCCGTGCCGACATTCTCCACATACACCACTTTGTTCACGACGCTGCCGGGCATGACGCGCACGGTCGTGAACGGATTGCCGTTACCGTCCTCGTCGTGCAGCGCGAGCTTGACCGAGCCCATCGTGATGACGTTGTCCGCCGTGCCGACGGCCGAAAAGTACGCCCACGTACCGACCGCCAGCAGTGCCACTGCCAGGAGGAGCACCGTCGCGATGGTCCACTTCTTCTTCATGCACAAACCACCTTTCTCCTTGCCGGGGGTTATTCTGCGCTGTGCGCAGGGATTCTCTTCCGCGCCCGGAGGCGCGCCGGGACTGTTTTTGCGGGATTCTCTCTTTCAGTCTGCGCGCGGACAGCGGCAGTACCGCCGCCCGCGCCCGGATTGAAGCCGAGCCAGAGCCCCCGATGGGGGCGGCGATTCCGCCGCCCCTCTGGGGTCAGAATTGACAGGGAAAATTACTTGGCGTCAAACGCGGTGAAAGCAGCAGCCGCATTCGCAAAGCCGTCCGCCTGAATGGCGTCAGCCTCAACGAGGACGTTGAAGGACTCAACCTTGGCAAGATCCGCAGAAGTAGCGTTCTTATCAATCGCGATGTTGCCCCACACGTTCCAGAAGGTCAGTTCGCCCGGCTTCAGAGCCTTGGTGTAGGTGAAGTCATACACGTAGTACTCGATGTTGCCACGCGTAACCTTATCAACTTTATCTGCTCCCTTGTGGTTGTACGTATCGACCGCCACGGACGTAACCTGACCCTCGTTCATTGCAGTCGTCGTCCAGTAAGAGGGGCCATCATCGATCACAGTAAACAGGGAGACCGGAATCAGGACGCGAACACGAACATACGCGTCGCTTGCGCCAGTGTTCTTGACATAGGGGCACTTGCGGACATTAGAGCCGGGGACCATTTTCTCGCTGTGCTCGGCAAAGTATCCGTCTTTATAGGTCTTAGCGTCAGCTTCGATCTGCGCATCCGAGAAATACTGACCACTCCAAGTCTCGCCGGAGGTCGTATAGTTGAGGGTGTTCTCAGTAGTACCCTGCATGTTCACATTCGCAGCCCACAGGTAACCGCCGCTCAGGGGCTCGGTCTGACCCTTGGCCTCGTCATTGCTTTTTCCGGCATTGACACGATGGTACTGGGACTCAAGCAGCTCGATCTTGACATTGCCCATGGTAAACGTATTGGTTGCAGACTTCGTATCGGTGAAGTACGCCAGCGTGCCGCCGACGACCAGCACCGCGACGAGCATGACTGCAATCGCAGCCATCAGAATGGATTTCTTTTTCATAAGTAGCGTTCTCCTTTAATTACTTCTGAGCATCAAAGGCTTTAAAGGCATCATTCCAAGAAGTGAAGCCGTCCGCCTGAATGGCCTGAGCGACCACATCGATATGGAAGTTCCCATCTTGCGAAACACGAGTGGTCACGTCATTGCCGGTGATTTTTGCCGGGAAAGCAATCTGGCTGAACATAGCCGAAGTATCAGCACCGGAAGCCAAAATGCCGGTATATTTCAGGGTAGCAACGAAATCGCTGGTGGGATGATCCGGGCCGGACATGTCATACGCGATGTCAACGAGTTCCCAGCCTTCGCCAAGGGTGTTGTTGATGAGAGCGTTGAAGGCAGCTTCCTGCGGAGCAGTCCAAACATTCTCGTTGTAGAGGCCCAGCCAGTTCATGCCGTTTTCGATGGTGACAACAGCGCGAACGTATGCGCCATTGTTGCCCGTATTGTGAACGATGGGATCCTTGGTCACGACAGCGCCGGGATAAACATTGTATTCGTTTTTGATTACACGATCGCCATTGGGATCGGCAATATTCGTCTCGTCGAGCGTGATCTTGACATTACCCATGGTGAACGTATTGGTTGCCGACTTCGTATCGGTGAAGTACGCCAGCGTGCCGCCGACGACCAGCACCGCGACGAGCATGACTGCGATCGCAGCCATCAGAATGGATTTCTTCTTCATAAGTAGCGTTCTCCTTTTCTTTTTTATGTACAGCGCTCTGTACAAGATATTCAAGGGATCTGCTCAGGGAAAGCCGGGCGGGAGTTACTTAAAGCACTCGGCAAACGCAGCCGCAGCATCCGTAAAACCAGCTGCCTGGCAGATGTATGCCTGGAAGGTGATGTTGTTTGCAGCGGTCAGCGTGTCAGGATCAAGATTCTTTCCGACCGTCACCTTGTCGCCGGTCAGAATGTCATACGAGTCATTCGCCACGTCAGTCTTCAGCACCCAGATCTTGTAGCCGTCTTTCGTGACCTGAGTCTCGCCGTTCATCAGAGGCGACCAAATGCCAGCGTCCACGCTCCAAGTGAAGCCTTCCTTCGTCTCGCCCTTAACGCCGACGAACAGGTATGCCTTTGCGCTCAAGCCGGTCACATTGACAGCCGGCTGCTTGGGAAGGTCAACGCCCGGCTGCACCACGTACTCAATACCTGTGTCCTGCCATGCGGCATCGGCTGCGATCTTATACGTGCCGTCAGTATTCTTGGTGACCTCTTTCTCCTGCAGCTTGATGCTGCCGCCCTCATTAAACAGCTTGCCGGCAACAAAGGTGTTGGTCACCGGGCCGCTCTGCGCCGTCAGATACGCCCACGTCGCGCCGACCGCCAGCGCCACAACGAGCACGAGCGCGATGGCGATCGTCAAAGTTTTCTTCTTCATTTCGTGTTTCCTCCCTTATACAAATTTTGGTTTCCGAACTTACCATGTCTCAACAGCGTCCTATCGTGCGCTGTCAGCGTTCATAGGGTTAATGCATTGGGATGTGAAAATATTTCACGTCCTCGGAAAAATTATTTAAATCTTACGATTTTTGTCATCCTTTTCCGTGCACTTTGCCGTATTCGCTGCCTCCGCTCGGCGCGCCGCATCGCGCGCGTCCGCCTCAGCCGCCTTGCGCAGCATGTCCGGCAGGAACGCCAGAACCACCAGCACGATCGCGATCGCAATGGCCAGATACATCCCCGGCGGGTTCGAGACCCAGTGCGAAACATAGCCCAGATACGGGATGGTGAACACCGGGCGGCCGATGAGGTTCTTGAAATAGACAGGTGCGCCGTCGGGCGCGTCGTTCGCGTCTCCCTGCGTGTAGAAATGCTCGTTTTCCGCATCGATGGAGATCACGCGGTGTGTGACGACATCCAAGTCCTCATTGAGTACGAACGTGATCGCGTCACCGACCTGCACGTCCTCGGGCGCACAGGGCTTGACATAGATCAGCGAGCCGGTGTGATACGTCGGCTCCATGCTGCCGGACAGGACGCACATCGGCCGCAGACCGACCAGCCGCACGCCCACCAGAAGCAGCGCCAGAATGACCGCCAGCACCACCGCAGCGGTGGAGATGGCATTGCACACTTTCTGAACCTGTTTTGACATCTTCGTTCTTCCTTTCCCTTCGCGGGCATCCCTCCTGTTGATCCCGGCCGGAGGGCAGACCTCCGAAGCGCAGCCTGTCCGAACCGGAAACGCGCACGGCGGGGCGGGGGGCGGGAACGCTTCGGAGTTTCCCGTCCCACTTCAGCCGTCACGCTTACTAACCAAAAGGATACCACGATTTTCTAAACACCGAAAGGGGTAATGTACACAAACTTCCAGCTGAAACTTTGTAAGAAACAAACAGTTTTGCCTTTTGCTGTCCAACATTCTGTACAGTTATCCCACGTCCATTGTACGTTTCGGCCGCGGGCGCGTCAAGTGCGGAGCGCGGGCGCGCGGGAATCTTACCTTTTCTTAAAACTGTCCCGATTTTGCTTGTTTTTAGCTGGGAAACATGATAGGATAGTTGCCGATTATGGATAGATAACAGGAAGGAGCTGCACGCATGGATACAAACGTGCTCGACTGGCTGGAAGCCACCGCCGCAGCCTGTCCGGACAAGCCCGCCTTTCTTGACGAGGACGGCGCGGTGACCTTTGCCGACGTGCGGCGCGAGGCGCGCATCATCGGCACGGCGGCGGCAAGGCTGCGCGCCGGACGCAAGGCGCCCATCGCCGTGATGAGCGGGCGCAACGCACACACCCCGGCTGTGTTTCTCGGCGCGGTATACGCCGGCTGCTGCTACGCACCGATGGACGGGACGATGCCTGTGCACCGGCTCAATTCGATCCTGCACACGCTCGACACCGATCTGATGATCGTGCAGCGCGCGTTTTACGACAAGGCCAAGACGCTGGAATTCGGCGGCGAGATCCTCATCGCGGAGGATCTGCTCGAGGGCTGCGAGGACGCGGCGCTGCTGGCTGACTGCCGCGCGTGCGCGCGTGAACTTGACCCGCTGTACATCATCTTTACCTCCGGCTCGACCGGTACGCCCAAGGGCGTCATCACGGCGCAGCACTCGCTCATGTGCTACATCGAGGACTACGCCGGCGTGATGGGCATCGCGCGCGAGGACGTGCTCGGCAACCAGTCGCCGCTGGACTACATCGCCGCCGTGCGCGACATTTATCTGCCGCTGCGCTTCGGCGCGACGACGGCCATCATCCCGAAGGAACTTTTCATGTCGCCGGAGCGTCTGTTCGAATACATGAACGACAAGGGCGTGACGGCCGTGGGCTGGAGCGTCTCGGCGCTGACGGTGCCGGCTGCGCTCGGCGCGTTCGAGTGCAGCGTGCCGCAGCACCTGCGCAAGGTGTGCTTCTCCGGCTCGGTGATGCCGTGCAGCTGCCTGCGCCAGTGGCAGCTCGCGCTGCCGGAGGCGCGGTTCGTCAACCAGTACGGCCCGACGGAGGCGACCGCCTCGTGCACGTATTACGTCGTGCCCGGTCCGGTCGCGGACAGCGACGTGCTGCCGATCGGCAAGCCGTACCCGCACTACGAGGTGTTTCTGCTCTCGGAGCAAAACGAGGCCGTGCCCGACGGCGAGATCGGCGAGATCTGCGTCAAGGGGCCCATCCTCGCGCTCGGCTACTACAACAGCCGCGAAAAGACCGCCGAGAGCTTCCTGCAAAACCCGCTCAACCACGCTTACGACGAGCGCATCTACAAGACCGGCGACCTCGGGCACTTCGCGCCCGACGGCAACCTCATGTTCCACGGCCGCAAGGACCGGCAGGTCAAGCACCTCGGTCACCGCGTGGAGCTCGGCGAGATCGACCTCGCCGCGGCGAAGGTGTCCGGCGTGGAGGAGGCCTGCGCGCTCTACGATCAGGAGCACGAGCAGATCTGGCTGTTTTACACCGGCGCGGACGTGACCAAGCGCGACATCGCCGTGGCGCTGCGCGCCGACCTGCCGGGCTTTATGGTGCCGCGCAAGATCGAGCAGCTGGAGGCCATGCCCCGGCTCGACAACGGCAAGACGGATATGCGCGCGCTGGCCGGGCGCATCGCCGACGCCCACCGATAATCGCTTACATTACTCACTTTTCAGGAGGTATTTTATTATGGAACAGGAACTGATGGACATTCTGACCGATCTGCGCCCGGACGTGGATTTTGAGACCGAGACCGCGCTCATCGACGACCACATTCTCGAGTCGTTCGACATCGTGTCGCTCGTCGCGGCGCTCAACGACGCGTTCGACATCGAGATCGGCGCAAAGGATCTCGTGCCGGAGAACTTCAACTCCGCCAAGAGTCTGCTGGCCATGGTGCAGCGCCTGCAGGACGAGGACTGATGGACAGGACTGCTCTGAAAACGGCGGCCGCGAAATACGGCACGCCGCTGTATCTGTTTGATCTGGATGCTTTCACGGCGCGCGCTGAAAAAGTGCGCGCCGCGTTCGGCTCTCACGTGCAGCTTTGCTACTCCATGAAGGCAAACCCCTTCGTGCTGCGCGGCCTGCCGGACGTGTTCCGCTGGGTGGAGGTCTGCTCCCCGGGCGAGCTGACGATCTGCGAAAAGCTCGGCATCGCGCCCGAGCGCATCCTCTACTCCGGCGTGAACAAGGGCGCGGACGATGTCGCGCGCGCCGTCGCGCTGGGGGCAGACCTGCTCACGGCCGAGAGCACGCTGCATTTTGATCTCATCTGCGCCGCCGCGGCCGCGCAGGGAAAGCACGTGCGCGTGCTGCCGCGCCTGACCGCCGGCAGCCAGTTCGGCATGGATCCCGCTGCGCTGGAGGATCTCGTTGCGCGCCGCGCGGAGTTCCGGAACGTGACGATCGTGGGCATCCACTATTTTTCCGGCACGCAAAAGCGCAAGGACGCCGTGATCGCAAAGGAGCTTGCGCATCTGGACGAATACCTCACGATGCTGCACGACAAGTACGGCTTCACGGCGCAGCACGTGGAATACGGCCCCGGGCTGAACGCCGAGTGCCTGCGCGACGATGCCGAGGCGCGCGACAGCGCGCTGCTCGACGCGGCGGCGGAGCACATCCGCGCCTTCGGCGAAAAGTATCCGCTGACGATCGAGATGGGGCGCTTTTTTGCCGCCCCCTGCGGCACGTTTCTCACCGGCGTGGCCGACGCCAAGTGCAACCTCGGCGTGAACTATGCCGTGTGCGACGGCGGTATGCATCAGGTGAAGTATGACGGTCAGCTCATGGGTATGCAGTCCCCGC
>OIXQ01000768.1_pt1 | contig 13498 bp, 9 predicted proteins | sample 1587791 | NCBI WGS metagenome assembly OIXQ01 (sample SAMN03283273) | human gut metagenome | biome: human-associated habitat; material: feces | host: Homo sapiens | place: Peru | collected 2012
GGCTCATCCTCCACGGACGATACACATGCACGGCAAGAAACCCGAAATGCGGGGAATGCCCGCTGCGGGACTGGTGCCGCGACTATGAACAGAAACACAGAATATTATGATACAGTTTTCCCCTGAGAATATACTGCTCATCGGATCCATCCTGATTTTCACGGCGATACTCATCAGCCGGGCCGGTTTCAAGTTCGGAATCCCGGTCCTGCTCCTGTTCATCGTCGTCGGAATGGCGTTCGGTGTCGATGGATTAGGACTCGCGTTCGACAATTTCCACATCGCACAGTTCATCGGTACCATAGCGCTATGTGTAATCCTATACTGCGGCGGTCTTGAGACGAAGTTCGACACAATAAAACCCGTACTAAAAGAAGGAATCGTGCTGTCCACCGTCGGGGTGTTCCTGACGGCCTTGTTCACGGGCGGATTCATTTATCTGTTGACAAGGGTGGGACACCTCTCCGAGGGAATGTCCACCGTGATGTGCTTTCTGCTTGCGGCCGTGATGTCGTCAACCGACTCAGCGTCAGTGTTCAACATCCTGAGGAACGCAAAGATGAAGCTGAAGGAGAACCTCCAGCCGGTCCTTGAGCTGGAGTCCGGTTCCAACGACCCGATGGCCTACGTCATCACCATCGTGCTGATCCAATGCGCCCAGCAGCTTTTCGAGCCGGCCTCCGGAATCGACATCGACTACCCACGGATGATCGGCAACGCCTTGCTGACATTCACGATGCAGCTTGGAATCGGAGCTATTATGGGTGTGGGTCTCGGCAGGGCTTTCTCTTGGGCTCTCGGGAAACTGAAACTGAACGGAGCCTCACTCTATGCCATCCTCGTGCTGAGCATCGGGTTCTTCATCTACTCGATCACCGGACTCGTCAACGGCAACGGATTCCTCGCCATCTACCTCGCCGGTGTGATCATAGGCAACAAGCCGATGGCCCACAAGAGAGAGGTCTTCAGGTTCAGCGACACGGTCACCTGGCTGATGCAGATGGGAATGTTCCTCACGCTTGGGCTCCTCGTGAACCCTAAGGAGATGCTGTCCGCGGCTCCCGTGGCACTTCTCATCGGAATATTCCTTACTTTTATAGGCCGTCCGTTGGCGGTGTTCATCTCGCTCCTGCCTTTCAGGAAGCTCTCGTTCAGGGCAAGGGTGTTCATCTCCTGGGTAGGTCTGAAAGGAGCCACTCCGATCATCTTCGCCATATTCACTGTCGTGGCTGACATTCCGGGCTCCGGACAGATCTTCAACATCGTATTCTTCATCACGATGGTTTCCATGCTGATCCAAGGCATGAGCATTCCTGCGGTGGCGCGCAAGCTGAACCTTGCCCTGCCTCAGGAGAAGGCTCCGGAGACATTCGGAATCGAGATCCCGGAGGAGGCCGGCAAGCTGATGGACCACAGGCTGACGGAGACGGATCTCGCTGCCGGTGACACACTTAAGGAAGTCGCATTACCGGAGGGGACCCGTGTTGTGATGATAAAGAGGGACGGTGAGTTGATTGTTCCTGACGGATCAGTCAAGCTCAAGGTCGGCGACAAGCTGCTTATGATTATGGGCAACCAATTTGACGAATCGGAATAATGATGTAAATTTGCAGCCCGGTCACTTCGACATGCTCAGTGACCGGGCAATTGGAATAAACCAAAATTTTTAGGAATATGAAAAGAATAGTACTTATCCGTCACGGCGAAAGCCAGTGGAACAAGGAGAACAGGTTCACAGGCTGGACCAACGTTGACCTCAGCGAGAAGGGCGTTCAGGAAGCCCTCGACGCCGGAAAGGCCCTCAAAGAGGCCGGAATCACCTTCGAAGTGGCCTACACCTCTTATCTTAAGAGAGCCATCAAGACCCTCAACAACGTCCTCGACGCTATGGATCTCGACTGGATCCCTGTAAAGAAGACCTGGAGGCTCAACGAGAAGCATTACGGAATGCTTCAGGGTCTGAACAAGGCCGAGACAGCCCAGAAGTACGGCGACGAGCAGGTGCTCATCTGGCGCCGCAGCTTCGACGTGGCTCCTCACAACCTTCCTGAGGACGATCCTAACAGCGCTACCAAGGATCCTCGCTACGCTCTCGTTCCAGACCAGTACATTCCTCGCACAGAAGCTCTTAAGAACTGCATCGAGCGTGTTATGCCTTACTGGGAGTGCGAGATCTTCCCTGCCCTCAAGCAGCACGACAACATCGTGGTTGTGGCTCACGGCAACAGCCTCCGTGGTGTCGTAAAGCACCTCAAGGGAATCTCAGACGCTGACATCGTCGGCCTGAACATCCCGACAGCGACTCCTTACGTGTTCGAGTTCGATGACGACCTCAATCTCGTGAAGGATTACTATCTCGCTGATCCTGAGGAGCTCAAGCGCAAGCAGGAGGCGGTGGCCAAGCAGGGTAAGGCGAAATAATTATTTCGCTGCGCGAAATATTATCTACCCCCAGTCACTTCGTGACAGCCCCGGTGGGGCACTGGGGAGCGTTCTCCCCAGACCCCTTGCGTCGCTTCGCTCCGAGGGCTTACCATAAAGAAACAGTCCGTTACCGGACGATTGTAACCGAAATGTAACACGGTTGCAATCGTCCGGTAACATTTTATGGTGAATTTTGCGTTCGTAATAGAGAGAAAAGATTTATGAGTGAGATTTACCTTGTGTTTGTGGTATTCCTGTTCGTGCTGGCGGTGTTCGACCTGATGGTCGGAGTCAGCAACGACGCTGTCAACTTCCTGAACTCAGCGATAGGCGCCAAAGTGGCCAAGTTCAGGACAATCATCATCGTGGCCGCTGTCGGAGTGTTCATGGGGGCGACGATGAGCAACGGAATGATGGAAGTCGCAAGGAATGGAGTATTCCATCCGGCGATGTTCTCCCTGAAGGAGCTGATGTTCATCTTCCTCGCCGTGATGATCTCTGACGTGATCCTGCTTGACATATTCAACAACCTCGGACTGCCGACCTCGACCACGGTCTCCCTTGTGTTTGAGCTGCTTGGAGGCACCACGGCATTCGTGCTTCTGAAGCTGGCGAACGACACCACCGGACTGACGGTAGGCGACCTGATGAACACGGAGAAGGCACTCGGCATGATCATGGCCATATTCGTCTCCGTCGCCATCGCCTTCTTCTTCGGAATAGTCCTGCAGTACATCTCACGACTGGTCTTCACCTTCACCTACAAGAAGAACCTCAAGTGGAAGATAGGAATATTCGGGGGCGTCGCCACGACAGCCATCTTCTACTTCATGCTGTTCAAAGGCATCAAAAGCATGTCTTTCGTCACGCCGGAAATCTACGAATATATCCAAAATCACACCCTTGCCATTCTGGGAATATGCTTCCTCGCGTCAACAGCCATCATGCAGTTTCTCTATTTCTTGAAAGTCAATGTGTTCAAGATTCTGGTACTGATGGGAACCTTCGCCCTTGCGATGGCATTCGCCGGCAACGACCTCGTCAACTTCATCGGAGTGCCTCTGGCGGGATATTCCGCCTACACTGACTTTGCCGCAAGCGGAGCCTCGGACCCTTCCACCTTCATGATGTCATCCCTTGAGGGACCGGCCAAAAGTCCGATGATATTCCTTGTGGCGGCAGGCGCGGTGATGGTGTTCTCGCTTGCGACATCGAAGAAAGCCCGGAACGTGATCAAGACCTCCGTGGACCTTTCCAGGCAGAGCGAGGGTGACGAGATGTTCGGCTCGTCGAAGATAGCCCGGGTTCTGGTCAGATTCTCCAACAACACCGCCAATTTCTTCCAGGATGTCGTGCCGGACAACGTCAAGGCCTGGTGCGAGAAGCGTTTCAACACCAACGAGGCCCGACTCCCTGAAGGAGCGGCATTCGATGAGGTCAGGGCCACGGTCAATCTGGTTGTGGCAGGTCTGCTGATAGCCCTCGGAACATCCCTTAAACTACCTCTTTCAACAACTTACGTCACATTTATGGTAGCGATGGGTTCCTCTCTGGCCGACCGTGCCTGGGGACGAGAGAGCGCTGTCTATAGAGTGACTGGTGTTGTCTCCGTCATCGGAGGCTGGTTCATCACAGCCGGAGCGGCCTTCATTCTCTGCTTCCTCGTGGCGATGCTGATGCACGTCGGCGGATTCGTGGCTGCCTGCGTGATGATGGCGCTCGCGATCTTCCTGCTCATCCGCAGCAACATCCGCTACAAGAAAAAGGCGGAGGAAGAGAACGGAGACGTGACCTTCAACCAGATGATGCTCAGCACCGACAAGAGCGAGATCCTTACGCTTCTGAGCAAGCACATAGCCGACAGCCAGTCTGATTTCCTTGAATATGTCAACACAACCTTCCGCCAGATCACCGATGGCTTCATCAAGGAGGATCTCGGGATGCTGCACAAGGCTGAGAGCACCATGAGACGCAAGAGGGAGGAGCTGAAGAACAGCAGACGTAAGGAGATGATCGGGTTCCGTAAAATTGACCCGGAGGTCGCGATGGAGAAGAACACCTGGTTCCACCTCGGAAGGAACTCCTGTGAAGAGATCCTATACTGCCTGAGGCGTATCGCCGACCCTTGCGAGGAGCACGTGGACAACAACTTCGTGCCGCTGAGCAAGGAGCAGGTCAAGGAATATATCCCATTGAGGGACACGGTTCTGTTCCTCCTGAGACGCACCGAGAAGATTCTCCAGACAGATTCCTACGATGAGGTCGATGAGGTTCGCCGCGAGGCCGAGGAACTGAAGGATTGTCTTGAGAAGGCCCGTGAGGCCCAGATGCAGCGGATGCAGTCATCCAAGGAGAACATAGCTGTGGCCTACCTCTACCTGAACCTCCTTCAGGAGACCCGTGAGCTCACCAGCTCCCTCCGCCACCTCCTCCGCGCCTCCAAAGGCTTCAGGGAATAGTTAGCAGGGGTATGGTGGCACTACACCAGCATACCACTGTTTCGCCGTGGAAGACAATCATCTGAATATCATAATATTAAACTAATGTCCTCCTACCCATAACGGGTAGGAGGACATCCATTTAGTGCGTTTAGTATCTGTTATTTACTCTCCACGATGAGGATTATTACTTTTACTTGTCGGCAAAGACAAGTATGTAGTTTTTGGTCGGCAGACCTCGGAAACCGAAAACACCATCTTTCTTTTCCGCCTTGAGCCTGACAGAATAACGTATCTCGGTACTGTTCTGCCTTCCGAATGAGTCGTCCTTGCTGGCCGGAACAATACACTTCAGCTCCTTGTCTTTGGCCATTCCCCCTTTTGCTACCCCAAAGTCATACCACGCATCCTTATACACCTTTTGAAGGCAATAACAATCATGCCCGTTGAGTGGCGAAACGTTAGGTTTCCCATCTTCACGCAACGACACAGCCAGAATCAATTCATCCAGCGGATCTATACTCGGATGAGAATTTTTATTATATAACCTTCCGAAAGAACTTCCCTCCTTGTTCCCGGAAAGAGGATAGTCAACGCCATCCTTTCGATAGACAAATTCAAAGGAGCCCGGGAAACAGAGCGGGAGCATTTTTTTAAGCACTTTATTTATTTCGTAATCATCCTGTGCATGATTCTTCCAGAAATAAGCGTCCACATACAGATGGTCATTCCCGACCTCAATCAGTTCGTCTTCTGTGAAATTATGAGAGGATTCACTGTTAAGCGCGGCCAGAATCAAATCCTGCTTCTCGGTCACACTTGCCAAGCCCTTTGCCACGGCCTCCTTTATCGCATCCAACTTCACGTTAAGCCCTGACATAGGAGAATCTATCGCATCTTTTATAGCGTCCAGTTTGTCGTTGGCCGTGCCGGCCGTCGCGTTCAAGGCGTCTATCGCCTTCTTCACAAGGCCGAGCGTGCTGTCCTCTCCGACAAGGCCGCCTTGGATAGCGCCCTCGATCGCCGCCAGTTTTTCAGACAACGCGCCAGTCTGGTCGCCCACCGCCTTGTTGATCGCGTCAAGTTTCTCATCCATTGCCCCTTCGAGAGACTCGACAGCCTGTTTCACGAGATCAATCGCCTCGGCGTTCTTGACTAAGCCGTTCCTTACCGCCGCCCTGATCAGGTTCATCTTCTGCCCCAATTCCTTTGTCTGCCTGTTGACAGCCCTCTTGACCGCATCCAGTTTCGTCTCTACCGTGCCCTCAAGGGATCCGATGGCATCCTCCACAAGGCCGATAGCCTTCGCGTTGTCGGCGAATCCTGCCTTGAGCGTCGCGTCGATCAGTTCCAGTTTGCCCGACAGGGTAACCGTCTGATTCCGGATAGCCTTACGGATAGCCGTCAGTTTCTCCTCGATAGTCCCTTCCAGAGAGTTGACCGCGGCCTTCACAAGCCCTATGGCCTTCGCATTGTCAGCAAAGCCTGCACTGACGGCAGCTTCGATGAGAGACATCTTCGAGCCCAGTTCCGTCGTCTGGCTCTTGATGGCGGACTCTATCGCCGCAAGCTTCTCCTCCATCGAACCGGTCAACGACTCGACCGCGGCCTTCACAAGACCTATGGCCTCGGCGTTGCTGTCGAACCCTTCTTCCGCCTTCTCGGCTATGAGGGCAAGAGCCTTCTCTATCAGGTCAAGTTTGGCGCACAGGTCAGCGGACTGAGCCTCGACCGCCTTCTTGACAGCGTCAAGCTTCTCCGCCGTGGTGACGTTCATTGAATTGATCTCGGCTATGAGTCTGCCGGTCATCTCCTCGTACTTGAGGACTCCGTTCTCATAGGCCTTCGTCAAGAGTTCCATCTTTTGGGAAAGTGTCAGGGAAAGGTTCTTCAAGGCCTCATCAAGAAGATCCATCTTCTCCGAAAGAGTCATGGTCTGACTTTTCAAGGCCTCCTCCAAAAGCTCCAATCTCTTTGAAATACTCATTGTCTGGTCCTGCAAAGCCTTAACAATCTCAGTGTAGTCATTCGTGATCGTCTGTTCAAATCTGATGTCCGGGGAGTAATACTCACACGAGGCAACCGCCGCCACCAGCGAACAGACGGACAGGGTTAGAAGAAATCTTTTCATACAATCGGTTTTCAGTGGCTTTCGCCTATTAATAAAAAATGAATATTGTCAATAACATCGAATGAATATACTCCTATCTGTGAATATACTCATATCTGTGACAGACGGGAGCATATTCATCCAACAGGTTAATTATCCGTCATTTACTCGCCACGGGAAACAACAAGGACAGTCGCCCTGCGGGCTGAGTCGGAAGCGTCCTTACCGGAATCGCCGAGAGGCTGGCGGAAAGCCCGGCTGCAATCTACGCCCTGCTTCCGCAGGTAGTCCAGCACAGTCTCGATGCGCAGTTCGCTGAGCCGCTGGTTATGTCCGCTGTTCCCGGTGGCTGAAGCCTCTCCGACAACGACAAGCTCAACGCCATCCGTGGACTTAAGCCGTCCTGCGAAAGCGTCAAGATCAGCCTTCGCGGCAGCGCTGAGCTTGAAACTGTCATTGGAGAACTGAACGGTAAGATCCTGAAGGACCTCATTGGTGCGGCGCGCCTTAAGCCCGGCGTTCTCTTTCTCAAGGGCATCCACCCGCTCTTTCAGCGAAGCGTTCTCGCTCATAGCAGATGCGAGAGCCTCGTCCTTGGCCTTACCTGAAGCCTCACAATCCGCCTTGGCGGCCGCGCTGGACACGGTCATCGCGGCCAAAGCGAGTTCGGACTCACGCATCTCGCGCCTGAAGCTCCTGTAGCCGGATTTTGAGCCTAAAATATTCAGTCTCAAGACAACAGAGACAGTACCGATTCCTTTGGGAGCGTTATCGCGACTGAAAAGCCGCTTGTAGTTGCCCTGAACGCCCACAGTTACAACGGGACTCACGTCAAACTCGGCGGACAGCAGCATCGGAACATAACCGACATCGTACTTATGCCTGGAGTTCACCGCGTCCAGCCAAGTGTTGATCGTCTCCTTGTACGACCCGCTCCAACGCTCATGTCCCATCGAGATGTCGTAGGTGTTGCCACTGGCGAAAAGCCAGCCGAAACCGGCTCCCGCATAAAGGTTGAAGCGCTTGTCCTCACGATTCCGCCAAAATTCCATCAAATTGAACTCTACAGTGGCGTCAGCCGCATGATAATGAGTCCACATCTTTGAATATGCAAGGCCACCGTATTGCTCTGAAAGCGTTCCCTCACCGGCTGGAATCTCCAATGGCTGGAACTCGGAGAATCTCTGCTCACGGGCATACTTGGAAAAATCGTAGTTCACACCCAATCTGATCCACGGACGGATGTTGAACGAGACGCCGGCACCGATCTCCGGGAATATATTCATGCCCGGCGCCGCGTCCACGCTTGACATTCCCAGTCCGTGCGCCATTGTTGCGCCGCCCTCCGCATAAAGGCTCCAGGTGGAGGTGCGGTAGGCACTGTTCCCCCGCTCCTGCGCCACCACATCAGCGAAGAGGCCCGAGGACAAGACCAACATTATGATTGTCAAATATCTTTTCATAAGTAGCGGATGGTACTAATTATCTTCGACTATTATAAACTCTACGGAATTATCCGGGTATTGATTCGGGAAATACTCTAATCCTCTAAACCCCCAAACTCCGCTTGTGGATTTAATTGCCGTAGACTTATGAACGTACTCGATATAATCTCCATCAGGTCTTCTGATTTTTCTGAAAGAGTCTGCCCCAATCATATCCTGCACTTTAAGATTCTTGCCGGCAGCACGTTCTCCTATCTTTACCCAGAAACAATATGAGCAGTTTTTATGGACCTTTTTAATATAGTAACAAGAATGACCATTTATCTCGATATGCACAGGATCCGGATTCACATAATGTTGGCCAATATAAACGGCAAGAATCACCCCATCCCAGTCAATTATGCGATTCAACATGCCTCCTTCGGTGTAAAGGGGACCGTAAAAACTTGTGGTCTCGCTGCCCGATAGCGGATACTTGCCTGAATCTTGTCTCCACCAAAACTTATATCTATGCGGCAAAGACAATGGAATCAGATCCTTAAGAGCCCTTACCACCTCATAGTTCTCGTGATTGGCAACCCAGAAAGCGTCGTCAACATACAAGTAATCATCACCAACCTCAAGAAGTTCATCCTTTGTAAAATGGTATGTCGATGCACTGTTGAGCGCTGTCAGGATCAAGTCCTGCTTCTCGGTAATATTGATCAGCCCCTGGGCCAACGCCCCACGGATGGCTTCCATTTTCGTGGTGAGGCCGGAAAGCCCGGAACCAATCGCATCCTCGATCGCATCCAGTTTGTCGTTGGCTGTCCCGGCTGTCGCGTTCAAAGCCTCTATCGCCTTCCTAACAAGGCCGAGCGTGCTGTCTTCTCCGACGAGACCAGAATTAACCGCACCTTCAATAAGCGCAAGTTTGGCACTCAAATCTGTCGTCTGATCCTTCACAGCCTTCTCGACAGCCGCAAGTTTCTCCTCCAGAGAACCGGAAAGCGACTCAATCGCCGCCTTCACAAGAGCCAAAGCCTGGACGTTGCTGTCAAAGCCCTCACCGGCGGTCTTCTCGATAAGAGCGAGAGCCTTCCCTATCAAGTCAAGCTTGGCGCAAAGGTCGGAAGACTGAGCCTCGATGGCCTTCTTGACAGCGTCAAGTTTCTCCGCCGCGGATATATTCATGGAATTAATCTCGCCGATCAGTTTGCCGGTCATTTCCTCGTACTTCAGGACTCCGTTCTCATAGGCCTTTGTCAAGAGTTCCATTTTCTGGGAAAGGGTCAAGGATAGGTTCCTCAAGGCCTCATCAAGAAGATTCATCTTTTCAGAGATGGTCATTGTCTGGCTCTTCATGGCGTCCTCCATGAGTTCCATTTTTTTCGAGAGAGCCAGTGTCTGGTCCTGAAGGGCCTTCACGACCTCACTGTAGTCATTCGTGATTGTTGTGGTCTGCTGAAACCTGATGTCCGGCGAGTCATACTCGCACGAAACAACCGCTGCCATCATCGCAAGGGCGGCAAGGGCGGCAAATACTTTTTTCATAAAAAAATGGATTTTGTGGCTTACGCCAGTTAATAAAAACAAATATATTGTTCCAAAAGTAATAATTTTTCTTCTATATTACAAGTGGCGACAAAAAAACGGAGAAGAGCCCCCACACACTTACAGCAAGCCTAAGCCGCCTTAGGCAGCGTGAAGACGAACTCCAGCCCTCCGGCGATGCCTAAGCGGACAGAGATGTTGCCACGATGAAGCAGCACAGAGTTCTTGACTATCGCAAGCCCGAGACCGGTGCCTCCCATCTTGCGGGAACGTCCCTTGTCAATGCGGTAGAACCGCTCAAAAAGATGAGGAATATGCTCGGACGCCACTCCTGGGCCATTGTCAGAGAAACTGAAGGTATAGAAATCCGCGCTTTCCGACAAGACCTGCACGGTGATTGTAACCCCTTCGCCCCCGTATGCGATGGAATTGTCAGTCAAGTTTCTGAATATTGAATATAGCAACGAAGGATTGCCGTCCACAGCCACTTCCGGATCAACCAAAGCCCTGAATGTCACGTGTTTCGCCTCCATCTGCATGGACACGTCCCGCTGGATGGATTGAAGCAGATCCGGGATATTCACTGGTTGAAACTCATATTCCTGAGGGGCGTCATCGAGTTTATTGAGTGTCGAGATGTCCGCGAGAAGGCTTGACAGACGGCGGCTTTGGGCATAGCAGCGCTGTATGAACTGGTCCTTTGTTTCTTTGTCAATGTCCGGGTTGGACACTATCGTCTCAAGATAGCCCTGGATGCTGCTGACCGGGGTCTTCAACTCATGAGCCACATTCTGAGTCAGCTGTCTCTTCAAGCGAGTCTTATCCTCCTCACTGTCACGCAGTTTGTCGTACATACTCACCTTCCCCTTATCTATGGATTTCTTAAGATGAACATACCGTCCTTGCATCGTAATCAACGCAAGAGCCAGCAATACAACGACTATAGACAACAGTATTATCATTGTTCCTCGTATAGATAACCGAACCCGTGGCGCGAGACTATCCTGTTCCCATATTCACCGATCTTCTTGCGAAGGCGGGTGATGTTGACATCCACAGTCCTGTCGGTGACAATCACATCGTCAGGCCAAACCTTTGAAAGAATATCCTCGCGCGGGAAAACCTTCCCTTTGTTGGTGAACAGGAGCTTGAATATCTCATATTCAATCCTTGTAAGCGCCACAGCGGCACCATCCACCGTAACAACCTTCTTCTCATCATCTATGAATATGCCCGTGCTGGCATCCGGTATCGCGGCGGTCCGTCTCAGCACAGCCTTCACCCGGGAGACCACCTCCCTTATCGAGAAAGGCTTGGATATGTAGTCGTCCGCACCCAGATCAAGCCCTTCGACTGCGTCATCCTCCGTGTCACGAGCTGTTATGAATATCACGGGAACCCCGGCGGTCTTTGGATCGGTTTTCAACTTCCCGGTCAGCTCAAAGCCGGACATTCCGCCCATCATAACATCCAGAAGAAGCAGATTGAATGACGCGATGTCCAGCGTCAGTGCCTCCTCTGCGGAATTAGCGGTCACAACCTCGTAACCTTCCTTGGAAAGATTGAATTTCAGAATCGCGCAGATGTCCTCCTCGTCATCGACCACAAGAATTCGGGCATTCATATTAAAAAAGTTGTATTTATCTTGCTAAGATAACCACATTTTTTCTAAATTTGGACAAACTACATAATTAATATGCCGAAGATTTCTATTCGTGGGGAAAAAATCCCCGCCTCACCAATCAGAAAACTGACCCCGTTTTCTGACGCGGCAAAAGCCAAAGGGGTAAAGGTCTATCATCTAAACATCGGGCAGCCGGATCTTCCTACGCCTCAAAAAGCGTTGGATTCATTGAAGACAATAACCAGAACGACTCTCGAATACAGTCCAAGCCAAGGTCTCAAATCTCTGAGAGACAAGCTGGTCGGTTATTACGACAAATTCGGGATAAAAGTAAATGCCAATGAGATCATTGTCACAACAGGAGGCTCTGAGGCTCTTCTTCTGACATTCATGGCCTGTCTGAATCCCGGCGATGAGATCATAATGACCGAGCCGGGTTACGCCAATTACCTATCGTTCGCCGTGACCGCCGGAGTGACCGTCAAGACCGTCACATCAAAAATAGAGAACGGATTCGCGCTTCCTTCAGTGGAGGACTTCGAGAAAGCGATCACCGACAAGACCAAGGCCATTCTCATCTGCAATCCGAACAATCCGACAGGATACCTCTATTCAGAAGAAGAACTGCAGAGACTTCGCGACATCGTTCTGAGTCATGATCTCTACCTCTTCGCCGATGAGGTCTACAGAGAATTCCGTTACACGGACGCACCATATCTTTCAGCCCTTTGCCTTGAAGGTCTTGAGCAGAATGTTGTGGTCATAGACTCTGTCTCGAAAAGGTACTCGGAATGCGGTACGAGAATCGGAATGATAGTCAGTCACAACAAAGAAGCGATGGCAGCGATCCTTAAATTCTGCCAGGCAAGGCTCAGTCCACCACTTCTCGGCCAGATTGTCGCGGAAGCATCAATCGAAGGAACCGAGGAATATTCAAAAGAATGCTTCGATGAATATCTCGCACGACGTGATTTCTTTATCGCAGGCTTGAACAAGATCCCTGGAGTGTATTCGCCAATGCCCAATGGAGCCTTCTATACAATCGCGTCACTACCTGTAGAAAACGCGGAGGACTTCTGTGCGTGGTGCCTGACTGACTTCTCGTACAAAGATGACGGAACCCCGGAAGGCTACACCGGTGAGACCGTGATGATGGCTCCGGCAGCAGGATTCTACAGCACACCAAACCTTGGCAAGAATCAGGTGCGGATGGCATACGTGCTCAAAACTGAGGATTTAGGACGATCACTTCTGGTTCTTGAGAAAGCACTTGAGGCCTATAAGAAGTAATAAACCTTCTGGAGACAATGAAAAAGGACTCCCCGGCTGACATAGCAGTACAGTCGGGGTGTTCATTCTATAAGGCAGGCATACTGGCGTAGTGGGCGGCCCTAGTGCACACAAAGAAAGGAGCCCCGACGTCGTATGACGTCGGGGCTCCCCGAAGTACGGCGGCGACCTACTCTCCCAACTGGTGTGTCAGTACCATCGGCGCGCGCGGGCTTAACTGCTCTGTTCGGTATGGGAAGAGGTGGGACCCCGCGGCTAAAGCCACCGCGAATATCACTTGAGAGATCACAACAAGACTCAACTCACTTCCACACGGAAGATTTCGGGCTATTAGTACGGGTCGGCTGAGAGCCTCGCGGCCCTTGCACCTCCCGCCTATCGACGTCGTGGTCTACGACGACCCTCTAAGGAAGTCTCATCTTGGAGACGGCTTCGCGCTTAGATGCTTTCAGCGCTTATCCTGACCGAACGTGGATACCCGGCGGTGCGGCTGGCGCCGCAACCGGTTGACCAGAGGTTCGTCCGACCCGGTCCTCTCGTACTAAGGCCAGACCTCCGCAGACTTCCAACGCCCACAACAGATAGAGACCGAACTGTCTCACGACGTTCTGAACCCAGCTCGCGTGCCACTTTA
>OIXQ01000770.1_pt1 | contig 13494 bp, 7 predicted proteins | sample 1587791 | NCBI WGS metagenome assembly OIXQ01 (sample SAMN03283273) | human gut metagenome | biome: human-associated habitat; material: feces | host: Homo sapiens | place: Peru | collected 2012
CACGATAACGCTTCTTAGAGTCGCGGTTATCAATCAATGGGTCATTGAAAGCATCTACGTGGCCGGAAGCCTTCCAAACAGTAGGGTGCATGAAGATAGAAGCATCAAGACCAACAATGTTCTCGTGCAGCAATACCATGCTCTGCCACCAATACTGCTTGATATTATTTTTCAGCTCAACACCATTCTGTCCATAATCATAAACAGCTGCCAAGCCATCATAAATTTCACTACTTGGGAATACAAAGCCATATTCTTTGCAATGGCTTACGATTTTCTTAAAAACATCTTCCTGTGCCATGATAAAAACTTATTTTTTTCAAATTTTCGGCAAAGATACGCTTTTTTCTCGAAATTTTGTTGTATTTTTGCCATAAATTATCAAAATAAGTATTAAAAGCTATCTATGAGCGACGAAATTAAAGATAAAGACGGAATAGAAGGTCAAAATCCTGACAACTTGCAAGATTCTCAAAATAACGACTTGGAGAACACCTCAAAAGATGATTTGGGGGATTCACAAAAGGACGACTTAGAGGATTCTGCAAAGGATGATTTGATAAATCAGACTGAACAGCATTCCGATTATAAGCCGGTGAACCGATTTGATGCATCCGCTGTACACCATCTCAGCGGTATGTACCAGAACTGGTTCCTCGACTATGCCTCGTACGTAATTCTGGAGCGTGCCGTGCCTCACATCGAGGACGGATTGAAGCCTGTGCAGCGACGCATTCTCCACTCCATGAAACGTATGGATGATGGCAGATACAACAAGGTGGCAAATATCGTGGGCCACACCATGCAGTTTCATCCTCACGGTGACGCCTCCATCGGTGATGCCCTGGTACAGATGGGACAGAAAGACCTGCTCATCGACACACAGGGTAACTGGGGAAACATTCTTACTGGCGACCGTGCGGCTGCTCCCCGCTATATCGAGGCACGACTTTCCAAGTTTGCACTCGACGTAGTATTCAACCCGAAGACTACCGACTGGCAGCTCTCATACGATGGCCGCAACAAAGAGCCTATCACCCTGCCTGCCAAATTTCCTCTGCTCCTTGCACAAGGTGCAGAAGGTATCGCCGTAGGCTTGAGCAGCAAGGTGCTGCCCCACAACTTCAATGATCTCTGCGATGCTGCCATTCACTATCTGAAGGGCGAACCATTCACGCTTTATCCTGATTTCCCTACGGGTGGTGCCATTGATGTAAGCAAATACAACGACGGTCAGCGTGGCGGTGTGCTGAAAGTTCGTGCCAAGATAGACAAGCTCGACAACAAGACTCTGATCATCAGCGAGATTCCATACAGTAAGACTACGGGAAGCCTCATCGAATCTATCACCAAGGCTGTAGAGAAAGGTAAAATCAAGGCCAGAAAGGTGGATGATGTGACTTCTGCCAACGTGGAGATTCTCGTCCATCTGGCTCCTGGCACTTCGTCAGACAAGACGATGGATGCCCTCTTTGCCTTCAGCGACTGCGAAATCAATATTTCACCCAACTGCTGCGTCATCGAGGACAACAAGCCTAAGTTCCTCACCGTCAGCGATGTGCTCAAGCATAGCGTAGATTGCACGATGGGACTGCTCCGCAAGGAACTCATGATTCGCAAGGGCGAATTGGAAGAACAGCTCTTCTTCTCCTCTCTGGAGCGCATTTTCATCGAGGAGCGCATCTACAAGGAGCGCAAGTTTGAACAGAGTAAGAGCCAGGACGAGGTAGTGGCATTCATCGACTCAAAGTTGGAACCTTTCAAGGACAAGCTCTTTACTGCCGAGGTGGATGGCAAGGGAATGGTACAGTACGCTTTCCATCGCGAAATCACCCGGGATGACATTCTCAAACTGCTCGAAATCAAGATGCAGCGTATTCTTAAATATAATAAGGATAAGGCGGATGATCTCCTGATGAAGATCAAGGCGGAACTGGCTGAGATTGAAAATGACCTTGCCCACATGACCGATGTGACCATCAACTGGTTTGAATACCTCAAAGGCAAATACGGCAAGTTCCATCCTCGCAAGACCGAGATACGCAACTTCGACACTATCGAGGTGACCAAGGTGGTAGAAGCCAACCAGAAATTGTTTATCAACCGACAGGAAGGATTCGTTGGAACCGGACTCAAGAAGGATGAATTCGTATGCAACTGTTCCGACCTCGACGATATCATCGTCTTCTATAAAGACGGAAAATTCAAGGTCATGAAGGTGGCCGACAAGATATTCGTAGGAAAGAACATCCTCCACGTACAGGTATTCAAGAAAAACGACAAGCGCACCATCTACAACTGCGTTTATCGCGACGGAAAACAAGGTGATTATTTCATCAAGCGATTCAACGTGACGGCGATGACCCGCGACAAGTTGTACGACATCACCCAGGGTACTCCTGGCAGCCGCGTCATCTACTTCACCGCCAACCCTAATGGCGAAGCGGAAATCATCAAGGTAACTATGGAGCCAGACCTGTCGAAGAAACGACAGAGCATCTTCCTGGAGAAGGATTTCTCCGAAATACTCATCAAGGGACGTGCTGCCAAGGGAAATCTCCTGACCAAGCGTACCATCAAACGCATCGGACTGAAGAGTCACGGTCACAGCACCTTGGGAGGAAGAAAGGTTTGGTTTGACCCAGACGTAAACCGCATCAACTATGATGAGAACGGAAGATTCCTCGGTGAATTCAATGATGATGAAAGCATCCTGGTAGTACTTGACAATGGCGAATTCTACATCACCAACTTCGATCCGAACAACCATTACGAGGACAATATTCTCCGTCTGGAAAAATGGGACGAGCACAAGATCTGGACCGCCATTCTCTACGATGCCGACAATCAGGGCTATCCTTATATCAAGCGTTTCACGATGGATGCCATCAAGCGCCATCAGAACTTCATGGGTGAAAATCCTAACTGCAAGCTGATTCTGCTCACCGACACGGTTTATCCGAGAATCAAGGTTACCTATGGCGGCGTGGATGCTATCCGACCTGCCGAGGAAATCGATGCAGAACAGTTTATCGGACAGAAGAGTTTCAAGGCAAAGGGCAAGCGTCTCACTACCTGGAAGATAGAAAGCATCGAAGAACTGGAGCCAACGAGATTCCCTGAACCAACTGGTGGGGAGGAAGAAGGTTCTGTAGATGATTCTTTTAAGGGTACTCAAAGTGGCGGGAACGATGGCAATTCTTCTGAAAACACCACTATGGAACTACGTGAGAATCTTGATCCTGATGCAGGCAAGAGTGAACAGCAGGTTATCGACGAGTTGACAGGACAGACAAGCCTTTTCGATGACAAAAGATTCACAGAAGAGAATGAGAAAGATAAAGACTGGTTGAAAAAACAATAGAATGAATTGTTGAAGAACAAAGAAAAAAGTAGTCGTGCTATCAAGCTGCTGCTACTATAGAAAAAAAATAAAAGCCGCCCCTGAGGAATTTATTTTTCCTTTTTGAGGCGGCTTTTTGTATAAAAGGTTTACATAATTTAAGCTCCCTGTTACTGAGGACTTTACTCTACAGTAATCTGAACTCTGCGACACTTTATGTCTGGGCAGCCATTGCTGTCTCCCACTGCTTTCTCCAACTTGATGGAGAAGTCCTCTATGCCTTTCTTCTTGAGATAATCTACGACATTGTTCAGACGCCCCTCACTGAGCTTGAAGTTCTTGGAAGAAGGACCATCTGATGATGCTTCACCGATGATGGTCAACTTATAGTTCTTCTGCTCCTTCAGAGAAGCAATGAAATCATTTAGGCGAATGCGTTCCTGCTCGATAATTTTAGTCTTGTTGACTGGGAAATAGACATCATGACCATTTACCTTCGCATTAGCATTTTGGCAATCCTCCACCAACGCCTTCAAGTCGGCATTCTCCTGTTGGCTCTTGCGCAGCTTGCTTTGCAAACCGTCATTCTCACGTTGCTTATCCTGCAGTTGTCGCTCGTAAGCGTCCTTCATCTCCTGCTGTTCAGCAAGCGTGTTGTAATAGAGTGCCTTGTTGGTTGGCATACGTTTGCCCACAAAGTTGTAGCGAAGAACCAATCCACCACTAACTATGCCCTTAGGCGTGAGGTCGTTGTCGAGAGGTAAGTATTTGTACTGTCCTATCAAACCGATGGTCCAACGAGGCGTGATGTCATACTCGAAGCTCAGGGAAACCGGGATGTACAAGGCATTCACCTGCTTTTTCTCCACATCAGACGTCAGGTAGTTGTGGCTATAGACATTATAATATCCCTCGCCCTTCGCTACTGCCAACTCCCTATAGGAAGTAGTGGCAGAGAATCGGCTCCAGCCATGTAGGTAACCCGCTCCCACTCCTAACCACAAGTTGAACTTCTGTGCCTTGCGATTGTGCCAAAACTCCATGATATTGAAATCGAAGTTGAGGTCGGCCATCGCATAGTGCATATTGTAGCGGTTCTGTATGCGGTCAATCTTTGTCTCCAATGGCGCAGGGTAAGTTTTGCCTGTAGAAGGGTCTGTTATCACAAAGTCATTCTTTGTGACAGTAGAGGAAGCCACATGCTTGCCAGTAGCTTTTAGCATGGTGTATTCCAAGTTCAGGCCAATTCTCACCCATGGCTTGATGTTATACTTCAAGCCTACCGCTGCGTCGGGCGAAATAGGTCTTCTCGAATCCGAGACATCCGCTCCTCGCATACCATGATAGTAGCTTACACCACCCTGTCCGTAGATGGACCAGGTGTGGGTTCGCACCGTATCATTGTAAGTCTGGGCTTGAAGTGTGGTAGCCGTCGCTATGACGGCCGCCACTATAGTTAAACGTTTCATTTTCATAATCTCCAAGCTTTAAGTTTCTACTCCGGCCAAGTATATTCTGGTATGCTGGTTACAGTCGCATTTGGCTCAAGATAAATGTTGCACTTCACAAGAGAGGTGATGATGCCATTAACGTATGTATAGAATGGCATTGATACACTCGTACTAGAAGCAGTCGCTCCTAATTTTCCCCTAGGATCAATGTAATTTATCCTCTCTATATTTTTGTCAAAGGAAATAAAACGATATCTTATATAAGAAATAACCTTGGTCACTCGTATTACCTGCTTGCCATTTGCCAAATCCATTGGTTGGAGGGTTCCAGCAGCTAATGTAGCAGGACCATTTTCTATTTTTTCTGCCCAAACCATGGTGGATACATTCTCCCATTCATTATCACGTACAGCGTATGCGGCAGAATAGGTAAGAGATGGTTCTTCTGCTAGAGTCAGCATTTTGGCTATGACATTATGGAGATCTGTATTTTGGATTACCTGCCACAAACTTGGATCTACATAGATGGAAGAGTTGTCGCCTGGAATCTTATAGATACCATTGTCAGCCAGCATCTTTTTCAAGAGGTCAATCTGCGTCTTGGCGTTTGCGTCCTGCTTATTCTCCAGTGACTTGATGGCATCTTCGATAGCAGTCTTCAATTTACCATTGGAAGCAACCACGGAAGCAGTACCATCTGTTATAGCCTTGTTGAGGTCTGCGGTTTGCTTTGTGATAGCATCTACGACACCAGCAATGGCCGTGCTGATAACATTGCCGTTCTTGTCGATAGCAGCAACAACTACTTTGCCGTTCTTGTCGATAGCGGTAACGATATCGCCTCCCTGCTTATCTACAGCGTCCTTCAGGCTCTTGAGATTATCCTTCATGCTGCCTTCCATATTGACGATAGCAGTCGTGTTGTCGGCAAGTTTGACAGACAATTCACCAGACATCTTATTGATGCTGTTCCCCACCGTCTTGAAGCCAGATACTAAGTTCTTGTTGAGCTTCTTTAAGGTGGTGTTCAGTGTATTCAACTGAGCGTTTGCGTTTTGCAACTCAGTGTTGGTACCTTGCAACTGGGTGTCGATGGCAGTTAAGCGCAAGTCGAGCGTCCTGTTGATCCTCCTTTCCTGTGCTGTCACCTTTGCCAAACCACTTGAGATGGCGGTGTTGATAGCATCCAACTTGGATTCCAACAAGGCATTCTGACTCTCAAGAGTTGCATTCAATGTATCGATGCTACCTACAATCTCTGCTGCTATCAGTTTACCAGACTTCGTGATAGTCATGCGCAGCAACTTACCTTGCTTCTTGATAGCTTCTGTTTGTGTACCGATGGCATCAGTTTGTGTACCGATGGCTGTGACAATCTTGTTGCCCTTGTCGTCCACGGTCTCGTTCAATTTGTTGAAGCCATTCAAAATAGTCGTATTGAGAGTACCCAAACTTGCTTGTGTATGTGTATCTAAGGTCTTGATGGCACCTGTGTTCTTGTTAATCTCCACCATGATACCTACCAAACCTGTAGAAAGAGCAAGGGTGAGTGCTTTAAATCGGCTACTCAAAGATGCTGTCTGATCGTTGATAGCCTTGGCGAGCTTGTTAGTTTGAGTCACGATTGTTGCACTGAGAAGTTTCTGCTGCTTGTCAAGTTCCAGACGGAGCAAGTTGCCGTTCTTGTCCAATGCTGTGATGATATTACCACCTGTGGTAGAAATCTCTGTCTTGATAGCCTGGAATCCAGAAATCAAAGTTCCGTCAATCTTACCCAAGGACATGTTGATACCGTTGAGGCTTACCTGTGTATTCGTGTCGAGCAACGTGATGGCACCTGTGTTCTTATCTACGCTGACCACTACATTCTTCAGACCAGTCTCCACTACGGTACTCAAGGCTTCAATGCGCTTGCCCAAAGTGCTGGTTTGGTCATTGATGGCAGCGATGAGCTTGGTTGTCTGACCTACGATGGTGGCACTGAGAGCCTCCTGCTGCTTGCCCAATTCAACACGGAGCAAGTTGCCGTTGTTGTCCAATGCGTAGATGACATCATTGCCTGTCGTAGAAATCTGCTCTTTGAGCAACTTAAAGCCATCTGTTAACGAACCGTTAATCTTTTCAAGGCTTGCGTTTGTATTCTTATCCAACAAGGTGATGGCGCCTGTATTCTTATCTACGCTGACCTTCACATCGGTAAAGCCAGCCTTCAAGGAAGCGTCCAAGATGGCGAAGCGCTCCTCCAACGACTTCGTCTGGTCGTTGATGGCCTTCACGATGGCATCCGTTGAGTTCAACAAAGAGGTAGAGAGCAACTTGCCTGTCTCGTCAATCTGGAGACGCAGCAACTCACCGTTGTTGTTCATGGCAACAACAATGCTCTTGCCCTGTTCGTCAATTTTGCCTGAAAGGGTGGTGAATCCATTGAATATGGAGGTGTTCACGTCCTTCAATCCTTGCTCTGTCTTCTCGCTGAGTACCTTGATGGCACCCGTGTTGGAGTCAATAGCAAGTTTGATATCTACCATATTGCCTTTCAGCAGCTGATTGAGGGCATCAAAACGCTCTTGTAAAGTTTTGTTTAGGTTGTTCACTGCATCGACCAACGCTGAATAGTCGTTGATGAATGTGTTTCCACCATAGTCCACATTAGGTTCTAAAACCTCCGTACATGCCGACAGACTCTAGGCTGCGACAAATAGCATTGGATAAATTTTCTTTTTCATATTTTTATAGGTTTAAAGCTTCTTCATTTACTTATACATTATTATAAACATAAATAACTAACAATTACATCCACTCAATATAAAGCAATCAGAAGCAAAGTTAATAATGGTACTTTTTTATTTATGACCTTGTCGTGTTTATTGATGACCTTTGTCGTGTCATAGTCAACGATTGCAAATTTATGAAAATAATCTCAAAGTGCGGTGAACGTCAGATTTTTCTCGTGAATATCAGTTTTTCCACGTGAACGTGCGTAATATTATACATCTTTTAACTAAATCCACCTCACATTCACAGTCAAAGTTCATCGAAATGTAGATATAGGTGGAATTTTTGGTGGCGAGAAGTGGCAAAACAAACACACAAAAAAGGTGCGGCAAACACCACACCTTTTATAAAAAAACATAGTTTGTCAAATATCTTTTAAGAAAAATATTCTTCTATCAAGCTATAGTCAAAACCTTCCAAACGCTTGCGAGCGTTAGAAAGTGCCCAACGGTTCTTGAATCCACACATCTCCGCAGCCATGTCCTGACTCAGGTTTGAGTTGGATGTCTCCATCAATCTCTCATAATGCCGAACACGAAAGGCATTTACCAACTTATAAAACCCCACCTGGGTAATGAAAGTGCCTGCCAGAGTATGTTTCATCAAGGTGACATCGCGGATGACGTCCACTCGTTTCAGACTTGGCTCTAAGTAGCGGCGGCTCACGATGGTAAGTACCTCTTTCTTTACAGCTTCCCAATCCTTCTCTGCCATCTGCTTTTGCAGGGCTTCCTTGTCGATGCCACCGCTCACCCCCTTATTTAAAACTACATTTTGACAAGAACTTACTTTTTCGTTTGTTTCGGACGAGGTAGGATTTGCTGTTTTAAAATCCTCGTTTCGCTGCATTATGTTATCGAGGCATTTCTTTTCCATGCATTCCAATTCCTCTTTCACCAAAGGAGAGCGCATGGCTTTGTTGGGATGGAGAATCTGACAAAGAAAAAACACCATGAACACAGCCATGAGGATATTTACCCCCATATAGATCTCGCGACTTTCCGAAAGAAAGACTATCCACATGATAATAAAACCTATGAGTGGAAGCCAAAGTACTTTCTTGGCGAAAACATAAGGAAAGTCATCTTCATTGGAGTAGTTCTGTATGTTGAACTCGTCCAATTTACGACTTAGCCACCAACATTCTCTCATAAAGCTGTAGGAGAGTAAAAGGCTTAAGCCGCCCAATCCATATTCCCATTCCTTTTGATAGGTGTTCAAGACATCACCATTACGGAATATTACCAAGAAAAACATCACAATCAAAAGAAAAAAGGACAAAATAAAGAGTAGGTAGTGAGCTTTCTTATTCAAATCTTGAGTATTGTCTATGTTGTTCTTTCGAAAATATCGGAAAAACAAAACTGCAAAGCAGATAGGGTAAAAGATGATTCCGAAACTTCGTGCGAAAAACCAAGCGTCAGGATCTGACGGGCATAGCACGTATGGAAATTGTAAGGCTATAGCTCCATAAAAGAAGGCTACTTGGCGGCGTGCCGGGTAGAAGTAGTCGCCTTGTTCACTATAAGGATGACACATGTGGCACCATCTGATGATGGCGCCGAACACACCTGATAAAATATAAGTAAAGCAAGCCAAGGAATAGTAAATCTCCGGGCTTGCAAAACAAATTGATAGTTCCATAAACTATAATATCTTATGAGAATAGAAATTCTTCTAATCCTATTTCAATCTAATGATTTATTTGTTGTCTCTCTGCATTGGATAAGAGTCCAGCTTTTTCATGCAATATGCCTTAAAATCATTCCAATGATAATAAGGAGCCACATCACTCTTGATAGGCAAGGTAGCCTCATCCTCATTCAGGAGAACCTTCACCAAGACATCATTTGGCTTCTTCTGATTGCGATAGAAGACAAACTGCAGGTTGGTTGCCATCGGAGTAATCTTATAATCAAACCACATCTTGGCAATATTCTCTGGGTCCTTGATAAGTGCACCATAACCATTCAGGTTGAGCAGACAGGTAAGCGGAGTCACCATCGTATCATGACCATATCTCAGCGTAGCACCCGGATGCTGGAGAGCGATGCAGCTGTCAGCCTTCTCGATGATATCTCTCAAGAGATTGCGCTGAGAATAAGGCTGTTCGGCACCAGTATAAGGAGAATATCCGTATGACATCTGCCACCAGGAATTGCTTACCACCCAATTCTGATAGATTTCCTCCTCATTGAAGAGGTCGTAGAGAGAAACCTTGCCACGCAGTTCAGTACCCTGGATAGCCCCAGCCATCTCAAAGAGTTTCCAGTTGAGGTCGCGCGGGTTGATATTCTGCTTCACCCAGTACGGATCGTTGAAGAGTTCCTTCATCACGCGGTCATAGCAGTCGTGCTTCTTGGTAAATTCCTCCTGCACCGTCTTTCTTCCGATACAATTCTTCAAGCTGTCCAGTCGCTTATCCGACAGGTTCATATAATACATATCGTGATAACTGGCATCATGGAAGATATGGAGTTGAGGATTCATGCGAAGCATCTGCTGCAGACCGTTTTCCATCGAGAGAATGCATCGGATAACAACGGTACTTCTCGCCTCGATATTGGTTTTACCTGCAAAAATTTCCGGGAATCGCTCCATCATTCTCTTGGTAATTCCCTGATGCTGGATAGCTCCGAGCGGCGTCAGTTCGCCATCCCTACCCTTAGCATCATCACGTATCAGTCTTACTTTTTCCAATGTTTCCTCACCCTTGGCAGTCAGTTTCCCCTCCTGCTTCGCCTTGAGCAAAGAGAAGTAAGGCACATCATAGGCCTTCTTTCCTATCATGTATCGGGAACCATGGCGACCATAGTGACTCAGATAGAATGGTTTGTATCCCTTAGGAGCAGGAGTAAGTTGCTTCTGAGGGCCACGATAAGCCACGTAGTTACTTGCCGAGAGCGTAATATCTCTCTTGAAATCCTCCTGTGGAGTCTGAGCAGACAATGGCATCGCAAATGCAAGAGATGCCAACAATAATAGATTCTTTGCGTTCATAGTTACTATATTTTTATACGATTATTTTTATCAAAACCAAAAGAGAAATCGCTACCAATGGTCTTTAATCTACCAATTCATCAAGTTCTTCAGGAATGGCAACAATTCCTTTGCCATTTTCTGATGCTGCAACTTGCTAGGATGCCAACTGGCACCATATCCCAAGTCACCTTTCTGGAACGAGAAGTCGAAGCGATAAATCTCCTTATCACCCTGCTTTTTCGCTTTCTTCACCTTCTTCACCTTGCCCTTTTTATCCACTACCGTCTTATTTACCAAAGTGAAGCCGCTTTTATTGGCATCAGCGCAGATTCTATCAAGCACAGTTCTCTGCTCGCTACTCTCCTTCTCTCCAAGCATAGGTCCTGTCAGGAGCACTATCTTGGCAGCAGGATATTTACTTCTCACGGTAGTAAGGAACATACGGTAATTTTTCTCATAGAGCTGGATATCATAATTATTCGTAGAAAGGTCATTGGTACCCAGGTTGATGCAAACCAGCTGTGGCTGATACTTGGCGAAATCCCATTTCTCATCGTGCTTATTAAATAAGGTGTATTCATACTGCCAAGGCATATTCTCAGCAGAACCCGTCTTAGGACCATCATAGTTGCGATACACACCGATGCCACTGCGAGAAATCGAGGTATGTTGCGCCTTCAAGCTATCACTCACGATATTGGCATAAGTCAGCCAGTGGTTCTCCGTCTCATCCTCGAACGGATCACTCTTCTCGATGCTCTCCACACCATATCCACAGGTGATGGAATTGCCGATGAACTCTATCTTTCGCTCTGGCAAGGCAGGAGCCTCAACAAGAGAACATCCCTTATCCAGCACGAATCCACGAAACTCAGGAGTGCGATTCAATCCCTCTATCACGTACATCACCTTCACATGATGCACACTCTTCGAAAGGGCTGTTGCCAGTGTAACCACAGAATCACGCTCTGCATTGAATCCTACCTTAAAAGGTTCACAGCCATCAACTTGTGCCATGAAATATCCCGTCATCGGACGACACATCATCTTCAAGGAAGAACCCTGGAAGTTTGCTTCAATAGTAGTACCAGGGTAATTAAAGCTAGCCACATCTGGATTCTTGCCGAAGCTTACACGTCCCATGTATTGAATCATCGGATGAGATGCCTTCATCACTTCTCCTTCGATAGGGAGTGTGGTAGAAGTTTTTCCATTTCCTGCGAAGACAACAGCGCTCAGCATGGTTACCATCAATAACAAATTCATTTTTTTCATCATGATTATTTTTAGTTTACCTGTAAAGTATAACATTTGTCTGCAAAAGTACAATTATTTCTCGTAAAAAACAAACAAAACTGCTTTTTTCTGCTTTTTTCTTCTTTTTATTCGAATATTTATTGTACCTTTGCAGTCACAAATGCGCTTGTGGCGAAATTGGTAGACGCGCTAGACTTAGGATCTAGTGGTTCAGGCCGTGTAGGTTCGAGTCCTATCAGGCGCACCGAATAAAATCCTAACTGCTTGATAATAAGCAGTTAGGATTTTTGCTTTTCTAGAAATTGCCAACATTTTGCCAACATAATTTCAAACTAAATTGAATCGGTTGACAAAAGCAAGGCTTCATTTCACATTCTTTCACACGATTTCTTGAGATAACCTTAACTTCTAAAAGATGCCCAATATTACCCATTGTGCTCTCATCATTTTTTCACTTCAACATTATTTTTCTTCTCGTAAAAGACAAAAAAGCATAAATAGTGCATAATACAAACGGTTTAGTGAAATATTCTCATTATCTTTGTAGCTAAAATTAATAGGTTTATCTATGAAACTGAACAGAATAAAATTGGTTTTAGTAGAGAATGATGTTTCTCAAACCGACATACTCCGTTTACCTACAGGCATTTTCTATGCTCAGGGTGTAAAGGCAAACGTACTATTCTTTACCAAGGGACAGCCAACAGAGGATATTTGGTTCTACGACTATCGCACTGGTGTAAAACACACCTTGGCTACGAACAAGCTGGAGCGTCACCACCTCGATGACTTTGTTAGTTGTTATCATGCCGAGAACATCAATGACCGAAAGGAAACATACGATGCCGACAAGAACCCATCTGGAAGATGGTGCAAGTACAGCATTGATGAAATCATGGCTCGTGACAAAACAAGCCTTGATATAACTTGGATAAAACAAGGTAATGATACAGAAGACTTACCTTTGAGCCAACTGATGGCAAATATCAAAGAGCAGAGTTTGAATATCAGCAAGGCGGTGAGTGAACTGGAAAAGTTATTGGCTGGAATAAAAGACGAATAAGCACTGCGTGCGAATTTATCTCAAAAAAAAAATTAATATGACAAACTATAATATTGACATATCAAAAGAAAAGCAGTTTGCAGAAGTTATTGGCATAATCCAACAACATAAATGCCGAGCTTCCGTAGCTGTGAACAACGAAACTCTCCTTACGGCTTGGTCTGTTGGCAAATATGTATCAGATAAATTAAAAAGTCAGGAATGGGGAAGTAAAGTTGTTTCAAATTTGTCAGAATATATCCGTATAAAGCGTCCTGACATCAAAGGATTCAGTCGCAGTAGTATTTACAATATGGTGATGTTTTATGACGAATATTCATCAGAAGCATTTACTATGGCTATAGCTAAGTATCTGAATGACGAATTTGTCCAGTCATTGACTGGACAAATAGAGAACCAGCAAACAGGACAAGAGAAATCTGTTACTGTCCAAACGGATTCTTCACAATTTGTCCAATCAGTGACTGGACAAATGCCCAAGTTGCTGACTCTTACAACTCTGACAAATCATATTGAAATATTGTGTCAGTGCAAAAGTATCGAAGAGAGAATCTTTTATATTCTTTATTATTGCTGTCCGATAAAACCAGAAAACTCTGACAACCCTCTCGCATGTGCGTGCG
>OIXQ01000771.1_pt1 | contig 13494 bp, 9 predicted proteins | sample 1587791 | NCBI WGS metagenome assembly OIXQ01 (sample SAMN03283273) | human gut metagenome | biome: human-associated habitat; material: feces | host: Homo sapiens | place: Peru | collected 2012
AGAACTGCATGGCATCCTGTCGAAGCGTCTCTGTCCGCTCCTTGACAAACTCCATGTCCTTGTTCAACTCATCCAACTGCTGGTCAGCCACAGCGAGCTTGTCTTTCTTGTCAGCCAGTTTCTCATCAACGGAAGCCAAATCATTTTGTAATTTTTCCAACTTTTACTTGCACGGTAAAATATAAATGCTTACCTTTGCAATGTGAAATAGAAAAAGTGAATGAGATGAAACAGAAAGAAGCCTACACAAGACTTACAGATCATGGAATCAAGCCTTCTGTACAGCGCCTTGCCATCATGCAATATCTGCTTACTCATGCAACCCATCCTACGGTGGACGATGTGTATCGCGGCTTGTGCTCGAAGATTCCTACGCTGAGTCGCACGACGGTTTACAATACGCTACGTTTGTTTGCAGAAAACGATGCCGCGCAAATGATAACCATCAACGAACATCGTGTATGTTATGACGGTGATATATCGGCGCATGCCCACTTTTACTGCACCAAGTGCAACAAGGTGTATGACATCTTCGACGAAGTGTCGCCCCTCCTGAAGCAGGACTCTATAGCCGGGCATAAGGTCACGGACGTGCAGCTCTATTATAAAGGAATATGTAACGAATGTCTGGAAGAAGCAGCTTCTTCCGACGAAGTAAAATAACAATAACATTATTAATATACAAAACATTTAGCATTATGAAGAAGAAATTTATTTGCACAGTTTGTGGTTACATCTATGAGGGAACTGAGGCTCCCGAGAAGTGTCCGATCTGCAAGGCTCCCAAGAGCAAGTTCCAGGAGCTGAACGACCCGACTGAGGGTCCCGCCTTCGCAACCGTTCACACTCTTGGCGCTGCCCGTATGGAGGGTGCCACAGAGGAGATGATCAAGGATCTTGAGACTCACTTCCATGGTGAGTGTGGTGAGGTTGGTATGTACTTAGCTATGGCACGCCAGGCCGACCGCGAGGGCTACCCAGAGATTGCTGAGGCTTATAAGCGCTATGCTTACGAAGAGGCAGATCACGCTTCACGCTTTGCAGAGCTGCTCGGCGAAGTTTTAGGTGACACCAAGAGCAACCTCGAGGCTCGCATTGCTGCCGAGAAGGGTGCTTGTGAGGACAAGTTCCGCATTGCTAAGTTGGCTAAGGAGCAGGGCTCTGATGCTATCCATGACACTGTTCACGAGATGGCTAAGGACGAGGCTCGTCATGCAGCAGGCTTCGCTGGTCTCTACAAGAGATACTTCAAGTAAGAAAAGCCGAGATGAGATTACTCTCATCACGACACGATACAAGGGAACTCTTTCAATATGTAAAGGGTTCCTTTTTTTATCCCCCCGACTAAGAGTCACCAAAAGCAATAACAGATTCTTTTTAAAACAAAAATGTAACAGTCTGCGCTTACAAATATTTCTGTCCCCTATTCATACCAACAAGAATTATCCTGTTGCGTTAATAAGAAACAAAATGATGCGAATATAAAAGCAAATAAATCGGGAAATAATCCTTAAATTCCTCTCGCAGTATTTTAAGCGCTTGTCTAATCCTATAGTCAACAGTTTTTGGTGAGACATTTAGTTTTTCTGCGATTTCTTGATATGTACAATCATGAAAACGATGTAAAACAAAAGCCTCCTTATACTTTTCAGGTAATCGATTGATAGCCATTTGAATCATCTCCAACAAACTTTCAACTTGGCAATCTACAAGTTCTGTACAACGATCTTCTGAAATCATTTCTGCATACAAGTTTTCTCTTCTCCTCTTGGCAGAATTCTGTTCTATCTTTGTAAGACATTTCAAACGCACAGCCTTATAAAGAAATGCGGAAAGACTGGTATGAAAGAATAAGGTATCATGATGCTCCCATAACCACAATAACACATCTTCTACGATTTCCTCTACATCTTCAAAGATTACATACTGGTAAGCGTACAAGCACAAGGGTTGATAATATCGATGAAAAATGAAATTAAAGGCCTTCTTGTCGCCATCTACAAGACGTGACAAATAATAGCTTTCATGCTCCATAAACGATTCATTTTCCATTATATAAGAATTTAATATCTTCAGGATTAATATACCACTTACACGATTATGACTGCAAAAATAAATAAAATTACAATGATTTCAAAAAAAAATATGTGTTTTTTTTAGGAACAAGTCTTTTTGCTCAGTCATATAAGTGTAAAAGCTTAAAAAACATGAACAAAAGAAACATACAAGATTTGCTTCCTCTATATTTTGAGAATCAGCTCAATGAAGAAGACAACAAGAATATAGAAGAATGGATTCAAGAAAATCCAAGACATCAGTCTATAGCTGATGAGATGGCACATATATATTTAGGTATAGATGCTCTCTATATCAAAAAGAATACAGATGCAGATAAAGCCTATCAAAAAATACAAGGTAGATTATTTAAACAACGAATACAAAAAGCTATCACCTATATCGAACATATTGCAGCCATATTACTAATACCAGTTTTGATGCTTTGCGCTTGGCAATTCTATCAAACATCCAATAAGAAAAATAGTCTGTTAAGTTATACTGCTAATCCAGGTATGACAGCGAAGGTACAGCTCCCTGATGGTAGTACCGTGATCCTGAATTCTAATTCCACTATAACCTATCCGACAGAGTTTAACGATAAACAACGCGAAGTAAAACTATTAGGAGAAGCCTATTTTCAAGTATCTAAAGACACCGAACGGCCGTTTATCGTTACAACTCCTTATCGAGCCAATATTAAAGTATATGGCACAGAATTTAATGTAGAAGCCTACGAAAAGGATAATACATTAACTGCAACCTTGAAAGAAGGAAGCATTGCACTCTCCTTTATTGGTAAAGATGGAAAACAGCAAGAGCAACTATTATTGCCAGGACAGGCTATTACCTATCGAAACAACAGCCAACCTACCCTCATATCGAAAGCCCAAGTAGACATAGCAACCTCATGGACAGAAGGAAAAATAATTTTCCGCAATACACCTTTTAAAGAGGTAATACAGAAATTAGAAAAGAGTTATAATGTACAATTTAGAATTCACAATCCTAATGTCTACAAGAACTGCTTTACAGGAACACTAAGCAATCAACGTCTTGATAGGATTCTTTATATCCTGTCTCAAACCTCTGATATAAAATTTAAACATCAACCAACAGATCAAGCATCCAACTATTCACAGATTATAGAAATCTATTAATTAAAACCTCGAAATTATGAAAAGAAATACATCGTAAAAAAAAGAAAAAAGCAGGAAAGTATTGGCGTACTCTCCTGCACAAGTTTAGTTCTTATTAATCTGTCCTACCAGGCAGACAATATTTTACTTTAAAACCTTACACAAAAGTATGAATATTTTTTATAGTATAGTACAAAGTCGTAAAAAACTAACACTTTTTATGCTTTTTTGTTTAATAAGCATCAGTGTTTCTAACTTAAAGGCTCAGAATGTAACACTTTCTCATCATTCAAAATCACTGAAAGAAGCAATGAATGAGATTGAGCGTCAGACTGGTTATAAATTCTTCTATAACAATAGTCAAATTCATGTAGATAAGATTATTAACATATCTACACAAAATGAGAAATTGAGTTCCGTGCTCGCTCGTATGTTCAAAGATACGAATATTAGCTATAAGATTTCCGAGAAGACCATTCTTCTCAGGATCAAGAACAACCCTACTCATCAGAACAACCCTTCTCATCAGAACAAGCAGAATACTCAAATCGTTTCAGGCACAATTAAAGATGATAGTGGTGAAGGTATTATAGGTGCTACCATTAAAGAAAAGGGCACAAAAAATGGTACCGTAACAGATATCGATGGTAACTTCACCCTCGAAGTAAACACTGGGGCTATGTTAGAGATTTCTTACATAGGATATACTTCACAAACAGTCAAAGCCACAAGAAAGGTCTCTGTCACTCTAAGCGAAAATACTATGGCTATGGACGAAGTCGTTGTGGTCGGTTATGGTATGCAAAAGAAATCTGATTTGACTGGTTCGGTAGTTTCCATTAACTCAGAATCGCTTGAAAGTCGCCCAAGTCCTAATATCATCCAATCATTAGAAGGAGCTGTACCTGGTCTCAATATTTCTACAACTGGTAACAATGCAGAAGGCTCTTCTGCTGTAACCCGCATTCGTGGTGAAAAATCTATATCTGCAGACAACAAACCTCTCATCATTTTGGATGGTATTCCATTTGATGGTCCATGGTCTGAGCTGAACCCTAACGACATCAAGTCTATTGAAGTGCTAAAAGATGCTTCTTCTTCGGCTATCTATGGAGCTCGTGGTGCTAATGGTGTGATTCTTGTAACTTCAAAACGTGGAGAGAAAGGAAAATTATCTATTTCTTATAATGGTTATATTACCGTTGACAACGCTTACAACCTCCCAAAATTGATGAATGGTGAACAGTTTTATAAGTATAAGGAAGAAGCCCTTCGCATGGCAAATACCACTACGCCTACTCCAGAAAATCCAACACCTTGGATGGGTTCATTCACCCAGACCGAGCTTGACATGCATGCCGCTGGTGAATCAACCGATTGGCTAAAAGAAGTTACACAAACTGGTATAAAAAAACAGCACAACCTTTCTTTACGAGGTGGTTCTGAAAAGACGAAATTCTTCATCTCCCTCAATTATACCGATAATAAGGGAACAGCAAAGGGAAATCATTTCCAACGCTACAACGTACGCTTTAACTTAGACCAGGACTTTACTTCTTGGTTGCATTTCTCTACATCTACACAATTAGGACGTTACGACAGAGGCGGAAGTACAGCCACCTTCTGGCGTGCTTTCCGAATGGTACCTTTAGCACGAGCATATAATGAAGATGGTACTATTCCCAATGCTTCATGGGAAGATTCAAGTGAGGCATTTGCAGTAAATCCACTCAGTGCTCTTAATAACAAGAGTAAGGATATACGCATGAAAGTAATTACCAACAATTCTATCGAAATCAAATTTCCATTTGTCAAGGGTTTAAGTTACAAACTGAATACAGGCTACACCTATTCTAACAGTTCTTGGAAACAATATCAAGGACAAGATACGTATTATGGTGCAAGAAGCAATGGTATTCTCGATACAGATGATTGGCATACAGAAGATTGGATTGTAGAAAATATCCTTAATTACGACAATACATTTGATAAACATCACATTTTTGTTACCGGACTTTATTCTGCACAGAGTAAGGTTTTCGAACAGAACAAGATGACAGGTAAGGGCTTCCCTAACGACGTTATGGGATATTATCAGATGAATAAGGCAGTCACATCTTCTGGCTCTCAGTCGTACACCAAGCAGAATCACCTATCACAGATGCTACGTATCAACTACACCTATGATGAACGCTACCTATTCACATTAACAGCCCGTCGTGATGGATACTCAGCCTTTGGTTCTGAAAGCAAGTTTGGTGTTTTCCCTTCTGTTGCCGTTGGTTGGAATATTTCAAACGAAAAATTCTTCAGAGGCAAAGAAATCAACAATATAATTTCCAGCTTGAAGTATCGTCTATCATGGGGACGTAATGGTAATGAAGCCATCAGTGCTTACACTACACTACCCAATCTCTCCACATTCAACTATTTGAATGACGATCACTCTGTTTTATATGGATTCTATCCACAAAAGTTAGCATCTCCAAATTTGGGTTGGGAAACGACCTCGTCTATTAATACAGGTATTGACTTTACCCTTTGGAATGGTCGCATACAGAGCAGCCTCGATTTTTATTGGAGCAAGACAAAGGACCTATTACTCAGTCGTTCTATCCCAACTATTAATGGCACAGGTTCCATTACAGAGAACATTGGCTCAACTAAGGGTAATGGTTTTGAGTGGCAAATTATTTCAAACAATTTGCGCACAAAACATTTCTCATGGCAAACCACTCTCAATATCTCACACAACCATACAGAAATCGTAGATGTTGGTATTTATGATGAGAAGGGCAATCCTGTAGATGATATTGCATCAAAATGGTTTATCGGAAAACCTATTAACGTATATTATGACTATAAAAAAATCGGTATCTGGCAAATTACTAACCCCGACAACCCTGAAGGAGCACAAGATGAGCGCAATGTAAACTCTATTCCTGGATATATAAAGTATCAGGATGTTGACAATAATGGCGTCATCAATACCGATGACCGTCAAATTATTGGTTCCACAGAACCAAAGATAAGATTCGGTATTAATAACAAGTTCACATATAAGGACTTCTATTTAAGTTTCTTCTTCACAGGTCAGTGGGGACAAACAGCACCTAATGCTCTCTATGATTGTGCCACCAATTCATATCGACAGAATCGCTTGATGGTAAATTTCTGGACACCCGAAAATCCAACTAATGATTATCCAAAAAACTCTCTGGATACTTCTGTAAACCCAATGAATGCAAGTTTTTATGAGAAGACAGATTACTTGCGACTCGCCGATCTTACATTTGGCTATACTGTGCCCAAGAAATGGCTCAGCAACATTTTCATCAGACGTATAGAGGCTTACGTAAATATGCGTAATCTCTTTACATGGACAAGTTGGACGGGTATGGATCCCGAATTCATTGCAGAGCAATATGCCACACCTCCTGTACGTTCATTCACATTTGGTCTGAAGTTAGATATTTAATTAGAACATTGATAAAACAGAATAAACAATGAAAAAATATATAGGTTTAATGTTACTCCCCCTGATTACGTTCTTAGGAGTAAGTTGTGACGAAAAGAGCTTCTTGGAAGAGAAACCTAAAGCTGAGCTATATCCGGAAAATTTATTGCTCAATTATGATGGATTCAAATCCATGAACGTAACACTTTATGGTATGGCACGTGCCGAGTACCGCAGAGCGGATGCACTGGGAGGAAGCATACCACAAGTATTACATTCGGCTTGGGATGGTGGCACCGATGTTGCATGGGCCAACAACTCATCTTCTGCAGTACAGTTTATGTACAATCCAAAATTAATTGACCGCACCGATCTTAGCATATTCAGCAATATCTTCCAATGGTGTTATCGCATTATTAACACCGCCAACATGGTAATTACCAGAGCAGAAAATAGTAGCGTAGACTGGAAAGGAAGTACACCTGAGGCAAGAGAAGCCAACAAGAATGAGGTATTGGCAGAAGCTCGTTTCTTCCGTGCATGGAGTTATCGTCACTTGACATTGACATTCGGTGCCGTGCCTCTTTCTACAGTAGAAATTACAGGATTAAATTATCGTAATGACTGGGAACGCAACTCTGTAGAAGAAATCCGCGAAGTGATGGAACAAGACTTGGCGTTTGCTGTTAAACACCTACCCATGCGAGCAAGCAGCAACAGCAAGGTTTCACAGGCTTTAGCGCGCCATTACTTGGGTGAGCTATATCTTGCAGAAGGCAAACCTGCAGAAGCAGTAGAAACCTTACGCCCTTTATGCGAGGGCAATGAATATGCCTTGATTACCACACGTTTTGGTGCAAACGCGAACAATCCAGGTTGTCCTTACATCGATTGTTTCCGCACTCCCATGTATGCAGATGGCAACACTGAGGTTCTCCTTGCCTTCGTCAATACAGAACCCGAGAACAGCTCGTATGGTACAGCTGAAGTATATATGAAGAGTACTTATAAGGGATATTACTCAAATGACGGAGTCATCAAGAAGAGCAACCTCAAAAACCCAGACTATACAAGCGGAGCCTGTACATGGCCTCAGGCATTTTGGTTGGCAAATGGTGGAAAAGGAGCAAGCCGTTTGGCCATATCACGTGGTGTGCTGCGTCTGTACAACTACAAGGAGATGGGAACCCAGGATGATCGTATAGGAAAGTATGCTATGGTTTGGAATATTTATCAAGTAAATGCTGACGGTAAGACAGAGGAATATCTAAACAATGGTAAAGCTGTAGTTGATACCACCGTAACAGCAGCCATGTTGAATGACAACAAAACAACCATCAAAAAATGGAACTGGCCATCTATTCGCAAATGGGATTATACTGCCCCTGTAAAAGCCAATGGAGACAAGGATGGATGTTATCAAGATATCTCCTATCTCCGTCTTGCAGATACTTACCTACTTTACGCAGAAGCTCTATATAAAGATAACAAAGCAGGAGAAGCCATCAAGTGGATCAACAAAGTAAGAAATCGTTCTAATGCTGTTAGCATCACCGAAAGCGACTTGCTGTCAGGTGGTCTGGATCTGATTTTGGATGAAAGAGCGCGTGAACTATTTTCTGAAGAAGAGCGCCGAGAGACTCTGATTCGCGTATCTCAAGAAGGTGGAAAGGATGAACGCGCACTTGACAATTACTTTAAGCGTCGCACTCGTGCTCTCAATGAAATTGCAGGCCGAGATGCTCGTGGAATGAACGACTATGAGACTCCGGTCTTGTTCCCTATTCCTCATAAGTTTATAGAGTCTAACACGGGTCGTCCTTTAGCCAACAACCCTGGCTATAAAAATTAATATTATTATGTTTTAAACCTTCGAGGGGATGCTTCTGATTCATGACAGATGTTTCCCCTCGATTTAAATAAAATTCTAATATCTTATGATGCTATATTTTACTTTCACAATAGCCATCATCATTATCACAGCCATTGCACTCTATCGAAAAATAAACCCTCAAGGAATTTTAATCACAGCTGGATTGGTTATGTGTATTATTTCCTTAGCTGCACTCGGGAATCCCATTATTCTGAAGCACCCTACAGGAAATGATGGCTTTGATATCATCAAACTTATTGATGAAACTTTCGTCAACAACATCACACGCGCAGGATTAATGATTATGACGATTGGTGGTTATGTGGCTTTCATGAATCACATAGAGGCAACTCAAACTCTTGTGAGGTTATCTATGAAACCACTTTCATTTATGCGTCGCTGTCCCATGTTGGCAGCTGTACTCACCATTCCCATTGGGCAGATGCTCTTCATCACCACTCCGTCTGCCACAGGCTTAGGTCTACTCTTAGTAGCATCCATCTACCCTATTCTTACCAGTTTGGGAGTAAGCAGACTGACGGCACTCTCCATGATTGCTGCCACAACTTTATTTGATCAAGGTCCTGGTTCTGCAAATACGGCATTAGCAGCCCAACTGATTGGTATTAACAATGTTGAATACTTTATCACCCACCAATTACCACTTGTCATCCCAACTACCATTATAGTTATGTTGACATTCTGTGCCTCAAATTGGTATTTTGACAAATATTCAAATCAAGATCAAGGTGAAAAAGTCAAAGTAGAAGTCATATCAACAACAGCACCTGCATTTTATGCGCTGTTTCCCGTCTTGCCTCTCATATTACTGGTAGTATTCTCTCCCTATGTAGGATTGATAAATCCTACAATAAAGTTGGATACCACTACCGCTATGTTTGCATCACTATTCATAACAATGTTGCTTCATCTCATCCGTATCCGGAATATTAAAAAAGTATACGAATCAATCGGTGCTTTTTGGAAAGGAATGGGTAATGTTTTTGGAAAGGTAGTGACCTTAATTGTCGCTTCTGAAATTTTCTCAAAAGGTCTTATTCAACTTCATTTCATCGATAATCTTATCCAACTCTCTACAGGTGTAGGATTCACCGAGTTAGCAATAGTTATTGTCTTCAGCCTCATCATCTTCGGTGCAGCCGTTCTCATGGGTAGTGGCAATGCCGCATTCTTCTCTTTTGGTCCATTGATGCCTGGTATTGCAACACAACTGGGTATTCCTTCCTATGTCATAATATTACCATCTCAGTTAGCTTCAAGTATGGGACGTTCCGCTTCACCAATTGCAGGTGTCATCGTTGCCATAGCAGGTGTAGCAGGAGCATCTCCCATAGAACTGGCTAAACGCAATATTATTCCACTCACACTTAGTGTCATTTTCTTAATCACCTACCATATCATAACATTATCTTTATGAATCATTTTAAAATCATCAAAAACGCTCACATATATGCACCCAAAGACTTGGGAATAAATGACATTCTACTATATGGCAACCAAATCGCCATGATAGACAAAAAAATAGAGCTAATAGGCATCAAGATGGAAACTATTGATGCTGAAGGAAAGAATGTTACACCAGGGTTTATCGATCGACATGTACATGTCATTGGTGGTGGCGGTCAACAGGGATTTGCATCCCTTGCACCAGAAGTAACCGTCAGTGAACTTATTAGTTGCGGTACCACTACTGTTTTAGGACTTTTAGGTACAGATGGGTTTGTCAAAGATCTACCTTCTCTATACGCAAAAGTAAAAGGTTTAAGTCAGGAAGGACTCTCTGCCTATATGCTCACAGGATATTACGGCATCCCTACCCCAACCCTCACCCATAGCGTAGCAGAAGACCTAATATATATAGATAAGGTAATTGGTTGTAAACTCGCCATGAGTGACGATCGTAGTTCTTTTCCTACAGAACAAGAAATTTTGCGCCTGATCAATCAGGTGCGTCTTGGTGGTTTTACTTCAGGAAAAGGCGGTTTTCTGCATATTCATTTAGGTAATCTTCCTTCAGGCATTTCCTTGCTTTTGGATATAGCCAAGAAATATCCCACACTCACAAAATATCTATCTCCTACGCACATGATACGCACAGAGATGCTTTTCCAACAAGCCATTGAATTTGCTAACATGGGAGGTAATGTAGATTTTTCTACAGGTGGAACTCGTTTCCAGCTACCTCATCTTTGTGTGATGGAAGCCTTAAGCAAAGGTGTTCCCATGGAGAGAATCACGTTCTCAAGTGATGGACATGGAGGTGTGAGACGCATAAATCCAGAAACTGGCGAAGATAGTTACCGTCCTGCACCTCTTGACTTAAATTTCAAGGAAATGAAAGCATTAGTATCAGAATGTGATTTGCCTTTAGAACAAGCTCTTAGGCTGATAACAGAAAATCCTGCACGCCAAATGTATCTACACAACAAAGGACAGATTGCTATAGGGAAAGATGCTGATTTCTGTATTTTAGACCAACAACTAAATCTAACCGATGTTATCTTGAATGGAGAAATCGGTATGAAAGATCAAGCTATTATTAAAAAAGGAAGATACGAATTATGAAAACTAAAATATTCTTACTGATAAGTCTATTATCACTTATTATCCCTTTAAGTATTAAGGCTGATAATAAACTATTAGAGCGTGGTGAAGGTATGTTTACATATCAGGATCCAATAAATTTGCAGTTGAAACCTATTGATGTGCATTATTACATCCCTGAAGATGCAGACATTACCACCTGTCCTATTGTTTTTGTTTTTCAAGGCAACGACAGAGACTACACATATTTGATGGATACTTGGGGAAAAGACGCCAAAGAGAAACACTATATGGTTTTCATTCCCCAATTTCCGATGAAAGATTATCCACTCCATCTATATCAGGAAGTAGGCGTGATGAATAAAAAACATACCATTCTAAATCCGAGAAATGAAACCACAGCAAGTATGATAGATCGTGTGTTTGAGTTTGTTAAGAAACATACAGCTACACTTCGCAATGATTATCAGATTTATGGGCACTCGGCAGGTGGACAATTTGTACAGCGCTTCATGCTTTTTCATGATAGTCCATACGTTTCTCGTGCGATAGTGGGAAGTCCTGGTTGGTACACTTTTCCAGACCATTCTGCTCTTTTCCCTTATGGCATCAAAGATGTACCCTACGTAGACGAAATGACTTTGAAACGTATGCTGAATAAAGACATCATCATACAAACTGCCACTCTTGACACTGTGCGCGAATGGTTTTTACGCAAAACACCAGAAGCTGATGCGCAAGGAAGGAACCGATTTGAACGTGGTAATCGCTTCTATAATTTCTGCCGAGAATATGCAGCTCAGCACAATTGGCCTTTTCGTTGGCGTATGCAAACTGTGCAGAATGTAAACCATGATGCTATCTTGATGGGAAAAGCTGCTTCAGACATACTTTGCCTACCTACAGATTCATTCTTTTCTTCTCCTACCTTAAAGAACTTAAGAGAAAACGGTAAAATAGCTACTTATCAAGAGGTTGCAGAATACTTAAAGCATCTTGCCAGCAAATACACTCAACAAGCAGATATACAAGTCATTGGAAAATCTCCACAAGGTAGAGATATTTTGGCATTGCGTATAGGCAACAAAAAGGAAAATGCCCTTAAAGTATGGATACAGGGAGGTTTGCATGGCAACGAACCTGCTCCTGTGGAGTCTGTATGTATGTTAGCTCAATATCTTTTGGAAACAGAGGAAGGAAAACACCTTGCAGAAAACCTGAATATTTATTGTTTGGCAGTGGCGAATCCAGATGGCTACAACCAACTGAAGCGCACTTCAGGAAACGGTTTGGACCTCAATAGAGACATGACAAAGATGAACGACCCCATGACAGTTCTTCTAAAAAAAGCATGGATTGATTTTCGTCCCGACGTATCTTTTGATATTCACGAATATAACCCTCGACGCAAGGATATAAAAGAATTCTATGGTAAACCTTTAGAAACTAATTGTGATGTCTTGCTCATGACAAGTGGACACCCTAATATTAGTCCAAGTATCAAAAATTTGCAACAGCAACTTTTTGATATCTCTATGAAAAGAACATTGGAAAAGAATGGTTATACCTATGCTCCTTATTTCACCCCTTTTATAGAACAAGGCGAGATGAACGCTCGTTTAGAAGCCAAGAGTCCTCAATCAAGCGCTACTTGGAATGCACTTGCTGGTTCGATATCGCTATTTGCAGAAATCAAAGGAATTGGATTTGGAGAAAAACTATTTGCAAAACGTGCGATGATAGGCTTTATGCTGGCATGCGATGTATTGAAATCCGCCAACAATCGCCGCAACTGGATTATGAAGAGTACACGAAATTGGGATTCACAAAACTCTCAAAACGATTCTATTGTTGTCACTTTTCGCCCTCAAACAAAAAAGGTATGCTATGATTTTGTGAATTGGGAAAATGGTGAGATCGTTTCTAAAAAAATGACTGGTCATGATGCTTTACAACCTATTGCTCTTATCAAAAGAGCCATGCCAAAAGGTTATCTTTTGAATACTTCTCAATGCATGCCTATCATAAATCGTCTAAAGGTTTTAGGCGTAAAAATGGAACCTTTGAATCATACCAAATCGGTAAACGTAGAAGAATATAAGGTTACAAATGTGGTTCGTCAAACTAAACTTTGGGAAAACATTCATCAAAATAGTGTAGAGGTGATGACCATAAAGAAAACGCTCAAACCATCTAAAGGATGGGTATATATAAGTACCCAACAACCTTTGAAGAATCTGATTACAACATTATTGGAACCAGAAAGTGTGAATGGTTTTATAGCCTTTGATGTGATTTCTGCTTCTAAAAACAAGAGCCTGCCTTGGGTAAGAGTTTGTGAATAATCAAAACTCTCATCACGACACGATACAAGGGAACTCTTTCAATATGTAAAGGGTTCCTTT
>OIXQ01000776.1_pt1 | contig 13446 bp, 10 predicted proteins | sample 1587791 | NCBI WGS metagenome assembly OIXQ01 (sample SAMN03283273) | human gut metagenome | biome: human-associated habitat; material: feces | host: Homo sapiens | place: Peru | collected 2012
ACGAGAACCGACTGAAGCCTTTTACTTTCTCTACAGGCTTGAATAACAGTTATAAATACATCAAGAACGACTATCTTGGCGACGCTTCCTCTTTGACCAGGACGAACAACAACCGCTTATATGCCTTTGCCGAAATCAAGGGAATGCTCCAACCGTTTAGCTACACATTGGGTGTGGGCGCAAGTTATGTCCATTACACCCAGAACGGTCACAAATATAATTTCTGGACCTTTCACCCAAAGGCTTCTCTTACATATCAGATTAATAACAGCATGCAGTTGAGCTACACTTATCGGATGCAGGACAAAGTTTCCCGTATAGCCATGACGAGTGATGCTATGATTCGCACCAATAGCATGGAATGGACTGTAGGCAATCCTGACCTGAAACCTTCGCACGATATGGAGCATCGTTTGCAGTTCTCGTATACCAACAATCGCTTGCAGACATTCGTTGAAGGTTATTATAAACAATGTCTAAAACCGAACATGGCTCACTATGAGCGAACGGACGGCAATCAGTTTCTTTATACCCAGATAAACCAAAAGGAGATTGATGCACTGGATGTCTATGCGTACGCCAGCTATTGGCTCTTGCCCGAAAAGCTTCAGATTGCTGTCAATGGCGGAATATATAGATGCTTCAATTTCGGCTACGATTATACACATTGCTACACCTCATGGTTCTATGCAAGCGGCATCACGGCTTATCTCGGCAACTTCACGTTGCAAGGATACATAGATAACGGCAACCGATTCTTTGAAGGCGAATCGAAAGGCTTCAGCGAAGCTTATTCAGTTCTAAAAGCCTCCTACACATGGCGCGACTGGCAGTTCTCATTGTCATGGGCTAATCCCTTCGATAGCAATCATAAGTCGTACGAAAATGAATTGCTGAACCGTAATCTGTATAAACACACGATTGGTTATTCTAAAGATAGTGGCAATCTCGTTACGCTGAATGTGTCTTGGCGACTGAGCCGAGGTAACAAGCATCAGTCAGCAGAAAAGAAGATAAACCTGCATGATACGGATAATGGTATTATGAAATGAAACATACTCCATAATTGCCCAAATACAAAGAAACGAGGCAAGTCTTTGTTTAGCAAAGACTTACCTCGTTATTATAAATTCATGCTTTTCGCAATTTATTACTCCTCTACAGCCGCCTATAAGACATTATAGCCATAAATTAATACTTGAATATAAAAATACCACCGGAGATACCGCTTTACAGGTGACGCAGAATGGCTCGCCTGATGGCTGCAACCAATGAGGGAGCAGCCCGAAAATATAAAGAGAAAAGCATTAGTCAACACTTCTCTCTTTACAGTTATTCGGGTTTTACTCCTAAGAAACCGATAAATTCGTCAAAATCTTGAATTATACTTTCCAACTTAGGATTGCTCTTTTGGACAATCAATGCAATATAGTTGTCTATTTCATCATCCCTTAAAACCGAAACCTTGACATAATACCGCTCTGCAAATACATAATCACTAAACCATCTTTTGAATAATCTTGCTCTCATTGCTTGACGGTCATCCCCTGTTTCACACTGATACAAAAGTATATTTGGGTTCGTAAGAAAGAATTCCTCTATAATACATTGTATTGTAGCTTTAACTTTAGGGTCATTCGGTGATGCCAATCTATTTTCGTTGAATAGCCCAAATTCATAGGCTTCTTCATTTTGCCAAATATTTTGATTTTTTGTAAAAATGACTCTGAAGATTATTCCAAAATCCGTTCTAAATGTATAAGATTCATTGTTATTCTGCCATACTGGGTATGGAGAAAACATATTGAGGCGAGTTAAATTAAATGGTTGCATAATAATTTTCTGCTTCTTTACGTACTTTGGCAAATTCTTCTTGAACTTGTTTCTCCATTTCCTTTTTTCTCTGAACCATATCACGAAGTACAGCTATTGCTTCTTCACGATTTTTTATTTTTAATGCCATATTATATCCTTTCTTTAAACATTCTTTTGGCAAATATACAAATAATATTTGTATTCGCCAAAAGAAATATTTATTATTTAATCCTCTATTTTTAATATTTTATCCATATCACTCTCGAAGAAGATTTGAGTTTCGTATGATGTACCAAACAAACGCTCCAATATACACTTGAACTCTTCTGCTTCATCTTCATTAGGTGAGAACCACAAGTACATTCCTTTTGGAACGTGCTTTCTACAATCATAGCCATGACGAAACACATTTATTGTGTATACGACTATAGGTTTGAGTTTGTCCTTTATCGACATTCTCAATCTTGATAAGAACCATTGATCTTGATAGAACCGTGCTTGGAAGTTCTTTCATCAGTTTACCTATTATTTCGTCCACGTTGTTAAAGCCAACATCAGTGAACTCGCAGACTTTCCTTCCTCGATAAAAAATAGAACCTTTCATCATCTGACGGAACGAGAAGCGTTCAAAGGCGTTGTCATCGTCCATTGAATAGTCTCTTGATTTGTCTTCGGTGAAGAAAATCTTCTCCAAGACTTTCTCGTTCAATGCCCAAGCAGGAGAGAAGTCAATCTTGACGTAAGTTCTCGTTATGCGATGGCGGTCTGAGTGGTTCATGGCAAAGCCAACCTCGTCAATAGACGCTCCACATTCATTCTGGGCTACCGTAGCCCACGTATGACGGAACGTATAAACACAATACGCCTTGTTGTGAGCGATGCCAAGGCTTTTCTCACAGATTTGCCGTATGCCACAGTTGATGTTGGCCCCAAAGCTGTCGCTACTGGTCATACGCTTGTGGAAGTCGAATAGATAAGGCGAGTTGGTCTTGTCAAGATACTTGTTGAATATAGGTTGCAATATACCGGGTACCTTCATTTCTATGTAGGCGTTATCTCTTCTGAACTTGCGAGTCTTGGCTCGCTCGTAGCCTATGATGCCATCATGGTAGTTTTCCTTTTTCAGATTGAATATGTCAACCGTATTCATTCCTGCAAGGCAGAGTACCATCATTGCAACATCATGTCCAAGCTCCGCCAAGGGCTTGGTGCGGTCGGAAGGTGGGAGAGGAGCAGCAAAGAAAGCTCGGCACTCTTCCATGGTTATGGCTCTCTTCTCTGGAGTGTCCGACTTTGGAATTTTCACTTTCAACCACGGATTTGTTGTTATTCGCATGATACCATTGTCATAGTCGTTGAAATCAAGCAAACCCTGCTTGAATATCTGACGGACACACACCGGGTACATCTCCTTCGCTCTTGCTGTTGTGGCAAGAGACTTTATCCATCCATTGATGAACTTGGATGTGAGTTGCGAGAACATGACCTTGTTGGAACCTGCATAGCGTTCCAAATGTTGGTAGGCAAGTTCATAGTTTCTCGCATTGCGCTCCTGTCCATTGTTGTATAGGTTTGCATGGTATTGTCTTGCATAGTCTGAGAAACAGACATCGGCTGTGCCACTTTCAAGGTAGGCGATGACATCATCGACACTCCATGAGCGGATGGACTGCTTGTTGATCATATCGGCGAAATGGGCTATCTTGACGGTACAGGCTTCGAGGACAAAAGGATCCTTGACCTCATGGTTCTTTTTGTCCACCGATTTTGTTTCTACAATTTTGTCTGTTTTCAAATATTTCACTTTGCGGTTGTGGGTTACACGAATGTAAACAGGCCAAAATCCATCCGTCCGCTGAAATCTTGCTATAATCTTAAATGTTGCCATAATTATTTTGTAAACACGTTGTAAACATCACTTTTAAATATTAGAAACATATTGTAAACATCCATCATCATTTGTAGCATTTCAGTGGTACTTCCGCTAAAAACGAATTAAGTGGAAAGTCCTCTGTTACAAGGACTTTCCACTTAATCTATTGAGAGTCAAATATTTGCTATTATTCCTCTACAGCAGCTTGAGCCGCCGCCAATCTTGCGATAGGCACACGGAATGGAGAACATGAAGCATAGTTCATGCCAATCTTAGCGCAGAACTTAACAGAACTTGGCTCACCACCATGCTCACCACAGATACCGCAACGGAGACTTGGGCGAACAGCGCGACCCTTTTCAACTGCCATTTCGATGAGCTGACCAACACCATTCTGGTCGAGAACCTGGAATGGGTCTACCTTCAAGATCTTCTTCTCCAAATATACCGGGAGGAATGAAGCGATATCGTCGCGAGAGTAACCGAATGTCATCTGAGTCAAGTCGTTAGTACCGAAACTGAAGTACTCAGCCTTTTTGGCAATATAGTCAGCTGTAAGGGCAGCACGAGGAATTTCAATCATGGTACCTACCTTGAATGGAATCTCAATGCCTTCCTGCTCGAAGAGTTCCTTGGCTGTGCTGCGGATTACCTGCTCCTGCATATCAAACTCGTTGACGATACCGATGAGAGGAACCATGATCTCTGGCTGAGGATCGAAACCTTCCTTCTTCAACTGGATGGCAGCACCCAGAATAGCCTTTGTCTGCATGGCGGTAATCTCTGGATAGGTATTACCAAGACGGCAACCACGATGACCCAACATTGGGTTGGCCTCACTCAGAGAGTTGACACGCTTCTGGATTTCCTCAACAGAGATACCCATCTCTTCAGCCATCGTCTTCTGACCTGCCAAATCGTGAGGAACGAACTCATGCAGAGGAGGATCGAGCAAACGAACGTTTACAGGATGACCGTCCATAGCCTTCAAGATGCCATAGAAGTCCTGCTTCTGATAAGGTAGAAGCTTGGCGAGAGCCCTCTCGCGACCTTCCTTCGTACCAGAAAGAATCATCTCACGCATGGCCTTGATCTTTTCATTCTCAAAGAACATGTGCTCAGTACGGCACAAGCCGATACCTACAGCACCAAAGTTGCGTGCCACCTCAGCATCATGAGGCGTATCAGCATTGGTACGAACTACCAACTTGGTGTATTTATCGCAAAGGTTCATCAACTCAGCAAAGTCGCCTGTCACCTCTGCAGGCTTGGTCTTTACCTCACCGTTATAAACCTCACCTGTAGAACCATTCAGAGAAATGAAATCACCCTCGCGAAGCAGCACTCCGTCGATTTCTACAGTACGGGCCTTATAGTCTACATTGATTGCGCCAGCACCTGACACACAGCACTTACCCATACCACGAGCTACTACGGCTGCATGAGAAGTCATACCGCCACGGGCTGTCAAGATACCTTCGGCAGCATTCATACCAGCCAAGTCCTCAGGACTGGTCTCGATACGAACCATGATTACGCGGTGTCCACTCTCGTGCCACTTCTCTGCATCATCAGCAAAGAATACAATCTGGCCGCTTGCAGCACCTGGCGAAGCAGGCAAACCGCGAGTCAGCACCTTGGCCTGCATCTGAGCAGACTTGTCGAATACTGGATGCAGAAGTTCATCAAGTTTGTTGGGCTCACAACGCTTAAGAGCAGTCTTCTCATCGATTTCGCCCTCGTGGAGCAAGTCCATGGCAATCTTAACCATAGCAGTTCCAGTACGCTTACCATTACGAGTCTGAAGGAACCAGAGATGGCCTTCCTGTACGGTGAACTCCATATCCTGCATATCATGATAGTGCTTCTCCAACTTGTTCTGGATATCATTGAGCTGAGCAAAAATCTCTGGCATATTCTCCTCCATGGAAGGATTTTTTGTGGCGCGAGTTTCCTCGTCAATGCCCTGGAGTTTTGCCCAACGTATAGAACCTTCCTTAGTAATCTGCTGTGGTGTACGAATACCGGCAACCACGTCCTCGCCCTGGGCATTGACAAGATACTCACCATTGAAGAGATTCTCACCTGTTGCTGCATCACGGCTGAAGCAAACTCCTGTTGCGGATGTATCGCCCATATTACCGAATACCATGGCCATAACAGATACAGCTGTACCCCACTCTGCAGGAATGCCTTCCATCTTGCGATAGAGGATGGCACGCTCGTTCATCCAACTGTCGAATACGGCACAGATAGCGCCCCAAAGCTGATCCATAGGATTGTCGGGGAAGTCCTTGCCTGTCTGCTGCTTGATGGCTGTCTTGAATGCCTTGACGAGTTGCTTCAGTTCTTCGACTGTCATCTCGTTGTCGAGAGTAATTCCGCGCTGCTTCTTCACGTCCATGATAATAGCCTCGAATGGATCGATGTCTTCCTTGTTGACAGGCTTCATGCCAAGCACAACATCGCCATACATCTGTACGAAACGACGATAGCTGTCGTAAGCGAAGCGCTCATTGCCTGTCTTGCGAGCCAATCCCTCTACTACCTCGTCGTTCAAACCAAGGTTGAGGATAGTATCCATCATGCCTGGCATAGAAGCACGGGCACCAGAACGAACACTGACAAGAAGAGGATTCTCCACGTCACCAAACTTCGAGTTCATCAAAGTCTCAATATGCTGAACCGCCTTCTCTACTTCTTCTTTGAGAAGGGCTACAACGTCTTCCTTGCCTTTTTCAAAGTATTCATTACAAACATCGGTTGTGATAGTAAAACCTGGAGGAACGGGGACACCAATAAGATTCATCTCTGCCAAGTTGGCTCCCTTACCACCAAGCAAGTTTCTCATGTCGGCCTTGCCTTCCGCCTTACCATTACCAAAGGTATAAACTCTTTTTACACTCATAGTTGAATAGGTTTGTTATTTTTAGTTATTGTTTTTTTATGATGCAAATATACAACTTTTATTCTGTTCCACCAAACATAAAACCAACTTTTTGCTATCTCCACATTACATTTTAGGTTGTTTACGTACACACAGACACATTTTAAAGAGCAAACAATGCTACTACTCTATAAAAGCATCGTCATTCCGTATTCGGGGACTGTCTTTTTGCCTACCTGGTCATTACGACACAAAAGATTCCACGGCTCTATACACCTTATTATATATAGAGACCATGGAATATAGTAATGATTGCCAAGCGGGCAACGTTAAGAAAAACGATTACAGCTTTGACAGACGATCCAGATAATATTTTCTTACGTCATTCCAATGATAGTAAGGCCACATATCAGTCTTCACAGCCACATGCACTTCCTTCTCATTGTGAAGGAACTTCACCAGGATGTCGCCTTTCTTGTTCTCGAAGAAAACAATCTGGATATTCGCCGCCATCGGAGAAGCCTTGAAGTCGCACCAATGCTTGTACACCTCGGCAGGTCCAGCTACTGACACATCAAAGTTTTCCACCTGCAGCAGCGCCAACAGAGGAATCACGTTGCCGTCATGACCGAAACGCAAAGTGGCGGCAATCGAGCGATTCTTGATAGCAGAGTCTGCCGACTCGATGATATTCTGAACCAAAGACTTGGAGTTTGCCATCACAAGGCCCTTGCTTGCCAGAGGATTGGCATTGCCGATATAGAATCGGTAGTTGACGCACTGCCACAAATCGAACATTTCCTGTGCTGTGAACAGATCATAGAAAGACAATGGAGTCTCCATGTCCTGCATGTCTACTGCAATCCAGTACAAACTCCACATCAAGTCACGAGGATTTACCTCACAACGTATAAAGTCGGCATTGGAGAAGAGTGAAGCCACCAGACGGTCGGGCTTTACCTGAGCCTCTTCAAACTTACGATATTCCTCTACCCATGGACCTTTCTCCCCATGAGTGAAAGCATTCGACTTGTCAGAATGATAGTTAAGATAATTCATGTATTTCTCGCTCATCTCGTAGCTGATGTCGAGCTGAGGATACAATCCCTTGAGACGGTCGCCGAAAGCAGCCATACTCATTGCGCAACGGTAAACCACTGTAGAACGGGCTGAAACGTGACGCTTGCCACGGAACACCTCAGGGAAGTTCTTTGCCATTCGCTCAGCGATACCCTGATGCTGACGCACACCAAGAGGAGTCAAATCTCCTCCACGTCCCTGAGCCTCAGCCCAAACCTGTCCCAGACGGTTCAACACATCCTTGCCCAATGTGGTAAGGCCGTTCACTGCATCAGCTTTCTGCATCAGTTGGAGAACCCACAGATAATCTCTGTCGCCCAAAAGATAACGTGAACCATGTCTTCCGTAATGGCTCACATAAAACGGCTTATAGCCTTTTGGAGCCGGAGTCAACTTTGCTTCTACCTTGGGATAAGCCAGATAAACACCACCAGCCTTATTCAGATCAGCACTAATTTCCTCAAAAGTTGTCTGCGCATGAACGCCCAGACCAAAAGTAACCACCATGATGGCTAATACTTTCATTCTAAGTTTCTTCATGAATTCGTTTAATTTATATTTTAAATTGTCAGTTAGTATACATTGATATCATGTTATTTCTTCTGTGCTTGAAACATTTCTTGCTCTAAACGACTACAAAGATAATACAATTAAACGATTCCACCATCATTTTTACTCCAAAAAACCTCAATATTCGGCTTTTACTCTGCTTTAGACCGATTCCAGCCATCATAGACGACCAAAACCGGTCATAATAGACGACCAAAGCCAGTCATAATAGACGACCAAAGCCGGTCATAATAGACGACCAAAGCCGAGGCACAAGAGAAGAACAACATCGGACACAAATAAAACCCTACAAGTACTTAGTAACCAAACGACTTGCAGAAAGACTAAGGATAAAAAATATCTACAAGTCTTTCATGGTTCACATTTTTTTTGTAACTTTGCAACCAAAATTTAAAAGAATCATGGCAAGAAAGAAAAAACCATTACCATTACTCGAAAATGTCACCATAGAAGCCGTAGCAGCTGAGGGCAAGTGCATCACGCATGTTGACGACAAGGTTGTCTTCGTCCCATTCTGTGTGCCAGGCGACATAGTAGACCTGCAGGTAGTAAAAAAGAAACATAAATACTGCGAAGCCAAGGTGGTTCGCTTCATCCAGAAAAGCGAAGTCCGCCAAGAGCCTATGTGCGAGCATTTCGGTATCTGCGGCGGCTGCAAATGGCAGAACCTTCCCTACGAGGAGCAAATCAAGGCCAAACAGCAACAGGTGGAAGACCAGCTCACACGCATCGGAAAGATAGAACTGCCCGAGTTCCGTCCCATCATGGGAAGCGTAAAGACTCAGGAATATCGCAACAAGATAGAGTTCGGCTGCAGCAACAAGCGTTGGTTCACAGCCGAGGAGCTCGCCCTGCTGCCAAAGAAAGAAGACGACACTGTGACCTCGCTCAAGGAACGCCATGCGCAGAATGCTATAGGTTTCCACATCACAGGCGCTTTCGACAAGATTTACCCCATCAAGAAATGCTGGCTGATGGACGATCTCTGCAACGAGATTCGCAACTTTGTCTTCGAGTATGCCGATTCACATGACTATACTTTCTACGATCTACGTGAACAGCACGGATTGCTGCGCGACATGATGATACGCAACTCCAACACCGGAGAATGGATGCTCGTATTCCAGTTCCATTACGACGAGGAGGGCGATGAGCAGAAGGCTCTCGAGCTAATGCAGCAAGTGGCCGACAAATTTCCACAGATCACATCACTCATGTACGTGGACAACCAGAAGGGAAACGACACCTTCAACGATCTGGAGCTGAGCCTCTTCAAGGGCAACGACCATATCTTTGAGTTGATGGAAGACCTGAAGTTCAAGGTAGGACCAAAGAGTTTCTATCAGACCAATACCGAACAAGCTTACCACTTGTACTGCGTGGCACGCGAGTTTGCCAACCTTACAGGCAAAGAACTCGTGTACGACCTCTATACAGGAACAGGAACCATTGCCAACTTTGTGGCACACAAAGCCAAGAAGGTAATAGGAATCGAATACGTGCCTGAGGCTATCGAAGATGCCAAAGTCAACTCGCAGGTAAACAATATCGAGAATACGCTCTTCTATGCAGGCGACATGAAGGACATTCTGACAAACGACTTCATTGCACAGCATGGGCGACCCGACGTCATCATCACCGATCCACCACGTGCAGGAATGCATCCTGATGTCATCCAAGTCATCCTGAATGCTGCACCAGGCCGCATTGTGTATGTAAGCTGTAACCCTGCCACTCAGGCACGCGACCTTCAACTGATGGACGACTATTACAAGGTAGGAGCCGTACAGCCCGTCGACATGTTCCCTCATACACCGCATGTAGAGAACGTGGTACTGCTTGAAAAACGAAGCGATGCCGACATCAAGCAGAAACTCAAGGAGCGCAAGGAACGAGAGCAAGCGATAGCAGAAGCCAAGGCTGCCAAAGAGGCAGAGGCACTTGCCAAGGCTGAAGCTCAAGCAGAAGACCTGACCGAAGAAGAACAGAAAGCCTGCCAGGCTTAGCAATATTCTCCCCCAACAACATTCCCTCCTCGGTAATTCTGAAAGAATATGGATATCCGAGGAGGATTTCTCCAAGAACAACAACACAATCTAAACTTATTAAGTGACGAAAAGAACAAATAATATTTTCGCCATTACTAAACCAAAACAGAGAGACATATAAAAAATGAAAAGAGTATTCCTGATGGCGACTCTACTCGCCATGACTTTATTCTCGGCCTCAGCGCAGGAGAAAGAAAAGAGGTGCATACAACTGCCCTCATGGTTGGACAACCTGAAATTGTCGGGCTACGGCATGACACAGTATCAATACATCGGACAGGAAGGAGCAAAATCCAATACCTTCAACATCCGCATGGCGCGTATTGCACTCGAAGGCCGCATAGCTGGAGATTTCTACTGGAAAACCCAAATACAGTTTAATGGCAACACATCCAACTTGGGCAGCAGTCCAAGAATGGTTGACCTGTTTGCTGAATGGCAGAAATATGAGATGTTCAAGGTAAAGATCGGTCAGTTCAAAAACCCATTTACCTTCGAGAACCCCATGCACCCCATCGTACAGGGATTCATGAGCTACTCACAGAATGTAAGCAAGCTGGCAGGTTTCAGCGACCGTGCCGGAGAACACGCCTCCAATGGCCGCGACATCGGACTACAGTTCCAGGGCGACTTCCTCAAGAACGCCAACGGCCGTAACCTGCTGCATTATCAAATAGGCGTGTTCAACGGACAAGGCATCAACACAAAGGACGTAGACAATCAGAAAAACATCATTGGCGGAGTATGGGTCATGCCTGTCAAAGGAATGCGCATCGGTGCCTTCGGATGGACTGGCTCTTATGCACGCAAGGGAACATGGAATGACGACGAGCAGGGCAATATCGTATATCAGAAAGACGCTGCCGGAAACCCTGTTCTCGATGAAGAGGAAAATCCGAAAAAAGAAACTTTCTCGGGCGTACGCAAACTGTCACAAAACCGATATGCCTTCTCCTTCGAGTACAACGTGAACGACTGGACACTCCGTTCAGAATACATTCATTCCACAGGTATGGCATTTGCCAAAAGCATCACCAACCACGGAGATGCCAACTCGAAAGACTGCAATCTGAACGGCAAGATAGGCAATAAGGCCCAGGGCGTTTATGCACTCGTCATTGCCCCTATAGTGAGCAAGAAGCTCTATGCCAAGGCACGCTACGACATGTATCAGGCCAACGGCAAGACCGACATGATGAGAACCCAATATGAGGCTGGTCTGAATTATCACATCAGCAAGAACTTCACCATCCTCACAGAATATGCGCTCATCAACGACCGCACTCTGCAGAAGCACAACTACTCCATGGCAGACGTAGAGGTTTGCTTCCGATTCTAAGGAAAACCAAAGCACCGGAAAACAAGTCCGATCAACATAAAAAACTTTTTCGTTAAGCCAAACAAGCAGGGTAAAACTTGTTTTTACTCTGCCGCCATAACGAGGAAAGATGCCCGTAAGCAAAATATATTCAACAAAAAACGACTTGGCAGAAATGCCAAGTCGGAAATATTAACTATAAGTAAAAGAGTATGCAAATGGAATCAGAACAAAGTACACATCGTACACACCATTCGCACCATACACAACAACACAGCAGCACGTCTATGCGTGCATGCAGCCCACGACACAAAAAGCGCTTGATATTTAGCAAGTTACTATTCGCTTTTCTTCTCGTTTGCGCCCTGCTTGTCATTGCCGTCTGCGTATGGATTACGATTTATGGCATTTACTAAAATGAATAGGAGAAACCCACAGAGGCGAACTCCTTAAATTGCCAGTAGCTTTGATCATCCTTGCGTTGGGCCCCATCGTCGAATCGAGGATAGATAAAAACATTAGTGGAGATGTAGCGATTGAACTGAAAGGTTATCGTGTTCTCCCACTCCAATTCAGCACGCTTGTATGTGGTATAACCATACAAGCGTGTTTTCCATCTCAGGTTGTCAGCAAGCACCCAGTTCAAGTCAATCGTACATTCCGAACCATAGTCGGTCATTCCATGATGTCCCTCATCAAGACCATATCGGGTGGCAAGGTCAGCACGACCAACATACTTCCAGTTAAGCGCCAAAGGTGCTATATGCACACTTCCCTTAAGACGGTGGTTGAGCCAGTCTACAGAATAGTCCATACCGACAGAGAGGTTGAGATTGAATGGCGAGAAGAAATCAGAATAAATCTTTTTGTCATTACTCTTCACACCATGCGTAAACTGAGTCTGGGCTATGAGCTGCAGAGTGTAGTACCAGCGCTTGGTGGCCTGCAGACCAACCTTGCCGGTATAACGTATCAAGTCTTCTGTGGTTTTGTACTTGTGAATAGTATCGCCACGCGATGTCTGATAACCAAGACGCAATTCCAACTTGTTGTCCCACTTCACCTTCTGCTTGTTATTGTAGTTGGCCTGCATGGTTACACTACCCAAGAGCGAATAGTTACTCTCGCCTCCCTTATACCAGTTGTCCGACACATAGTTCTGCAAGAACTGAAGATAATAGTCGCCCCTGAAAGTCCAGAAGTTAGGCTTCGTCACCAAAATATCCATCGGAGCCACAGTAGGCTCAATAGCCACTGGTGCGACCTCTTTAACAATATCTGTAGCAACATGACGTGGGGCTGGTTCAGAGACAATCGGTGCACCCACACTCTCAAGGTGACTTTCGTGCACTCTCACCAAGTCGGGACGATTCAGATACACATGCATCAGAGCCTGGTCGATAGCCGCCTGCAAAGAATCGGCAACAACACACTTCCCCGGAGCAAGCCGCAGAAAGCGGGCAGCAGGTTCATGATAAAAAGTAAGAGGAACAAAGAGTTGCGAATAACAACTATTGATCTTGGGCTTCACCAACGAGTCAATACGCTGTCTGCTTGCAGTCAACGAGTCCATATATTCTGCCACCCTGTCTTTCTCTACCTTTTTCTTACCGTATCCACCCTTTTGTGCACACACCATTCCTGTCACACAAAAGGCCAACACTAATATATAATATCTTAAATTCATACTAAGCTTATTCATATTTGGGCACAAAGGTAACAAATAAATCATAAAAGCCACGCCAATATTTACAATAATTTTGGCTAATTCATAATTTTATAGTAACTTTGCAGCCAAAATATTCTAATTTAAATATAAAACATCGTGGCTGAAACAAAGTACATCTTCGTTACC
>OIXQ01000784.1_pt1 | contig 13334 bp, 9 predicted proteins | sample 1587791 | NCBI WGS metagenome assembly OIXQ01 (sample SAMN03283273) | human gut metagenome | biome: human-associated habitat; material: feces | host: Homo sapiens | place: Peru | collected 2012
CCCTCGTCTGTGCACATGACGTCATAATATTGCCTGCCGCGCGGTTTCCCGCTCCGTAATTGCCTGCAATATATTTGCTGTCCGCATGCGCCCGGTATGTATTTGTCTGTTCCGCACTCATCTGTACGGAATTGTCAAACGTAATCTTCATGCCTTTGTTCCTCTTTTAATTACCTGCATCCTGCAAATTATTTTTCCGTTGGGTATACTCCCAAAAAGGAAAAAGGCGAGCACATCCGTGTGCTCACCTTTTATTTCGTCACTTTTTTTTCTTTTCTTAACCTCTAAAATACAAATACCGCAGCTGTATAAGGCGCTAAATCAATGGAGATAGAGTATTTTCTTCCGCATAAAGGCTTGGCTTTCGCCTCTACAACCTCGGGAATCTTGTGACCGTTTCCGCCGAAGCGTTCTTCGTTGCTGTTCAGCACCAGCTTGTATTTCTTCTTTGCCGGTACGGAAATCTGGTAGTTTTCCCATGTCATAGGAGTCATATTTAAGACAAAGAGCAGATTGTTCCTGCCATCCTTAGTCCTGCGGATGAAGGTATAGGTGCTGCGGTCTTTGTCGTCCGCATTCATCCACTCAAAGCCCTTCCAGCTGTTGTCGATGGTATACAGGCAGGGATATTTACGGTACATCTTAAGCAGCTCTCCCATAAATTCCTTCATGCCTCTGTTTAACGGCTCCTGCAAAAGGAACCAGTCAAGCTCTCTTGCTTCACTCCATTCCCTTTCCTGTCCGAAATCCTGACCCATGAATAAAAGCTTCTTGCCGGAATGACCGAACATATAGGTGTAGCCGACTCTTAAGTTGGCATATTTATCCACATGGTAACCCGGCATTTTATTGACCATGGAACACTTTAAATGTACCACTTCGTCATGGGAAAGGGGCAGTATGTAATTTTCGCTTTCATTATATGTCATGGCAAAGGTCATGGCATAGTGATTGTCCTTACGGAAATAGGGGTCTAATTTCATGTATTCGCAGAAATCATGCATCCAGCCCATGTTCCACTTGAAGGTAAATCCAAGACCACCGTCTTCTATATCGCCGGTTACCTTCGGCCATGCGGTGGACTCCTCCGCAATGGTCAGAAATCCGGGGTAAGTACCTCTTACAACGGAATTCAGATGCTTGAAAAACTCAATGGCTTCCAGATTTTTGTTGCCGCCGAACTTATTGGGACACCATTCGCCGTCCTTTTTACCGTAATCCAGATACAGCATGGATGCCACGGCATCGACTCTCACACCGTCGATATGGAACTCACGCAGCCAGAACAGCACGTTGGCAATCAGGAAGTTCTTTACCTCCGCCTTGCCGTAATTGAAAATTTTGGTACCCCATTCCGGATGCTCACCTTTACGGGGATCGGGATCCTCAAAAATGCAGGTGCCGTCAAAGCAGCCCAGACCGAATGCATCGGTTGCAAAGTGGGCGGGTACCCAGTCTAAAATTACACCAACGCCGATTTTGTGCAGACGGTTTACCAGATACATAAAGTCTTTCGGTGTGCCATAGCGGGATGTGGGGGCATAATAACCGGTTACCTGATACCCCCAGGAACCGTCAAAGGGATGCTCTGCAATACCCATAAGCTCCACATGTGTGTATCTCATTTCCTTTAAATACTCAACCAGTCTGTCCGCAAACTCGCGGTAGTTGTAAAATCCATCTTCCGTGCCGTCCGGATGCTTCATCCAGGAACCGATATGACATTCGTAAATAGCGATAGGCTGTTCAAAAACATTTAGCTTATCCCTGTTTTCCTCCCATTTTTCATCTTCCCACGCAAAGCCCTTCAGGCTGGTAATCTTAGAAGCATTGCCGGGACGCATTTCCGCATAGTTGGCAAACGGATCTGCCTTGTAAAGCTTTTCACCTTTTTCTGTGGTAATCAGGAACTTATACAGGGTATTTTCCTGTACGCCCGGTACAAACAGGCTATGAATACCTCCGGGACCTTCTTTTTTCATCGGATGACTTTCTTCGTTCCAGCCGTTGAACTCGCCGATTACATGTACGGCTGCCGCATGGGGAGCCCACACTGCAAAGAACACACCCTTTACGCCTTTTTCTTCGGAAAAATGAGCTCCTAATTTCTTATAAATGTCATAATGTGTTCCCTGTGAAAAAAGATACTGATCCATTTCGGAAATGGAAACCTGTTCCCATTCATCACTCTTCTTTACCTGCTTTGCTGTTTCAGCCATTTTTACCTTCTCAGGCTGCTCTGTCTTTTTTACCGTCTTTGCCATAAAACCCTCCCAATTAAACAATAGCTTTTGTATTTTTAACGAAAATCGTTTTCTCGCAGTATAATCCTGTCTTCCTCGTCATATCTCTTGGCAACGATGATGTCGAAGAAATGCCCCAATGTCTTTCTGTTTGCATGCTGAATGGCATCGTCAATAATGTCTTTCACCTCTTCAATGGTAACGATATGGTCGATGGTCTGTCTCTCTGCAATGCAAGTATGCAGCGCCAGTACGCCCATTTCGTCCATGCCGTATTCCTGCTCCTCTGCGTACTTGCGGCCATAGGAAACCAGGGAATCGTTGTCCAGAGCTTCTACATGAATTTCAATGTTGAACAATTCCTTTAATTCGGGATGCTTTTTCAGCAGTTTATGCGCACCGCCCTTGGTGTCCTCCAGAATGACAATCATGCCCTTGTGTTCCTGGTTCATTACCTTCTGCATATCCTTGACACTGTCGTCGGACAGCTTGTTTGCCTTCTGGATAATCAGTGCACCGTTTACAATTCTGTCAAAAACAGGCGCAATGCCTTTCTTATTCAAGGACTCTGAAGAAATCTTGGCTATCTTTCCGGAGAAATTGCTGTCGGTCTGCTGTACCTCTTTCATCAGCTTCTTGGCAAGGGTAAGAGTGTCCATACCTTCTTCACCGGTCAGAATAATGTTGCCGGTGTATGCAGCCAGACTGATTTTATCAATGGCATTCAAAATCTGTTCTCTTGTATGTTTGTTCTGTAAATAAGAACCAAATAATTCTTTTTCTTCAGCGGTAAGCCTGCGGCCTTGTTCCTTGCCTGCTTTTCTGACGGGCTTGCCTTTTTTCTGTCCGGGTGCCTTCTTACCCTTGGCAACGGCATCGGCAGCTGCATCTGCGGCGTCCGGTTCTTCCTCGACCTCGGTGTCTGTGCCTGCGGCGTCACCAGCTTCCTCTGCTGCTTCACTTTCGGCTTCTGCGTCTGCGGTGTCCGGTTCTTCCTCGACCTCGATGTCTGCAGCTGCATCGTCAACAGCTTCCTCCGCTGCTTCACCTTCGGCTTCTGTGTCTGCGGTGTCCGGCTCTTCTTCGACCTCGAAGTCTGTGTCTGCGGCATCCGGCTCTTCCGTATATTCCTCTGTGTTTTCTACCGGTTCCTCATAATCATCGTAGGAATCATCCAGGAACTCATCCTGCTCTGCAAGCTCTTCATAGTTTTCGCCGTCTTCCTGAGCGGGCTCATGATATTCTTCTAATTCTTCCACCTCGTCAGCCGGAATGGTTTTGCCCTTTTCCAGCTTTTCTAAAAGACCGTCACGGGTAGCGGCTTCAAATTCCGTAAACATGGCGCCGGTCTGCTGCAGAATATGCTGCTGCACTTCTTCCATGCGTTTCTGTTCATTTTCTTTCTTAACGCGTTCCCACTCTGCCAGAACATCCTCTAAAGAAATCTGACCGGTAATCTGTTTTTCCACCTGCTCAGTTTCCGGAACTACCATGCTAATCTGACCGTCATATTCCATACCCAGCATTTTTTCCATGCCTTCCGGCAGGGGCTTGTGCGGATCAATGGTAGCGGCAATGCGGGGCTTCATGACAGGCTGCGCATTTATATGCTCTTCTATTTCTCTTGCAGGCAGGACAACCGTTTCCGGTTCTTCCTCCTGCAGTACTTCTTCCTGCAGTTCTTCTTCCTGCAGTTCTTCTTCCTGCAGTTCTTCTTCCTGCGGTTCTTCTGCTTTCGGTGCGGCAGCTTCGGGAACGGTACTCTGTCCGCTCTGGACCGGTGCTTCCATGGGCTGCTCCAGGGTTTCTTCCGTAATTTCAGCAGAACTTTCCTCTGCTGACACAGGTGTCATCTCAGAAGTTTCTCCGAAGAAAACTTCTCCCTGTTCTTCAGACTGGTTCAAGGCTTCCTTCACGGCATCGGTTTCAATGACCTTGGTTTCCGCCATTGTAAAATCCTCCAGCGCATCTGCCAGAGAGTCCAGCCGCTTAGTCTCCTGTAAATCGGTATCGCCTTCTGCTTCCGGTTCCTTGTCCGTTTTCTGGTCCCAGAGCTCCTTCATATTGGCAGCCAGTTCCTTCTGCATATTGATGGTGTCGTACTGACCCACATTCATAACCTTGACCTGAATGTCATCCGGATTGGACGCCAGAATTTCTTTGGTAGGAGATTCGTCCACTTCTTCCTCCGGCTTTTCTTCTTCCGGAGTCTCAGGATAAACCTCGCCTGCTTCCTCTGCCGCTTTCTGACGGACAATTTCGCCCTTCATTTCGGCATATTTTTCCTCCTGGGAAGGCGTCAGCGGTTCATGGAGCATCTTAAGCTCCATAGCCTTCATAACGTAACGACCCTCACCAAACCATAAAATCAGTTCATCGCATTCTTCCACACATTTGGTGGCAAGTCCAATCCTATGATATAAATAAGCCAGTTCATATGCCCATTTTTCGATGTATTCCTTGGATTTTAATTCCTTTAATACTTCAATTCTTTCCTCAATGCTGACATCCTGTGCTTCGTATAATTTATACTGCAGGATATATCTGCCGGTGTCCTTGGGTGCAATCTGCACAAATTCTTTGTAGTACTCTACCGCCTGCACAACATCGCCCATTTTGATAAACAGCTCACAGAGGGAATATACAATGGAACGTCCTCCCGGATATCTGTCGTATGCTAAAAGGAGCAAATCCCTGGCATCTTCTAATCTTCTGTTTATTTTATATAAATCGCTGATGGTGCAAAGCATCATAACGCTTTTTACTCTGGTCCAGTCAATGGTATCTGCAATGGAAGCAGCCTCCACATACTCACCTTTTGCGATTAAATCCTTTATCTCTTGTAATCTGACTTTATATTCGTATTTATCCACGGCTGATGCCCTTCCTCGATTAAATCTCCAAATTTCATGAAAAGTGTAAACTTTCCCACTTTTTATACTTTTTCAGTTTATCATAAATGACCATACAATGTCAAAAAAATATCGAGGAAAGTACACAAAAAATGCAAGATGTTGTACGTTTCCCCGATATCAGATTACAAGATGTCGTTTCTATATATTTTTAGATTATTTTACTTTGGTGAATACAAGAGGGTATTCCATGCCGGGAAGTACATTTTCGCCGTCTGCCTCAGCCCCTTCGGGTAACTCAAAAGTCAGGGTATCTCCGGAAATGGTATACAAATCATAAGAAGTCTGGTCAACAGTGTCTCCGTCAGAGATGAAGATTTTGCCTTTTTTAGCTTCCCATACACCTTCCTGGTGCATATCTGCGGTAACATCCTCCGGCTTTACGGATTCTTCCATCATGCTCTTGATGTATTCCTTTACATTGGGAGAATATACAGCATCGATATCCTCTTTGCTGTAATCGGGATTGCTGTCATAAATGTAATTTGCGGCATAGTCAGAGAAATCATCCAGCCAGTTAGCATAGTTGGCTGCGAACTCGTCATTGTCAACACTCATTTCCATGGTGCCGTCTTCCTTGAATTCAAAGAAAATGGTTACTTCGAGAGAGCTCTTGAAATCAGCGAATTCATCGCCCATCTGCTCTAAAACTGCGTCATGCATATCATACTTCATACCCCATTTTCCGATGAGAGCCTTAGAATCATCTCCGCATCCTACAAGGGCAAATGTCATGACAAGAATCATTAATACTGCTGCAATTCTGGTTAATTTTTTCATGGTTTTCCTTTCATTCGACCGCATCCGGCCGTTTCTTTTCATTTATTTGGCATCCTGTTAATCTACTACTTTGGTAAGCTGCAGAGGATAACTTAAACCGGGAAGGATTTCTGCTTCACTTAAGCTTCCGTCACCACCCAATACCAGGGTATCCCCTTCAATATAGAAGTTTTCATAATAATCCTCTGTATCCGTATCATCAACCAGATACAGTTTGTCACCTTCTACATAGTACTTCATTTCTGTTTCCGTTTCATCTAAGAGTTCGGAAACATCCAGTTCTTCATCCAGCATTTCGGAGAAGTACTCTTTGAGTGTCATGCCGTAGGTAGACTTAAATGCTTTTTCAAACTCTTTTTTTGTCATGCCTCCATCGGAAATGTATTCCTCCAGTGCCATGTCAATCAGATAATCTAAAAGGTCATCCTTCCAGGAGTCAAAGCTCTTTACAAAGCTGTCTTCATCCAAAGACAATCTGCAGATGCCGTCCTCTGTAAACTCAAATACAAAGGTTACATAGAACTCACTGTCAAAATTATCCATGTCTTCGCCGACGGTTGATGCAATTATGTCATTCATGTCATATTCCAGCTTCCATTTACCTACCAGTGAGGTATCTACCGGAATGCCGGCAAGAATGTCATCAAAACGGGAATCATAACCGTAGTCCTCTTTTGCGTTGTTAATAATATTTCTTGCTTCGGTGTAATTGCCTGCCGCTACTTCTGCCTTGGCATTCTCGATTGCCTTTTCCAGCAGAGCATCCTTCATATCGGATTTTACCTGATCCATTTTATCATACAGTTCATTGTATCCGGTGTCATAATAAGCATCTTCTAAAAAGCTTACCGCCGCATCATAATCACCGTCTGCTATGTAGCCATCCGCCTCTGCTTCTGCAGCGCTGATGCATTCTGTCTTGCAGTTTGCAATCGCATCCTGTGCTTTGTCATAATACAGGGTATCATCGGAAACTACTTTTTCATAGTAACCGATTGCATCGTAATAATCCTTCCAGGTACCGGTCGCTGCCAGTTCTTCTGCCTTGGCAAAGTTTTCACGGGAGTCATGGATTTTGCTTACCATATGCATAATGTCTTCTATCTCACCGTCTGTGAAAACGACATCACGAAGGTCTTCCATGGTCCGGATAGCGTCTTCATAGGTAATTTCTTCCGCCAGATAATTGTCTTCCAGTGTCTGCACATAAGTAAGCAGCTCACTCTTAATCTGGTCTTTGTCCTTCTCACTGTTCACCTTTTCGTACAGTTCTGTAACAGTTTCCATATTGCCGGCTTCAATGGCTTTGCTGATCTTCTTTGCAGGAGAAGCAAAGATAAAGAAGTAAGCGGCTGCTGCGCCTCCGGCTAACAGTAACACAATCAGGATAATGGCAATTACCACGCCTGCTTTTCCTTTTTTCTTCTTTTCCGGCTTATCTGCGGGAATCGGAGAATAAGCAGGGGGAACCGGTGCGCCGGGCTGCGGATAAGGCTGACCGCCCATGGGCTGTGCCGGTGCGGGTTGTACGGGCGCCTGGTTCATCATCGGCTGTGCCGGTGTGGGCTGCACGGGTGCCTGGTTCATCATCGACTGTGCCGGTGCAGGTTGTACGGGTGCCTGATTCATCATGGGCTGTGCCGGTGCAGGCTGTACGGGTGTTGCCGGTGCTGCCATTGTCGGAACGGCTTCCGGTGCAGGTGCTGCTGTGTTTGCTTCTGCCGCAGGTGCTTCCGGCGCTGCTTCTGCAGGTGTCTCTGCCGCGGGCGCTTCCGGCGCTGCTTCTGCGGGTGTCTCTGCCGCAGGCGCTTCCGGCGCTGCTTCTGCAGGTGTCTCCACTGCAGGTACTGCTTCCGCTGCGGGCGCTTCCACAACGGGTGCTGCCGCTTCTGCCGCAGCCGGTGCTTCAACCGGTGCAGATGCGGGTGCCGCAGGCTCAGGATCTGCAACGGGAGCCGGAGCTGCCGGCATCACAACCGGCGTACCGCAAAAAGGACAGAACCTGGAAGTATTGTTGATTTCTTTACCACATTTTCTACAAAACATATCTCCTCCGCCTTTCATTTTTTCATAATAGAAAAGTAATTAAAAGTTTCTATAACAATATATCTGCCAGAGCAGCAAATTGTTCCAAAGTAAGGGCTTCTCCGCGGATTGTGGGAGAAAGCTGCATGCTTTCAAGCGCCTCCGTCACCTGTTCCCTTGTGAGGGAAAGGTTCTGCGCATTGGAAAGACTGTTTGCCAGCGTTTTTCTCCGCTGGTTGAAGGAAGCCCGGATAAGAGCAAACATGCCTTTCTCATCCTTCACTTCCACCGGCTTTTTTTCATGGCAGGTAAGACGGATAACCGCACTTGCCACATTGGGCCTTGGGATAAAACAATTGGGCGGCACGATTGCCACAATTTCCGGCTTGGCATAATACTGCACCGCTAAAGACAGAGCGCCGTAATCCTTGGTGCCGGGACCTACCTGCATGCGGTCCGCCACTTCCTTCTGCACCATAACCGTGATGCTTTTCACCGGTACATGATTTTCAAAAAGTCCCATGATAATGGGAGTCGTTATGTAATAAGGAAGGTTTGCCACGATTTTGACCGGCCTGCCTCCGTTCTTTTCCTCTACAATACGGTTTAAGTCCACCTTCAGGATATCTTCGTTGATAATGGACACATTTTTGTAATCCGCCAAAGTTTCCGTCAGAATGGGAATGAGGTTTTTATCAATCTCCACGGCTACCACTTCTCCGGCACGCTCTGCCAGATACTGTGTCATGGTGCCGATGCCGGGACCGATTTCCACCACGCAGTCATCCTTGCCGATTTCCGCCGCATCCATGATTTTCTCCAGCACATGGGAGTCAATCAGAAAGTTCTGACCGTATTTTTTCTGAAATGTAAAATTGTATTTCTGCAAGACCGCAATGGTATTCTGCGGGATTCCTAATGTCGCCAATCTTTACTCCTTCATCCAGTCTCTTACCTGAATAAGACTGTCAAATTTTCTGCCGCCGATAAGTTCATCGGTTTCCTTTGTAGGTGCAATCATATCCGGCACCATAACCGGGTACATGCCCGCCCGGTATGCGGATTTGAGTCCGTTGGGAGAGTCCTCAATGGCAATGGCATTTTCCGGCTCCACCGAAAGAGATGCACAGGCAATCCGGTAAATATCCGGCTCCGGCTTACTGTGCTCCACCATGTCTCCGCTGGTAATACTCTCAAAATAGGCGGAAATTCCGGCTCTGCTCAAATGGCTCTCAATACTTTCTCTCCGGCTTGAGGATGCCAGCCCGATTTTATAACCGGCTTCCTTTAAATAAGATAAAAGCTCCCGGACTCCCGCTTTCATGGGTAGACCGTCCCTTGCTATCATCTGTGACATGTTGCGGCTGCAAAGTCCGTGAAGCTCTTCGTAGGAAAAGCTGCTGCCGTACACACTGCAAAGATATTCTTTCGTGTCCGTGCCGTTGAGACCGATACAATGGTTAACCGCATCGTAAAGCTTCTTCTCATCCTCCGGTCCGTTTACCAGTCCGGCTTCCTCTGCCGCGGCTGCCCAGGCATCCTTGCAAAGTCTCTCGGTGTCGAAAAGAACGCCGTCCATGTCAAAAATAACTGCTTTTATCATATTTTTGTCTATCTGCATTTGTCTTTCCCTTCGTCTTTTAATAGGAAGCAGTCGCTTTAGCCCAGTGAAATCATTATAACATGAGCTTCCCCGCAATAACAATACCCCATTTTGCACATATCTGCATTCCATCGTGCATCAGAATAAAAAAATTGCATAAATTTTACAGATAACGTGCCATTCTCCTCTATTTTTTCTTCCGGCAGATATGCTATAATAAATTTAATCTTACGAAAGTGTAAGCCAACTATTAACCCCTATCTGAAAGGAGCATCATATGAATACAGATATGATTCTGAAAGCAGCACCGATTGCCCTCGTGGTAATCATCGTTTTAATCATCCTGATATCCGGATATGTAAAAGCATCTCCCGATACCGCCTACATCATCTCCGGTCTGAGAAAACGTCCCAAAATCCTTATCGGACGCGCCGGTGTGAAAATACCTTTCTTTGAGAAAAAGGATGAACTGAATTTACAGTTAATACCCATTGATGTAAAAACTTCATCTGCCGTACCTACCGCAGATTACATTAATATCCGTGTGGACGCAGCCGTAAACGTAAAAATCAGTGTGAACCCCGACCAGCTTGCTTTAGCCGCACAGAACTTCTTAAATAAGAAAACCGATTACATCGCCCAGGTGGCAAGAGAAGTTCTCGAAGGTAACATGCGTGAAATCGTAGGTAAGATGAACCTCGAAGAAATGGTCAGCGACCGTCAGAAATTCGCCATGCTGGTAAAGGAAAACGCAGAGCCCGACTTAGCTGCCATGGGTCTTGACATTGTCAGCTTCAACGTACAAAACTTCGTGGACGGCAACGGTGTTATCGAAAACTTAGGTGTGGACAATATCGTTAAAATCCAGAAGAACGCCGCTATTTCCCGTGCCGAAAGTGAAAAGGAAATCGCAAAGGCGCAGGCAAATGCGCAGAGAGAAGCCAACGAAGCGCAGATTGCCGCACAGACGGACATTGCACAGAAAAACAACGAGCTTGCCATTACCCAGGCTGAACTGAAGAGAGTATCCGATGCCAAAAAGGCAGAAGCGGATGCCGCTTACCAGATTCAGCAGGAGGAGCAGAGAAAGACTATCGAAATTACCACCGCTAACGCAAACATTGCAAAGCAGGAAAAGGAAATTCTCTTAAAGCAGAAGGAAGCCGAAGTTATGGAGCAGGCGCTGGATGCACAGGTTAAAAAGAAAGCGGAAGCGGAAAAGTTCGCAAAGCAGCAGCAGGCAGACGCCCAGCTCTATCAGCGTCAGCGTGACGCGGAAGCAAAGAAATACGAATTAGAGCAGCAGGCTCAGGCGCTTAAAATCCAGGCGGAAGCTGAAAAATACGCAAAGGAACAGGAAGCGGAAGGTATCCGCATCAAGGGTCTTGCGGAAGCAGAAGCCATTCAGGCAAAAGCTGTTGCAGAAGCAGAAGGTATCGAAAAGAAAGCCGAAGCTATGGCTAAGATGGGTGAAGCCGCTGTGCTCGAAATGTACTTCAAGGCTCTGCCCGACGTAGTCCGCAATGCTGCCGAACCTCTTGCCAAGGTTGACAAGATTACCATGTACGGTGACGGCAACTCCGCTAAACTCATGAAGGACGTTATGAACACCTTAAATCAGGTAACCGACGGCTTAAAAGAGTCCACCGGTGTAGACTTAAACGCAGTGCTTTCCGGCTTCTTAAAGAATAACGACGTAGCCGATGCACCCGCTCCCGCCAAAGCAGCAACTACCGACGCAAACGGCGAACCGGACTTCATGTAAGCAAAAACAGGCGGAACATGTGCATAAAAAAGGTACACGAAAGGAAACTGTTTCTTCATGAACCAGAAAGTTTTTAGCAGACAAAATGTAAATTTATTCACGGCATTGCTGGTATTCCTCGTGATTACCGGCATTGCCGGTCTGTTTCTGGCAAGTCTGTACTCTTATAACAGCGGTCTTGAGCAGATAGCAGACAAGATAGAGGCCACCCTGTCCGGTGATGAAATCAGCGATCCGGAAGGTTACGGGTTGTTGGTAAATTCCATTGTTTACGGAATGGGAGCCTTAGGCTTGTGGCTCGCCCGGATTATCCTCTGGGCTGCCGTCATTTATCATGTGTTTCTCGCCGTTTTTGCAGGAGTCTTACGACTTATCTTTGCGCAGACCCCCGGACGGCTGTTAGCTTACCGCATCGTGACCGGCTTCTACTGCTTCTTTATTCTTGCGGAAATACTGCTGTTGTTCAGCGCCATAAATGCGGTAACTCTCGTTTTGATACTCGTCCTCCTGCTTGTGCTGGCGGTCACACTGGTGAATACCTATTCCCATATAGAAGTCATTCCCAAAAACGGAACTCCGTTACAAAATGGGACATATTATAAAGAATAAGCACATCCGTATCTTTTGTGACATACCTGTCAATAAGTTGTGTCAGCTTACCTTTATAGTACCGTAAATCTAAGATATAAATGGTTTCGTAATGTTCGCTGAGATACGGAACCATACAATTTGCAAAGGAATCCTTTATGATAAATAAAGAGGTTCCTTTGTTTTTTCTTTCTCTGTCCGTGGACTCCTTCTTATAGAAGGTATTCCGGATTTCAATCAGCATGTGATTGTCGTCTAAAAAATACCCGTACTGGTTTTTCCCGGAGAGATACTTTTCCGCATAAAGAGAATACTCCGGTGTCTCCGACAAATCGTAGTACACTTCCCGCATACCCTCATAGGCATAGGCTTCTATAATATCGAAGGGCAGTCCCGGCAGGTTGGTTTTGGAATGCAGCGTGCCGTGAAAAGTTTCCGAAACCTTATCCGTATTATACGACACTGCTGTCACATTATTTTCTGCTGCCCAGGTCTGATAGGCATAATAAGACCCCAGTGTGGTCCAGTGGTGATCCGTTCCATAATAAATGTATTCTTCCGCATGGCTGCGCAGAGGGGAAAACACATCCGGAAATACCGTATTTTTCCCGCAGGCATCCCGGAACTGCCGCCACAGCGCTTCTTCCGGAAACACTTCCGCATAAGCCGGCAGTTTTTCACTGTATACATTGTCTGCCGTAGGCGCCAGCAATACCTGAAAGCTGCGGCTCTTCCCCTGCAGCAGCCGTTCCAGGGTCTGCAGTCCTTCCAGGGTCTTTTCTATATTCTGTATGGAAAATTCCTCCGTGTGCTTTTCTATGAGGGTTCCATCCGTTGCTAAATACACGCCGTTGATTTCCTTTTTCCCCAGCGCCTTGTCTGTGGCACTCTTTACGGCAATATAGCTGTTTCGCCCCAAAATCTGATCGGATACATACTCCTCATATTCTTTCATATAGCTGCCGGTGCGGACAGCCTGTACCGAAAGCTCCGGCTTTTGCTGCAGTTTCCGATTTTCATAGGTAGAATACAGTTTTGCCGGATGCAGCATGTCCACGACGGAAAACAGAATCAAAACTGCAGGGAATACCAGCAACACTGCCCACGTCCGCAGACGTTCTGTGAAGTTTTTCTCCGATGACATTTTGCCCACCTCCATCAGAACCGAAAATACAGAAAAGGATTATAGCTGGCATCCACAATATTGGCTACGGAAAGCAGAAACAATCCGCCCAGATACAAAATCTCCAATGCAGTATAGGAAGCCGCCCCTGCACAGGACAATATTTTTGCCCTTACCGATTGTACGCATTCCGTGCAGAAGAGGCGCCGCCATATTTTTTCCGCCGCATTTTTTCCAATGGGAAGGGATGAGATGGCAAGCAGGAAAAACAAAAGCCGGTAATTTTCCCAGAAAT
>OIXQ01000790.1_pt1 | contig 13239 bp, 12 predicted proteins | sample 1587791 | NCBI WGS metagenome assembly OIXQ01 (sample SAMN03283273) | human gut metagenome | biome: human-associated habitat; material: feces | host: Homo sapiens | place: Peru | collected 2012
AATTCATGCTGTCATGGCCGTCTCACGCAAGGCCATGACTGAGGGGATCAGAACTCTCTCTTTTCCTCGCACTCACAATGAACAGCACTTTACAATCCCTCAGTCTCGCGCTTGCGGGAGACGCGCGAGCCTTACATAGTGGTATGACTGCCACCGGCAGTCATTATGATTTTAGATTCGCTGCGCGGAGCACCACTCCCTTTACACAAGGGAGCCGGGGGGTGCTCCCGCACCAGTGCGTTTATCGATATTTCTCAGAAGAATCTGAGAAATGTACCACATTCTTTTATGAGTTGTCCAAAATCATTATACCACATTCATGGGTTCGCAATAACACAGTATCTTTCAGACCGTTTTCGCCAACCCAACCCACAGCAATCCGAAGCATTCCGAACTGCTTCCGGCGGTGCGGCCGGGGGATTCTTAAGGGGGCGGCTTCTTCTCAAGGTTCTTGCCGAGACAAGAACCTTGCTCCCGGAGGGGCCGGTGCCAAAAGTCTTTAGGAGGCTGAAATGTGATGTGAAAGCTTGTGCTTTCTGCCGGCCCTTTTATCAAAAATAAAAATTTACCCTTGCAATTTGCAATTTTTTCTTATATAATGCTAATGTAAGAGATTATGTGTATTTATAGGAGAAAAGAATGAGCGATTTACGAGAAAACAAAATGGGCGTCATGCCGGAGGGAAAGCTGCTGCTGAATATGGGCCTTCCCATGATTGCCTCCATGCTGGTGCAGGCCCTTTATAACGTGGTGGACAGCATCTATGTCTCACAGATTTCCGAGAGTGCGGTGACCGCCCTGTCCCTGGCCTTCCCCATTCAGAATATGCAGATCGGCTTCGCCGTGGGTATTGGCGTGGGCGTCAACTCCCTGCTCAGCAAGAGCCTGGGCGAAAAGAACCAGGAGGCCGCCAACTTTACCGCGGGCAACGGCGTCACCCTGATGATGATCTGCACCGTCCTGTTCATGCTCTTCGGCGCGTTCGGCGTCCGACCCTACTATGAGATGCAGTCCACCGTGGCGGAAACCGTGGAGGGTGGCATTGTTTATTCCAAAATCTGCTGCCTGCTGACGCTGGGCGTGTTTATGTCCGTGCTGGGCGAGCGGCTGCTCCAGGCCACAGGCCGGACGGTGCATACCATGATCACCCAGAGCCTGGGCGCCATCATCAACATCATCCTGGATCCCATCCTGATTCACGGCTGGTTTGGTGCCCCCGCCATGGGCATCGCCGGTGCGGCCATTGCCACAGTCATCGGCCAGTTTGCTTCCGCGGCGCTGGTGTGGTGCTTTAATTTCAAGTTCAATCCCGAGGTTCAGCTGGCCTGGAAGTACGTGAAGCTTCACGGCCAGATCGTCCGCTCCATCCTGACCGTGGGCATTCCCTCGGTGGTGATGAACGGCATCGGCTCTGTCATGAACTTCGGCATGAACCAGATTCTTCAGGGCTTTACCGAGACGGCTACCGGCGTCTTCGGCGTGTATTTCAAGCTGCAAAGCTTTTTCTTCATGCCCCTGTTTGGCCTGAACAACGCCACCATTTCCATCATTGCCTACAACTACGGCGCCCGGAAGCCTCAGAGAATTACCAAGACCCTGAAAATCGCCTGCACCGCGGCGGTGTGCCTGATGCTGGCGGGCTTCCTGGCCTTCCAGTTTGCCCCGGATCTGCTGATCGGCATGTTCAACCCCAGCGAGACCTTCCTGGTTATCGGTCGGGCGGCACTGCGCACCATCAGTTGGAGCTTCCCCCTGGCGGCCTTCGGCATCGCCCTCAGCGGCTGCTTCCAGGCCCTGGGCAACGGCATTTACAGCACCATCGTTTCCCTGTGCCGTCAGATGCTGGTGCTGCTGCCGGTGGCTTATCTGCTGAGTAAAACCGGTGAGGTGAACGCGGTGTGGCTGTCCTTCATCATCGCGGAGGTCATCAGTCTGGCGGTGACCCTGACATTCTTCCGCCGGATTTACCGGCAGAAGATCAAGCCTCTGTTCGAGGCGGAGAATGCGCAATAACAAGATTGTCCGCCCATTTCGGGCGGGCATTTTGCAAAGGAGAGAGAAAAATGTACGCTGACTGCCACATCCACATGGTGCTCGACGGAGAAAACTGGAAGGCGGCCATTGCCCGGCATCGGGAGAAGGCCGATGAGAAGTGGATTCGGCAGACCCTTGCCCGGTATCATAATCTGGGTTTTACCTATCTCCGGGACGGCGGCGACCGCTGGGGCGTGGGCAAACGGGCCAGGGAGCTGGCAGGGGAGTACGGCATCACCTACCGGACGCCGCTGACTCCGCTGCGCAAGGCGGGGCACTACGGCGGCTTCATCGGCGAAACCTACGAAAGTCTGAAGGATTTTCCGGAAAAAGTCATGAGCATTCGGAAAAACGGAGCGAATTTCATCAAAATCATGATTTCCGGCCTGATGGACTTTGACCGGTTCGGCGTGCTGACGGAGCCGGGGCTGGAACCGGAAGAAATCCGGGAGCTGATTCACATTGCCCACGAGGAGGGCATGGCGGTGATGGCCCACGCCAACGGGGCGCGGACGGTGCTGGCCGCGGCTCAGGCCGGGGTGGATTCCGTGGAGCATGGAGCCTACCTGAACGGGGAGGCTCTTCACGCCATGCGGGAGGCCGGAACGGTCTGGGTGCCCACTCTTTCCACCATTGGAAACCTCCGGGGAAAGGGCAGGTTCCGGGAGGCGGCGGTGGAGGAAATTCTGGAATCCGCCCAGGAGAATGTCCGCGCCTTTGCCGCTCTCGGCGGCCGGATCGCCCCGGGAACGGACGCCGGAGCCTGGGCGGTGCCCCATGGCAGCCTGACGGAATTTTCCCTTCTCCGGGAGGCCTTGGGCTCCGGCGCGGATGCCGTTCTGGCGGCGGGTCTTGAGGAAATCCGGCGGAAGTTCTAGGGCAGCACCGCACAATACCCAAGTTTTCGGTTCACGTTTCCTTGCGGCCTGGGGATGGCGTTCTGACAGCGGAGTTTTTTGATGCCGCGCCCTTCCGCTCCGTTGACATTCCCATAGCGCCGTGGTATAATCCAGACATCTGAAACGAATATGAAAGCAGCGCGCAGGTGCCGCCTACGGGCGGTGAAAAGGGAACCCGGTGAAAATCCGGGACGATACAGTCACTGTGATGGGGAGCGTTTTCCTCGTGCCACTGGGAAACTGGGAAGGCGAAAACGCGCGGAACCGAGTCAGGAGACCTGCCTGAGCGTGGAATCTCCGATTTGCTGTCTACAAATCGACCTTCCAGCATGTGTTTTCTTCGGGATGCGGGTTCCGGGGAAGATTTTTGTTGCCAGGAAGAGCGGCTGCCGGAGATGCAGCCGCTTTTATATTTCATCAGATGGTGTCCCGGGAGCTTTCCCGGAACACAAAATACTTGAAAGAAGGTAAAACAATGAAAAAGCTGATTGCTCTGCTGCTGATGGGCTGCATGGTTCTGTCCATGACTGCTTGCGGCGGCAACACGGCTGCCCCCACCACTGCCCCCACCGCCGCTGCCACCGAGGCCGCTACGGAAGCCGCTGAGACTACCCAGTCTCAGGAAGAGATCGACCAGGCCGCTGCCGATGCGGTTGCCCAGCTGATCGACGCCATTTATGTTCAGACCCGCAATGAGGACACCGACGCCCAGTGCGAGCAGGCCAAGGCCGCTTGGGACGCGCTGACCGATGCCCAGAAGGAACTGGTGGAAGGCGAAGAGGCCAGCCCCGAGTACTTTGGTCGGGACACCGGCGATGCCAAGCTGGACGATCCCCGGAACCAGGACGAGATCGGCGAGAAGGAGCTGCTGGTGGTTTCCTTCGGCACTTCCTTCAACGACAGCCGTGCCACCGACATCAAGGGCATTGAGGACGCGCTGGCGAAGGCGTTCCCCGACTGGTCTGTCCGCCGGGCTTTCACCGCGCAGATCATCATCAACCATGTTCAGGCCCGTGACGGCGAGAAGATCGACAACATGGATCAGGCACTGGAGCGTGCCGTTGCCAACGGGGTCAAGACCCTGGTGGTGCAGCCCACCCATCTGATGCACGGCGCCGAGTACGACGAGATGTGCGAGGCTCTGGACGCTTACAAGGACAAGATCGAGAACATTGTTGTCGCTGAGCCCCTGCTGGGCGAGGTGGGCAACGATGCTACCGTCATCAACGCCGATAAGGAAACCGTCGCCAAGGCTGTCGTTGACACTGCTGTGGCTGACGGCAAGTTCGAGAGCATCGCCAAGGCTGCCGAGGACGGCACCGCTCTGGTGCTGATGGGCCACGGCACTGCTCACGTTGCCAAGGTTACCTACAGCCAGATGCAGACCCAGATGGAGAAGCTGGGCTACAAGAATGTCTTCATCGGCACCGTGGAAGGTGAGCCTGAGGAGACTTCCTGCGAGGCCGTTATCGAGGCCGTGAAGGCTGCCGGCTATACCAAGGTCGTGCTGCGTCCTCTGATGGTCGTTGCCGGCGACCATGCCAACAACGACATGGCCGGTGCTGACGAGGATTCCTGGAAGTCCATGGTAGAGGCTGCCGGTCTGACCGTTGAGACACAGATCGCGGGTCTCGGCAGAATCGGCGCCGTGCAGGAGCTGTACGTCGCCCACACCCAGGCTGCCATCGACACCCTGAAGTAAACCGTTCCATCCCGGGAGGCCCGCACCTCCCGGGATACCTGCGTTTTTTTATTGAAAGGGTACCGGCAATCTCCGGTACCTTTTCAACAGAAAAATATGCAAAGGGGAAGAAATATGAAAAAATTAACCGTACTTGTTTTGACGGCACTGCTGGTGCTGTCCATGGGAGCCTGCGCTCAAAGCACCGCTGCCCCCGAAGCCACTGTAAAGACCGGCGCGGAAACGACGGCAGCCGCGGAAACCACCGAAGGGACTGCCGCACCGGAGACCGTCGAGGCTACCGCCCCCGCTCTGGCGGACGGCGTATATCTGGCGGATTTCAATACCGACAGCACCATGTTCCATGCCAACGAGGTCTGTGAGGGTAAGGGTACGCTGACCGTCAAGGACGGAAAAATGACCATCCATGTGAGTCTGGCCTCAACCTCTATCATGAACCTCTATCCCGGCCTGGCGGAGGATGCCCAGAAGGACGGCGCGGAGCTGCTGCAGCCCAGCAAGGATGAGCTGACCTATCCCGACGGCCTGAAGGAGACCGTCAACGGCTTTGACATTCCGGTGCCGGCGCTGGATCAGGAGTTTGATGTGGCGCTGATCGGCAAGAAGGGCAAGTGGTATGACCACAAGGTCTCCGTATCCAATCCGGTACCCCAGGGTCAGGAAGCCCTGGCTGACGGCGAGTATACGGTGGAAGCCGTTCTCTCCGGCGGCACCGGCAGGGCAAAGCTCCTGAACCCCACCGCCCTGACGGTTTCCGAGGGTAAGATTACCGCAACTATCGTTTGGAGCAGCAGCAACTACGACTACATGATCGTAAACGGCGATCAGTACCTGCCCATCACCACGGAGGGCGGCTCTACCTTCCAGATTCCCGTGGAGTCCCTGGGCGTGGAGATCCCCGTGACGGCGGACACCGTGGCTATGGGTACGCCCCATGAGATCGCGTACACCATTCTGCTTCAGGCGGATACCGTCAGTCCCAAGGCATGAAAAGAAGCGTTGTTTTGATTTTGGCGGCACTGACCCTTTTCCTGGGGGGCTGTGCCGCCCGGTCTCCTATGGTGGAGCCGGAGACGGAAACTACCGTCAAAGAAGCCCTCAGCTGGTCTGACCTGGACTTTCAGCAGGAGGCCCTTTGCTATGCCCAGGAATTCACGATTGCCCAGACCCAGGGCTATCAAAAGCTCACCGTGGGCACGGATCAGACCTTCCTGGTAGTACCGGAGGGGGCTGAGGTTCCGGAGAGTGTTCCCCAGGATGTGACGGTACTGCGGCAGCCTCTGCAAAATATCTATATGGTGAGCAGTGCTTCTATGGATTACTTCTGCAAGCTGGATGCCCTGGATGCGGTCAAGCTCAGCAGTCAGAAGGCAACCGCCTGGTATCTGCCCCAGGCTAGACAGGCCATGGAGGAAGGAAAAATCCTCTACGCCGGTAAATATTCGGCACCGGATTATGAAACCATCCTGGCCTCCGGCTGTGACCTGGCGGTGGAAAACGCCATGATCTACCACACGCCGGAGGTGATGGAGCAGATTCAGCGGCTGGGCATTCCGGTGCTGGTGGATCGTTCCAGCTATGAGGATCATCCCCTGGGCCGCATGGAGTGGATCAAGTTCTATGGGGCGCTCTTAAACCGGCAGGGGGAGGCACAGGCCTATTATGACAGCCTTCTGACAAGCCTTGCCCCCATCCTGGACGAAGCGGACACGGGAAAGACGGTGGCCTTTTTTTACATCACCGCCTCCGGGGCTGTGAACGTGCGCAAGGGCACGGATTATATTACCAAGTCCATTGCCCTGGCAGGCTGTGACAGCGTGCTCTTCGCCGAGGATGCGGATACGGGAGCCACTGCCTCCCAGACCATTCAGATGGAGGCCTTTTACAATGGGGCGGTAGACGCGGACATCCTGATTTACAACAGCACCGTAGACGGGGAACTGGATTCTCTGGCGGCACTGCTGACCAAGGCGCCGCTGCTGAAGAACTTCAAGGCCGTAAAGGATGGGCAGGTCTACTGCATTACCAAAAACTTCTACCAGGAGTCCCTGGCTCTGGGTGACTTTATCCTGGATGTCAATACCGTGGCATCCGGCAGGGACAGAACACTGTATTTTCTTAGGAAACTCTGAATAAATCGTCTGCGGCTGGACAGCGGATCTTTTGCCCCCAGTCTGCGGTTTGAAAAACGGGAAATATAGCGCAGCCGTTGCCAGCGTAAGCTGGCTTACGGATGCGGCATACCCCTTGCGGGTACATACAGTATTCCGCCGTTTTTCAAACCTTGCCTGAGAACAAAATCTCTCACTGCCAGCTCTTGCCGATTTCATCAGAGCTTCCCTAAAACAGCTGCATGAAAGGAGACGCGCCATGACCAAGAAAGGAAGATCAAGGTTCTGCCTGGGATTTTGTCTGCTGCTGGGGCTGGTGGCGGTGTTTCTGCTGTGGAATCTCAATGCGGGCTCTGTGGCCATTTCTCCCGGAGAGATTTGGAAAATCCTGCTGGGTCATGGGGAGGATGAGACCAAGTGGAACATTATCTGCTCCATTCGGCTGCCCAGGCTTCTGTCCGCTCTGATTTTGGGCGGGGCGCTGTCGGTCTCCGGCTACCTGCTTCAGACCTTTTTCCATAACCCCATTGCCGGCCCCTTTGTGCTGGGCATTTCCTCCGGCGCAAAGCTGACGGTTTCCGTTACCATGATCTTCCTGTTGAGCCGCGGAGCGGTTTCCAGCTCTGCAAGTTTGATTTTCTCCGCCTTTTTGGGCGCCATGATTTCCATGGGCTTTGTGCTGCTGATCTCTCAGAAGGTCAAGCAGATGAGCCTTCTGGTGGTCTGCGGCGTGATGATTGGCTATATCTGCTCGGCACTGACGGACTTTTTGGTGACCTTTGCGGACGACTCCAATATTGTGAACCTGCACAACTGGTCCGTCGGCTCCTTCTCCGGCAGAACCTGGATGGATGTCCGGGCCATGGTGCTGGTGTGCGGTGGGGCGGTGGCTCTGTCCTTCCTGCTGAGCAAGCCCATTCGAGCCTACCAGCTGGGGGAGGTCTACGCCCAGAACATGGGCGTCCACCTGAAAGCCTTTCGGGCGGCGCTGATTCTGCTGTCCAGCGTCCTGTCTGCCTGTGTTACCGCCTTTGCCGGCCCCATTTCCTTTGTGGGCATTGCGGTGCCCCATCTTATGAAGCGGCTGTTTGGTACGGCGGAGCCGATGCTGATGATTCCCGCCTGCTTCCTGGGCGGCGGCGCCTTCTGCCTGATGTGCGACCTGATTGCCAGGACGGCCTTTGCCCCTACGGAGGTCAGCATCAGCTCGGTGACGGCGGTGTTTGGCGCCCCCGTCGTGATTTACATGATGCTCCACAGAAAGGCGGCGAGGGAATGAGCGGATTTTTGGAAACGGAAAAGCTTTCCGTAGGCTATGACGGAAAGCCTCTGATCCGGGATGTGTGCCTGCAGGTTCAGCGGGGGAAAATTGTGACCCTCATCGGCCCCAACGGCTCCGGTAAGTCCACCATTCTGAAAACCATCGTAGGTCAGCTGTCCAAGGTCTCCGGAACGGTGCTGCTGGAGGGCGCTCCCATGGAGCGGTGCGGCCAAAAAGAAATTGCCAAGCGGATGGCCATTTTGATGACCGAGCGCATTCACCCGGAGCTGATGACCTGCTACGATGTGGTCAGCACCGGCCGCTATCCCTACACCGGGGCTTTGGGGCTTCTGGGAAAGGAAGACAAGCGCATTGTGGAGGAATCGCTGGAACTGGTTCATGGCCGGGACATGGCAGATCGCCCCTTTGACGCCATCAGTGACGGTCAGCGGCAGCGGATCCTCCTGGCTCGGGCACTGTGCCAGACCCCGGAGATCATCGTTCTGGACGAGCCCACCAGCTACCTGGACATTCGCTACAAGCTAGAACTGCTGACCATTCTCAAAACCATGGTTCGGGAAAAGAATCTGGCGGTGCTGATGTCCTTGCATGAGCTGGATTTGGCCCAGCGGGTCTCGGACACGGTGGTTTGCGTTTCTGGGGATCGGATTGATCGCATGGGGCCGCCTGAGGAGATTTTCTCAAATGACTACATTGCCCGGCTCTATCACATGGAGCCGGGAAAGTATGACCCCTGTTTTGATACGTTGGAATATGTTCCCAAGTAAACAAAGAAAATCACAAGAAAACGGCGGCTTTTAGCACATGTCCATCGGACGTGCGCCAAGAGCCGCCTTCGAATTTGTGGCGAAATCAGCAAGAAGCACGATCCAGCCGGATCGTGCTTCTTGCTTGGTGGGGGACAGTCGTTTACATCCGAACAAAACACATATTCAATTTCGTCCAGGGTCACGGTTTCCGCATGATCCCGGAAATTGTAGGTGAAAATAATTTTATCCTCATACACATACACGGAGTTCAAAAAAGTATCGATCATTTCCCGCTGATAGGCCTTGTCGTTGATGTTGCCGTATTTGAAACGGCTGATCCATTTTACAATTTCCTCTTTGGTAAACACTGGCTGCGCCATCTGGGCGCGGATCAGGCTGATGTTCAGCTCCTCTTTCTGACGTTCCAGTTCTTCCATTCGCTCCTTTGTGGTGGGCGTAAAAATGCCTGCCTCGATTGCTTTCAGCAGATTTTTAAGACCTTTGTCACACGCACGGAGCTGTTCTTTGATGGAGGGAATCATCGGATTCTCCTGTCCCTGTATGGCAATGATAGCATCTGCCACCCGGTCAATGACTTCATCGGTGAGAACTTTGGTCACGGTCTCCACAACCACCGCCCATTCCAACCAATCCCGCTTGAGTGCTTTCCGTTTGCAGGTATGCCCATGCTTGGCGTTGATACATTTGTAGTAGTAATAGAACGTTCCGTTTCTGCTTTTCCCACATTCACCGACCATATGGCCGCCGCAAGTGCCGCAAAACACCTTTCCGGACAGCAGGTATTCTTCCTTTGCCTTGGCTCTTCCCGGGGATTTCTTGTTTGCTTCCATCCGTCTTTGCACCCTTTCAAATACATCTTTTTCCACCAGAGCCGGAACGCCGCCCGGGATGATTGTGTCGCCATAGCGGTAATCCCCGATATATTTTCTGTTTTTCAAAAGAAGCGTCATGGCACTTGCCTGAAATGGCCTGTTAAAATTGTTGCGCAAGCCTCTTGCGTTCAAGTCCTTCATAATGTTCTTGATTAGCTCGCCCTTGTCGTAGCGGGAGAAAATCTCCCGCACGATAGGGGCGGTTTTTGGATTCACGACCAATGCCCCGGTTTCTTTATTCACGGAATACCCATAGGCCAATGTACCGCCGTTATTCCGGCATTTCATTGCGTTTTCCCGCTGACCACGGCGCACTTTAACCGCCAGTTCTGCGGAGTAATACTCCGCCATACCCTCCAACATGGATTCCAGGATAATTCCCTCCGGGCCGTCGGCAATGGCCTCTTTTGCGGATATGACCCGCACACCGTTCTTTTTCAGAATATGCTTGTAGTGGGCACTGTCATATCGGTCACGGGAGAATCTGTCCAGCTTCCATACGAGAACCACGTCAAACAACCGCTTTTCGCTGTCGTGGATCATCCTCTGAAAATCCGGGCGGTCTGCCGTTCTGGCAGACAATGCCCGGTCAATATAGTTTCCGACAATCGCCAGCTTGTTTTGCTCCGCGTACTCCCGGCAATCCCGAAGCTGTCCCTCAATGGATTCCTCTCGCTGGTTATCCGAAGAATAGCGGGCGTAAATGACTGCGTTCATGCTGATACCTCCTTCCCGTGCATCATATCGTCTTTCTGATCTCGCTGCAAATGTACGGCGGACTTTTCGGATAGAGAAGCCTGCATCAGAGGGAGGAAGAACCGGGCAAGCCTTTCAATTGTGAAGTCGGGGATATGTGTGGTATCGTCCCGGGTTACGGTTTTCATATCCAGGGTAGGGGTATTCAATGCTTCTGCTTCCATCAGCAGCCCCCTATCGTTCCTGTTCGGTTCGTCGGCGGTAGTCCTTCTCACAGAGCTTTATAACCGCCTCCTCAATTTGGATAGGCGTGTAGCTATTGGGGAAGAATTTGCGGATACGTTCCATGGGGATTTTCAATCGATCTTTCTGATTTGCCTTTTCCTCGCCCATAATGGAACGCAGTTTTGGCACGGTCAGAGTCTTTGCCTGGTATTCCTTTTTCAGGCGAATAGCCTGAGAAAGGGATGGAGTGCAGTCGTTGCGACGCATTTCTTCCAGGAGGCAGGTCTGGGCTTTTTCTGGGAGGTAGCTCAACTCCACGGCGGGGGTGAGAGCGATTTTGCCGTCATCGACAAGCTGTAGCAATTCTGGTAGCAGATAGGTCAAGCGGATATATCGCCGTACCTGATTCTTGCTTTCTCCGCTTGTATTCCCAATTATTTCCGCTGTTTCCAACTTCCGCCCAACTTGGTTGGAAGTTATATCTGTGCGTTGCCCTTGGCGACTCATTGCCTCCATTTTCATCTTGTAGGCAAATGCCTTTTCACTGGGCAGAATATGCTCCCGGTGGAGATTGCTATCCACAAGCATAATAGCCGCTTCCTCCCGGCTGATTTCGTAGACAAGGGCAGGAATCTCCGAAAGCCCTGCCCTTTGCGCTGCGTGTAGTCTGCGGTGGCCGCTGATTACCTCAAATTCGTCTGTGTTTTCTAATGGGCGAACAATCAGCGGAGAGAGGATACCCTCATTGTGAACGCTCTCTGTCAACGTTTCCATTTCCCCGTTGTCCAGGACCTTATAGGGGTGGCCCTCAAAGGGGTGCAATTTCTCAATGGATATCGCAATTGATTTACATAAATTGTTATCTATTCTCATTTCATCCTTTCTCTGAATCTTTGATATGCCGCCTGTTCCAGGCGGTGTTCTTCTTGCAATAGTTCATATAAATGTGGGGATTCCTCCAGAATCTTTTTCGTCTGCCGTAGCTTCTTCCGCAGCGGCACAATTTTCTGGGTAAGTTCCTTTTTGCGGTCTTTGGCCTCTTGCCGCTTCTCCGGTGTCTTTGCCCTGCGGCGGGTATTGTCAGCTTTACTGCGTTCCGCTTCCAGTACATCAATCTGGGATTGGATTTCCGGGATCGATGTTTCCAGCTGGGCTATCGTGTGGATTCCGTTTTCTTGCAGAAAGTGGTAATCCGCTCGGTAGCTTTCCAAATCCTTTGCCGCCGCCCGCAGGTTCGGAGAGAGAAGCATAACATCTGTGGTTTGTAGAATTAGTTCCATCACCAGGATTAGCAGCAGAAGCACCGTGTCCACAAAGACTTCTTCCGTGTTATGACTATGCTCAATGGTAAAGGCCAGACGGTCCATTTCCCATTCCAATGGAAATTTCTTCGGCTTGTAGGGCAAATGCGTATTCCACTTCTGCCGAAAATCATTGGAATAAAAATTCTCGTCAAAACGATTCCGAAGCACCTCTTTGGTATAACCCAGCGAGGACAGGCGGACGGGCCGCTGCCAATTTGCTGCTTTCACAGAAAGTCTTGTCCGGTCAATGGAATAGCCCCTGGCGACCATCTGTTTTTCAAACTGTTCCCAGTTCTTGGCATAGGTCAGGCAGTATTCCACATCCTCCCGCAGCATATCCCGGTGGGTTTTCTTACCCTGCTGGTGAAGCCAATAGGCTTTCTTTTCGTGCTTATAGAAGTCGCTATTTTCCAGCACAGATAGCCCATGCTCCCGGCAGATGGCATCTGAGATTTTCCGCAACTCTTTGTGATCGCCAATTTTATTCTGGAATTTGCTTCCATCTTTGAACGAAATCGGATTCACAACAAAGTGACAATGGATGTTCTCGGTATTCAGATGCACCGTCACAAGCACCTGATACCGCTCTCCCCACATCCGGCGGGCAGTTTCCTTGCCGATCTCAAATGCTATCTCCGGCGTGACCTCCCCCTCCCGAAAACTTTGGATTCCGTGGTAAGCTACCACACTGCCGCGATTGCCAAAGCGTTTCTGAACGGCTGCCATCTCCGCATAGGCATTCTGCTTGGAGCAATTGATTCCTCCTACGAACATGGTGTGGTCCGTCTTTGCATCGTTGGCGGCATATTTCAGCGTGTCGTAGAGATCACTGTCTAAGTACCGCTGTGGTGTGGTCTTATCCGGGTTATCCGCATAATCCAGCACCGCTTTCAGCTGGCCTTTTACAGGCCAGAATCCGGTAACGGCCAGAGCACACCGTCCTTTCTGGGCAAAAGCAGGGTGTCGGAGATTTCTTTCAGCAGCGTACAGATAGCGGCATCCGCTTCCGGGGACGCTGTTAAATCCTGCAATTGGCCAATCTTTTCCAGAAGGGGAAATATGACTTCTGGAAGAACTGGTTGTGGTGCGTACCCCAATGCCCGCTGCTTTATATATTCACTCACACTTAAGCCGCATTTCCTGGCAAGCACCGTAATTCTCTTTTTCTCCTGTTCTGTGACCCGAAACGCAATTCGATTTTCTTTCTTCATAAATCAACTCCTTATATCTTTTTCGGCGGGGGGGATTGGGGAACTCCCCAAAGAGGAGCCCAGCGCGCTGGGCTTGAGGGGGAACTTGCGGCACACAAGTTCCCTGCTTGTTACACTACAGGACAGCTCCAGC
>OIXQ01000791.1_pt1 | contig 13230 bp, 8 predicted proteins | sample 1587791 | NCBI WGS metagenome assembly OIXQ01 (sample SAMN03283273) | human gut metagenome | biome: human-associated habitat; material: feces | host: Homo sapiens | place: Peru | collected 2012
GAGCTCCCCCGATGGGGAGCCAAGAACGTTCTGCCGCTTAACTTAATAGCATTACGCAGCTGAGAGGGGAGCCTAGACCCTCATCCCCAGTCACTAGTCCCTAGCCACTAGTCACTTACTCCCCGCATACTGATCGATTTCCATGATGGATGCGAGGGCAATGATCCAGCGGGAATAGAAGCTCTCGACAGAGGCTTTTTCTTCCAGGGTATGTGCTCCGCTGCCTTCTGCGCTCATAGAGCAGACGGTGGGCACGCCCATACTGGAGATATAGGAGGCATCCGAACCGCCACCGACGTAGATCGCGCCAAAGGGCTCATAGCCGCAGTCTTTCGCGACGCGATTGATATGAGAGAGAAGCTGATGATTGGCTTTAGTTTCTTCGAAAGGAGGCATGGGAGCGACAAATTCGATCTTTGTTGTAGTGCCTTCGATGAAGGTTTTATCGCAGATCTCCTGCATCTTTTCCTTCACATAGTCCATATGCTTCTGTTTCTTGTAGCGCACATCGAGCTCGGCGTAGCAGTAGTCAGGGACCGCATTCGAGACGGTGCCGCCCTTGATCGTCCCTACGCTGACCGTGAGACCTTCCTCATAGATGGTGAGTGCCTGAAGGAGCGGCAGCTTCTGGGCCATCTCGACGATGGCGTTTCTGCCTTTTACGTAGTCATTTCCCGCATGTGCAGCGACGCCGCGCACCGTGATGTGGCAGTCAAGGCAGCCCTTACGGCCTACGGTCATGCAGTGATCGAGGCGTCCGCTTTCCATATTGAAGCAGCACAGCGCGCCCTTCGCTTCGTCTTTCAGGATCTGGTCTGCGATGCCGCCATAATGGCTCGTCTCTTCATCTCCGACCAAGATGGCTTTGACAGGACGATCACGATAGCCGAAGTGCTTCAGTGCGACCAGAAGGTAGAAGATCTGTGCTACCCCGCATTTCATATCCAGTACGCCGGGGCCTCTGGCAAAGCCGTCTTCGATATGGAAGGGATCCTCCGGATAGCTGCCGGAAGGAAATACGGTGTCGCAATGCCCTGAAAGGAGAAGCGGCGCACCGGGGACATCTGCATTGAGTTCCGCCACCAGCACATCCGCACTCCCCTTGCTGTCTACCAGGCGGCAGTCGATGCCCTCTCGTTCAAAATGCTCCTTCAGGAAATGCATGATGCGGTTCACACGGTCCACTTCTTTCGAGCCCGCCTGTCGGTTCACAAGCTGCTCCCAGAAAAGAAGCATTTCCTCTTTGTTTCGATCGACAAATGCATTGATTTCTTCTATAGGTGCTTTCATTTCCGTCCTGCCTTTCTATTTTGAAAATACTGATGCGGTCATATTCAGATTGTATCAGCATGTTTTTCACCGCTTAAGGATAAACAAATTTATACTACTAAACGAAAGTACCCGCGTCAAGAGGAAATCGGATGCATTTTCGTCTTTCAAAAAGGCGCTGTCTATAGTAATATGAATGAAAAGACCTTGTTTTTCTCCTTATCGTTTCCTTAAAGGCTTCGAATTTTTTCGGAAAGGATTTTCCCATGCACCAGCGAAAGAATAGTCTCAATCGATTCGATCTGATTTTTTATATGGTCCTCTGCCTCGGCATCCTGACCCCCCTCCTTTTCACAGGTTGGCATATGGGTCTTTTCCGAAAACCGATCGGCGTGGATGCAGCGCCCCTGGTGCGATCGAACGGCCGGGTGCTTCGCGTGGCTATTGCGAGTGACTTTGCGCCTCATTCCTTCTTGAACAAAGAGGGGCAGCTCTCGGGCATGGACGTAGAGGTCCTCTATGATTTGGCCAACCGTATGCAGCGCAAGCCGGAGCTCTTCACGGGTGACTGGCCGACCTGCCGGAAGATGCTGCAGGATGGCAAAGTGGATGTACTCGCCGGCCTTGAGATCTACTCGAACATGGCAGGCGTCGTCAAGACCATCCCGACGAGTGCCGACACCATGCAGATCTTTGGCAAAGAGCCGGTCAGCCACGTAAGCCAGCTTTCGGGCAAGCGTGTCGCCCTCATGAAAAACTCTGTCCTGATGACCAGCTTTGATTTCAACTGTACTTACGTCGAGTATCCTACGAATACGTCCATCCTTGCTGCCGTCGAGGGCGGTGACGTGGACTACGGCATCGTCCACGGGGCTGTCGCGCAGGACATCATCCGGAAGAATCATTTCCATATGAAGCCCGGCCTCATGCTTCTGGGAAGCTATCCCGCCTTTGGTGTCTCAAAGGATCAGATCGCTCTTAGAGATGAGATCAATAATTATCTTCGCCAGATGTCCCACGATGGCACGCTGGAAAGGCTGCAGGAAAAGTGGATGGAGGACTATGCCATGGATCGCTCCCTTCCTGCCGTTTACCATCGCTACCAAGTTTTCTACATCGGCTACATGATCGCCTTTCTCGTTTTTGCAGGCGTCATGTACGTCTATCGCAAGAATGTCAGAAGACAGTCTGCCTACATCGATGCCCTTCTCGCCTACCAGAATAAGCTGAAATCTCTCGTAGAAGATCAATTCTCCCATCAAGACTCCTCGCTGTCTCCACGCATCGCACACACCGGAGAGGACGGCATCCGAGGCTTCCATGTACTGGTGGTCGATGACAATACCTTGAGCCAGGAAATCCTCATCGCCACGCTTAAGGACGCCGGTGCCACGGCCTCTACCGCCAGCAGCGGCAAAGCAGCCATCCGTGCTTTTGAGAAATCGGATCTCAACACCTTTGATGCTATCCTCATGGATCTCGTCATGCCCGGTATGGACGGCTTTGCGGCCACGAAGGCCATCCGTGCCCTTCCCCGCGTCGATGCCCTCACCATACCGATCATCGCAGTCACCGCAAATACTTACCAGGATATAGAGGACGAAGTCCACGCCGCAGGCATGAATGCCTGCCTTTCCAAACCGGTTCATACAAAAGCCCTGATCGCTGCGCTCGAGCAGTACAAGCTGTGAGAGTTCCAGTGACTAGGGACTAGTAAAATTAGGAAGCGCCGCGGAGTTTTGATAGCGCTTCGCGTCGTCGTCATCTCGAGCGCAGCCATCGATCTCTCTTGCAGAACGATCATTGCCTGATGTGAGGCAGCACCAAGACATCGTTTTCCCTCGGCGCATACACGCTGATTCCTGCAGTGCAGTAGAGATCCCTCGGCTACGCTCGGGATGACGATGCCGGAGAATCCCAGTCACCAATCGCTAGTCACTCCTAAATCCCCAATTCCTAATCCCTAGCTACTAGTCCCTAGCCACCAGTCACTTATTTATTTAACCAACGCCATAAACTCTGCCATTTCCTTCTGCTTCATTTTATACGATACCTTATTACAGATGAGACGGGCGGAGAAATCCATGAAGTAATCATAGGCTTCAAGGCCATTCTCGCGAAGCGTCGTCCCCGTTTCCACGATATCGACGATGACATCCGAGAGACCGACGAGCGGTGCCAGCTCGACCGATCCATTCAGCTTGATGATATCAATGGGCTGGAAGCGATCTGCGAAATATTTTCGCGCGATGGACGGATACTTCGAAGCCACCGTCAGGATCCGCTTCTGCATGACCTTCTGATTTCCCTTGATACCAGACACCGCCATGCGGCAGCGGCCGATCCCAAGATCCAGCACCTCATAGACATCCTCTTCCCCGTCCTCCATGAGGACATCCTTCCCGACGATGCCGGCATCTGCTGCCCCGCGGCGCACATACACCGCCACATCCGGGCTCTTCACCAGCGTCACGCGGATGCGTTCCTCATCATCGGTGAAAATGAGCTTGCGGCTCTCATCCGAATAATCAGAAAAATGGAAGCCCCCCTCCGCCAGCCGTTTCATGACCGTCTTCGCGATGCGCCCTTTCGCCAGTGCAATATGCAGCATACTACAGACCTCCCAATTTCTCTTCCAGCTCTTCCTTCGTGAGCGCCGCTCCCGCTAAAAGGAAACGCCCCTCTTTATAAGAAACGATCAATTTATAATCACCTCTGGCGATCGCATTCGTACTCGCGACCCCCATCACCGAGTAGCCCTTCTTGCGCCATGCCATGAGCGTCACGATGAGATCCCGATCCGCCTTCTCATAGACCACCGCCAGATCGCACGAGGGTGCCATCTCTTCCAAAAGATTCGAGTCCGCCATCACTTCATAAAGCAGATTCATATTCATCCCGAAGCCGCACGCCGGACGCGGCACCTGGAACTGCGCCGCCAGCGAATCATACCGCCCGCCGGAGATCAGCGAGTACAGCGCGCCATCCGCATAAATGCGGAAAACCAAGTCCGTATAGTATCCCATGTGCGACGTAAAGCCGAAGTCCAGCTGCACGCGATCCGCATAGCCCGCGACCGCCAGATACTCATACACCTTCTCAAGGCGAGCGAGGGCATCCGCCATCTTATGATTCAGACACAGACCTTCCGCACGCTTCAGCGTCTCTTCATAGCTGCCAAAGAGCCGCGGCAGCTCCAAGAGCACATCCCGCTGGATCTTCGTGATCGACAGCCGGTCAGCCAGCTTTTCAAAGGAAACGAGATTTCTCTTCTCCAGGAACTCACGCACCTGCGACAGCTCCTCCTTCGAGAGACGCAGCTCTTCGAAAAGCGCATCCATGTACGCCACGCTTCCGAGATCGATACGCATATCATGGATGCCCACCGACTCCAGGAATTCCGCCGCCATCACCATGACCTCGCCATCGCACTCCGGCGTCTCATCCCCCAAGACCTCGACCCCGCTCTGCAGGAAATACTTCCCGTGCGTCGACTTGCCATAGTATTCACGGAAGACCATCGACACATAGCCGAATTTCAAAAGCTGCCGCGCATCCGGATACTCGCGCGATGCCGTCTTCACGAGCGGCACCGTCACATCCGGCCGCATGACCAGCACCTCCCCCTCACTGCTGATGGTCTTGATCATCTCGCGCTGCAGCTGCGGGAAATAGGTGCCGTATGTATCGTAATCCTCAAAAGTCGGCGTCTGGATGATCTTGCATCCGTGCCGCCGCATGACGGAAACCACCGCACTCTCGATGCGGTCATAATTCTTCATTTCCTCTTCATGCACCATTTTTAAATCGTCTATTGCATGAGCCATACGAGCCCTCCTCTTTCTTTGTTATGGTTATACTTTATCACGATAAAGAGAAAAAGTAAAGAGGTTCTACGTATTTTTTACCACGCTCGTACATCATTTTCATTTCTAACGTGCACCCCACGGCTCTTCACAAATAAAAATGCGCAGACCCTAGGCCCGCGCATCCCAAACAACACGTATTTTCTTACATCATATAGAGATCCTTTTCTAAGGGGTATCTCTCCAAAAGTTTCGTTAAATCCTGTCGTGCAATCAGTTTGACGCCGGCTGCAGCAGCTCGTTCTTTATCATGGCTCGTGAAATCAAGTGCATTTGTGACTACCACCCCTGAAAAATGATACCCGAACTTTTTCTCATAAAACGGGATCGCACTGTAGATGGCTTCCACGCTATCATGAGATAGGCTTGCCCCCATCATCTGCTGGCATCGCACCAACAGTCCCTGCCGGGATTTCTGATCGGTTTCCACAACCACATCTACCCCGTAATTATTGGTTTGCTTCGTCTCTTCTGCCGCATAGCCGGGGATACTCGCATAGAGTTTCGCCACCATGCGTTCAAATACATCGCCTGTCACCTTATCTGTGTCTTCGATTGTCCAATATGACGCTGTGCTGCATGCAGATCCCGATTCCATGTCATTATTCCATCCTACCAGCTTATTATACATATCCTGCCCATCTACTTCGGTATCCGCGGTAGGGAAAATGACACTCTGACTCAGTGAACGCTTGTACTGCAAAAGCTGATCCAGCTTCACATCGAAGGAGTCGCCCCCTTCGTACTGAGCAATCGGCAAGTACACATGCACCTCTTTTTTCTGCCCGATGCGATACACGCGATCCGTTGCCTGATCCTCCTTGGCTGGATTCCAGCAGCGACTCAAATGGATAACATGGTTCGCTGCCGTAATGTTAAAGCCGACGCCACCAGCCTCTGCAGAAAGGATCAGAATCGCAAACCCCTCCTTTTGATTGAAGGCATCCACGATCTGCTGTCGCTTCAGACCTATCAGTTCTCCATTGATGGGCGGCTGGATGGAAATCCCGAATGCCTTTTCCAGAAAACGCTTCAGTATGCGCTGCATTTTTCGGCTCGTCACAAAGATCAGTACTTTTTCTTTTCTGGCTTTGATATTCACCAGGGCCTGAAATGTTGCTTTCAACCGCGCTGACATATTGAAAAAAGCATCGACACTCATATTTTCAAACGTACTATCCGCATATGAAGTCAGATGCGGGCAAAGCGATGTATCTCGAAGCATCGCAATCACTTTCAGGATATCTTTCTTCTTTCCTTTCTTTGCGTCAGCAATTATTTTTTCATACGCTTCTCTCTGCACAGGAGGCATCAGCACAGGTTTCGGTATGACCTCTTTATGCGGCAGTCCTTCCAGGTAGTCAGTCTTCTGCCGCCTGAGGAAAATCGGCTGAAGCTCTTGTTCCAATTTCTTTCCCAGCGCTTCCTGTCCAGCCATATCTCCTTGCAGTTTCTTCAGTTGGTTTTGGTAGGTGTTACAGAAATTCTTCAAATCCCGCAAACGTCCTGGCTCTACGAAATCCATGATACTCCACAGATCCACCCATGCATTCTCGACAGGCGTCCCTGTAATAGCGATTGCAAAATCATATTTCATGGATTTCACTGCATTCGTGATGAGTGTCACTGGGTTTTTGATCTTCTGCGCTTCATCAAGCACCATGAATGACCAGTCAATACAACCAAAGCTGATATCGTAATTACGAAGCGTTTCATAAGAAGTCAATACAATCCTGTTCTTTGCCACCGGAGAAAAATCAAGGCGCAGATCATGCCCTCTTTTGAAATCTCTGAAACTATTTCCATACAGGGGGACTATCTCTTCAAAAACGCCTTCTTTCACAAAGTGAATGAATTCGCTTTCCCAATTTGCCAAGAGCGATACCGGGGCCACCACCAGAACAGAGTTCATGTCTTTTTCACCATAGGCATTCTTGATTCCGGAAATCAATCCCAAAACCTGCATGGTTTTGCCAAGCCCCATGTCATCGGCGAGAAGTACCCCCTGATACCCTGCCTTCCAGTTTTGTGCCATCCAGCGAATGCCCTCTTTCTGATAGGAAAAAGGCACTACGTCATCTTTGAAGCCGGATAATACCTGCTCCATCGACAAATTCGCGCCCAATTTTTGAAAGCGCGCCTCTCTTCGCTTCTGCCGCCTCTGCTCATTTGCCTGCTCGTAGCCTACACTTTCGGCATTTTCTTCACTGATCAGGTTTCCTCTATCTTTCTTTGGCTTCTCTCCGTCTGCGCTGCCACCGGTGCTATCTGTTACGTCATCCTTCCCCATCACCTTCTCAATGAAAGCACCAGTAAGTTTGTACGTTTTTCCTTGGTAAGAAATCGAAGACTTGTTTTTTGCAAAAGCATTCTCGATCAATTCTTTGAGAATCGCCACATTTTCCTCGGTCACTTCCGGTTCGTCAAGTTCATCAATCCCGTCAAGATCTTCTCTTCCTACACTCCCTTCCTCCGGCAACCAGCCGCCTTCTATCCCGTTGAGGTAAGGATATTTTTTTGCGATAAAAGCTCCATACTCAATCACACGATCCGAGTACTCACCCCGATCAAAGCGAAATGGAGCTCCGGTAAAGACACTTTGTGGAGACAGAACCAAGGTTTTGGCCTGCTCCTTTGTCAGTTTCCGTGCCTCCTTGATCTGCTGCAATCCATCTTGCTGCTCCTGATCAAATACGTAATAGGTACGATCTTTCCCCATGTACGACCGCTGCGCTTTGCTCCCGTTTTTAAACTTGCGTCCAAATTCACTGGCATCCTTCTCCCCATAAGGACTGCCATCAGCATTCAAAATGACGGGAGAGGCATAATATGTACCATCCGTATCTTCTTTTACCGAGATACTTAAATAATCAGGTGCCACTACATCGATCTTTTCCAAAAACGGATCGAGTCTGGCGTCAATCTTTTTGGCATTCTCTTTGATGAGTGCCACATATCGCAGGCTGCAAGCTAAGATTTTCTCTCGCTCTTTCAATCGACCAATCTCAGCATTACATGACGATGCGCTTTTCAAGATGGCATACTGCGCCTCACTGCACATATAACAGCACCCGGGACGAATATCTATATAGGAGCCAATCACTTTCGGATTCATGAAATATGTCCCATCCGCTTTTTGAAAATTCACTTTCAAGCGGAAACTGTTATTCTGCGGCAGACCTTCTTTCCCTACAAACAACGGATAGGGAAATATGGGAGGTAGCGTCAAGAGCTCCCTTTCATCACGCGAAAAAGAGACAGCTGTCTCGTGAGAGATCCGATAGGAATCTCCCACCTTCACTGCCTTTCCTTCCATTTCCAACATATCCAGTTCTGTATGGATATCTTCCCACTGGGGGCTATCCCCCTCCCAGTGAAAATGGTATCCCTCTTCGCTGCAAGTCCAGTAGGATATATTCATGGCTATACCTTCACCTTCCATTGCTGTTCCTCTCTCCAAATGCCGCAATGATCATAAATCCAGTCTCTCACCTTAGGCTGCCAACTCTGTCCTCTCCCCCTCGGATTGGTATGAACAAACTCCTTCTCTGTATCTGAATTTATTAAATGGCTGTAAGGAATCGTACGGTGTCCCTGAGCAAAAATCTGGATTGGCGATTTGGCGCGGCTATAGATGCGGAGCCTTCCGCTATAACTGACCTCTATAAAAGTATACTGTCCTATCGTAAATACCAAGAGACTCGTGTCAGAAGATTTTCCTTCCAGATAATCATATGCCATTAGCTTGCTCTTCTCCTCTTTTGGCAGGTCATTCAGAATGAGCTGCTTTGCCTTTGGGCCTATTATGATGCGGGAAGCACGTATTTCATCCATGTACGCGCTCCAAAAATCCTGCCTGTACTTCCACTTGGCATCTGCAGTTTTCGCAATAATATGAAAGAATACAGCAAAGTCATTTTTGACCAGCCAATGCAAGAAAATTTCCTTTGCTTCTTCTTCCACGTATAGCCAAGCCGTATCATTCCCTCTCGGATCTCCCATGTACCGAAAAACAAGCTGCATCAGCCAGTTCTTCGCACTGTCACTGCCTTCTTCGTCCACATTGATGATGACAGGTCCCACCACCTGGGGAACCAGTCCTTTGTAAACCTGATCTTTCGTCAAATTTTCAAGAAGCACCTGCTTGGCATCCAATCCAATATCCATTTGAAACGCTTTCACTATAGCAGCTTTTACAAAATTGCTTCCAGATAACGTGGGAGGAAAAGACAATGTTTTGAGGGCGTCACGGAGATTTCCTTCGGAGAAGAATTCTGCCATTTGCGAGACACCATCTTTGTCGAGAAGCTGCGGGAAATCCTGCAGAAAATGGATACTTCTTACCCTCCGGTCATTTTTCTGCATTTGTTTCCAAAGCACGGTACGTATCCATTCCGTCTTGCTTTCTTTCGGCTTATAGCCACGAAAATAAGCAAAAAGCAGCCGCCGGAAACAAGTCGTTTTCTCTAAATCAATCTGCTTCAAAATATACCGGGCCGCAGGCAGCGTTACTTCCGGAGAAAATATCACAAAAGGAAGACTTCTGATCTCCCGCCAGTTGAACTCTTCCCGGCTTCCCTGATACATACGTACCGCCTTTTTGACCAGTACCTGCAAATCAATAGGATTCACTGAGATCATGCGATCTGCCATCCCGCTGAGTTTTCTGCACACCGCCTCCGTATGAGGAAATCGAAGTACCTTCCATCGTTCATGACTTTCCCCAGCCTGACGATTAAGTGCCGTCGCTTTCATTGTGAGCCGGGCAATACTTTGACTTAATTCACTCATCCTCTTCACACTCGTCTCTCAGAATAAAATCACTATTTGGACTCATCCACCGGAGGCATCATTGTAAATCGCAAATCAATACGCCGGTTCGCCTGCCTGCCTTCTTCTGAGTCCTCATCATATTCATCATCCACGATGGGCCTAGTATCTGCATAGCCGGAGCAAGAGAATATCGGCTGCTCATTGGCATTCTTTTCTCTATCCAGCTCCGGCACATCCCCACGCATCAGATTCCATGTATTGATGGCTCTCTTCGTAGACAGCTCCCAATTCGATGGAAATTCATCCGTATGAATATCCACATTGTCCGTATGCCCTTCGATAAAGACAGTTTCTACCACATTTTTATACTCTTTTTTATCGAGTAATTGGTACAAGACATCCCCCAGATTCCGGATGACCTGCTGCCCTTCTTCTTTGACATCGGCTTCTCCCTGTGCAAAAAGTGCGCCTTCCGGAATACGGAGAACCCCCTGCTTCTTATCGATCTTAACAGAGATTCCCCGCTCACTCATCTCCTCTTGGATTTCTTCAAGCAGCTGGTCTCTTTTGGCATTGTTTCCCATATATTGATCTTTTACCTGTCCCAAATTCAGCATGAAGTAGCAGACCGCCAGGATGAAAACAGAGAGCATCCCTGCCATGAGATCACTGATGGACAGGTTAAAGGCATTTTCATGATTTTCCTGCATTTGTGTATTTCCACGAGTTCTTCGCATAGTGCATTCTTACCTCGATTATCTCATTTTCTTAATGGCATCTGTCAAATCTTCAATGTTCTCATTTACCTCCTCCGTTACGCCGGCCAATGTATCAACCGCCGTCGAAATCGTTTCATCAAATTCTTTCAGCTTCGCTATCAGGCCCTCATTGGTGGCTTTGTTATACTTCTGCATCCCATTATCCAGCTGTACAAAAGCTTTCTCCAACTCTCCGCTGACCCCTTTGAAACGGTCTTCGTAGGCAGTCCAAGAGTTCCTCGCCTCTTCCAGTGCGCTTTTTACATACAGAGAAGATTCCATATAATCGCCGGAAATCTTCTGCATCGACTCTGCTACGCTCTTTGCATCCGCCTGCTGCTTTGTCATAGACTGAGCCAGCACCTGCACGCCGTTGTCCAGCGAAGTAGCCGCCTGTTTCAGAGGCTCGGCTGCCTTTTGTAAAGGTTCTGCCGCTGTTTTCAATTTCATAGAAACATCATCTGCCGCTTCTACGAATACCTTGGCGGTCTTGCCCGCCGCCTCTACCGTCTTACCCGCCGCATTCACTACATTTCCAGAAGAGGACACCGCCTGCCGCATCTGATCGAGCGTTTCCTGCATATGTTTTTCATGCGTATCCATCATAGACTGCATCTGCTGCATCTGATCAGCAATTTCCGCCATGAGTTCCTTGACACTGGCATTGATAACGCCCAGATTTTCTTTCGTCTGGTCAGCACTTTCTATAGCAAATTTCCCAATGATCGACTGCATCTGCTGCATCTGGCCGCCAATCCCCGCCATGAGTTCCTTGACACTGGCATTGATAGCGCCCAGATTTTCTTTCGTCTGGTCAGCACTGTCTTTAGCGATTTCCCCAATTTCTGTGCGCTGTTCCTTCGCACTCGCTGACATCTCGTCAAAAATATCCTTCATGGTCGTTTTCATCTCTTCCATGAGAGCTGTCATCCTCTGAATATTTTTATCCGTCTCTTCCGTCTGTTTGTTCGCCATGCCTTCCATGGTCTCATTCATTTTGGAAATCGCCTCATTCAACGCATCCAGCGTTTTCTGATTGGCTTCCGAAGAGGCCTTCGTCGAGCGGTCCAGAATGTCCCGAATTCCTTCAGCAAGAGATGCAATATCGGAAGACAAGTTCTTCAGCGAATTTCCTAATTCTTCTGCCCCCTGGCCAACACCTTTTTTCAGAACATCCCCCAGCTGGTCAAAACCGCCACTTACAAGGGAATTGGTATTAGACGAAATCTGCATCAGCTGTTCAGTTTGCTTATCCTGTCTTTCTGAAAGTCCCGCAAGCATAGTATCCAGATTGCCCTTCATGGCACTATCCATCTTCTCCGCCAGCTGATCCAACACATCCGGCAGGTGATCGCAAATAGAGATAGCCATATCTGTGCTGAGCTGTTCCATCGCTGCCCGCTGCGCCCGGCTTTCTGCCAGCTCTTCGAGCAGGATTTCTTCCACGCTTTTGCGAATGAAGACCTGATCCAGTGCATCAGTAAAACGGGAAACCGCATCGCCAAACCTTTTCATATTCTGACTATGCCACACGCCAAATACAATAGCGCTCACAATACCGGAAATAGATGTCACAAACGCAGTACTCATCCCGCCAAGAAGACCACTGATACTGGAAGAAAGCGCGCCAGTACTGCTGGTATCTACACCTGCCAGACCAATAGTCAGCCCTATAAAAGTACCTAAAATGCCGATACCGGTAAAAGTCCCCGCTAACCCCGACCAAAGTCCGCTTTTCATGCCCTCGGTAAATGCTGCAACTGAAAAATAGGACTCCGATTCAACAGTCGAATACTTCTCTAGCCCATCTTTTCCGGGGATAGAAATCAGTGTCCGCTGATACTTTCTCCAAATCCCCTTTATGAGATCACTATTCTCCATTTCCTGAGATAATGACTCAAAATAAACATTGACATTCTGCGGATTGTATTTTTTCAATATATCAAGATATGTCTCTATTTCTTTATACCGAGCGTCCAATGGTTTTGCAAAATGGCATTTATATAAACCGAATGTAGCAAAGAATGCCACAATGAACGCCCAATTTATCGGTTCAGAAAAAACATTTTACAAAACTGAATAAATTCCATCACGCACTCTCCAATTCAAAACACTACACTAAAAAAGCGCATTTATAGAAAATCAACGTCTACAAACACGCATGATAAAATGAATAGGGAGATAAATGCCCCACAAGACTTCTGGGCAGGTCAAAGTACTTTGCTAAATCACATTTCATATGGTTTCGGCTCATAATTCCCATCCTCCTCATCTCCTGCATATTTTATTTTTAATTATATACCATATGTAATGACAAAAACAGAGTTATTATAAAATTTATTTTACTTCATCCTCGTTTGATGCATGACCTTGCAACATCAAAAAACCGCCGGAAAGTGATCCACAAGGGATCCTCCTTCCGGCGGTTTTATCCTGTACGCAAAGGGCTACAGGATGTAATTCGAAATATCAATATTTTCCGTGACGTCACCGAGCTTATTTCTCACATAGCTCTCGTCGATGGTGACGTGCTTATCTTCGAGGTCCGGCGCATCGAAGGAGAG
>OIXQ01000798.1_pt1 | contig 13133 bp, 15 predicted proteins | sample 1587791 | NCBI WGS metagenome assembly OIXQ01 (sample SAMN03283273) | human gut metagenome | biome: human-associated habitat; material: feces | host: Homo sapiens | place: Peru | collected 2012
GTTTTACCGCTGCGTCAGGCGCTCGCCCGTCATCTTTACCAGTTCCGCGGTCTGAGCGTTGCGCCCGAGCAGATTATCATCGGCGCAGGCACACAGACGCTGTACAACCTCATCGTACAGCTTTTGGGGCGCAGCCACGTCTATGCACTGGAAAACCCCGGTTATCCGCAGCTGGCAGCAGCTTATCAGGCCAACGATGTTTTCTGCCGTTATCTGCCGATGGATGCCCAGGGTATCCGCGCCGATGTTCTGGAAAACAGCGGTGCCGATATTCTGCATATCAGCCCTTCGCACCAGTTCCCGACAGGTATAGTCATGCCCGTCAGCCGCCGCTACGAATTGCTGCACTGGGCAGCAAAAAAAAGCAGCCGTTATATCATCGAAGATGATTACGACTGCGAATTCCGCCTGTTCGGCAAGCCTATTCCGCCATTGCAGAGCATTGATACCGAAGAAAAGGTTATCTATATCAACACCTTTTCCAAAACGCTGGCACCAACCTTCCGTATCAGCTACATGCTGCTGCCACCGCACCTGGCATCGCTGTTTTATGACAAACTCGGCTTTTATTCCTGTACTGTATCTAATTTTGAGCAGTTTACGCTCGCTAAATTTATCGAGGACGGTTATTTTGAACGCCACATCAACCGAATGCGCACCTACTACCGCAGCAAGCGCGACCGTCTGCTGCAGTATCTGACGCAGTCCGACGCTGCTCCCGCACTTACGGTAGAAGGCGAGGACAGCGGTCTGCATTTTCTGCTGCATCTTGCTACCGACGCCAAGGATTCCCAACTTGTGCAAGCTGCAGCCGCCAAGGGCATTCAGATTAAATTTCTTTCGGACTATTATCATGAAAAGGTCGGTGACAGCTCGCACACCCTGCTGATGAATTACACCGGTCTGGCGGATGATAAGCTGTATCCTGCCTTAGACACACTGTTTACCGTGCTTAAGCCTTATCTGAAGCTGTAATTATTTCGCAGCGCACAGGCTGACAAAATATTCGTGGATTGCCGTGTTTTTTGCTAAGTCCAGCTCCGGATGAAAGGCCAATGCCAGCTGCTTGCCGTACTTTGCCGCCACAATATGCTCATCCACTGCAGCAAGCACCTCTACGCCTTCACCCACGCTGTCAATATACGGCGCACGGATGAAGGTCATCGGCACCTTACCCAGCTTGCCGAATTTAGCCTCGGTAAAAAAGCTGCCTGCCGTAAGCATTACGCTTAACAGTAATCGGCATGGTTGCCAAATGTACCTTGCTGTCGTTCGTCAGCTTTTTCGCCAACAGAATCATACCTGCGCAGGTTGCCAGTACCGGCAAGCCCTGCGCTATTTTTTTCTGCAGCGGTACAAACATACCAAGCTCATGCAGCAGCTTGCCCTATACCGTACTTTCGCCGCCCGGCAGGACAATGCCGTCCAGGGGCTGCTCCAAATCCGGCAGCTGACGCAGCTCTACAGCTTCCGCACCCAGCTGACGCAAGGCCTGCACGTGCTCAATAAATGCACCCTGCAGTGCTAAAACGCCGATTCTCATTATTTACCACGCTCCGCCATCAGCAGCTGAATTTCCTGCTCGTTGATGCCTACCATAGCTTCGCCCAAATCCTCGGACAGCTCTGCCAGCATCTTAGCATCGTTGAAGTTGGTTACTGCTTTAACAATAGCCTGCGCACGCTTTGCCGGGTCGCCGGATTTGAAAATACCGGAGCCTACGAATACGCCCTCGGCACCCAGCTGCATCATCAAAGCCGCATCCGCCGGTGTTGCTACACCGCCTGCCGCAAAATTTACTACCGGCAAACGCTTATGCTCGTGTACATAACCTACCAAATCATTTAGTATATTCATTTCTCGTCAATTTACTATGCTCAGTTTTAATATCGGTATTCTTCACAGCTTACACAAACATCATGCTAAGCAACGCCTGAAGCGTTGCCGCAGACAGCAAAAAAAGCAGTCGCTCTATCATCAACGATGATTGCGACTGCTTTTGCGTATCTTCAGCAAGCTCAATACTGCATTTACATATCTGCCTTCTTCATAACAACGTCAATAGCATTTTTCAACTTCCTGATGTCATTACTTTTGAATCTGACCTCACATTTTTATGCAAAACTGAACTTTTATTACTGCACTATATTTAATTACAAACATACTGCACTTTATAGAGCATTCATCAAAAATTTAATGCCGGTAATCAGCACCAGTACGCTCGCCAGCTTCATCAAAATGCCGGACTGCAGCCTTTGCGCCAAGGCTACACCGCCCTGAGCCCCGACAAAGGCACCCGCACCAATCGCTAAGCCGCTGGTCCACACAATATGCCCCAGCATAGCATGCGACACTAAGCCTGCAAGCGAGGAAACTGCCAAAATGCAGGTAGAAGTAGCAATGGCCACGTGCACCGGGAAATTCAGTACATAAACCATAAAGGGAACGTGGACAATACCGCCGCCTATGCCCAAAATGCTGGCTAAAAAGCCCACACCGACGCTGCAAAGAACGCCCAGCTTCCAGTTATAGACTTCCGGCACATCGCCGGCCGTCTTACCCGCCGCCTCCTTATTGGCCTTACGATACATATTTATCGCTGCCAGCACAAAGAAAGCGCCAAACACCAGATAAAAAAGCCTGCCCTGCAGATATTCTGCGGCATAGCTGCCTAAAAATGCACCGGGAACGGTAGCCACGGCAAATTTCAAGGCCGCATCTACGCAAGCCTTCTTCTGCCTGATATACCCCCAGGTCCCCGAAACAGCATTCAGCAATACCACCAGCACCGAAGTACCGATGGCCAGCTGCGGCTCATAATGCCAAGCAAACACCAGAAGCGGTACAATCACCATACCGCCGCCAATGCCTAAAAGCGCCCCCAATAAGCCAACTAAAATACCTAAGGCCAAAAAGCCTGCTACTTCCATCTGCATCCCTCTCATTCTCTCATAATTCTCATTGCAGATTAGCTTAGTTTTTTTTAATCTCTCGTCGGTCAAAATCATCTTTTGACCTGTATTCTCATATATTCCGCAAGTATTCAAAAACAATTGCGAAACAGCAAATATTTTACACCTAAATAATCAAAAAAGGAAGTACCTGTGATATAAATTACTTAGGAAAAGTTAATTTTTCCCAGCTACCGCCAGACAGGGCAGCATCATACCCTTGCAACCGTCAAGAGTGGAAGGTAACAGGGCTCACAAGAAAAAGCGGCAGCCGCCACCGGCGACTGCCACATGCATCAGCTTCGTTCTGAAATTATTCGGCAACTACCATAACCTTGAAGGTAGCGGTTACGTCGGTATGCAGCTTAGCAACAGCGGTGTATTCGCCTAAGCCTTTAACTGCGGATTTCAGCTCGATTTTACGACGGTCAATGTTCAGACCGGTTTGCTTAATCAAAGCTTCGGCAACATCCTTGGAGGTTACGGAGCCAAACATTTTACCGTTTTCACCCACGCGTACCTTCATGGTTACTACAACCTTTTCTACCTGCGCGCCCAGAACAACAGCCTCATCCTTAGCCTGAGCCGCACGATGCTTAGCGGTTGCCTGGTCCTGTTTAGCCTGGTTAAGGTTAGCAGCGGTAGCTTCCTTAGCCAATTTACGCGGCAGCAGGTAGTTGCGGCCATAGCCTTCGGCGGTTTCTACGATTTCACCTTTTTTGCCTAAGCTTTTAACATCTTGTAAAAGAATTACTTTCATCTGTTCGACACTCCTCTAACTGTTTTTTAGTCAGCGCAATAATCTGCGCTTCTACATCCCTGGCACGTTTATTTGCCAGCTGCACACCGGCCACCGTCTGATGACCGCCGCCGCCCAGCTCTTCCATAATTACCTGCACATTGACGCTGCCGTCACTGCGGGCACTTATGCTCAGGGAACCATCTTTATATTCAACAATTGCCATGCCTACAGCTACACTCTCAATAGTAATCAGAGTATCCGCTGTCTGCGCGGCAAGCACGGAAGACATAGTATCATTATCGGCATTACGCATAACTGCAATGGATAAGCCCGGTATCGGCATTTTAGCTCCGGCTATCAGCTTAGCCTTCTGCTGTACAAAGCTCAAATCATCCTTAAACAGCTGGCGTATCAGATTCGGATTAGCACCGCAGCGGCGCAGCAGAGCGGCAGCCTCAAAGGTTCGCTCGCCTGTCTGCACATTAAAGTTTTTCGTATCCAGAACAATGCCTGCATACAAGGCAGTTGCCTCCGCCGGTGTAATATCAAGCCTGTCATCAAAATAACCAATCAGCTCCGTCACCAGCTCACTGGTAGACGAGCTGGAAGGCTCCAGATACAGCAGTGTTGTATCACCGATAATATCCTCGGCACGACGGTGATGGTCAATAATAATGCGGTTCTTGGCTGCCTGCAGCACAGCCTTGCTGGCCGAAAGCACCTCGCGGTGATGGTCGACAATAACCAGAAGGCTCTTATTGGTAACCAACGGCAAAGCATCCGCACCGCTCAGCATAATATCTATATACTTAGTTTCGTTAGCCGAAAGAATGATGTTCTCATTATCCAGCACTTCGGTAATACGCTTATAATAGGCATTATGCTCGCTGCTGACAATATAGGTTTCCTTGCCCAGCGACAAGCCCAACTTAGCCATACCAATAGTAGCACCGATGGCATCATAATCCTCATTGACATGTCCCATAACAAAGATACGGTCAGCCTGCAGCATCTGCTCATGAATCGTCTGCGCCACGATGCGGGCACGTACACGCGTACTTTTGGCACCGACACTGCTCGTGCCGCCAAAAAATTGTGTATTCTTATCCTTCATGACTACGGCCTGGTCGCCGCCGCGGCCTAATGCCAGATACAGGCTCTTATTGGCGTTGCCGATAAGCTCCTCCAGCGTAACTCCGTCGCAGGCTACGCCTATACTTACAGTAGGCGGTATTTTATTGCCGCTGCGGATTTCGCGAACCTTATCGAGAATCATGAACTTATCTTCCATCATATCCATGACGGCAGATTGGTAAAAGCCCATCAAGCTGCTTTCCTTATTCATGCGGCAGATAAAGCCCTGCTTGGAAGCAGCCCACTTCGTCAGCAGCTCATTGATTTCGCCATTTAAGTTAGCCATATTGGTTTCACTCAAACCACGCATAACCTCTTCATAGTTGTCAAAGCGCACATAGGCCAGGCACAGCTTATCATTGCTGTATTTCTGGCGCAAAAGCTCATAATCCGTGATATCCGTCAGATACAGCATCAGACCGCTGGAGGTATTTTCCTTTTTGCTATGACGCTCCTGCGTTTCTACACTGTAATAGCGCATACGATAATAGTGGTCCTCAATCTGAATAACCTGCTCTCCGTCACGCACGCTCATCAGCTCAAACGCATTCTGTGCCAACGGCAGAATTTCCTCAGGCTTTTTGCCCTCCAGATTACTTTTGCCGGTCCAGGCGGCAAATAATTCATTTTTCCATTGCAGCTTGCCATCTTTGGAAAAAACTGCAATGCCTACATCCAGCTTGCGCACCGCAAAATGGTTGGTACGTTCAATATTGCGGATAATATTATCCAGATAACTGCTGAAGAAGATTTCCCTGTTAATAAGATTTTGGCGGCTGAAATAGTAGATAATACCAAAAATAATCAGCGCCGGGATAATCAGCTTTGGCTGCAGATAGCAGACCAATACTGCCAGCAGCACAATTATCAGCAAATAAATATTAGTATCCGCTTTGGAATTCATATTCCGGTTAAACCTACTGAACATTATTTTCACCTCAAATCCGGCACAGCTGCCGAACTTTACCTTTGTTTTCTGAATCTGCTTGCAGGACGGATTTTCCTGAAGTCCATAACAATATCAAAGGCACCTACATAAACCATAATCTGGGTAAAGATAGGCACTATAAAGAGCAACGCTATACCGATATTGGCCCACCAACGCGGCTTATGCTTCGTGTCTACAAACCAGTAAAGCAGCACGATGCCCTGCAAAACCAGCACAAAGCTGCAGACCGTCTGCACATTGACAGACAGTGTATACATCCAGCTTGCCTGATCATGCTGATAGTAATAGGTTACCGCAAACAAAGACGCAGCATAAGGCCACAAAATCCAGCCGGGAACCTGCAGCATCGTAAACGGAGGAAAGGCTTCAAAGCTTTCTCCCAGCTTCGTAAGAATCTTTTTGGCAGCCATATAGTTCACAAAGGCCATCAGTGGCGCACACATCAGAAAAGCACCCGGCATAATAATGCGCATCATACGCAGCATTTCGGCATAACCGTCGACAGTCTTTTTGATATCGGCCTCGCTCATGCCATGCTCGCGGTAATAAACCGTCAGCTGCTCCAGACTTTGGTGGAAGGAGCTGAACATCATCTCAATCGGGTCAATACCCAGTACCCAGAAGCTCAGCACAATATTCAGAACCAGCGCAATTACCGCGCCGACGCTGCCGTAAAGCATCATTTTCATCGGCGGCAGATGACGTCGCATGCACTCGCCTAAAATCAAGCCCAAAAGGCCGAAAATCGCCGCCAGGAAAAAGGCATTAATCGGACTGATAATCATCGCGATAATCACTGTAGCAACCAACAGCGTCATAATGCTCCATTTCAAGCCATGACGGCAGCCGCAGATAACTATCGGCAAGGGCCAGACAAAATTAACAAAAGCACCCAGCACAGGCACATACATACTTATTAAAGCCATAACGATGGCAACGGCAGCTAAAATACCGGCCTCAACCATGGCAGATGTTTTACGAATCACAGAGTATCCTCCTTTATGGATATATTTCTTCAATATATTATTGTACTACATCAACCGCTGAAAAGCAAAGGCTTTACGCCTTACAAAGCGCAGTATTGCGCATTTCATATAAAAATGGTATAATATTAATAACGCTCATGTCCGACATTGATTGCCGTACATAAGCGTCTTTTATTTTTTTCAAATAGGGGGGGGTAACTTGCATAAGCAATATTTTCCGCAGCGCTGCTGCATGTTTCTCGTCGGTATCTTTACCATGACCATCGGCATTGCTCTTTCCTGCAGGGCTGATTTAGGCACATCGCCCATTTCCAGTGTACCATGGGTTCTGAGTATGTTTACACCCTGGAGCATCGGTGAAATAACTATTGTCCTAAATCTGCTTTTTATCATCGCCCAGCCCATTCTGCTGCGGCAAATTTACTGGCGCGAGTTGTTGGGTCAGCTGGTAACACTGCTCGCCTTCGGCTACTGCATAGATTTTTCGATGAACCTGTTGCGCTGGGTAGCACCGGATACCTTGTTTTGGCAATGGTCTGACTGCATCCTTAGCACCATCATCCTTGCCTTCGGCGTTTTTCTCTGCATCCGCGCTAAAATTTTTGTTGCTGCCGGTGAGGGCATCGTCCTGGTCATCGCCTTCGTCAGCAAAATTAAATTCAGCATCATCAAAAACTGCTTTGACTGCACACTCGTTGCTATCAGTCTGGCAATTTCCTTTATGCACTTCGGTGCTATGCGCGGCGTAGGCGTAGGCACGATTGCCGCAGCCATCCTCGTCGGACGCTGGATACAGCTTTACAGCAACAAGCTGCATATTTTCGACAAATGGAGCATCTTAGAGTAAGATTTTTTCTTACTCTAATTATTTCGTTTTAATTTTCTGAATTTTTCTTGTTTTCTGCAAGATTGTATGTTATAATCCATTACAACAGCTGTTAGTATAATATTTGTCAAAGAAGGTGCTTAATTATGCTCAGTATTGGTACAGTAAAATGGTTTAATAATAACAAAGGCTATGGATTTATAGAAGCACGCAACGGTCAGGAGGTTTTCGTGCATTTTTCAGCCATCCGTTCCGACGGCTATCGCTGTCTGCAGGAGGGCCAGCGTGTTTCCTATCATCTGTCACGCGGTAAACATGGCCCGATGGCATTGAACGTGTCGCCGATTATTTAATGCGGACAAAAAAGCTTGTTATGTGCTTTATGTACTAAAAAACCGGTGGAGGTTTACCGTCAAGTAAAATTCCACCGGTTTTTCTATTTAAGGCTGAGTTATATCCCAGCAACTTTTTATACCAATATCACTCTTCTTAAAGCTTTACGTCCAGCGAAGCGCTAACGCCCACGCCCTGCACACGGTTAACATTTTGATAGGACACATTGTCTACCGGAATCAGCACTTTGCAGCGTACGCCCAACAGCGTCTGCTCAATCATCAGCGCTGCCTTCACCTGATCGACCTTAGACTGCGGGCCGGAAACCTGCGCCGCACCGGCACGGCTGCCGTCACCGACAGAAATAACCGGTACTACCTTCGTAGCATCCGTCGAGCTTACGCCGTACTTGGCCGTTACAGAGTTAATTGCATTATTCAACGCCGGAGCGGTAGCATCTACAGCATAACCGATAACGCCGCCCTTGAGAACCTTATCCAAAATACCGGCCTGCGCTGCAGGCATACTGTTACCTAAAACAAAACCGCACACAAGTGCTGCCGCAATCCATTTTTTATTTCTCATAACGCATACCTCCTAGAATACTTATTATATTCGACAAGCAGCGTCAAAAGCCTTGCAAGTATTCTGTGAAATTAAAGTAACGAGATTGTTACTGCCCGGAACTCGCATTTTCCATTGCCGAACCGTATCCTTAAAGGTCATAATACTGATGTTCTTGCTGAGTTATACTTTATTGAAAGCACCAAAGGCTGTTGCACCACCCCGCAGGTACAACAGCCCTTATCATTTTGCTTATTATATATTATATTCTCATCTATCTTTCCGCTACCATCAGTCCGTTATCATGAACGCGCAGAGGCACCTTCAAAACCTGACCAGGATAAATATGCTTAGAGTTAAGTTTGTTCGCCTGTTCAATGCGGAAAATAACCTCACGCACATCCTCACGCGCTTCTGTATGACGACCGGCAATTTCCCACAGTGTTTCGCCCTCAGCGACAGTCACCGTATATTCCTTATAAACAGGTTCATCAGCAAACACAGCACTATATCCAGCATAAAGGAAACAAGCACAGCAGATAACACTTAAAAACTTTTTCATATCTATCACCACCTAATAAATCTCTGTTTGCTTATATTATAGTGTGTCACACGAACTTTGTCAACACTTTTATGAATTTTTGTTTGTTGTTTGTCGGCTCCTTGCGAACATATTTCCAAATCCCAATATAGTTTATGCGTTATATTTAAAAAATTACTGCAGCAAAAAAGGCATCACCTCTCGGCAATGCCCTTTTACTTAATATATGCTACTCTATATCGAAAATTTTGCCCGGATTCAGGATATTATTGGGATCCAGGGCTTTTTTAATCGCACGCATCATTTCCAGCTCATCGGGATTAGTAAATTCCTCCATCAGCTGTTTGCGTTTATAACCAATGCCATGCTCACCGCTCAAGCGACCGCCGTGTGCGTAAATAAAGCGGTACAGCTCCTGCTGGTTGGCTTTGACTCTGGCATCCCAGTCCGCATAATCCTCCTGCTCCTGCTTCAGGATATTCAAATGGATATTACCGTCACCGGCATGACTGGCAATGCGTGTTACCAGCTGATATTTATCGGCCAGACGCAAAATTTCCGCCAGCAGCGCAGGCTCATGATCTACCGGGCAGACAACGTCCTCCTTGCAGACAATCAGGCTTTCCGCACGCACTGCTTCGGCGAAGGCCTTGCGTGCCTGCCAAATTTTATCGTGCTCCGCTACCAGCACATCGCCGGCACCATTTTCCGAGCAGATTTCATCCATCGTACAAGCCTTTTCATCCAAGTCATCCTCGCTGGTGCCTTCCACTTCTACGATAAGATAATTGCCCTTGTCACTGCCCTGCAGCGTTGTACCGAGATAACGCTCTACGGATTTGATAGTGATATTATCCATGTATTCTACGCAAGTAGGCATAATACCGGCCATAATCAGCTTGTTTACCGTGCCGATAGCATCCTCAGGGGATTCAAAAACCGCCAGCAGATCCATGCTGTACTTAGGCAACGGCAGCAGCTTCACTGTAATCTGTGTAATGATACCAAGAGTACCCTCACTGCCGATTATCAGCTGCTCCAGGCAATAGCCTGTAGTCTGCTTTTGCAGGCGTGCTCCCAGCTGCACAATCTTGCCGGTAGGATTTACCACCTCAACGGCATATACCTGATGACGCGTAGTACCATATTTAACCGCGCGATTGCCACCGGCATTGGTCGCCACATTGCCGCCGATAAAGCAGGAATCACCGCTGCAGGGGTCGCCTGCATAAAAGGCTCCCTTGGCTGCAGCCGCAGTCTGCAAATCGGAAGTACGCACACCCGGCTCTACAACCGCATACATAGCATCGGCATTAACCTCGATAATTTTATTCATCTTTTCGAGCGAAAGCACTACACCGCCGTAAATGGGCACTGCACCGCAGGCAAGACCTGTGCCTGCGCCACGGGGCACAACCGGGAAGTGATATTCATTCGCCAGCTTGACCACAGCCGCCACCTGCTGTGCATTTTCCGCAAATACGACAGCCTCAGGCATATGATGATAAGCCGGGTCAGTTACTTCATCATGGGCATATATTTCCATCTGCCCTGCATCCGTCACTACATTCTGCACGCCGACCAAAGCCTGCAGCTTGGCAATTATTTCGCCAGACAGCTTGTTATACTCCATAATTCAGTCCTCCTCATTTGCAACATTTATATTTTAAACTACTCTATGCTTATTTTATCACAAACAGTGACATTTATAACAGCAAATATTTTTCAGTGTATCAGCCACATATAAAACGGTATTGCAAAGACCGCCAGCACCGTGCTTACCGCCGTCAGCATGGCAGCATATTTATAATCGCCGCCGTAGCCTTTGGCCACAATCGCCGTATTGGTCATCGCCGGCATGGCCGCCATAATTACAAATACCTTTTCCATCATCGGCTCCAGATGGAAAAACGGCAGGATCAGGAAAACTATCCAAGGACAGATTAAATAGCGTCCCAGCATAGCAACTACCAGCTCCTTGCCTACGGCAATTTCTTTCCAACGGGTTTTGCTCATGGCAATACCGATGAACAGCATCGCCAGCGGCGTAGTCATGCTTCCCAGATAATGAAAGGACTTGAATACCGGCTCAGGCAGATTCCATTCCAGCAGTACCATCACTACGCCCAGCATAAAGCCCATAAGCGGCGGCGACATAATGCTTTTCAGTGTCTTACGGCTGAAAAGCGGCATGGTTACGCCATTGCTGCTTGCCAAGTCATGAAATCCTATAGTCCAGAAAAGCGTTGTATTCACCATGTAGTAAATCATAATATAAGGCGCACCGGCGTCACCGAACAAGGCTATGCCTAATGGCAGTCCGATAAAAATAGTGTTGGAAAAGCTGACACAAATTGAAAAAATCCCTCTGTGCTCCTGCGGAACTCCTATCAATCGTCCTAGCAGCCTGCTGATAAAATAGCCTGCCAGCATAGAAATAACCGGTACAATCAGGCCATGTGAAAGCGTGATAAGCTGGTCATGCTTAAACTGCCCCAAAATATTGGTCAGCATATATGTAGGCAGGCAGACATAATTCACCAGACGCGAAATCAGCGCCACACTTTCCTCACTGAACCAGCCCCTGCGCTCTAAATAAAAGCCGACAGCAATCATCAGCATGATGGTCAGCACACCGTTTAATGCATGTAAAACTATTTCCATTATTCATTCCCCTCATAAGGCAAAAATTGCCGAAGCATTCAGCTCCGGCAACGAAGATTTTAGTTTTTGGATTTTTTTACTTCTTCCAGTTTGTTTTTCATCCAGTCAATCATTGCTACCTTGCCAAAATCGTGCCAGGTTTCACATTCGGTATTTTTGGCAATATACTCATTCCACTTATCTTGATTAACATTTTCTACTTCCATCAGGTTCATAATGCCAAAACCGCTGCGCCAGATCATATCATCCATAGATGTAAATTTGCTGTTTTCCTGCAAAAACTTAGGATTGAATAATTCCTGGAAGGATACCTTGTTCAAAATCTTGCCCAGTTCCTTATCCTCGGTAAAAATTCCCAGATAATGCTTAAAGGTTTTATCTAATTTATTTTTTTCCATCTTACTTCCTCCACAAATAGTTGTATAAGGGTATTTTAACACAAAAGCAATAAAATGGCACTAGCATTTTCATATTCCGTGTGCAGAATCATTAATTTATGCCCGCATAACACAGATATGATAATCATTATTGAATTCCTACTAAATTCATAGTAGAATATAGTCATTAGAAAGGTTGTGACCGTAATGAAAATTTCTACCAAGGGACGTTATGCCCTGCGATTGATGCTCGATTTAGCAATCAACCACACCGGTAACTATATACCATTAAAAACAGTTGCCCAACGGCAAAAAATTTCCGATAAATATTTAGAGCAGATTATCCACCAGCTCAGCAAAGCAGGCTTTGTCCAAAGCGCCCGCGGTGCTCAGGGAGGCTATCGCCTGACACGCACGCCGGATGAATACACTGTCGGCGAAATTCTGCGCACAGTCGAAGGCAGTCTGGCCCCCGTATCCTGCCTGGATTGCAAAACACCCTGCGATCAGTTTGACTCCTGTATCACCATCGGTCTTTACAAAAAAATTCAGCAGGCCATTGACGGCGTAGTTGACCACACTACGCTGCACGATATGATCAGCGATTACCGTACCAAGCATCCGCAGGCTGAAAATATTTAAAAGCGAGCTAAGCACCAGCATTTTATAGAAAAATAACAAAGCATTAGGAGGAAAATAATATGAACAGAGAAGAAGCCTGGAATTTATTACGTCAATATAACAAAGAGTCCTTTCATTTACGTCATGCACTGACTGTAGAAGGCATTATGCGTTACTTTGCCAAGGAGCTTGGCTATGCAGACCAGGAGGAATACTGGGGCATCGTAGGCCTGCTGCACGACCTGGATTTTGAGCTGTATCCCGAAGAACACTGCGTAAAATCTCAGGAACTGATGCGCGAGCACGGCGTAGACGAAAGCATTATCCGTTCCACTGCCAGCCACGGCTGGGGCCTGACTGCCGCTAACATTGAGCCGGAGCACCAGATGGAAAAGGTGCTCTACGCCACGGACGAGCTGACCGGCCTTATCGGCGCAGTCGTGCG
>OIXQ01000800.1_pt1 | contig 13116 bp, 10 predicted proteins | sample 1587791 | NCBI WGS metagenome assembly OIXQ01 (sample SAMN03283273) | human gut metagenome | biome: human-associated habitat; material: feces | host: Homo sapiens | place: Peru | collected 2012
GCTTCCGGTTGGCGATGTTCAGCAACGTCGAGGCATTCTCACTGTCCTCGCTCGCGCCGTCGATCTCCAGCTCCACGCCGAAGAAGCGGGGCCCCGTGCCGTAGAAGATGGGGCGAGGCTTGAAATAGTAATCGTGGATGGGACTGTTCTCGATGTCGGAGCAGCAGTCGCTGCAATAGGGGTCGTCGTTATCGTAGGGGTACCAGCAGTTATCAAGGGAGATGAGGCTGCCGCAGCGAGTGCAGCGAGTATAGTTGCGGTCGTAGCAGTCAGGGCAAAGGGGCGAAGACGCGGTGCCGCAGTTGTCCCGATGCCAGAACCGGGTGCCGCAGCCGACGCAGATATCTGTCATGCTATCCAGACAGTCCGGGCACAGCAGACTGTCATGGAACTCGATCAGGTTGTCGGCGGTACAGCCGCAGCGTGAGCAGGTGCGAATGGGTGTGGTCATGGCGAAATTCCTCCAAAATATAGAAATAGGCCCCCGGGAATTACCCGGAGGCCTTCATCAATATAGTATATATTTGGAGGATAGGGGAGAATCGGATCATGAAAATGCGCGTATGCTGCCGGGAGCTTGAGCGCAGCGTATCGCGCACTACGCCGGCAAAAAGCCAAAGCTGATGACGGAGAACAGCGCCATGAAGCGCCCCGTCTGGCCTTTGACGTGCTTTGTGTACTCCCGGAAGGTAATCAGGCTGGCCAGCGACGCCAATGTTCACGCCTACCAGCAGTCCCGGATAGTCGTCGGTAAACTGGCTCAGCAGGATGGCTGCCGGTACGTTGCTGATGACCTGGCTGGTCAGCGCCGCCACTGGCATGACCCCGTGGGCCAGCAACTTTCGGAACAGCTCCCGCACCGGCTCGATCCGCGCCATGTTGCCCGAAAAGGTAAAGAACGCCGCGAATATCACCAGCAGTCCCCAGTCCACGCCCAGCAGTGCCCGGCGATCCAGTACCAGCAACGCCGCCACAATGACGATCAGTCCCAGCCAATAAGGGATGCCCCGCAGTACCATGGCCACCGCCACGCAGAAGAGCGCGGCGTATGCCACAGCGTACCGCTTGTCCGGCAGTGTTTCCTGACGAAAAACAGTCAGTACAAATTGAAAAAACAGAGACTATACCTCGAAAGGAATTTTAAGGAGGCCATACTGATGAGAACTACCCAAACACACTAAAGAGAGAACTTCTGGATGGCATAATGAAATCAGGCCATGCTGGAGGTTTTAATTTATACGCACTTAGTTTTAGCGGATATCTTTTTCTTGTTCAGCCATAAAAGCAGTATTGTAACAATAGCTACAAAGTAAATTGTGGACAATGTAATTTTTGTAATTGTCAACATATTCTCCATGAAGTAGAATATGAAAAACTGGAAATTTTACTCAGACTGTGAAGAAAAAGAGGAGAGCAAAATGGCGCAACAAACAGAAGCAAAAGCGTTAACAGATCGTATTCTTGCAGGAATAACTGTAGAAAACATAAAAGAAACAGCGTTTTTCTTCAGTAAGCTCAAGCGTGTGACCGCATCACCGGATGCCGAATCTGCATCTGCATATATTTGCAGCAAATTGTCTGAATACGGAATCCCTCATGAGCAATTATGGTATTCCGGATATCTTAGCTCGGCTGTTTCGGCCAAACTGGAAATAATCTTTCCGGAGCAGCAAGAATTTGAGGTAGTTCCCTGCGGCTACACAAAAAATGTAACAGATTTAGAAGGAGAGTTGATATACGACAGGTGGGGCGAATGCGCACGGCTGTCGGTAAATGATAATGCAGAACGGTTTCGTTCGTTTGCAGGCAAGGTTGTCTTAACGCAATGCTTTTGCAGCGACATTGCCAGAGAGGCTAAAGAGGCGGGGGCATTGGCTGTGATTAGTATGTACCCATCTCCAGAAGAGGTTCCGCACTATTTTGGTGCATCTAACCACAATGGAACGCCAACGCCCGAAAACGCTTACCTTTTGCCGGAGATTCCTTGTATTGACTGTACAAAAGCGGCAGGCGAAAAGATGAAGGCGCTGATGAAAAGCGGGAGCGTTCGCGTCCGTTTGTCTGCACAAGCGGATACCCGGGTGAAGAAGGCATCCATTCCGGTGGCGTACATTCCCGGCTGCGAGGAAAACTTTGTATTAGTAGACGGTCACTATGATTCGCATTGCGAAGGAATGACGGACAATGGGGCTGGAGACTGTATTCTGCTGGAGTTAGCAAGAGTATTCCACGAAAATCGAAGCGCGCTGAAGCGCGGCCTGGTTTTTTGCTGGTGGTCGGGCCATGAGTTTGGTCAATACGCAGGTTCCACCTGGTATGCGGACACATTTTATGAAAAAATCCGCGATCATTGCGTAGCGCAGATCAACATTGATGTGGCGGGCAGCAAAAACGCACGGTGCATCCGCGCCAGAACAACCCAAATGGAGGGGGCGGCTTTTACTTCCGAACGGATCCGGCGATATACCGGGCTGGAGCCTGCACCCTATATACCACGGCCTCATTTGGGCGAGCCTAATTTTATGGGCAAAAATGTGCCGATCACTATTATGCTGAAGTATGAAGCTTCACCAGATAAAGTGAATATTTGGCCGGTGGGCGGCGGGTATTGGTGGCACAGCCGCGAAGATACGCTGGACAAGGTTGATTTTGCCAACGCATTGCGGGACGCCAACATTAACGCGGAAATGATCTGCGAGGTGGCAAACAGCACCCAATTACCGGTAGATATTCTGTCTTATATGAGAGAAACCAGACGCATGCTGCAAGAGATTCAATGTGGGCTGGAAGGCGAATTTGATTTATCTCCGGTGTTTCCGCATTTGGACATATTGCAAGAGAAAGCTCAGCAGTTCTGCCGTGCGCTCAAAGGCAGAACCAATACGGATCGTGAAATCAAAAAAATAGCCGGAGATCTGGTAAATATGAATTTTAATTACTCAGATCCCTATAACTATGACAGATTGTCATTGCCGGCTACCTTTCCAAAGCTCCGAGCGGCAATGGGGGTCACCAAGGATAACGCAGATAACAAGAGCTATTTATTTATTTATACAGACTTCTTGCGGCAGCGCAATCGTTTGGTGGATATGATGGATCGCATTTGCGATGAAATCGATTTAGCTTTACTCCGGTGGAATTATAAACAATAAAAACTAGGGGGGAATACAATAGATGCTGAAGTATATCTTAAAGCGGATCTTGCTGCTGATTCCGGTTCTGATTGGCGCAACTCTCATCGTGTTCTTCGTGATGGACATGACGCCAGGTGATCCGGCTGTAGCAAAACTCGGTGTGGACGCGACAGCTGAGCAAATCGAAGAGCTCCGGGAAGAAATGGGCTTGAATGACCCGTTTCTGGTAAGATACGGTCGCTTTGTGCTGAACTTGGTTCAGGGCGATCTTGGCACTTCCTACAAAACGGGCCTGGATGTCATGCAGCAGATCATGCAGCGCATACCATATACATTTTTGCTTTCCTTTGCAGCACTGCTGTTTGCTGTTATCGTAGGTATACCGGCAGGCATTATATCTGCCAGGCATCAGTATACGGTGTTTGATAACTGTACCATGGTCCTTACGCTGATTGGCGCCTCTGCTCCGCATTTTTGGCTGGGCTTGATGGGCGTAATCATTTTTGCGGTGAATCTCGGGTGGCTGCCGGCGGCCTATACGGCATCCGGCTCACTGGCGCTGGGTATCATCCTTCCGATGCTGACGCTGGGCATGAACTCTACCGCACTCGTCACACGAATGACTCGTTCGGCTATGCTGGACGTGATGAATCAGGACTATGTTGATACGGCACGGGCAAAGGGCGTATCAGAGCGGGTCGTTGTGTTCCGCCATATGCTGCGCAACGCTCTGATCCCGATTATCACCGTTTTGGGTTTGCAATTCGGCAATCTGCTGGGCGGAGCGGTGACAACGGAAACCATTTTTGCCTGGCCCGGTATTGGCCGCTATATTGTTGAATCTATTTCCAACAAAGATACCCCTTGCGTACTGGGCGCGGTGGTGATGCTGGCCATCATTGTTACTGTAATCAATCTTTTAGTAGATATTATCTATGCATTTGTGGATCCTCGCATCAAGTCTCAATACAAATCTATGATAAGGAGGGCGAAAAAAGATGGCTAAACGCGACAAGCAGGATAAGTTTGTACAGCGCTCCTTATCACAGCAGGCTTGGATACAGTTTCGCAACAATCGCCTGGCGATTTGCGGTTTAGTGGTGATTGCCCTGCTGATTTTGGTATCAATTACCACTATTCTGATCGATCTGACAGATGGCGGAGAGCTGTATAAGGTTTTGGTTACGAAGAATAATCTTCCCATGAAGCTGGCCAAGCCCTCTGCCGCGCATCCCTTGGGGTGCGATGAATTTGGAAGAGATCTGCTGTTCCGGCTTTTATGGGGAACGCGCTATTCACTTTTCGCCGGTATTTGTACGATTCTGGCTGCCATCCTTACAGGCGGTGTGTTTGGTTCTATTGCGGGATTTTACGGCGGGAAAATTGATAATGTCATCATGCGCTTTATGGATATGGTGATGACTGTGCCAAGTCTGGTTTTAGCTATGGCCATCTATGCGGCACTGGGTTCCAGCTTGGTCAACCTTCTGATTGCGCTGACTTGCTCACAGGTTCCCCAGTTTGCCCGAATTATCCGTTCTTCCGTTATGACGGTAAAGGACAGCGAATATGTAGAAGCCGCCAAGGCCGTGGGTGCTTCAGATGCTTTGGTCATTGTAAAGTATATTATTCCCAATGCTCTTTCTCCCGTAATCGTTCAGGGCACTCTCGGTGTGGCTACCACAATTCTGAATGTGGCCGGCATGTCCTTCTTAGGCCTGGGAATCCAACCGCCTGCGCCGGAATGGGGCTCCATCCTGTCGTCGGCGCGCATGTATATGCGTGAAGCCTGGCATATCTCACTGTTTCCGGGACTTGCTATTGTGATCTGCATTCTTTCTCTGAACCTGCTGGGAGATGGTCTGCGCGATGCATTGGATCCCAAGCAGAAGCGCTAATAGGAGGGACAGATATGGATCAAACGATTTTGGAAGTGCAGGACCTGCGCATTCATTTCGAGCTGCGCGAAGGAACGGTCAAGGCGCTTAATGGTATAGACCTGGTTTTGAAAGAGGGACGCACGCTTGGATTGGTAGGCGAGACCGGTGCCGGCAAGACCACCTTGGCAAAGGGAATTATGGGCTTGACGGCAAAGCCTTACGGAAAAATCAAAAGCGGTAAAATTTTGTACGAGGGGAAAAATCTGCTGGAGATGGACAAAAAGCAGCTTCGCCGAATCCGCGGAGAGCATATCTCTATGATTTTTCAAGATCCCATGACAAGTCTGAACCCGGTGATGACCGTAGGCGATCAGATTGCAGAGGCCATCCGTAATCATGACAAGCTCAGCAGGGTAGATGCTGCAAAGAAAGCGGCAGAAATCCTTGAATTGGTCGGAATCCCCAGCGCACGCGGCAGCGAATATCCGCATCAGTTTTCCGGCGGTATGAAGCAGCGTGTGGTAATTGCGATCGCGTTAGCATGCAATCCCAAAATACTGATTGCCGATGAGCCGACGACTGCATTGGATGTAACGATTCAGGCGCAGATACTGGAAATGATCCGCGACTTACGGGAACGCTTTCGCACGTCAATGCTGCTGATCACCCACGATCTGGGTGTTATCGCGCAGAACTGCGATTATGTCTCCGTGATTTATGCCGGTGAAATCGTAGAAACCGGCACAGTACACGATATTTTCCGCCACAAGCTTCATCCTTATACAGAGGGACTCTTTTCTTCCATCCCCAATATAAACGAAGATGTGGAGCGTTTGGTGCCGATTGAGGGCCTGATGCCGGATCCCACGAATCTTCCGGCAGGGTGTGCTTTTTGCGACAGATGCCGCTTCGCGACAGAGCAGTGCAAGACAGAACATCCTCACTTGGTAAACATGGGCGGCGAAGAGGGCAACCATCAGGTGCGATGCCTCCGATATAAGGAAACACGGGAGGAGGGCGAATAAATGGAAAACCAGGAATTGTTAAGGGTCAACCATTTGAAAAAATACTTTCAGACGCCAAGCGGAACGCTGAGTGCGGTTGACGATGTGACTTTTGGCATTAACCGCATGGAAACCTTGGGGGTAGTCGGCGAGAGCGGCTGCGGAAAGTCAACGCTGGGACGGTGCATTCTCCGGCTCCACGAGCCGACGGCAGGCGAAGTTATTTTTGAAAATCAGAACATCCTCGAATGCAGCAAGGCGGAAATGAAAGAGCTGCGCTCCAAAATGCAAATTATTTTTCAAGACCCCTATGCTTCCCTCAATCCCCGCATGACTGTTTCTCAGGCAATTGCGGCGCCCTTGATCATTCAGGGGATCTACAAGGCCAGTGAAAAGGAAAAAATCCAGAAGCGTGTTGCTGAAATGATGGACGTTGTCGGCTTAGCGTCCCGGCTGGTCAACTCCTATCCCCACGAGTTAGATGGCGGACGCCGCCAGCGCATAGGAATTGCCAGAGCCTTGTCCCTGAACCCGAAGTTCATCGTCTGTGACGAACCTGTTTCGGCGCTTGACGTTTCTATTCAGGCCCAGGTGCTGAATCTAATGCAGGATCTGCAAGCGCAGATGGGGCTGACGTATCTATTTATTACGCATAATCTTTCCGTGGTAAAGCATTTGTCGAATCAAATCCTCGTAATGTACTTAGGACAGCTGGTGGAAAAAGCAACGCCAAAGCAGCTGTTCAAAAACCCAGTTCACCCATATACACAGGCACTGCTTTCTGCCATTCCAATCCCGGATCCGGATGTTAAGATGGAGCGCGTTGCGTTGAAAGGCGAATTGACCTCTCCCATCAATGTAAAGCCGGGATGCCGTTTTGCAAAACGATGCATTTATGCGCGGCCGGAATGCAGCCAGTGTTCACCCCAGATGACGGAAGTCGAACCAGGTCATATTGTCGCCTGCCATTTGGCCGGCGGTTCTATGAAATAAAAATGAGGAGGACTCACATGAAAAAGATTTTTTCTGCACTGCTGACTGTATGTATGCTGCTTGGCTGCTTGAGCGCATGCGGCAGCAAAAACCCCAGCACGTCCGATGACGGAAGCGCAACCACCGGAGCTAAGGATACGATCGTTTTTGCGCAAGCCAGCGATATCACCTCGCTCGATTTCCACGTGGGAAAAAACCCCGCAACGTATGATGTGACTTGCAATATTTTTGACACGCTGGTCACTTGGGATGCCGATATCAACGTAATTCCTCACTTGGCTGAAAGCTGGGAGTTTTTGGATGAAGACTCTCTGCAGATGCACCTGCGCAAGGGCGTACTGTTTCATGACGGCCAGGAATTGACGGCAGAGGACGTCAAATATACCTTTGACCGTGCAATGAACAGCACCATTGTAAAGAACAATTTCTCCTGGCTGGAGAGCGTGGATGTCGTGGATGAATACACGGTTGTCATTAACACAAAGGGCGCTTATACCCCGGTGTTGAATGCACTGTGCAGTCCTCTTGCCGGCATCATGCCCAAGCACCTCCTGGAGCAGAACGACGAGGCTATGACAACGAATCCTGTGGGAACCGGCCCGTACAAGTTTGTTGAGCGTAAAGAAGGCGAATATGTAAAGCTGGAGGCAAACGAGAATTACTGGGGCGGCACGGTTGCTACCAAGTATCTGGAGATGCGCGTGGTTCCCGAAGCGTCTCAGCGTTCGACTCTGCTGGAAACCGGCGAAATCGACATTGCATATGATGTGCCGCCTTCCGATGTGGACAGACTGAATGCAAATGAAGCGACCACGGTTTTGTCCGCCCCCTCTTTTAAAGTGTTTTATGTGACCATCAATTGCAATAGCGGCACAAAAGCACTGAACGATTCCCGTGTACGTCAGGCAATTGAATATGCCATTGACAAGGAAGCTTTGTGCGCTTCTGTGATGTATGGTTATGCAACGCCCGTAGCCAGCCTGATCGGTCCCGGAGTCTTTGGTTATGATGCTTCTGCCACCGCCAACATTTATAACGTTGAAAAGGCAAAGGAATTGCTGTCCGCCGCCGGCTATCCGGACGGATTCGAAATGAGCATCTGGGTTCAGTCTTCCGATCAGACCCGTCAGGAGGCGTGTGTGATTCTGCAGGATATGCTCAGCGAGGTTGGCATCACTGTCAGCGTTGAGCCGATGGACGGCACCGTGATGGATGATACCATTGTGAAGGGCGGAGATTTTGACGCATGCAGCTCCATGTATTATAACCTGATGGGTGATGCGGACTATGTGCTGTACAGCAATATTTCTCCTGAATCCACCAGCAACCTTTCCCACTACAACAATCCCGATGTCATGGCTAAGCTGCTGGCTGCACGGAGCCTGACGGACGACGCAGAACGCGCTGCCGTGTATAAGGAAATCAGCAGCATTATGGCAGTTGACCGGCCTTACATCCCGCTGTGGGCTTATCAGAATCTAGTGGGTGTGAGAAGTGGTGTCTCCGGTTTCCAGCTGAATCCGATCACCGCTTATCGGTATGAAAACGTCGCAAACGGCAAGTAATCGTATTTTTAAAGCTTTTGTATTTTGCCCCCGATCGAGGGGGCAAAATACATTAATTTAGCAATAAGGAGGCCATCTCTTGGAGGCATTTCAGACTATACATATTAAGGCGGACACGCCTTATGCCTGCGGTGTTCAATATGGTCAGCAGGCAAAAGAAAAAATTCGCGCAGGTGTCGAGGTATATCGGCGCTATTTTGCGAAAACTTCAGATAAGAGTTGGGATAAAATTCAGCAATACGCTATGGCCTATTTGCCGGATATCAAGCAGATGATGCCGGAAGTGCTGGAAGAGGCATATGGAATCGCCGATGGAGCGGGAGTCTCGATAGAAGATTTGATGGTTCTTAATTGCCGCTATGAAATCACGAAATTTCCCAAGACTCCGGAGTGTACCACGGCGGCCATTTTGCCGGAAGCAACCGCAAGCCATACGACCTATCTCGTCAAAAACTGGGATTACAAGCAGGCAGTGATTCCTAATATCGTTATTTTACACATCGAGCAGGCTGACGGTACCCGGATTTTAGGCTTGACCGAGGCCGGGCAGATGCTCCGTGAAGGGTTTAACTCCTGGGGGGTAGGCCTTTGCAATAATATGATCACGTCAGTATATGACGATTGGGGCACCGGTATCCCAGTTACTTTCCTCAGACGCAAAGTCCTCTCCTGCCACTCTTTTGAAGAAGCCAGAGATATGCTGATTCACGCAAAGCGAAGTGTTTCGAACAACATGATGCTAGCCTCTGCGCAGGGTGTCGCGGTGGATATCGAGGCATTTCCGAGCGGTGCAAATATGCTGGCCCCGAAGGATGGTATTTTGACCCACGCCAACCACTTCGTTGTACATCAGCAGTTGGATGCCAGAGTCGGTCCCAAAAATCGCGACACGCGTCTGGAAGCGCTTCTGCGGCAGCGGCAAGGCAGCATTGATGTTCCGTATATCATGGAGTGTATGAAGGATCACGAATACTATCCGGAATCAATTTGTGCACACAATACGAATCTTCCCGGTTATGAGTTAAAAGACTTCATGACGGTAGCCTCCCTGATTGTCGATTTTGCCAATAATACAGCGCATATCTGCGCCGGTCCTCCTTGTGAAGGTACCTATCTGGCCTATAAACTTTAACGCCCAGCAAAAAGCTGTTTGAATTGCCAAAACCAACCGTTTATGTTATGATGTCCTTGTTCTTTTTTACACAAGGAGCAAATATTTGGCGGTAAGCAAGGAGGCAATAGCCATGGCATCTGGAGAACACCTTTGGGCAGGCCCTGCGTGCTGCAATAATGAGTTGCTGCGCAAACAGATTCGGGCACGCTCCATTCTCAGACACTTACACGCCGGGGATGTATATCTTTCCCCCGGAGATCCAATCCATTATGTCGCCTATGTTGCAGAGGGCGTAACCTCTCATTATATGTTTGGCAGTAACGGCCGTGAAAAAGTCCTGTATCGTCTTGGACGCGGTTGGTTTTTTAGTGAAGGGATTTTCTTGAATACAGGCGATAATGTGGAGCTTGCCACCAGATATGCCATTGCGGAGTGCGACACCTTACTATATTTGATAGATTACAATAACTTTATGGCCTTGCTGCAGAACATCACTTTTGCACAGGCCGTGCTGTGCAGCACGGTGGAAAAGAGCACCATTTTACGCCATGAGGTTGAAAGCGTTACCTTTGATTCCACACTGGATCGCTTAAAGCGCCTATTGCAGTCCTGCGCCAATCCCGGCGCTGTGGAGGACGGAAAATGGTGCAATCTCTCTGTGGATTGGACGCATCAAGATATTGCAGCAATCATAGGTGTCAACAGAGTGACTGTCAGCCGGTTTATTGCAGAACTGAAGCAGGATGGTTTTTTGAGACAAATAAATGGAAGGATTCAGATTCATAAAGAGTATCTGATTTCGTTGGAATAGCTGATACCTCTTCCATACATAAATACGATCATGCTCCGCATATTGGGTATCTCAAAAGCATCGTATTGGCAACCCCTGCAAACGGATATATTTATTTGCTCTGTCGCTGGTGCTCAAAACAGCTTTGACTCCCGTAAAATACGGGAGTCAATCGTCGGCAAAGTAAGGATGCCCACATTCCATTCAATGAAATAAAATGATTTCCAGTGAAATTTTAATGAAAAGGTGAGAAAAAGTATGAAATTGATCACCACTGGCAATGCCGGGACTATGGAATCTAACGACATTATGATCACCGTGGAGCCGTCCGATGCGGGCGGCGTGCAGGTGGATCTGACCAGCAGTGTTTATCAGCAGTTCGGCAAGCAGATCATCTCCGTTATCAAGGAGACGACGGCTGAATACGGCGTGAAGAATGCCGTAATCACTGCCGTAGACAAGGGCGCGCTGGACTGCACCGTCCGGGCTCGGGTGGCAGCTGCCCTGACCCGCGCAGCGCAATGCCATGACTACACATGGGAGGTGCGGCAGGATGTATAAGAAGGATCGCTTGCGCCGCAGCATGATGTTCGTACCCGGCAACAACCCCGGCATGATCCGGGACGCCCACATCTACGGCGCGGACTCCATCATGTTCGATCTGGAGGACAGCGTGGCCTATACCGAGAAGGACGCAGCTCGATTTCTGGTGTATAACGCGCTGAAAACGCTGCATTTCGGCACAAAGGAGACGGTGGTACGCATCAATGACCTTTCAAGCGGCCTCGGTGTCGAGGACTTGGAGGCTGTCGTCCGAGCCGGTGTACAGGTGGTGCGCCTTCCCAAGACCGACAATGCGCAGGATGTCATCGACTGTGAGCAGATGATCGAACGCATTGAGCGGGAAGCCGGTATCCCCGTTGGAACGACCGGCATGATGGCCGCCATTGAGAGCGCCAACGGCGTGCTGAACGCCGTAGAGATCGCCAAGGCCAGCGACCGTCTCATCGGTATTGCGCTGGGTGCGGAGGACTACGTCACCGACCTGAAAACCACCCGCAGCGACGGTGTTGAGCTTCTTTTTGCCCGCTGCATGATCCTGAACGCCGCACGAGCCGCCGGTATCGCCGCGCTGGACACGGTGTTCTCCAACGTAAACGACGAGGAGGGCTTCATCGCCGAGGCCACCCTCATCAAAAAGCTGGGCTTTGACGGTAAGTCCGTGATCAATCCCCGTCAGATCGAGCCGCTGCACAAGGTGTTCATGCCCAGTGAGAAGGATCTGAACAAGGCGCGGGCCATTATGGAGGCCATCGCCGAGGCCAACGCACGGGGCAGCGGCGTGGCCAGCCTCAACGGCAAAATGATCGACAAGCCTGTGGTCACCCGTGCCAAGCGGCTGCTGGAGCTGTACGAGGCAGGCAGTAAGGCCGACGAAGTGGAGGAGCTGTAACATGGTAGAAGTGAACAAGATTCCCCATATCGACGAGATCAGCAACCACGGCGCGTTCGCCGGGGCTGGGCAGAAGAAAACCGCCACCTTCCGGGAGCGGTATCATCAGCAGAACAAAGTCGTTCCTTCGCTGGAGGAGGCCATCCGCCGCACAGGACTGAAAGACGGTATGACCATCAGCTTCCACCATCACTTCCGCAACGGCGACCACATCATCAATATGGTGGTGGACAAGCTGGCGGAGATGGGATACAAGAACCTGACGCTGGCGGCATCCTCGCTGGCTTCCGTCCATGCGCCTCTTGTCCGGCACATCAAAAATGGGGTCATTACCCATATTGAGACCTCCGGCCTGCGCGGTGAGTTGGCGGAGGAAATCTCCCGTGGCCTTATGGACTGCCCGGTGGTGTTCCGCTCCCACGGCGGCCGGGCCAGCGCCATCCGCAGCGGTGATCTGCACATCGACGTGGCGTTTCTGGGCGCGCCCTCCTGTGACCCTTACGGCAACGCCAACGGCTACAGCCGGGACGATGACGACGGCATTGCCTGCGGCTCGCTGGGCTATGCCCGCACCGACGCCAAGTATGCCGACAACGTGATCATCATCACCAACCATCTGGTGGCCTACCCCAACGCGCCGTGGGCCATCCCCGAATATGACGTGGACTATGTGGTGCTGACCGACGACATCGGCGATCCCAAGGGCATCATGTCCGGGGCTACCCGCTACACCAAGGATCCCAAGGAGCTGCTGATCGCCAAGACCGCCGCCAACGTCATTGAGGCCACCGGCTATCTGTACGACGGCTTCTCCATGCAGATGGGCAGCGGTGGTGCGTCTCTGGCCACCGCCCGCTTCCTGCGGCAGAAGATGCTGGATCAGCACATCCGCTGCCGCTTCGCGCTGGGCGGCATCACCGGCCAGATCACCGCCATGCATGAGGAAGGGCTCATTGACCGCGTGCTGGATGTCCAGAGCTTTGATCTGGACGCGGCGCTGTCCCTGAAAAACAACCACTTCCACCACCAGATCGGCGCGACGTATTACGCCAGCCATATGATCAGCGCAGCGGTGGATCAGCTGGACTTCGTGATCCTGTCCGCCCTGGAGATCGACACGGATTTCAACGTCAACGTACTGACCGGCTCCGATGGTGTGATCCGCGGCGCTATCGGCGGCCAT
>OIXQ01000802.1_pt1 | contig 13101 bp, 6 predicted proteins | sample 1587791 | NCBI WGS metagenome assembly OIXQ01 (sample SAMN03283273) | human gut metagenome | biome: human-associated habitat; material: feces | host: Homo sapiens | place: Peru | collected 2012
CGTACTTTGCGAAAACACTCAAAATTTGGCTTGAATACAGTATATAGCAGGTCGTTCAAAATGTCAATAAGCATTTCCAGAACCTGCTATTTTGAAAATAAATGTCCGCAAACCCGCATGAATACTGGGTTCGCGGATTCTTTCGCAAAGTACGATACTTTGCGAAATTTTTTGTTCATAGGCAAGAAAAAACACGGTACGTTTTCCGCGTACCGTGTTTTCGTTTATTCTCCTGCGGCGTACCCGCCGCCCACGTCTTCGCCCAGGTCGCAGGTATAGACCCAGCGCACCACATCGCCATCTTGCAGCGTGTACTTGGAGCAGCCGTAGTTGGGATACGTCCCGTTGACGCTGTACATCCAGCCGGACAGCTCGCCGCAGTCAAACTGATAGAGATTGCCGATGCCCTCGATATAGGCGCTGTTATACACCGGCGTAAAGCTGGACTCCATGTGTATCTTATTCTCCTTGCAGACACGCTGCAGCACATCGTAGACGCTTTCGCCGTCGCTGAACGTTACCTCTGTGGCTGGAAGGATGATACCGTCCTCCGGCACAAGGGCTTTCTTGCTCTCAACGCACTTATTCATATTGTTCAGGATCGTCTCGCAGGAGATGGATATAGTGCAGGTATACTTTGTGTCCGCATCCACATCGCTGTCCTGCGGCTCTACAGGTGCCGGTTTTCCCTCCGGCACAGGGTCGGTCATGTACTGATCCTTGTCGCCGGTATCCTCCGGCTGTGCCTGCTGCTGTCCGCAGGCGGCACAGGTCAGCAGGAGCAGTGCCAGAAGCAATGCGCACAGGGGTTTGGATCGCCGCATATCACTTCACCTCAATATCCGTCATGTCGAACAGGCGTGTCTGCCCCTGCCGGAAGCGGTCGTAGGCGGCCAGTGCGTAGAAGCCCTGCTCGGTAGCCATACCGTCCGATTCCATCTGCTCATCGCTGTGACGGAAGCCGCCGCCCTCGCAGGCAAAGGCGCACAGGCCGTCCAGCGGGGACGCGCCGTTTTTTACGAAGCGGCTGTCCGCTGTGGGATCAATGCCCAGCGCCGTCAGAGCCACGATGACCTGCGCACAGGACTCGCTGTTGCTCTCGCCCCAGCTCATGAAGCCGCCATCGGCCTGCTGGGCATCGGACAGATAGGTCAGCGCCGCGTCAACTGCCGCCTTGACGTCTGTCTCCTCCTGATAAGATGCCAGAGCCGTCAAAGCCATGGCGGTCATGTCCACGTCGGAAACGTCGCCCATCAGAGTCCAGCCGCCATCGGCGCACTGGGCGGACAGGATCTCCGCCACCAGGCCTTCGCGGGTGGTCTGCTCCTCGCCGTCGGCGCACTGCGGGATATCGTAAGCCCCGCAGTCCAGAGCGATCAGCGCCCAGATGGGGCCGTTGAGACCCTGGGCACGGACGAAGGTCATATCGCTCAGACCCGCCGTCAGGTCCACGCCCGCCACGTTGGCGGCATCGCAGCCTGCGGCCGTCAGGCCCAGAATGGTGCGGGAATTCTCGGTGGATTTTGCGTGGTGCAGCCGCACGGAGCCCGCCTGCTGCACGTAATCCTCCACGCTCCGCTCGTAGCTCCGGGCCGCCGTGTCGCTGAGCAGCCCCGCGCGGCTCAGGCCGATCACCGCCCACTCACCGCCGATGGAGCCCGCCGTGGGGGCGCCCTGCGTCTGGAGATAGGCCCCCGTCTCGCGGCAGGCCGTCTGCCACGGGGCCTCCGGCACAGGCTGCGCGCCGCAGGCGGGCAGCAGCACCAGCACTGCCAGCAGCAGGGCCGCTATACTCTGTTTCATCCGATCCCCTCCTTACAGGAATTCCACGTATTTCAGGCGCAGGCGCTGCCTTAGCCCCGCGTTGTGCCAGGTACGCCGCCAGATCTCGTCCTTCAGGCGCAGTACCCGACGGCGCTGCTCCTCCGTCATGGGCCGGCCCCGGAAGCGGGCCTCCTGCCACAGTCGGGCCGCCTGCAGGTAGTCCTCCCGCAGGTCCTGATCCATATAGGCCACATAGTCCTCCGGCGGGCAGTTCCGCGCCGCCATGCCCCGGGCACGGAGCACATCCATCGTATAGCGGAAGATGGCGTCGATGGCGGCCGCCGCGTCCGCGCCGAAAAACGACGCTTTCCGCTGCCGTGTCCGCCGCCGCTCCCGCAGGATACGGCCCAGCAGCACCGCCGCCAGCACCACGGCCAGTGATACCAGCAGCACCAGCAGCACGGTCATGCCATGCTTCAGCCAGAGCTCCCGCAGTGCCTCTGTCACGGGGTCCCGGGCGTCGGTGTCGTCCGGCTGCTCCGGTGTGTCCTCCAGCGGAGCCTGACCCACCAGACCGGAGATGCTCTGGTACTGCTCCGCCTTTTCCATGGCGGAGAAATAGGGGGGCGTGACCTCAAAGGGCAGCCAGCCAAGGCCATCCTGATAGTACTCCACCCATGCGTGGGCACGGCTGCCGTCCACCGGCAGCGTCTGGCCCGCGGTCATATGGGCTGCATCGTCCTTTGTTACCAGAAAGCCCTCCACATAGCGGGCGGGGATGCCATAGTAACGGAACATCAGGGCCGCCGCCGTGGCGTAGTGGACATCGTAACCGGTCTGGGTGCCGTCCAGAAACGTCAGGGCGAAATCGCCGCCCGTAATGGGCAGGACATTCTCCTCATAGGTGATGTAGGTGGTCAGATAGAACAGGATGTTCTGCTTGGCCCGCCGGTAATCGAAGTGTACCTGCCCCTCGTCCTTCTCATAGCCGCCCAGCTTCTCCTCCAGAAAACCGCGGATATCATCAGGGATGTCCGTATAGCGGTCATAGACGAAGCGGTTATACGCCGCCTCTGTATTCAGAAAAGCATCGGTCTGCTCCGTCTCCTCCGCCAGCGCGGCGGTCAGGCGCTGGTACTGGGTGATGATATTGTCGCTGGCGTGGAAGCTGTAAGAACGCTGTCCCCGCAGGCCGCTTGCCAGCAGGGTGCGGTCGCCGATCTGCGCCGCATCCAGTACGTCGCTGTCCGTCAGCAGCTCATAGGGTGCATAGAGATACTTTCCCGACGCGCCCACGTTCTGCACCGTCACGGTGTTGTCATAGCGCAGCGCGTCCGGCACACCGGCCTGCGCCGCTGTGGTCAGCTGGCTCTGGGCGTAAAATCCGTCCTGATGCAGCCAGTAAAAGGTATCCGCGTCCTCACTGAGGATCTTACTGTCCAGCGTGCTCCAGCGGCTGTTGGCATACGTCTCGCCCACGAAGCCCCGGAGGTAGTAGGACGTGGGCTGGGTCATGGTGATCTCCAGCATGGCGTCCTCCGTGGTGCGGCGGGGGCCGATGCCGGTCATATCGCCCTCCGGCAGACCTGCGGCGGCGTTGCTGCCGTAGCGCAGGATATCCGCCCGTGCCGCTGTCCAGCGGGCGGCGGTATCCACGGCGGCAGGGTGGGCGGCGTCGCCGTTCCAGCAGCCCAGCGCCGTGACGCAGGCCAGCAGCAGCGCCGCAGGACGCAGCCACGCCCGCAGCGGGGCGGAGGACGCGTGCCGTCCGCCGAAGCGCACGGCGTAGAGCAAAAGCAGCGTCAAAGCCGCCAGCAGCAGCCACCATACGGCGGTCAGGGGCGCAAACAGCACCGCCGCCGCAGCCAGTACCAGCGCCATGGGCCAGAAGCGCAGGTCGCTGGGGCGGCGCACGCAGGCCATGCACCACAGGCCGCAGACCACGCCCAGCAGGCACAGTACCGCCGTCAGGCCCGCGGCGCCGTCGTCCTGCGCCAGAAAGCTGGTGTAATTGCGGGCGTGGAGCTGCTGCCACGTCTGCACCGCCGCGTCCAGCAGCTGGGCAAGACCGTTGGTCACAGTACCCGGCAGTGCCAGCACCGTCAGCAGGCAGCCCGCCATCCATGCTGCGTCAGGCAGCCACGAGAGACGCGTACCTTCCGTCAGACACACGGTGGCCGCCGCTAAAACGCCCAGCAGCACCGGCCACAGGGGCGATACCGGCAGGGAAAGCAGCGTGATGAGCAGGGTCATGAGCCCCGCCGTCAGAAGGGATGCGGTCAGAAGTCCGCCGAAGCGGGCGCCATTAAAGCGCAAGATAGATCCCCTCCTTACTTCGCAGCATGGCGGCCGAGACCGCCACGTGGGTCACGGGCGTACCGGAGGCGGTGGTCAGGTCCTCCGGCTCCGACCGCAGAGACAGCACCGCCGCGTGGGCGTAGTCCAGTCCCTGCGTCTCCGCCAGACGCCGTGTCACCGTCCGGGTGTCCGGCTCCGTCTCCGCCGACAGCAGGCCGGACAGGGCCTGCGTCAGCTCCTCCGTGTCGCCGATGGCACATAGCCGCGGCTCCATGGTCTCGCGGTCCAGCCACGCCGCCTGATGGGGCAGGCCCGCCTCGCATAAGGCCGCAGACACGGAGACAGCCGCCTCGCCCAGCGTCTCCCGCTCCTCCGGAGAGGGAGCGGTATCAGCGGTGTTGTCCAGCACCAGCAGAATGGCGTTGTTCACCGGAAGACCCAGCTGGCGCACCAGCAGGTGATCCGTCTTTTCCGACAGCTTCCAGTGAATGTTTTTGATCCGGTCGCCGGACAGGTATTCCCGCAGGGCGAATGTCTCGCTGGGATCATTGCCGGGATGATACATGGAGTATTCGCTGCTGTCCATATCGGGACTCTGCCGCTCCGATACCGACAGCTCCACCGGCCAGATATCCGGCAGCACCAGAGACGGGGCTGTCAGCCCCACCGGCTTCTTCGCCCCCACAAGACCGAACATGTCGTAGACCCGCAGGGCCGTCAGCGTCAGCTCCAGCTTGCCGCAGTGTCGGGGCCGGAGGGTGCATACCGTCTGGGCCTTGGCGTGCCCTGCCGCAGGGAGGCAGGCTGCGGCATGCGTCACCTCGCCGGTCAGCAGATTCCGGCATTGGACGTCTGCCTGCACCCGCAGGCAGCTGAGAAAGCCGCTGTTTGCCACCGTTACCGTTACCGGCAGTTCCTCCCCCTTGCGGCAGGAGACAGCGGCGGACAGCTGGGCCGTCAGGCGCTTGCGCAGGGCGCAGGCCGCGGCGATCTCCGCCGCGGCGCAGAGCGCCGAGGCCAGCAGGATGCCGCCGGCCATATTGCCCACGCCCCGTGCCCACGCTGCCAGCCACAGCAGCAGCCATACAATAAAAACGATCCGATTTTTCGCCATCGCTCAGATGTGGTCGGGCCGCCGGACCTGCTGCACCACCTCTGCCAGCACGTCTTTGGCGGTGGTCTCGGCGATCCTGGCCTTGGGCGACAGGATGAGACGGTGGGCGCACACGTCGGCAAAGACGGCGGCCACATCATCGGGCAGCACGTAGTCACGGCCCGCCATGTAGGCGCGGCTCCTGCTGATGCGGCACACCGCCAGAGCGCCGCGAGGGCTGACGCCCAGCACCGTCAGCGGGTGGCTGCGGCTGGCCTCCGCCAGGCTGGTGACATACTCCAGCAGGGCGTCCGCCATGTGGACTGACTGGGCTTCCTTCTGCATAGCCAGCACCTCCGCGCAGGAGGACACGGTGGCCACCGCCTCCAGCGGGTCGCCGGTCTGGCGGTCACGGAGGATGTTCACCTGACTGGCGAAATCGGGGTAGCCCATCTCCAGCCGCACCATGAAGCGGTCCAGCTGTGCCTGAGGCAGCAGCTGCGTACCGGCAGAGCCTACCGGGTTCTGGGTGGCGATGACCACGAAGGGGTCCGGCAGCTTGTGGGTCTGGCCGTCCACGGTGACCTGACGCTCCTCCATCACCTCCAGCAGCGCCGACTGGGTCTTGCTGGAGGTGCGGTTGATCTCATCGGCCAGCAGCAGGTTGGTCATCACCGCGCCGGGCTGATAGGCAAAGCTGCCGCTCTCCTTATGGTACATGGAGAAACCTACGATATCCGAGGGCAGCACGTCCGGCGTGAACTGGATACGCCCATACCGGAGACCCAGGGCGCGGCTGAAGGCCAGCGCCGTGGTGGTCTTGCCGGTGCCGGGCACGTCGTCCAGCAGCACATGGCCGCGGGAGAGCACCGTCATCATGATCTTTTCCAGCACATCGTCCTTACCGGCGATGACCTTTTTGACTTCCTGCAGGATGTTCTCTACGCTGGTATTCATCTTCATTTCTCCTCTTACCATTCTTTGTCATAATTGCCGCTGGAAACGCCGTAATTGCCGTTGGCGCTGGAATAGCCGCCGATGTCCTTGCCCATGGCCAGCGTGTACCGCACGCGGATGACGCTGCCGTCCTGAGGCTTGCAGACGTTGAAGCCGTAGCCGGGATAGCTGCCGTTATAGGAGTACATCCAGCCGGAGTAGCGATAGAAATCAAACTCGCCCAGACTGTCCATGGAGTAGGGCCGGGGGTCCGTGCCCGCGCCCAGCTCGTCCATATTATCCTCGATGATGCGGCCCATCAGCTCGGGGTCGATGGACCAGCCGTCGCAGATCCCACTGCACTGGATGGCGGCCAGGTAGCTGCCGCTGCCGCTGCCGCTGACGGTGTAGCCGTTCTCCGTCAGCACCTGCTGCACCACGGTCCAGGCGTCCGTGCCGCCGGGGACTGTCACCTCCGTGGGCGCCACCAGATAGCCGAGGCCCACGGTGGTGGCCTCCACGCTGACGGTGACGGTGACAGTGCCCTCCTCGTAGTACACCGTCCAGCTGCGGGTGGCGGCGTAGCCGTCGCCGTCGGTGGCGGTAATGGTGATGGTATTGGCCCCCACGTTGGAGAGATAGGCGGTGTAACCGAACTGGTAGCCGGACTGGCTGATGGGTGCGGACACCACCGTGCCGTTCACCGACACGGTGTAGTTGTTGGCGTAGAGCTGTTGGCCGTTGCAGCTGCGGCCGTCCACCAGCACGATGAGGTCGGGCGTTTTCATGGTCAGGCCGTTGGTCAGACCGATGACGGTGCCGTCCGCCTCCACCTGGGCGATGATGGTGGGCTGGCGGTCCTCCGGCGTGTCCTCCGCGCCGCGCTGGAAATGCAGCTGGTACTTAAAGGTCTTGCTCCGGCCCGTGGAGTCCTTATAGTCAATATACAGCATCCGGTCCTCACGGCCCATCTGCACAGTATACCAGCCGTCGCTCTCCTGTGTCAGCGAGGTGGCTCCGGTGCTGTCACTGACACGGACACGGTCGATGGACTCCTTACCGGTGCTCTGGATCAACTGTAGTTTAAACCGGTGCTGCTCACTATCCACTGTCACCTGCTCAAATTTAGAGCTGGACTGCACCGTGTTATCATCAATAACCGGTACTCTTGAGGATAGATTATAGGTTATGATTCGGAACGCACTGGCGTTGTAGGTGATGGTATAGGTCACATCGGCCGAGGAGGACTGATAGCTTGCCTTGATGCGGATGCGGTTCTCGCCGGAGTCCAGCTGAGCGGTGTATGTATCGCCGCTGCCGGCGAGGGTCCTGCCGTTGAGCTCCACGGACTGCACCGGATAGGTGCTGCCGTCCCGCTCGGCGCAGGCGGTAAAGGTCAGCGCGCCCTCCGACACGGTGCCAAGCTCGCCCAGCTGCCGCCCGTCCGAGGTGCGCTTCGCCACGATGATAAGTTCCCCGGGCTGGGCGTAGCAGACGGTGTAGCTGCGGGTGGCGCGGACGGTGCCGCCGTCCTCCCGATAGTCCGCGCTGACAACGATGGTATTGGCTCCCGCCGCCAGATGCACCGTCACGGAGGCGGTCTGTGCGGCATAGCGCAGCTCCCTGCCGTTGACGGTGACGGCGAGGCCGATAGGCTCCCGCTGCGGCTGGTGGGTGATGGTAAAGGGATAGGTCTCCTCCGCCGTGGTCTCGCCGTCGATGATGCTGGTGGTAAAATACAGCGCGGCATCCGGTGCCTCCGGTACGGTAACGTCCCCCGGCGCGGCGTGGTCCGGTGTCTGTCCGCCGGAGCCGCCGCCGTTATCCGCGATGTCCAGCAGGTCGCCGATGCCGTCCCGCCCGTCCGAGGACGCGGTGTCGCTGTCCACGGGGGGCGCGTCCGGCGTGGGGGTATCGTCAGGCTGCGAGCTTTCCGGTGCGTCCGGCTGATCCGGCGGCGTCTCGTCCTCAGGGACCTCCGCGTCGTTGGCGCTGTCCATGGCCGTCACGCGGTCGCCGTCGTACAGCACCTCCCCGGGTGAGTACAGCATGCGGGATGCCGCCCGGGCATCCTCCCGTGGGGCACGGCCGGTCTGAAGCCGCGTCACGCACAGCACCGCCGCCATACACAGCAGTATGGCCATGGCGGTCTGCATCACGCCTCCCAGTCTCTTTTTCACGCTTCACGCTCCTTCTGCAACCGCCGCAGGAGGGGAGCGGCACGAGACCTCCCCTCCTGCGGGACTTATGCTTTGTTTTTCTTTTCGGTGCGCCGCACCGCCGCCAGCCAGCGGAGGATCAGCGCGATCGCCGCCGCAGACGCCAGGATGCCGCCGCCCAGCCACACAAGGCTCCAGTCAAAGGGCTGCGCCTGCTCCGGCCGGGTCTGGTCTGTGGACTGCATCCGGTCCGCAGGCTTCGTGCCGTTGGACATTGTCTCGTCGGCGGAGGGTGTTTCCCCGCCGTTCTCCGCGCTCTGGTCCAGCAGCTGCCGGTACTGGGCGGCGGCAGTCTCCAGCTGCTGCACCAGCTTGGCGTCCACCAGCTGCTTCTGCTCCGCCGTCAGGGCGTCGTAGGCCTCCTGAGCCTTGCGGATGGCATCGCCGCTGTCTGCCGTCACCGTGCCGATGGCAGAGATGAGGCTCTCCGCCGCCTTGGCCGCGGCGTAATTGCTCTCATAGGTGCGGTAGGCCGTCTCGCCCTCCTGCAGCGATGCGTAGTTGGGCACCAGCGCCTTCTGCGATGCCGTCAGGGCGTCGTAGGCCGTGCGGGCACGCTGCAGGCGGGTCTTGGCCGTCTCCGCCTCGGCGGGGGTCATGACGGGTTTGACCGTGCCGATGGAGGAGATCAGCACCTCCACGCTGCCGCCGCAGTAGTGGTCCAGCGCCTTGGCCGCGCTGTCCCGATCCACGCTGCGCTCCAACTCCTGCCGGACACTGTCTGCCAGACGCTCCAGCCGCTGGGCCACGTCGGCGTAGGACGCTTTGTCGTTCTTCAGCCAGGTGTCCAGCTGCTCCGACGCCCTGGTGTAGACCGCCAGCAGCAGCTGGGCGCGGCTGACGCCCGCCACCTGCTCCGCAGGCAGCAGCGCCAGCTGCTCCCGGGTCAGGCCCTTTACGGCCTCCGATGTCTGGGTCAGCACCTCCGACGCTTTGTGCAGCTGGCCCAGTGTGGTCGTACCCTCGGTGAAGGCCAGCTTGTCCAGCAGCAGCCGGGCCACCCCTGCGGCGTAGCCGTTGAGGGCGGCGGTCATGCCCGATGCGTCGGCGCAATCGCCCAGCTGGCTGCGGATATCCGCCGCCAGACGGCCGATGCCGGACTTCACGGCGGTGTATTTCGCCTTGTCGGCGCTCTCCCACTGCCGCAGCAGGTCCAAATTCTGTTCGTAGGCCGTTACCAGCACCTGCGCATCGGTGATGGCCCTGCCGTTGACCACCAGCCGCTTCTGGGCGGCGGTGAGGGCGTCATAGACCTGACGCACCTCCGGCAGCGTGGCGGAAAGCTCCTTCATGGTCACGCCGGTCTTGACCCGTGCCGTGATCAGCAGATCCACCACACCGGCAGAAAACCGATCCAGCTCCGTGTCCGTATCCGCGGACTTGGTACAGGCCTCGATGGCGGCCTTTTGTGTTTCATACAGCTTGTTCAGCTGTTCTGCAATATCCTTATAATTCTTCTTTGCGCTGCCATACAGCTTATCCAGCTGCTTCTGCGCGGCTTCCTTTGCTGCCGCCAGCAGGTCGTCCGCGCTCATGCGCGCCAGCACCTTTTCATAGGCGGCAGTCATTTCTGCTGTGGTCTTGGCGGTGCGGATGGTCTCCGCCGTCTCTGTCAGCAGCTTTTCGATCTCCTGGCATTGGGCCACGGTGGCGATAGGCTTGATCTCCCGCTCATAGCGGTCGTTCAGATAGCTGACCACCTCTTCGCGGCTCTGCTGCTCCAGAAGCTGCCAGTCAAACAGGGGATAGCCGCTGTTGACGCCGCCAATGCTGTCCACCAGTCCCTCAAACAGCGTATCCGCCGTCAGCACCGCGCTTTCCTTCACGCTGTCGCCCTGACTGCACTTCCAGCCCATCACGAACCGGCAGGCGCCCTTGCGCACCGTCAGTCCCGTGTAGTACCGGCCGTCCAGCGGGTAGCCCGCCAACGCGCCCACCCGAACGGTGGCCGTGCCCACCAGCAGGCCGCCTGCGTTGTAGCAGTTCTCCAGCGTCAGGCCCCGGCAGCCGTACTGAGCGTTGGCGGAGTATTCGCCGCGCTCACCGCCCAGAATGCCGCCCACGATGGTGCTGCCCGCCACGCTGCCGGTGTTGTAGCAGCTGCGAACCGTTACGGTCCCCGCCGCGGCAAGTCCCAGGACGCCGCCGGTGCCGCCCTTGTTCAGCAGCACCGCCGCAGTATCGTTGGACACCGCGCCCTGATTGGCGCACTGGAACAGCGTCACCTCCGTGCCGCTGCTGCCCGCGCTTCCCACGATGCCGCCCACGCCTGCGGCGCGGCCTGCGTAGACCTCGCCGGCGTTGACGCAGCGCTCCAGTCGTGCGCCGGCGCTGATAAAGCCCACGATGCCGGCCTGCCCGCCGTCGCCGCCGGAGCCGCCCAGATAGCAGGCGCCGGGCGCGAAGGCAGTGTAGACCCGCCCCTCGCTGCGGCAGTCGGTGAGCGTGTGGCTGCCGCTGCCGCTGAGGCGGCCCACCAGACCGCCCACGGCGGCGCGCTGCGCCTTCTGGTCGTTGGCAAAGGACACGGAGACATCCACCTGCGACACGCAGTTACTGATGGTGACGCCGATGCCCTCGCCGCTGCCCAGCAGGCCGCCGATGAGGTAGCCCGCCGTATCGCCGTCGTAGGAACGGACGCCGGTGAGCTCGATGCTGCCCCGCACCGTCAGGTTCCGGATCACCGCGTCCTGCGCCACGCCGAACAGGCCCAGCTTCTGCCGCCCGCCCAACGAAGTGATGTACAGGCCGGACACGGTGTGTCCCCGGCCGTCAAAGGTGCCGGTATAGGGCCGCTGGCTGCCGCTGCTGCGCGTGCCGATCACCGGCCACTGGCAATAGCCCAGATCCACGTCCGCCGTCAGCACGGCGCTGAATCCGCCGCTCTCCGTCTGGTTGTTCACCGCATAGGCCAGCCACGCCAGCTCCTGCGCCGTGCCGATCTGGTAGGGATCGGCCTCCGTTCCGCTGCCGTGGGGCCGGCTGGCGGTGATGCCGTCCCAGCCGTTTTCCGCCCGGGAGGACTCCAGCAGCTTCTTCAGCTTGCCGGCGGCGGCGGTGTACGCCTGCTCGATGGCGGCAAGGCCCTCCTTCCGGGCCTGCTGGATGGCGGTATAGTCGGTAAGGCTGTCCAGCTCCACCGCAGCGGCCTCCCGGATGGATGTCACGCCCCGCTCCAGCGCCTGGGTCAGCAGCTGCCGCCGTGTCTCGTCGAAACCGCTGATGTCGTCCAGCTGCGCCGTCAGCGCCGCGATGCGCTGCTGCGCCAGATCATCCAGAGCCTGCCGCGCCTCATCGCGTGTCTTTTGCAGGGCTGCGGCTGCCGCCGCGTCCATGTCCGGCGCAGTATCACCCTCCGTGAAGCCTGCGGTCAGGTCCGCCAGCGCCTTGCGGGCGTCGGCGTAGATGGCGTCCACCTCCTCCACGGAGGAGGCGCTGTCCAACTTGGCCCGCCAGCTCTCATAGGCGGCCAGCGCCGCGGCCATATCGTCCTGCGTATAGTTCCTGTTGTAGACGTAGGTATTGTAGAGGTCCTGCTGCCGCTTGGTCTGATAGGTGGTGATTCTGGTCAGCAGGCCGTTGTCGCCCAGATATTTCAGTCGGATATTGCTGATGTCCGCGATGGTAGCGGCACCGGCGATCTCCGTCTCCGCCGCCGCCAGCAGGGCATCCGCCTCCGCCTGCTCCGCCGCCGCGTACACGCGGCTTCCGGCGTAAGCGCGCAGGTCCTCCAGCAGCTGTTGGCCGCTGGCATCCGTGCCGGTGAGGACGGCGTCCAGCTGCTCCTGACACTCCCGCAGCAGCGTCTCCGTCTCGCCGCTGTCTGCGGCGGACTCGATGCGCTCCAGATAGGACAGGATCACGCCGTTATAGAGGATGCTCTGGTCCCTGCCGTAGGCGGCGTAGCCCTCATCGCCGGCCTCGGGCCGGATGAGCTTCGCCAGCAGCGTCACCGCAGCGCTGACCTTGTCCCAGCGGTCACCGCCGGTGATGTCATAGGCCGGTGTCACCGTGGACACCCGCGCCGCGTCGTGGCTGGCGGTGACCGCCATGTCCACCACGCCCCACAGCGTGTTGCCGGAGGCGCTCTGCACATGGCTGAGAACGCCGCCGTGCCACTCACCCACGATGCCGCCCACGCCCTGAGACGTGGTGCCGCCGTTGTCCGTCACCGTGCCGGTGTTGTAGGCGCAGGACAGGGTGCAGGGGCCGGTGAGGCCCGTATCATCGGCGGTGTCGATGTATCCCACGATCCCACCTGCGCCGTAGCCCAGAGCGGGGGAGCCATCGGCGGTGACATCGGCGTAGCTTCCCACGTTCCGGATGGTCACGTCCAGCACGTTTCCGGAGATGTAGTCCGCCCCGCAGACCCAGCCCACGACGCCGCCCACGCGGCTCTCGCCGTCCACAGCGCCCTGATTCTCGCACAGGCGCACCTGGGCGTAGTCCGTCAGCAGGCCCACGATGCCGCCCACGCCGCGGCTGCCGGTGACGGCGCCGTAGTTGGTGCAGTAGCGGATGACGGCTCCCTTCTGGGCCACGCCCGCGATACCGCCGATGTAGTTGATGTTCCTGCGGCCGCCCACGGCGCCGTAGCTGCCGCAGCTGTCCACCACGGCCTGCGCCGACGCCTTGCCCACGATGCCCCCGGCCACCGCGCTGTAACTGGTGCGGTCGTTGGTGACGTACACCGTGGAGAAGCACTGAAAGATAATGCCCATACTGTATCCGGCGATGCCGCCCGCACCCACGCTGGAGATCTTGTTGCCCTGAGCGGCGGTGATGGCGATG
>OIXQ01000805.1_pt1 | contig 13089 bp, 13 predicted proteins | sample 1587791 | NCBI WGS metagenome assembly OIXQ01 (sample SAMN03283273) | human gut metagenome | biome: human-associated habitat; material: feces | host: Homo sapiens | place: Peru | collected 2012
TTGTTTATATCAGACTTCGGAATTTTTTATTTATCATTGTTTCTTTCTGCCCCAAGGGATTACATAGACAATCGGATAGAGGATTGCTGCCAGCGCAAATGCACCGATGACATCCCACACCGAATGCTGCTTCAGAAACATCGTGGATAAGATAATCAGAATACCAATGACTGTTGCAATCACTTTGATCCATGCTTTATCTTTCACACCTTTGCTCCTGTATAGGGTAACGAGACAGCCGAGTGTGTTGAATACATGTAAGCTTGGGAACACATTCGTGCTTGTGTCTGTCTTATACAGCATCTTGACGAGTCGTGCACACAGGTTATTGTTGTAGGAGATATCCTGCCGCAGATCCAGGCCATTGTGCCAGATTGTGCAGATGATCAGGAAAATCGTCATGCCGCTGAACAGATACGCACAGCATTGGTAATATTCTTTCTTGGAATAGAAAAATTCGTATCCAACTATTGCCGGAACGAACAAAAACCACATAAAATAGGGGATAATAAAATATTCGCAGAATGGAATCTTATAATCAACCGGCATCGATACGAGATGAAACTCTGTGGTTACTGTCTTCTCCAGCCACATGAACCATGGCATATAGATTGCGATGTATAACAGTGTCCATACATGATTATACTTTTTTAAAAACGTGGGACTTTTTTTATTCATACGGTCCGGATATCCTTTCTTTTGTGTTGCATAGAAAACCGAAAGGATATCCAGCCGGTGAATTCACATGCATTATAAACTGCCACTTTCAAATGTAGACAAATGGTAGTATATCATGCTTCTTCAGAATGTGCAATCGCAGCACCGACAAATCCTAAGAATAATGGATGTGCCTTGTTTGGACGGCTCTTAAACTCCGGATGGAACTGGCACCCCACGTACCACGGGTGCTCCGGCAGCTCCACGATCTCCACCAGATGCCCGTCCGGCGACGTACCGGCCATGCGCAGGCCCGCCGCTTCCAGCTCCGGTCGGAACGCGTTGCTGCACTCATACCGGTGGCGGTGCCGCTCCCAGATCTCCGCCGTGCCGTAGGCTTCTCTGGCGCGGGAGCCCTCCGCCAGCACGCAGGGGTACTTGCCCAGCCGCATGGTGCCGCCCTTGTCGGTGACGCCCACCTGATCGGGCATCAGGTCGATGACAGGATGGGCAGTGGTTTCGGAAAACTCGGCGCTGTGGGCGTCGGCCCAGCCTGCGGCGTGGCGGGCGAACTCGATGACCGCGATCTGCATGCCCAGGCAGATGCCGAAGTAGGGTACGCCGTTCTCCCGAGCGTACTGTGCCGCCAGGATCATGCCTTCGATGCCGCGGTCGCCGAAGCCGCCCGGCACCAGAATACCGCTGCAATTCCCCAGCACCTCGCCGATGTTCTCCGGCGTCAGGGTCTGGGAATCCACCCATTTAATGTCCACGTGGCTGTCGCAGGCAGTGCCGGCGTGGAACAGAGACTCCACCACGCTGAGATAGGCGTCGTGCAGCTCCGTGTACTTGCCCACCAGCGCGATCTGCACCCGCTTGCGGACACCGTGGATCCTGTCTACCATAGCCTGCCAGTGGGCCATATCCGGCACGCCGCTGCCCAGTCCCAGCTTGCGGCACACCACGCGGCACAGCCCCGCCTTCTCCAGCAGCAGCGGCGCTTCGTACAGTGTGGACGCCGTGACGTTGGGGATGACACAGTCCTCCTCCACGTTGCAGAACAGGGCGATCTTCCGCCGCACGTCCTCGGTGATGGGCCCATCGGTGCGGCACACCAGCACGTCCGGCTGGATGCCCACGCTGAGAAGCTCCTTGACGGAGTGCTGGGTAGGCTTGCTCTTCAGCTCTCCGCTGCCCGGGATGGACACGATCAGCGGCACGTGGATATACAGCACATTGTCCCGTCCCTTTTCCGCCGCCACCTGCCGGATAGCCTCCAGAAACGGCTGGCTCTCGATGTCGCCCACCGTGCCGCCGATCTCCGTGATGACCACATCGGTCTCTCCGTTGTCCATGGCATAGACGCGGCGCTTGATCTCGTCGGTGATGTGGGGGATGATCTGCACCGTGCCTCCCAGATAGCCGCCCTGCCGCTCGCGGTTCAGCACCGCCCAGAACACCTTGCCGGAGGACACGGAGGCGTTGCCGTCCAGCGCCTCGTCCACGAACCGCTCATAGTGTCCCAGATCCAGGTCCGTCTCGGCGCCGTCGTCGGTGACGAACACCTCGCCGTGCTGATAGGGGCTCATGGTGCCCGGGTCCACGTTGAAATAGGGGTCGAACTTCTGGTTGCGCACCCGCAGGCCGCACTGCTTCAGCAGCCGTCCCAGCGACGCCGCGCAAATGCCCTTGCCCAGGCCGGACACCACGCCGCCGGTCACAAAAATGTACTTCATCCCGCCATCTCCCATTTTCAAAAATATGCTCCTATCCTACGCTCCGCGAAAAGTGATGTCAATGGTTCGATTCGTCAATATTTTGCCTGATTTCACCGTCAAAATGTGGAATCGCGGAGAAATAGTTGCAAAGCCTCATTTTTCTCTTGCATTGGCCGCTCCATCGTGCTAAAGTAGAAATAGTCTCACCCCTGCCGCCGGTGAGTATGCAGGAAAAAGCCGCCCAACGGGCGGCTTTTCGCTTGTTCTTCTCTGGTCACGCAGGCAATGCGCGGATGCATTTCCGGCGTATTCTGCCGCGTGGACAAAGCGGCCCCAAAAACCGTCGGTGTTCAGGGCGTTGGTATGGCGGCGGTCGATGATCTCGTCAAAGCTGTACGTCATGAGGATGGCTCCTTTCTCTTTTCAGCGGCGGGCCCGTGTCCCGCACGGCTTTCTATGTCGCAGCTTACCGCGAATACCGCCCTGCGGTACAGAAAAAATCCGGCTTTTTCTGAAAAAATCAAAAGTGTAGAAATTTTGTTCGCCTTTTCTTGACGGGCTCCATCGCCCAATTTATAATGAGCATCATATGCAAGAGTGCAGGGAGGCGGCAGACATGTATTTCACCTACGGGGAGACAGAGCTCTCCTACCTGCGGCAGAAGGACAAGCGGCTCGGTGAGGTCATCGACCGCGTGGGCCCTGTCCGCCGCGCGGTAGACACGGATCTGTTTTCCGCCGTGGTCCACCATATCGTGGGCCAGCAGATCTCCACCAAGGCCCAGGCCACCATCTGGCAGCGGATGCAGGACGCGCTGGGCAGGGTGAACGCCGAGAACGTCCTGGCCGCAGGTGTCCCCCGGCTGCAAGCGCTGGGCATGACCTTCCGCAAGGCGGAATACATCACGGACTTCGCCGAAAAGGTCCACACCGGCGCCTTTGATCTGGACGCCGTGGCGCACATGCCCGATGCGGAGGCCATCCGCGCCCTGAGCGGCCTGAAGGGCATCGGCGTCTGGACAGCGGAGATGATCCTGCTGTTCTGCCTGCAGCGCCCCGACATCCTCAGCTATGACGACCTGGCCATCCTGCGGGGCTTGCGGATGGTCTACCACCACCGCAGCATTGACCGCAAGCTGTTCGAAAAATACCGCCGCCGCTTCAGTCCCTACGGCAGCGTGGCCAGCCTGTATTTGTGGGCGGTCGCCGGCGGGGCCATTCCGGAGATGAGGGACTATCAGCCGAAAAAGCAAAGGAGAAGCACGCCATGACGTTTACGCAGCATTACGATTCCCCGCTGGGCGGTATCCTGCTGGCAGCGGATGAGACGGGGCTCACCGGCCTATGGTTCGACGGGCAGAAGTACTTCGCCCGTGACCTGCCCATCCAGCACACGGAGCAGGACACCCCCGTTCTTTCGGAGACCAGACGCTGGCTGGATATGTACTTCACCGGCAGGGAGCCGGACTTCCTGCCTGCGCTGCACCCCACAGGCTCCGCGTTCCGCCGCCGCGTGTGGGATCTGCTTCTCCGCATCCCCTACGGCCAGACCGTCACCTATGGCCAGCTGGCGCAGCAGCTGGCCGCGCAGCAGGACCTCGCCCATATGTCCGCTCAGGCAGTGGGCGGCGCGGTAGGCCACAACGCGATCTCCATCATTATCCCCTGCCACCGCGTGGTGGGCGCCGGCGGCAGTCTGACGGGCTACGCCGGCGGCATCGACAGAAAGGTGCAGCTGCTGACGCTGGAGCATGCCGATATGTCCGGCGTTTTCGTGCCGAAAAAGAGCACCGCTCCTTGAACCGCCGCAATAGCAGCAGGGAGGGGTCGGCGAAAACCGATCCCTCCCTGTATTTTCCACATATTTCCCGCGTCGGGTCGCTCCGCGAGTTCCTCTCGCCGGAGTCTTTTTTCGGTTTTCTTTCCCTCGCCCCCGTTGGCGCGGCCCCGCGCTCACGTCTCCGCTGCGGCCCACAGCCGACGGGTGATGTCCAGAAACAGCTGCGCAGCCTCCAGATTTACCGCCTTTTTCTGCAGCGCGTGGATGCGGCGCTCCGGCAAGGGGAACGCCGCCGCCAGCCGCCTCCCGCCTGCGGCGCACAGCCCATCGGCCACGCTGCGGGGCACCACGGCCCAGCTGTCCCGCTTGGTCATGAACATCTGCAGCTGGCTCATGATCTCCAGCTGGATCCGGGGCACCGCGTCCACACCCCATAGCGCCTGATGCCAGCGGGCAAACTCATCGGTCCACTCCACGTACACCTCCTGCCGGACGGGCAGCTCGTCCGGCCCGATGCCGTCGGAATAGCAGGAGCCTGCCGCGCAGATGAGGGCCATAGGTTCCGTCATCACCAGCTCCGCCCGTATAGCGTCGGTGCGGGGCACGTCCGAGGTGAACGCCAGATCTGTCTCGCCCCGCAGCAGGCTCTGGCAGGCCGCCTCCACGGTCATGTCCTGTATCTCCAGGTGGATGTCGGGGTGGTCCCGCATGAACTGCTCATACACCGGCGGCAGCAGATATGTGGACACGCTGTTGAGAGCGGACAGCCGCAGACTGCTTTTCCGGTTCCCAATGGCCAGCATACTGCGCACGATGTCCTGATATTGCAGGGACAGCTGGTAAAACCGCTTGCCCTCCTCCGTCAGGACCATCTCGCGGCTGCCCTTGTGCCGGAAGAACAGGGGGCACCCCACCTCCTTTTCCAGCGTCCGCAGACGGATGCTCAGGGATGACTGGCTGATGAACAGCTCCGCCGCCGCCTTGGAGATGCTGTGCTGCTTGCAGACGATGAGAAAAGCCTCGATTCCCGCGTTTGTCATATGGTAAAGCCTCACTTCTATTGAATCTGCTCAATAGGATAGCATGATAAATTGTATTTTACAACCCCTCTATCTCTCATTATAATAAGGACGCAATTTGAGGAGGGATATTGACCCATGGAGCATACACCATTGAAAGACCGTCCCTGGATGCCGCTGGCCATGGCCGCCCTGGGGCATATCATCTGGGGCTTCAGCGTCCTGTTTTCCAAGGTAGCCATGGAGGTGGCCCAACCGGACGTGCTGCTGTCCATCCGTTTTCTGCTGTCGGCGCTGCTGATGACGCTGATGATCCTGTTTGGCAAGGCAAAGGTATCCCTCCGCGGAAAAAATCTGAAGCCGCTGCTTCTGCTGGCCGTCACGGAGCCTATGTACTTTTACTTTGAGAGCTACGGCATCCTGTATACCAACGCCACGTTCGCGGGCGTGGTGCTGGCGGTGGCGCCGGTGGTGGCCATCCTGCTGTCCGTGCTGTTCCTGAAGGAGTACCCCACCCGCCGCCAGGCCGTGTTCTGTCTGCTGCCGGTGGCGGGCGTCATGCTGATGACGGTCTCCGGCAGCTCCATGGGCATCATTCGCCCTCTGGGCGTGGTGTTGCTGATGGGCGCCTGCCTGACCTCCGGCGCGTATAAAACGGTGAATCGCCGGACGGCTCAGGAGTTCACCGCCTTCGAGCGGACATATGTCGTGATGCTGGCCTGCGCGGCGGCGTTCACCCTATCGGCCCTCCGTACCATCAAGGGCGACCTCGCCGCCTACGTGCGGCCGTTGTCGGATCCGAAGTTCCTGATCTGCGTGGTGGTGCTGAGCCTGTTCTGCTCCATCCTCTGCAACAACATGGTCAACTACGCGGCGGGGAAGATGTCCGTGGTGAAGCTGTCGTCTCTGGGCTCCCTGACCACCCTGTGTTCCATGTTTGCAGGCGTAGTTCTCCTGCATGAGCCGCTGACGCCCGCCCTGCTGCTGGGTTCGGTGCTGATCCTGGTAGGCATCCGTCAGGTCACGAAGCAGCAGTAATTCGCATAAAAACGGGAAAGCTCAGGAGAGCTTTCCCGTTTTCCCTTAGATATGAAACATATTCACCAGAAACACCAGCGCCAGCCCATAGTAGGTCACCACGGCCACCAGATCGTTGACGGTGGTGATCAGCGGGCCGGAGGCCACGGCGGGGTCGATGCGGATCCTGTGGAACAGCATAGGAATAAGGGTTCCCACCAGGCTGGAGATGACCATGGCCACCACCAGCGACACCCCCACGCAGCCGGAGATGAGGAATGCGGACAGCCACGCGTAGCCCTTGCACACGCGGATGTAGACGCCCAGGAACGCCAGAGCCATTACGCCCAGGCACCCACCGTTCAGCAGGCCCACCCGCATCTCCTTGCCCAGCAGGGCCAGTTCTTCCCGCCACGTCAACTTCTCGTCCATCAGCACGCGGATGGTGACGGCCAGCGACTGGGTGCCCACGTTGCCCGCCATGTCCAGCACCAGCGACTGGAAGCAGATGACGACAGGCAGCACCGCCACCACCGACTCGAAAACACCCACCACGGACGATACGCCCATACCCAGAAACAGCAGGGCGATGAGCCACGGCAGCCGCTTCTTCATGCTGACCAGCACCGGCTCCCGCAGGTCCTCCTCCGAGGTCAGGCCGCCCAGCTTGGCGTAGTCATCGCCCATGGCGTCGTCCACCAGCTCCACCAGCGCCTGCACCGTCAGGACGCCCGCGATATGGCGGTCCTCCGTCAACACCGGCAGGGAGTCCTCCTCGTAGTCCGCGATGCGCTCCGCGCAGTCCGCCGTCCGCTCATTGGCGAAAACGTAGGGATAGCCGCGGCGGATGATGTCCGCCAATCGATCGTTTTCCCGTGCAATGATGAGATCCTTCAGGTCGATGGCGCCGGCGTACACACCGCCCGCATCCACCACATACAGCGTGGCGATGTTGTCGTGGACTCCCGCCTGCCGCACCAGCTCGCTCATGGCCTCGCGGATGGTCAGCGTGTCGCGGATGCACACAAAGTTGCCGCTCATCCGGCTGCCGATATCCTGGGTCAGATCCTTCTTTACCATATTGTTCATCATAGTCGTGTCCTCCTTTGGCTCTGAAAATAGGCGCAAAAATGCACCGCCTCAGCGATAGTTGCCGCAGCAAGACGCCTGAGATGCGGTGCAGAAGAACACGACAAAATGGAATGTGGTCAGTTCAAGTCCATGAATGACCGCATCCGAAGCCCATATTCCCACGCGCCGCACATCCGGCTTCGTGCTGTACTTCCGCAGCTATCCATGAACCTTCACCTCCGTTCAAAATTTGCCTTTTCGGCGTACCGCTCCATGGTAGCAGTGTCGTCGGGAAATGTCAACCTTTTTTCGCGGCCCTCTCCCGCGCAAAAATTTTCAAATGCATCTTGACAGAAAGCCAGGTGCAGGTACTATTATGAAAATACAACAGGGAAACTTGAAACGCAAGGAGTGGTTTACGATGAATAAAAAGGTACGGATCATTTCCTCCAGCCCCCGCAGGGGCGGCAATTCCGAAACGCTGGCAGCAGCCTTTGCCGAAGGCGCACAGGCGGCAGGGCATCAGGTGGAAACCGTGTATCTGCGGGAAAAGCAGATCGGCTACTGCAAGGGCTGCTTCGCCTGTCACGAGCTGGGACACTGCGTCCTCCGGGACGACGCCGCGGCGATCATCGCCAAAATGCACGACGCCGATGTGCTGGTATTCGCAACGCCCGTCTACTATTACTGCGTCAGCGGTCAGCTCAAGACCCTGCTGGATCGCGCCAACCCGCTGTACGACAGCGACTATGCCTTTACGAAAGCCTATCTGCTGGCGACGGCGGCGGAGGACGCGCCGGAGACCTTCGATGGGACCGAAAAGGCCGTGCAGGGCTGGGTGGACTGCTTCCCCCGCTGCACACTGGCAGGCACGGTGTTCGCAGGCGGCGTGAACGGCGTGGGCGAGATCGCCGGGCATCCCGCGCTGGAGCAGGCCTATCAGATGGGCAAAGAAGTCTAATCAGACAACATCTGAAGCACTTCCCTCAACCGCGCAAATATAGCAAGTCCCCAAGCCGTTTTGACGCAACGGCTTGGGGACTTTTTCGGTCGGAAACGGCAGCTTCGCTCAATACTTGAGCATGACCGTCCTGCATTCCTCGCAGATGGACGCCGGAACTCTCGTCCGGTGGCTGGCCTTGAGGTCTGTGATCTTCACAAAGCCATCGGCATTCTTCGCGTTCTCAAATACACCCGGCACCTCGTTCGCAAAGCTGAACGCGCCGTCCTTGCTGCAAAAGAGGTATCCCTCCCGCATTTCCTTTCCACATTCGGGACATTTCATGATCGCACCTTCTTTTATTCGTTGGATTTCTGACCTGCACGCAGGGCCTCCTGCATCCGCTCCTCAAAGACCTCCGCCTTGATGAGCGCGATGCCCTGCTCCTCGTCCCCGAGGACGACCAGGCGGTCGCCTTCGCTCAGATGGAAGGTATCCCGCGCTGCCTTGGGGATGACGATCTGCCCCTTGGCGCCCATCGCCACCGTTCCCCACAGGTGCTTGCCCACCGGGGCGGGCGCCACCCGCGCCTTGCCGATCTCCTCATCCTGATGGACGAGGGCATCGATAGCGACCCCGTAGAATTTTGCCAAGCGGTCGCATTTTTCAATGTCGGGGATCGTTTCGCCCTGCTCCCACTTGGAGTAGGACTGGCGCGAGATGCCGATGACCTCCGCCACCTCCTCCTGCGTCATACCGCGGATGTTTCGCAGGAGCGCCAGATTCTCTGCCAGCATATTGACCACCTCCTTGTCTGTGCCATTATTATACAGCACACAAAGGAAAGCTTCCACCATACAAACTTGTCAGAAAAGTGCTTTTTGTGTTCGTCCTGCCTGCGCGCCTCGCAGGTCATGCGGCGCGGCTCATTTGTGCGGCCTGATCGATGAACGCTTTCATAGCCCCGCGATTCAATTATCTGTTGTACTTTTTTCTGCTGCTGACAACCGTTGTACCGATGGCTGCGCCGCCGCTGGCAAACAGCAGAGCGATCCACAGCGCAAGGTTGCTTGTGTCGCCGGTACCCGGCGATTTGGGATCGTCCTCCGGCTTCGCCGCTGCGGAACTGCTCTTCCGCTTCGCCGTTACGGTGTCGGCTTTTCTGATCTCCTTTGTACCGTCCCTGTCGCTGAAATACCTGCCGCAGCCTTCGCAGTACCAATACTCGATATTGCCCTCGGCGACCCAGGTCGCCGCCTTTGCTGGGACATGCTTGAAGTCGGCGTGGTTCTCCGCGTCAAGCTTGCCGTATTCCGCACCGCAGGCCTCGCACTTTGCCTTGTCCCTACAGGTCGCTTTCCCGCCGGAGCAGTCTTTGGTTTCGGAGCCAGCGCAGCCGTCTACCGTGCATTTTCGGGTGTGCGTACCGTCGCCGTTGGATACCCATTCACCGTAAGTGTGCCCGTCGTTGACCGTCACGGTCATTTCTGTGGTATTGCCGGCCTTGTCGGCAACTATGATCTTCTGTCCGCTGTTTGCCGGAGCAAGGCGGAAGCTGTCGCTTTCGTCAAGCTCGACCGTCGTGCCGTTTACGGTAACGGTATCTATATACTTCTCGGTAATTGCAACCGTCCGTGCTCCACAATAGGTCTTGCCGTTTTCTACGCCGCTGATGACAGGCTGCACATTGTCAAGCGTCAGGCGGTCGGAACGAAGATAGGTTATGTTCAGGCTCTCGTCAACAAGCATTACATAAACAATATACTCTCCGTTGGGTTCTATGCGGAACGGCTCATCGTACGCGCGGTACACAAGAGATACCAGCTCCTCTTGGGAGAGATCCTGATCTGTTACCAAATAGGAAACAAACACGATCCCGCTGTTATCGGCGGCGTTTATCGTTACCTCCTGCGTATCCTTAAAGAACAGGCCGGAGGTGAGCTCGTTTAAGAATTCCTGCCATTTATCTGTGCCTATGATAATTTCGCCCGTCGGCTTTTCGATGTCTTTCCACCGTGCTGTCAGGGTCATGTCTTCCGTCACAGCGGTGTTGAAGTCATACTTCGTGTCGTCCAGATACCAGTCCGTGAACTGATAACCTTGTCTGCTGGGTACATCCGGCTGGATAGCTTTCTCGCCCGTCTGGACGATCTGCGTGGCATAGGTTCCACCCAAAGCCCCGTAAGCATAGGTCACGGTGACAGGCGTGCCGGTGGGGTTGGGGATGTTGGTCTTGTCATTGATATCAGCGCCGGTGTTCATGGGCTTGCCGCTGAGCTTGGCGTTCTTTTCCAGAGTCAGCCCGTCATAGAATGTGCCGCCGGAGACATAGCCCTCCGTGCAGACGGGGCCGTAAAAGCTACCGCCGGAGATGTTGCTCCAAAAGTTTTTAGCTCCGTCCCAATCCAGGTAATAAGGGACTGCCGCGGTGACGCTGCCATAGAAGCTGCCGCCCCGGATGTCGCCCTCGCAGGAGACATCGCCGGTAAAGACCGTGGTAGGCTTCCCGTCCGTGTGGTCGATGGCGTTGGTGGCCTTGATCTCAACCTCTTGATTGCACCCGTTCCCTCCCACATACACCGTGCCCTCCACCTGGCCGCCGTTGGCATAGAGGAAGCAGCCGGGATAGTTGACGGTATAGGTCGCTTCAAGGTTCATGTAAATCGCAGCGCCGTATTCGCTGGCCGTGCAGCCCGTGATGCGGGCATTCTCCCCCAGCTCCAGCTCGGCAAAGCCGATCAGAGCCACGCCGCCGCCGTTTTTCGCCTTACAGTCGGAGATCGCAGCGTTCAGAACAGATATCTGGTCTGTGTGGCCGCTGACAGACAGGCCGCCGCCGTGTTCGCTTGCCTTGCAGTTCTCGATGCGGCCGCCGGTGATCTGGACGGTACCTCTGTATGTCCAGATGCCGCCGCCGGACATGGCAGAGCAGCCGGCGATGACGCCGCCCTCCATGGTAAAGGAAGCCCCGGAGTAAATGTATACGCCGCCGCCGTTGGCGCCGTTGTTGGCGGAGAGGACGCAGTTCCGGATGGCGCCGCCGGTCATGGTGACGGAGCCGCCCTCGGCATAGATGCCGCCGCCGAACGCTTGATTCGCTCCGCTCTGGACGCCGCAGGCATAGATGGTGCCGCCCGCCAGCACGAAGGATGCACCCGTCTCCACATACACGCCGCCGCCAGAGTAACTGTAGGACTGTCCCGCGCCATAGTCTCGCCGGTAGCCCTCGCCGCCGGTGATGAGACCGCCTGCCGGGAGCTTGGCGTCTTCATGGGTCGCCGCAGGGCGGCTGTCGGTCATAGTCAGGGTCTTGCCCCCCGTGACGCGGAAGATGCTGTCCGGCTCCGCTTCTTCGGCATAGCGCAGCACATAGCCGTTCAAATCTACCGTGGCCTCGCCCGTGACCCGCAGTGTGCCGGAGATGGTCACGTCCTCCGCCAGCGTATACACGCCGCTGCCCAAGCCGTTGGCCAGATAGGTGTCGATGTTGTCCGCTTTCAGCTTTGTTCCGGCGGTTCTGGCAAGCGCCCGCGCTGATACGCCGGTATCCTCGCCCACGGTGTAGGCCGAGTCCTCCGCCAGTGCCTGCACCGGCAGCAGCGTCAACACCATGCAGCACATGAGCAGGATACTAAGTATTCGTTTCTTCATGTTGTCTCCTCCGTTTCTCCGTCCCTCGACAGCTTGAAATCGTATTTCATTTCCAGCATGGCGAATAGCTTATACATGACCTTGGTGGCGATTGCCCTGATATCTAATGATTGGATAAAGGCAAGCGCCCTTGCCTGTTCCTCCTCCGGCACCTGATACACCCGCATGGTCGCCGTCAAAAAGCGGCTGAGCTTGCGTTCCAGCGGGAAATGGATGTCGCATTTCCGTGCCATATAATTGCGCATCAGCCCCGCCGTGCCGATTTCCATCTCATAAAAATCGCTGTCGCTGTAATCCGGGAAATTCCCGCCGAAGATCTGCTTCAGCTCTGCCGTGGTATGCAGGTAGATATACTCCGATGTTTCAGGCAGGGAGTAGGCTTCGATGTAGATTTCCCGCAGATTCTCGTTCAGCTCTACCAGGGTCAGCTGGATGCTGGTCTCCACGGCATAGAGCATCACAGGGCTTGCATCCTTGCCGATGATCTTTCCGGCGATGCCGAACTGGTTGGAGAACATGAAGCCGATGAACTCTTTCAGAACGTCGCTTTTGGCCTTGTACAGGTGGTAAAAGGTGCCGGCGCTGACATCTGCCTCCTCAAAGATCTGCTTGGGCGGGGTGTTGCTGAAGCCCTGCTCCAGGAAGAGCTTCACACAGGTGGACAGGATACGCTGCTCCGTAGCCTGCCGGTCATAACGGGTACGAATGGGGACCGCCTTCTTTCTGTAGTTTTTAGAATTCATTCTAATATACCGGATTCATCATAAACGATTCCATGAAAAAAGTCAAGTCTTTTTGAAAATTTAGAGGAAGTGTCAAATACATCTTTAACCTTTCCCACCGGCGGTGCGTCGTGCACCGCCCGCAGGGGAAGCTTTTTCTCTGAACCTTTACAAACATCTTACATCCCCGAACTTTCCCATTTTACACTTGGGGTTTATGATACCTCCCGTAAACCGAAATCCAAACAAAGAAAAATCTTAGGAGGACAAAAATGAAAAAACTGATTGCAATCGCCCTGGCAGGCGTACTGGCCCTGTCCATGGCTGCCTGCGGTGCACAGAGCACCGAAACCACCGCCACTACCGCAGCTGCCACCACTGCCGCCACTGAGACCACCGAGGCTGCTGCCGAGGCTGCCAAGCTCTCCGGCACCGTCACCCTGGCCGGCTCCACCTCCATGCAGAAGCTGTGCGAGGCCATGATCGAGAGCTTTGAAGAAAGCTATCCCGACATA
>OIXQ01000816.1_pt1 | contig 12990 bp, 8 predicted proteins | sample 1587791 | NCBI WGS metagenome assembly OIXQ01 (sample SAMN03283273) | human gut metagenome | biome: human-associated habitat; material: feces | host: Homo sapiens | place: Peru | collected 2012
CGTCTGGGAGATACCGGCCACATTGCGCATTTTCGTAAATGCGGCGAGATTTTTGTAATAGTGCGCTTCGTCGATAAACAGCCGGTCGATACCCAGCTCCTCAAAGGTAACAATGTCGTCCTTTCGCGTCTGGTCGTTGAGCTTCTCCAGCTTTTGCTTGACGGTTTTCTTGCTCTTTTCAAGCTGCTTTACCGAAAAGCTCTCGCCGCGGTTTGCTTTAAGTTCAATAATGCCGTTTGTGATTTCTTCAAGCTGCTGCTCCAAAATCGCGCGCTGGCGCTCGACGCTCATCGGTATCTTTTCAAACTGCGAATGACCGATGATAACCGCGTCATAGTCGCCGGTTGCGATCCTGCCGCAGAAGCGCTTGCGGTTCTTTGCCTCAAAGTCCTTTTTGGTCGCCACCAAAATGTTGGCGGAGGGATAGAGCTGCAAATACTCCGAAGCCCATTGCTCGGTCAGATGGTTCGGCACGACAAACAGGCTCTTTTGACACAGCCCCAGCCGTTTGGATTCCTGCGCGATGGCGACCATCGTGTAGGATAGCGATAGGTAATCCTTTGGGCGGGATATGCAGCCGCAGGCTGCATATCCGTTCCTCCAGATTTTCCCCCGCTCCAAACCGTGCGTGACAGTTTCCCATCACACGGCTTTCCATCGTCAACAATTTTTATGACAATCTATACATCAAACAGATTTGCCCTTTAGAAAACGAGTTCCGGCATTTCTGCCAGCACACGGAGCTTATTGAGCTTTGCCAACTGCTTCTTATCAGGATTTAGCACTTTCAGGTATTTTCGGATGGTGCGCTCATTGCTGGAATGAATGAGGATGTGAACCACATCGGAAACAATAATCAGGTTTTGATAACTGTCATTGCCCCCAAGCACCAACGGCTTTTTGTGGTGACAGTCCACTTGATTTGCTTCCAGTTCCACACCGGAAACAGCACATTTTCCTTTCTGTGCAACATAGAGTGCGATGCGGTTATCGTTGTACTCCACACTCTGCTTACCGCATGGATTGTTCATCAGATGATAGAGAACTGCCATATTGATACCGGAAAGATTCTTGTGAATCTCAGCCCGTCCCTCTGGCGTGTACTTATTTACCCGACTTTTCTTGTCCATGGGTACTCTGTGCTGAACATAGGCAATCGGGACGATAGCGTGACCATTCAGGTAGCGTACCTCCCGGCTCGTGCCGTATTTTTCCTTGATATACCTGTTTGTGATTTGACCGCTCTTCTGCAGCCTGTGCTTCAATCTGTTGTAAAGGCTCTTTTTGACATCGAAAGCGATTTTGTGGAAGTCAGGATTTACATGGGTTGCAATGCTGTAGTAGTTATGAACGCCCATAACATAGGAGTTGTATGTCTGTATCAGACGGTATTCCATTCTTGGGTCATAGGTCTGCCGTATCTGCCCAATGATTTCCTTGCTTTTCTTCCGGATTTTCAACAATGCCTTATCCTTGATATGCGCTTCTATTACATACCGTGGCTGCCCGTCAGGTTTCTTTCCCTTTGTTCGGACTTTCAGCTTAAGGCCCAGAAACTCGGAATAATGGCGTTTCAGATTTACGATTTTCGATTTCTCCGGGCTGGTTTCCAGTCCCAGACGTTCCAAAAGCCATTGTTTCGTTGCCTCGAACAGCTTGACTGCATCTGACCGCTTTTTACAGAAGATTTTGAAATCATCTGCATAGCGGACAACATAGCACTCTTTCAGATTCGTGTAGTTGCGCAGGGTTCGGATGGTACTGCTTTTATCAGGGGTTCCATTCGCATAGATTCTGTGCACATAGTTCCTTTGGGTAGGCATTTCTTCCCACTGGCTGACAATCCACCAGTCCAGTTCGTTCAGGACGATGTTTGACAGCAGCGGGGAGATGATACCGCCCTGCGGCGTGCCCTTTTCGGGAAAACCGATTCCAGCCACTTCTGCCTTTAACATGGTAGAAATGATGGATAACAGCTTTTTGTCCCGGATACCGAGTGTCCACATCTGCTTCAGCAGCTTGCCGTGGTTCACATTGTCAAAGAAAGATTTAATATCGATATCAATGACGTAATGACAACCGACGTTCTGTATCATTCTTTCCGCTTGGGCAATGGCATTTTCCGCACTGTGGTTTGGCCTGAAGCCATTGCTTCGCTTGAAGAATTTTGCTTCACAGATAGGTTCTAATACTTGCAGAATACATTGCTGAATGAGCCTGTCCATAATCGTAGGGATTCCAAGGGGGCGGGTTTTACCGTTGTCCTTTGGTATCTCAACTCTGCGGACAGCATTAGGAACATACCAGTCCAGCTTACGCTGAACATGGGCGACCAGAGCATTTTCGTTCCATTTGTTCAAATCGCTTATTGTCTTATTATCCACACCCGCCGTTCGACTGCCGCTGTTCTTTCGGATATTTCTGTAGGCCAGCTTGATGTTTTCGGGGCGTTTTATTAGTTCCACCAGATTGCAGAACCGTTGCCCCTTGACACTTGCGGCATACAATTCGTCAAGAGCGAGCTGCATATCGTAGTATTCGGAATTGCGGATTTTTTGTTTCTTCAAGGGTTTCTTCTTGTTTGCCAAAGTCAGGTACTTTCCTCCTTGTATGGGGGATTTCGCTTTTCTTAGTCATACTCGAACCTTTGTGTCTGTATAGTTTTCAATTTATTGATTGCTGACGACTAATGGCCATCCCTCCACCGTATTTCTACGGCTTCAACGGTACTGTGCCATCTCTCTCAGCTGGATAAAGGATTGTTATACGCAATGCGCTTTCCAATCCAACACCTCATAGCCTGTAACTGGCTCCGTGTTCCAGCCTTTCCACGTTCCAATATTCCTATCTGTACATATCTGCCCTTAGGTGTCCCTCTGAGCCTGTATGCTGGGCGGTGCCTGTAACACCGCAAGGACTTTCATAGTAAAAATTCTTACTCATCCTCACATACTTCCGTAATCGGAAAGGAACATTTCTGCTCCTGCGCCTTTTAGACCCGTACATTCGGGATTTCGTCAGTCATCGTGACATTCTGACCATAGGCAGTTTTTAGACCTCCGGCGTATCATGCACACATCCCACCGCTGAGATGCTTTCCACGGCATAACCTGTTTGGGTACATTTCCGCCGACTTTAGCGAGCGTTATACCGCAATCCTTGTTACAGAGGACTGCCGCATATCGCAGTTTATAAGGTAGGCGTTTCAGGGCGTTACCCCATCATTCCACCTATCGGAATATTAGTTCTCCAAGTCTTTTCAGGGACTCCTTTCCAGTTCCCGATTCTATTGTTAGCTGACTTGTGCGTAACCTTTTCAGTTACGAACGTGTCGCACTCTTCCCGGCCCCTACCACGTGTGCAAGCAGGGTGTTGCCGCCATAGAGAATGTGCGCAATGGCATTGATCTGATGCGGCCTCAGCGTGATCTCCGGGTTGATCCCCACGAAATTCAGATGGCTGCCGTCATATGCACGGGGGCGAATGCTGTTGAACTTTTCGTTATACAGCTTGGTCAGCTTTTCACGGCGCTCCGGATCGCTCCAAATCCAGTCGGCAAAGGCCTGCTTGATAAGCTCCTGCTTACCCTGGGCGATGGCGGTTTCTTTCTTATTGAGCACAGCCGTTTTCCTGCCGTTGGCATCCTCGATGTAGTCGAAAATTCTCACATCACGGAGGTTCAGGGTTTCCTCCATGATTTTATAGCCGTTAACTCTGCTCGTTCCGTAGGTGTTGTGGGCTTTTACATTGCTGCGGTCATAGGATTTTCCCTCCACATTCCATTCGCCGGTGTACTGCGCGTAGTGAACATGAATGTTCCATTGACAGTAGCGAGGGGTGCTGAACAGCTCAAACATGAACTCCTCAATGATTTCCGGGGGCAGCCATGTTGCCCCAAGCCTCACGGAAATTTCACTTGCCGTCAGGTCAACCGGCTGCACCGCCTCAAGAGCACGGACATTCTCACTGTAATCCTCGGGGTAGAGCTCCGCACTCTGCTTTGCCCAACGGAGCTTTTCACGGACATTGCCGGAGAGATATTCATCAGCAGGGAGGTACTTCGGCTTGCCGTCCTCTTCGCTTATGTGCATGGGGTTGAGGAAAATAACACCCTTCAAATCCTCGAACAGCTCCTGCTCGGTTTTGCCGGTGAGCTGTGACATATACGGCATATCGATTCTTGCTTTTTCTGCAAGGGACAGTGCATAGGCCTCGAAAGCCGTGTCAACCGACTGCACCGTTACCTTCTGCTTGATGGTTCTCTTGGAGAACATATCCGCCTTGCGAAGGAAGTTGCCTTCATCGTCCAGCACCTCCAACGAGGAAAGCAGGCAGTAGGAGCTGTCGGAATTGAACGCCGAATTGTTGGCTCTGCCGCTGATAAGCCCGTATTTCTTGCTAAAGTCGTCATAGAGCCGATTGAGCTTTTCCTGTTCTGCCTTGATATCGCCATCGGGATAGTCCTCCGTCTGGTACTCGATCAGCGTCCGGACGCAGTCTCGGATACCGATCATGCCCTTGATACGACTTTCGGCAGTTGCGGAAACATCCACGGGGTTCATGCGGCTGTTTTCCCGGTAATAGATTTTGCCGTCCACCACTGTGAAGCTGAAGTTCCGCACATCCGGGTCGGCGGGGATAGAAAGGTCTTCCGCCTCCGCCTCTATGTCATCCAACTCAAGCTCGGTAATCTCGGCATGAATGTTCTGGATGGCATCCCGCAAGAGGTCGCCAAGCTCTGCATTTTCATAGGCAATACAGGCGGACTCCATGCCATGGGGTCCACTGACCATCTGCATATCGCCCAGCACCATTTCGGGGTTGGCCACAAAATAGGCGTTCATCCGGATTCCATTGGCATCGGTGGCCAGATGTACCCATTCGGGTTCAATGTCGATCAGCCTGTCGCGCTTTTGGAGGAAGAGGATGTCCGATGTGACCTCCGTACCGGCAGCGGCCTTGAAGGTGTCGTTGGGCAACCGGATAGCACCGAGCAGATCAGCTCTCTGCGCGATATATTTTCGGACATTGGGATTTTCCTTGTCCAGCGTACCCTTTGAGGTGATGAAGGCAATCACGCCGCCAGGCCTGACCTTATCCAAGGTGCGGGCGAAAAAATAGTCATGAATGAGGAAGTTGTGCTTATCGTAACGCTTGTCGGGCACCTTGAACTGTCCGAAGGGGACATTGCCGATTGCGGCATCAAAAAAGCTGTCGGGAAGGTTTGTATTCTCAAAGCCCTGCACCGCAATGCTCGACCGCTGATAAAGCTGCTGCGCGATTCGTCCGGAAACGCTGTCCAGCTCCACACCGTAGAACTTCGCACCATTCATGCTTTCGGGAACAAGCCCCATGAAATTGCCGATGCCGCAGGAGGGCTCCAGCACATTGCCGGTCTGAAAGCTCATGTTCTCCAATGCGCTGTACACTGCCTTGATCACCACGGGCGGCGTATAGAAGGCCGTCAGCGTGGATTCTCTTGCCGACGCATATTCCTCATCGGAAAGCACATTCTTCAGCTCGCTATAATGAGGATTTTCCTCCTTGAAGAACTCAGAGAGCCCGCCCCAGCCCACATAATCGGCAAGCACACGCTGCTCTGTGGGTGTTGCCAATCGGTTTTCAGCGTCCAGCTTGTTCAGAAGCTGAATGGCACGGATATTGTGATAGAACCGTTCCAGCGGTGTGCCCACGCCGATGTCGTCGTTCTCAATTCGGAAGTTGGTTCGGTACTCGGTGTTGATCTCCGGGTGCAGCACATGAGGCTGCACCTTAGAGCTCCTTTTCACCTGCAGAGGCGGAGCAAGGGACGCTTCGGCTTCCTGCCCATCCAGCAACGCTTCCGCATTGGGATAGGTCACGACCTCGCCGTCCTTGACAGTGCTGATAGGCAGCGTATCCAGTTCCTCATCGGATAGGAACTCCGTCTCCTGCACACTGGGTGCCTGCTGTTCCTCCCGGTCTGCCTCTACATCGTCTGCGACAGGGGGTTCTTCCACGACTTGCAGCAACTTGTCATTCAGCGGATTTTCTTTGAGCCGGTTATCGAACTCCTCACGGGTCAGCTCCTTGTTAAACAGCGGGAACTGCATATCAAAGAGAACGACCTTCTTCTCATCAAAAGAAAGCAGCTCGTATTCCTGTGTGCCGATATAGACTGTATCACCAAGATGATAGCGGTATTCCTTCCGGGGCTCCGGTGGAGGGTTCAGCTCATCAAAGGTCGGCTCAAAAGGCCTTGCCTCATCGCTGTTCAGCGCTTCCAGCATGGCTTCGCATCGCGCAGTCAGGTGGGTGTTGTCCGCAATGATCGCATTCATTGCCTCGCGCATCATGGGGAGGATGAAGTCACCCTCCGCAGTACGGGCGTGCATTTTCTTTTCGCCCACGCTGAACGCGCCCCAGCAGCTCGAAAGATAATACAGATTCAGCGTTTTGTTTTCCTCACCGAGCTGCGTCACGAAGTCATTGTAATCATAGACAATCGACCGGAACTCCTCAGAGATTTCGCCTCGTTTCTTCCGAGCCTCTGCCTGCTCCCGGTAGGCGGGATAGTAATCCTTCTCCGCTTGGCTCAGGTAGCGGTCGGCTCGGATTAGCTCTCCGATCCGCTTCTCGACCTTATTCCACCGCAAAAGCACTTCTGCATCGGGCTGAGAGATTCTGCCTCTGCTGATTTTGATTCCCTTAGCGTCGTGGCTTTCATCGAGATTTCTGCCGGAAATTGCAGGATACGCACCGCCGATGCCATATTCGTTTTTCAAAAAGGCGATATTGTTCTCGGAAGAATCCTGTTTGAGAAACTGCTCATAGATACGGAATTTTCCATGGTGGATGCCGCTGCCCCGTGTCAGAACTGCGTCGATATCCTCTTGAGAAATAGCAAAAGCGGAGGACTTTTCTTCCTCCGCTTCTGCGATAATTTCCTGTTGCTGTTCAACTGTGGGAAGTGTTACGCGTAGATCAGGTCGTTCAGAATCACTTCCTCCGCCGAGTGTCGGATGGCGTTCATCATCTGCACCCACCGCATCTGGTCCTCCGCCTTCAGCTGCTCCGTCACTCCGTTCAGCACCTTCATCTGCTCGGTCAGGTCGTCCAGCATCTTCTGCGCCTGCTCGTCCACCTCCTGCAGATGGCTGTTCAAGGTCCCGCTCAGCAGCATCCCGGTGTAGAACCCATCCCGATGCTCGCGGAGGAAGGTCCGCCGCAGCATTCCATACTTCCCAAGCTTCGGGCTCTCCGGTACGGTCAGATCGGGAATCAGATAATCCCCCTGCATCGTATAGGTCAGTTCCATATTCGTTGCTCCTTTCCTTGTTTTCTGTTCGGTTATTATGATACGCAGAAGAACCGTACTGCGCAAATGTACGAATTTTCCGCTGTTCCTCCTTCTCCATTTCCCTGACGGTTTCGCCCATTTCCCGGATGACCATTTCGGAAATATCGCTGACTGCGGCACCGAGTACGGAGATGACCTCCACGGTGTTGAAATCAAAGAGATGGCTGAAATCCTCTCGGTCAAAATACCGCCTCGGCTCATAACCTGCACGGGAGAGCGCCATAAAAGCGACGCTGCTTTTCAGCGTGGTTTTCAGCCACGCCTCAAGGCTTGTGTCATCCAGCTCCTCCAGAAAGCTGCCAGCTTTGACAGCGTTCAGCTCCATGAGATAATCTGAAAGATTATCCTCCACGGCATAACCGGAAATATCCATGAGAAGGTGCGGGAAATCTCGCGGCTCCTCCACATCGCCGAAGCTGGCCTGAAGGCTTTCCGATACCGCATATTCGTACTCCGGCTTCATCTGCCAGAGGGTGATGTTCCTTCCGGCACGGCTGTTGGTGTCGGAGATATCAAAGACATGTCTCAGCTTGTAGGGAACATCTCTGTCGATCAGCAGGGCGATGCCCTTCGTGCCCTTGTTTACCCATCTGCCGAGTTTATTCCATGTGTCGATTTCCGCACACGCCGTTGCATCCGGCTTCTGCGCATGGATGAGCAGCTGCTCCTTAAAGCTGTATTTGTAGTTGCTTGCCGCCGTAATCAGAAAGTCGGTATATCGGTCGGCATTGGAGGCGATATCCCTGGCAGTCTGGGACGCCATCTCCAAAATGATTCTGTATTTGCTCGGCATGGGAACTCCCTCCTTATCTTACTTTGATCGTGACCTCAACGGTCTGCGCATTCTCTCCGAGGATCGAGGCAAATAAAAGCCCGGTTCTGGCGTTGGATACCTTCGTCACAAGCTCATTCAGCCGGCAGACGGTGGTATTGATCTCTTTCTGGTTATCTGCGTAATAGTAGCCCGTTTCATCGCTGCAAATAGGAAAGCCATCCTGTCGCAAGGCGCTGATCTTGCGGCGAATATTTCGTCCGTCAAGCAGAAACAGCTTTTCAAGCTCCTTGCTGTGGATGGCTTTTTCCTTGCCGATATGATTTTTACGGAGATACTCGCAGATGGCTTTCTTCTTATCCATAGCTTCTCCTTATCTCGCAGGTTCGTGTTCTTTTTGTTTATGAACCGCTGGTAGGTTCTTCTCCATGTACTCCTTCACGGTAGTAAGCGTGCCCTCATAGTTCCAATCTGTTTCGGGATCAATGTCGCGGTAGGCGTTTCTCCCATCCGGTCGGGGCTCCAAGCGGACGGGTTTGTTGGAAATCAGCGTTCCCCAATGATTCACCATGATCCAGTTGGCAATCTGAACCGGCTCACCCTGCTGGTCATCATCGTGGCGAACCTCGTACATATACATGCCCTGCGGAACAGTGTCACGGTCTACCCGCAGGCAGGTAAAAAGCATGGGATGCCCCAGAACGGTTACATCCTCAAATTTCTCTGTCATGGCATTTACCCTCATCGTGCTTCACCCCTTTCCTTCGGCTTTCTGTGGGAACTGTCCTCTATGAAAAGTCCTTTTGGCAGTGTATCCAGGGCGTTCAGAAACGCACGAGAAATCGTCTTGCCGTTCCGGTCTCGGTAGAGCACGACGCACAGCGGAACACCGTGATAGAGCGACTCCTTCAGGTCTGCTAGGAAGCGCTGCTCGTCGCTGTACTCAACGCTGCTGCAAACTTTTCCGTTGAAAGCCAAATAGTCCAGTCTGGCAATATAACTTTCGCTCGGCAGTGCGTTGTTCATCGTGCCTCACCTCGCTCTCTCTGCCTGGTTGGAAAGCTCCAGCCGTACACTTTTCCGATCTCATCGCCAAGTCTGCAGGTGACACGGACAATGTCTGCCCTGGTGGCTGTGCCGTTGTAGATTTTTTCTTTGAGCCGGTCCTTTTGCGCCTCCGAAATTTTGTCCTTATACACCCGATAGAGATAATGGTTCGTACCGTCATGGTGGGTATCATCGCACCGAAAGTCTCCGTTTCGGTCCACATACCAGGTGGTGTAGTCGTAGTCGGAATAAAGGCAGTCGCGGATATTGCCGCTTGGAATTTCCTTATATCCCATGCGCCTGCCATTCCAGAGCCCCAGATCGGCAACAACCAGAATGGGCTGAGAAAGCTGGATGTCCAGATTGAGCCGTTCGTCCTCAAGATAATGCCCGTTTTCCTCATACATCATGGCGACGCGCTCGTCATCGGAAAGCGCCGGATATTCTTCCTCCATCCAGTCCTTCCACTCCTCATAGTCAAGGTCGGCATTAGACCAGATGCGATAATCGCTCTCACTCATCGTGCATCACCTCTGTCCTTCGGCATCACAGGCTTTCCGTCTGCGTCATAATTTCTCGGGTCAGCGGCGGGCACCTGAAAGCCGAACATAGAACCGGCCTTCATCGCTTCTTCCTGCGCTCGGCTGACGCCGAGCTTTGTGTTGTACTCGTTCACGATGTTCCGGGCTTCGTCCTTGTCGGTAACGGGAATGTCCGTCTTGAAATAGCCCTTTTCACCGCGATTGATGATAATGATTTCGTCGCTGCCGGAAAGGACGCTGTAGCACTGCTCGGGCAGGTTGTCCCGAACCGGCTCGCAGGTATGGCCGCCGTATTCCATGCGCTCGGCAAACTCACAGATGTGATAGAGGTTGCTCCCGATCTCCACATGGTAGTCGTCGATATACCGGCAGGTGCGAATCTGGTCTTCATTCCACGAATAGTGGATTTTCACCTTGCCGCCATCCGGAATGCGAAACAGCTCCTTGTAATGGCTGTCAATAAAACGGATTCCTTTCTCTGCGTCCTTCAGGTGCTGATCGAGCCAATCCCGGCGATAGCAATAGCAGTACAGGTTGTACTCGCCTCTGTCCGGGTTCAGGCGCAGAAGATAGGCATATTTTTCGGTGTCCACACGAACACCATAGTAACCCGGCTCCTCCTGCATACGGCTTTGTGGGGTGCAGTAGCAGTACTTGGCAAGCGCCCTGCGGTTATGAAGAATGTCGCCTTCCTCACGCAGAGAGTTGATTACATCATCAAACTCCGCCTTGAACTCGTCGGTTTTCAGCTCTTCCCGGAAGTCAAACCAACTGCTGAAAAAGCCGTTGCCGTCCGTGTCCATATCAGCCCGGAGGTGGCCGATCAGTCCGGTTTGCATGGAAATCTGCGTGCTCTGGCGGAAGGTATATTTGTCCTCCGCCTCGATCATTGCTCTTTTTTCATACTCGATCATCTTGCTTCACCTCTTTCCTTGGGCGGTTTCTTTTCCTGTTCGTGTATCTCTTTCGCTTTTTCCAAGCCCTTCTGCGCCCATTCGGGAAGCTTCTTTTCATCCATGACGCCGAGAAAATCCGTGCGGTAAAAGGAGGTCTTTCTCCCGTCGTACAGAGAAATACAGTAGCAGGTACGGCCTCGCGCATTTGCCTGCGCGCCGAAGCCGCCGGTACACAACATAAGCTGATGATTGGCGTGGCGAAACTCAGGCCGGAGAATGCTGCCCTTGATGACAACCACCTTGTTCTCAATGGAATCTTTGTAGGAAACTGGCGCGCAGCTTTCTGCCATGAGTTCCTCATTTATGCCGACCTCCTGACAGGCTCTCTCGTTTTCCTGAATAATCTCCTCGGCTGCATCCGCTACGCGCTGGCCGAACACCTTTGCAATCTCTGCAAAATCGTCGCTGACCAGCACTCCGGAATAGCGCTCGAAAATGGCGTTGGTCTCTACGAAGCAGCACATATACCGTTCATCCTTGTCGGCGTTGGGATTCTCGCCCAGAGCAATATCCTTGTGCCCGATATACATGGAATACTTTACGGAATAATCTCCGATTTTTCTTGTCTCTTCCATAGCGTCTCCTTTTATAAGCGGGGCGGCATCCGTAAAAAGATACCGCCCCTTGCCGTTTTACTTTCTGTTCTTCAGGCGAAGAACGATCAGCCCTGCGATAATAAACACCACAAGACCGATGCCGATAATGACCTTAGCGTTCATGCTTGCCTACCTCCTTCTTTTTGCGGAAGGTAAAGAAGGCCGCCGCACCTGCGCCGATTGCAGAGATGCCGGCAAGTGCCGCCCAAAGAGGCATATTGGTGGTATCTCCGGTCTTGGGGATATCCGTAACAGGCTTGAGCTTGTTATGGAACTTGGCAACGACCGTCTTTCCTTCGTGAACGGTTACGGTGACATTTGCGGGAAGCTCATACTTTTCGTTGGCTTTGTTGGATACCTCGGAGATCACATAATCGCCGATGCGCAGGCCATCAATGTGAATCTGGCCCTTTTCATCGGTCACGAAGTCCTTGCTGAAGGCATTGCCGGTAATATCCGAGCCCTCCACGCGGAAGGTGAAGCCCTTCAGTACGCCGTCATCCGAAGTCTTTTCAATGCGGATGCCTCCGGTCTGTGCCTGGTTGACAAAGCCCTTTCCGGCCTCGGTTTCCACGATGACCGTCTTGCCGTTTTCCTTAACGGAGAAGCTGTAGGTCTTCTCATCAAGGAAGAAGCCCTTGGGGGCCTCAGTTTCCTTCAGCGTGTAATCGCCGTAGGGCAGATTGTCCAGCTTGTAGACGCCGTCGGACAGCTCCTCCATCTGATCCACGAGCTTTCCGTCACGGTATACCTCAAAGATTGCACCGCTCAGATGGTGGTCGGGATAGTCTTTATCCACCTTGGTCAGCTGAACGCTGCCGCGAATGAGCTTGTTGGTGATCTCAATCTCGATCACAGCACCGTTCTGATCTACCTTCACGCTATAAGGCGTGTCATCCATCACATAGCCCTCCGGTGCAGCGATTTCACGAACCACATACTCGCCATAAGGGATGTCCGCAAAGGTGAAGCTGCCGTCCTCTGCGGAAACGGTGGTCAGGATAGGCTCTGTGCCGTCAGTAAGGAACAGACCGATGGTAGCCCCGGCAAGAGCCTTGCCGTCCTCATCCTTCTTCATGCCGTGGATTTCCCCGTAGATCATCTCGTTGGTAATGCTCTTTCCGTCATTGATGGCAAGCTCCACAACGGGGATTTCCTGACCGGCATAGGCGAAGGTCACAGGGTATTTCTCATCAGAGAGCATATAGTGGCTATCGGTGCTGATTTCCTTGACATAGTAGCTGCCGAAGGGAACATCGCTCTTGAGCACAGCCTTTCCGTTTTCATCAAGGGACATGATCTCGATGAGACCGTCCACAGGAATGACGGAACCGTCTGCTGCGGTAAGCTCCTCGGCGGCATAGAAGCCGAAGGTCACGGCGGAAAGCTCGTTATTCATACCGATACCGAACTGCTTGTTCTGCTCCAGCACCTTGGAAAGAGAAATCCGCGCCTTCTGTCTGTCATTGCAGAAGCTGGCAGCGGTTTCGGTGATCTCAATCTCCTGCCCGGCATAGACAAGCTCTGCGGTATGGGCGTCCTTGTTAATGACCATGCCGTCGGGGGCTTTCATCTCGGTGATTTCGTATTTTCCCAGATACAGCGGCTTGCTCTCCGCCATGCTATCTGCGCCGGTGGTCACCGTATCCACCACCTCGCCGGCGCTGCAGCGCAGCGTACCGTCCGGAGTGTAGATGTCCTCCGTTGCCTTGATCTCATAGGTTGCTCCCGCAAGTCC
>OIXQ01000820.1_pt1 | contig 12972 bp, 9 predicted proteins | sample 1587791 | NCBI WGS metagenome assembly OIXQ01 (sample SAMN03283273) | human gut metagenome | biome: human-associated habitat; material: feces | host: Homo sapiens | place: Peru | collected 2012
TGACTGGCCGCTACTCGCCGGGATACGGCGATTGGCCCATCACAGTGCAGCCCAAGGTGGCTGCTGTGCTGGATACCGCCCGCCGCGCCGGTCTGTGCGTCACCGACACCAACCTGATGACCCCGCGCAAGAGCATCACGGCGCTGCTGGGGGTCAGCGACCACCCGGTCAAGGGACATCTTGCGGGGTGCGGCCACTGTGTGCTGCGCACCCGCTGTGAATATCGAAAGAGGGGAATTACCTGTGCAAGCGAATGAACTGTTTACCCAGCCGAATACCATCCTGCTGGATGGCGGCATGGGGACTATGCTGCAGGCGTCCGGCCTGAAACTGGGCGCGCGTCCGGAGGAACTGAACCTGACGGACCCGGCGCTCATCGAGAGCATCCATGCAAAATATGCCGCGGCGGGAAGCCGCATCGTCAACGCCAACACCTTTGGTGCATCGCCCCACAAGCTGGCCGACAGTCCGTATTCGCTGGAAGAGGTCGTCGCGGCGGGCATCGCGAACTGCAAGCGGGCCTGTGCCCCTTATGGCGCGCTGACGGCGCTGGACGTCGGCCCGCTGGGCGAACTGCTGGAACCCAACGGAACGCTGGCTTTTGAAGATGCGGTGGCCGAGTTTGGCCGCATCGTCCGGGCGGGCGAAGCTGCCGGGGCCGACCTCGTGTTTCTGGAGACCTTCACCGACCTTTATGAATTGAAAGCGGCGCTTCTGGCCGTCAAGGAGAACTCCACTCTGCCGGTGCTGGCCAGCATGAGCTTTGAAGCGGGCGGGCGCACCTTCACGGGCTGCACTGTCGAAAGCTTTGCCGCAACGGCCCGGGGTCTGGGTGCGGATGCCGTGGGCATCAACTGCTCGCTCGGCCCCAAGGAGATCTTCCCGATGGCGAAGCGGCTGGCTGAAGCCGTCCCGGGGAATTTCCCGGTGTTCGTCAAGCCCAATGCCGGTCTGCCCCGCGCGGACGGTTCCGGCTACGACATCACGCCCCAGCTCTACGCGATGCAGATGAAGCCCTACCGGGAGCTGAACCTGTTCGCAGCGGGCGGCTGCTGCGGCACGACGCCGGAGTTTATCCAGCTGCTCAACAGAGTGTTCGAGGGCTGCCGTCCGGGCCGCCCGGACCACCCGATGAAGTCGGTCATCTGCTCCCCGGTCAGCTGCGTCAATGTGGACGGCATCACGGTGGTGGGCGAGCGCATCAACCCCACCGGCAAAAAGCGGTTCCAACAGGCCCTGCGCGAAAATGATATGAACTATGTTCTCGAACAGGCCGTCAGTCAGGTGGAAGCCGGGGCGCAGATCCTGGATGTCAATGTCGGTGCACCCGGCGTGGACGAGCCGGCGCTGATGGAACAGGTGGTCAAGGCCCTGCAGAGCGTGGTCAGTCTGCCGCTGCAGCTGGATTCCTCCCACGCGGACGCCTTGGAGCGCGGTCTGCGGGTGTACAACGGCAAGCCCATCGTCAACTCGGTCAACGGCGAGCCGGAGGTGCTGGCCAAAATCCTGCCGCTCTGCAAGAAATACGGCGCGGCCGTGGTCGGTTTGGCGCTGGACCAGAAGGGCATCCAGCCCAAGGCGGAGGACCGCGTGGCAGTCGCCCGCCGCATCCGGGACGCCGCACTGGAAGCGGGCATCCCGCCGGAAGATATCTACATCGACTGCTTGACCCTGACCGCCAGCGCCCAGCAGCAGGATGTTCTGGCGACGGTGGAAGCCCTCCACACCTGCAAGACGGAGCTGGGCGTCCGGACCATTCTGGGCGTGTCGAACATCAGCTTCGGTCTGCCCTGCCGCACCTATCTGAACACCACCTTCCTCACGATGGCCATGTATGCGGGACTGGACCTCGCCATCATGAACCCGTCCAGCGAAGAGATGATGGCGGCAGTCTATGCTTATAATGTACTGACCAACCGGGACCCGCAGAGCACGAAGTACATCGAGCGGTACGCCAACCGCGTGCCCGCTTCGACGGCGCTGGCCAAGGCGGCACAGACCGCTGCTGTGGCGCAGTCCAGCGAGACTGCAGAGGTCTCCGGCCCCTATGCCCCCCTGATGAAGGCGGTGGAAAAGGGACTGAAGGGCGAAGCCGCCGCCCAGACCCGCGCCCTTCTGGAAGAAAAAGAGCCGCTGGAATTGGTCGATGATGCGCTGATCCCGGCACTGGACATCGTGGGAAACAAATACGAGAAGGGAACGCTCTTCCTGCCCCAGCTGCTTCAGGCGGCCAGCGCGGCCCAGAGCGCCTTTGAGGAGATCAAGACGGCTATCGCCAAAAAGGGCGAGGGCAGCGCCAGCAAAGGCCGCATCGTCATCGCGACGGTCAAGGGCGACGTCCACGACATCGGCAAGAACATCGTGAAGGTCATCCTCGAGAACTACGGCTTTGAGGTCATCGATCTGGGCCGTGACGTGCCGGTGGAAACAGTCGTGGAGACGGTCCGCGAAAAGGATGTGCATCTGGTCGGCCTGTCGGCTCTGATGACCACCACCCTCAAGAGCATGGAAGAGACCATTGCCGCGCTCCATGCCGCCAAACTGGACTGCAAGATCATGGTCGGCGGCGCGGTCCTGACCCCCGAATATGCGGAAAAGATCGGCGCAGACTGGTATGCCAAGGATGCCAAGCGCAGCGCTGATATCGCCAAGGAATTCTTCGGCGTCTGATAAAAACAGCAAAGCCCCGGGAACTTTCTGCCGAAATGGCAGAGGGTCCCGGGGCTTTTTTACTGCTGCTTGTGCAGCTTCTTTTGTTCGTACATCGAGACATCGGCCTGATGCAGCAGCTCGGCAGGGTCCACGACGCCGTGCCCTTTGGGCAGATGGAACAAGCCGAAGCTGAAGTTCTGGGGATACCGGGGCGAAGAATCCTCGAGGAAGGATTCCTGAATGTCGGTCAGCTCCCGCTGGGCTAAGGCGAGCGGGCAGTTTTTGAGCAGGATGCAGAATTCGTCGCCGCCCACCCGGGCAAAAAAGTCCGAGACCCGCAGGTGCAGCTTGACCAGCTCGGTGAACCGGCAGAGATAGCGGTCGCCTTCGGCGTGGCCGAAGGTGTCGTTGACATATTTCAGATGGTCGAGGTCGCAGAAACAGAACACAAATTCGGAGTCGGTTTTCAACAATTTGTCGAGGTTCTCGTTGAAAGAATGCCGGTTTCCGATCTGGGTCAGCGGATCGAGAGAAACTTCCTTTTCCAGCGCATCCGCGTATTCTTTTTCCAGCTGGGCCTCGCGCCGCAGGGCGGCTTCCCGCTCTTTGAGCTGGGCGGTCATGGTGTTGAACGCCTCCGAAAACTCGCCCAGATAGGAGACGGTCTGGGAGTAATCGCCCTTTGCGACCTGCTTGGCCTGCCACGTTAAATGGTTCAGGTTGGCCTGAATGTTCTTGAGGTTCTCGCACAGCGGATTGGTGCGGGAAGGGTAGCAGTCGTTCAAATTTCCCGTGGACAGCGCGGCGGAGTAGGCTTTCATTTCCCGCACGGCCTGTTCCAGATATTGCAGCCCCATTCCCAGCTTGTGGTACGGTTCGTCCAGCGCTTCGAGGTCCAGCGGCTTCACCTTGGAGTCGTAGAGGATGCTGCGCAGATATTCAAACAGCAGGGCGCAGTTTTTGTCCTCCATCATACACCGCTTTCCGGTGCGTCAGGCTCCACTTCGGCGCGGAAGCGGCAGACGCGGTCGCCGGTGGCCCAGCAGTCCACTTCCACTGCCTGATATTCCTTGCCGGAATAGAGCGACAGGATGCCTGAGATGAAGCCCTCATCGTAGTTGCAGACGGTCTCGCCCAGCACCGGCAGACCGGAACAGTCGGCATCCTCGGAGACGGTCAGCATGATCTTTCCGCTGGCTTCGTCCACGCTCTCGACGCGCAGGACACCGATCTTGAGCTTCTGCATCTCGTTCTGCAGCTGTCCCACGAACTGGTCCAGCGGCTGGTCCATGTTGAGGAAGTTCTTGGCGAAGTATTCGCCCGCCATCCGCCCCGCAGAGCGGAAAATATCGATCTGGCCCTCCCGCCCAAAGCGGCGCACCAGCTCTTCGCGCAGGGAGTATTCCAGCATCCGGTAAACGATGACGGGCAGCTCTGCACCGAGGTTTCCGCGGCTGGATTCATCGTAGCGCAGATAGTCCTCCAGCGTCAGAGGTCTGTGGTCCATCGTGAAAATATTTCCTTCCATAAAAAGACTTCCCCTTCAAAAAACAAATTTATGTTACATCTGACCAGAAACTTCTGGACCGGTAAAGATTTCTTAGCCAACCTGACGACTAAGCTTAGTATATCATATTTTTAGGGGATAATCTAGGTTGAAATGAGAAATCATGGAAAAAGCGGAAATGAAACTCCCCCTCTGCAGCGCGGCAGAGGGGGAGAAAAGGCTCCGGCATCCGGAAAAAGATTGTGAAGTGTGGATGGATTCGGAAAAGGATGCGCAGAGCGGGGTCCGGTTTACTGCGGTGCATTCTCAGCGTTCGAAATGACGCCGTAGAACTCGCTGGATGTCTTGGAGATGTCGATGTCGCTGAACTTGGTGTTATAGTTGCCCGGGACTTCCGCTCCAAGGACTTTATACTTTGCGTTGCCATTGGAGTCCGCACAGAACACGACACCCTGCAAGTCACTGGGCCATGTCTCGCCATTGATGTACCATTTCAGATTGAGAACAAATGCAGTCATATTGGCTGCGATCGGCACAAATCCCTTGTGGTAGGTGTCGATGTAGCAGTCGGAGAAGCGGCAGTTCGTGGACCGAAGCTTGGCGAAAATGGTATCCTGAAGCAATTCCTTGCGGTTCGAGCTGTTGTCGAAGTCGTAGCACCACGCATGGATGTTGTGGAAGATGCTGCCGCCCGAAGCTTCGATCGCAGTCTTGACGTTCAGGATGATAATGTTCGTGTAGGTGGAATCACCACGGTCCTGAATGCCAGTCGCGCTCGAATAGCTCAACTCGTTCGAGATCAGGCAGTTGGACACCACCAGCTCATACGAAAGGTTGGGTTCGAGCGAGGTGTCCCAGTTCTTGCCGTGGATGCCGTTCGAGATGAAGTTCTTGATGTGGATGCCGTCGATGGTCGTGTGCTTGTGGCGGGCCAGCGTGATGCAGTTGTTCGCGTTGAAGTTGCCGTTGATGACGCCGTTTCCGCGAATGAACATGCCGTCATGGGGCCGCTCAGGCGGGTACATCTTGCCCAAGATGTTGACGAAGTGCAGGACATACTTCCCGGTACACAGCAGCTCGGCGTTGTCGAGGATCATGTAACAGAAGTCCATGGTCAAAGACCCCGCAAAAGCGTAAGTGCCCGCCGGAAAGTAAATGGTCCGCATCGGGAATGCCGCAATGATGGCGTTGAAGATGGGCAGATTGTCGGTGGCTCCATCCGGGTTCATGCCCCACTGAAGCACATTGATCTCCCGCCCGTCGTCCACCAGTTCGGCAGTCAGGCCGTTCACGGAAAACTGGGTGTAGCCGTTGGGGGAACTGCCGTCTGCGGCCTTGAGCGAATAAAACGCCCCACCGCCGTCGCCCTTGGCATAATAGCCAAGCGTCATGACGACATCGCCCGCCTTCAGGCCGGTGCTGGCCTTGAGTGCCGCCACTGTTTCGAAGCAGGGCGTCTGGGTGGTCAGTGGGGTCCCGTTGATACTATAAAGCATGTGTTGCCCTCCTTATTTCGCGAACCATTCCCGAATGGCGGCATCCGTCAGGGTGGTCTTGTAGACCTGAACCTCGTTCACAGCGCCGTCCCAATAACGGTTATAGGTCCCGCTGCCAGCGTCTGCCGCGCCGACGAGCAGCGTCTGAGAGATGGTCTTGCTGTAGCCGGAAACATTGGTCCATTCGCCCAGATAGGCGGTATCAGCGCTTTTGTGCATCATGCGGTGAGAAACTCGCACCTGACTGCCCTTCATCTGGATGGCGATGCGGACGCGGTATTTCGCATCGATGTTGGCATTGAACGCGGTGTTGTAGCAGTTGATGCCGTACTTTCCGCTGTTTCCGCTGTTCCAGATGGCCAGTGCAAGGCCGTACACGCCCGAGTCGTCCTCGGTCAGGCATTGCAGCAGGCAGGGCGAGACAGAAGCGCTGTACACGATGTCGTCCGCCGATTTGGCGTCCAGCAGGATGGTGATCTCCGGCTTCGGGTCGATGCTCTCAAACAGCTTGATGCCGGTGTCAACCACGTCTTTATTAGCAGAAACAAAAGATTTGGCTTCGGTCAGAGAGTACACCGGCGTAGTAACGACGGGCGTATCGGAAGCGTCCGGAATGGTCGCTTCGCCGTTGATCCAGCTCTCGATGTCGCTGGTGTCGAGCGCACGCTGGAACACCGCGAACTGATACACCGTGCCGTTGAAGAACTGGCTCTTGGTCCCATTGTCCTCCTGAAGCGCCCCCAAGACCAGCGATTTGTCCACCGTACCGCTGTAATTGGAGATGCCGACATCGGTGTAGTTGCCCATGCTGGTATTGGTTTTGGTGGTCACCTTGCCGCCGCTGATGACCAGCGCGATCCGGACCTTGTTCCCGTTGAGGTAGCTCAGGTTGATGAACGGGCCGCTGGCGGAGTAGAGGTTGAAGCCCAGATTGCCATTGCCCCAGACGGCATAAAGCAGACCGCGCGTGGAACTGTTCTCGGAAAAACAGCTCAACAGGGTGTAGGTGTTGGCCGCGGCGCTCAGCGCATCGCCCTGCACCTCGAGCAGGATCGTCCACGACGGCTGCGGGTCGATAGACGAAAACAGCTTGATGCCGGTGTCGAGATACTCCTTGTTCGCGGCCGCAAAGGCTTTGGCCGAAGCCAGTTTGTAGAGGGGCGCGGGCAGGACGATGCCGCCCGAAGCGGCTGCTTCCACGGTCACCGCGCAGGTGGCCGATTTTCCGCCCGCCGTGGCTGTGATGGTACAGCTGCCCTCTTTGAGGGCGGTCACTACACCGTCGGAAACCGTTGCGTATCCGCTGGGCGAAACGGTCCATGTTACGGTCTTGTCGGTGGCGTTGCTGGGTGAGACGGTGGCGGTCAGCGTTTCGCTGTCTCCTTCGGTCAGAGTGAGGGTGGATTTGCTCAGCGCCACGTTCTGGACAGGAACGACGGTGGGAACATCCGGAATGTCCGGTGTGCCGCCGTTCCACAGCGTTTTCAGAGCATCAAATTTGGCCTTGGCCTGTGCATCGGTGTAGGCGGATGCTTCAAACAGGGCGAGGATCAGGTCTTTTTCGGTCTGCGTAAGGCCGGTCCCGTCCAGAACATCGCCCTTGATGTCCTGCAGACTCTGGCGGAACTGGCTCTGCAGAACTGCGAGAAACTGCTGCCATGCCGGGGTCCCAGGTTCAGGAAAGTCAAGGTCGCGGGTCCCTGCGTTCGAGAGGACCGTGTAGGGGATGCTGGCGCTGGCCACGGTGCGGCTCCCGTCCGAGCCTTCAAAGGTCACCGTGCCCTGACCGCCCAGCGCAGTCACGAGGGCGGGGACGGCGATGCAGTTTTCCTCGAGCAGGGTGGTCAGCGGCTTGTCCTGCCCGGGCAGATGCCAAAAGGCCCGGACGGTCAGACCGTCCCATTCGTCCGCGAGGGTCACCCGCAGACGGTAGATGCCGGCGTTCTGCGCATAGCCCAGCTGCAGCCCGCCCGCATAGCCGGAAAGGGCCGCTCTGCCGTTGGCGCAGAGCGTGAGTTGACGTTCGATCATAGAAAACCTCCTATTCTAAATTTTGATGAATCTCAACACTAGGGCGGAGAAAAAAGAGGGCAACAGCAAAAAATGACACAAAAAGAACGAGGAAACATCACAAAAAACCTCCTTTCGTGAATCGTTGCGGCTTCTCAACCTTGTGGCACAAGTATAGCGGTTGAGAAATCTCTTGTCAACCCTAAATTTTGAGATTTCGCGATTTTTTGAAAAAATATTGATTTTCCTCAACGAACGAGCTATACTATCCTTAGATGAAATGAAAGGATGGGTTCCTATGGCGTCCAAGGTGGCAAGTTTTTCGCAGCGGCTTCGTGCAGGGCTGGAACGAAGTGGAATGACACAGGCCGAGCTTTCTGTGCGTTCCGGCATCTCGAAATCAAGCATTTCCCGCTATGTCAAAGGCGATTGGGAGGGCAAGCAGGAGGCGGTGTATTCCATCGCGCAGGTGCTGAAGGTGTCCGTGCCATGGCTGATGGGCTACGATGTGCCGATGACCGACCCGGAAGCGGAAAACCCTGTGCCCACCGGATTTTCGCCGCTGCCCAAGATGGTGCAGGTCCCGCTGGTGGGGTCCATCGCGTGCGGCACACCCATTCTGGCCGAAGAGAACATCAAGGAATATATCGGCATCCCGGCGGCGTGGCGGGCGGATTTTGCGCTCGAGTGCCACGGCGACAGCATGGCTCCCCGCATCTGTGACGGCGATATCGTCTGCATCCGCCGCCAGCCGGAAGTGGAATCCGGCCAGATCGCGGCGGTCCGCATCGGCGATGAAGCGACCCTCAAGCACTTTTACCAGAACGGCGATGTGGTGCAGCTGATCGCCGAAAACTCTGCTGTCTGCCCGCCGATGGTCTACGCGGGCCAGCAGCTCGAAGAGATGGTCATTGAAGGGCTGGCCGTTGGCTTCTGCCGGGGTCTTGTATGAGAAAGGAACGTTGTTATGTCTTATATCATGGCGCTGGATGCCGGGACGACCTCGAACCGCTGCATCCTGTTCAACAAAGCGGGCGAGATGTGTAGCGTGGCGCAAAAAGAATTTACCCAGTATTTCCCGAAGCCCGGCTGGGTCGAGCATGACGCGAACGAGATCTGGGCCACTCAGCTGGGCGTGGCACTTTCGGCGATGAACCAGATCGGTGCGCGGGCGTCGGAAATCGAAGCCATCGGCATCACGAACCAGCGCGAGACCACCATCGTCTGGGATAAGGAGACGGGGGAGCCGGTCTATCACGCCATCGTCTGGCAATGCCGCCGCACCAGCGCTTACTGCGATGAACTGAAGGCGCGCGGCCTGACTGAGAAGTTCTGCGAAAAGACCGGCCTTGTCATCGACGCCTATTTCTCGGCCACCAAGCTGAAGTGGATCCTCGACAATGTGCCGGGGGCGCGCGAAAAGGCTGAAGCGGGCAAACTGTTGTTCGGCACGGTGGAAACATGGCTCATCTGGAAGCTGACGGGCGGAAAGGTCCACGTCACCGACTACACCAACGCCAGCCGCACGATGCTGTTCAACATCCACACCCTCACATGGGATGAGGAGATTTTGCGGGAGCTGAACATCCCGCGCTGTATGCTGCCCACGCCGATGCCGTCCAGCTGCTTTTATGCGGAAGCGGACCCCATTCATTTTGGCGCGGCCATCAAAATTGCAGGTGCGGCGGGCGACCAACAGGCGGCGCTGTTCGGGCAGACCTGCTTTGCTCCCGGCGAAGCCAAAAACACCTTTGGTACGGGCGGCTTTTTGCTGATGAATACCGGCGAAACGCCGGTCACCTCGAAAAACGGGCTGGTCACGACCATTGCGTGCAGTCAGGGCAAAAAGGTGCAATATGCGCTGGAAGGTTCGATTTTTGTGGCAGGTGCGGCCATCCAGTGGCTGCGGGACGAGCTTCGTCTGCTGGAAGAAGCCCGCGATTCCGAGTACATGGCCCAGAAGGTCAAGGACACCAACGGCTGTTATGTCGTGCCAGCCTTTACGGGCTTGGGCGCACCGCATTGGGACCAGTACGCCCGCGGGACCATCGTGGGCCTGACCCGTGGATGCAACAAAAATCACATCATCCGCGCGACGCTGGACAGCCTGTGCTATCAGGTCAACGATGTCCTTCATGCGATGGAAGCCGACTCCGGCATCTCGATGAAGGCGCTGAAGGTGGACGGCGGAGCCTGTGCGAACAACTATCTGATGCAGACCATGGCGGACATCAGCAACCTTCCGGTCCAGCGCCCCTGCTGTGTGGAGACGACTGCACTGGGCGCGGCCTATCTGGCGGGTCTTGCGGTGGGCTATTGGAAGTCCACCGACGATGTGGTGAAGAATTGGTCGGTGGACCGTACCTTCCTCCCGAACATCACCGAGGAGGAGCGCACCAAGCGCATCAAAGGCTGGAATAAGGCAGTCCGCTGCGCCTATCATTGGGCAGCGGATGAAGAGTGATGGCGGCAAGAGCATTTGAGAAAGAGCACGTTACAATGAAACAGGAAAAAAGCTGCGGTGCGGTGATTTATACCGTGACAGATGGAAAAAGGCTGTATCTGGTTGAGCGGATGCAGAAAGGTCATGTTTCCATTTGTAAAGGTCACGTTGAGGAAAACGAGTCGGAACATCAGACTGCCGAGCGGGAGATTCGAGAAGAGGCCGGCCTTGCGGTGGAGTTTATAGAAGGATTCCGGCAAACGATAGAATACAGCCCTTATCCGGGCTGTTCTAAGACGGTAGTATTCTTTCTGGCCCATACGGATGATCCCAATGTGACCGTTCAAGAGGAAGAAGTCGGGGAAATTGTGTGGCTTCCCTTTGAAGAAGCAGCGGCGGCGCTGACATTTGCGTCAGACTGTAAGGTTCTGCAACGAGCAGAACAGTTTTTGAATCAGTGCAGCTGATTTCGCGTGCAAAATAAAACCGACCAAAGTTCTGAACGACTCTGGTCGGTTTTTGTCTACGGAAAAATTATCCCATCACAACGGTCACTTCGACGGTTTCACCAGCCTTGGCAATGGGCAGAACATTTCCGTCCAGTGCTGTGCCGTTGACAGTCACACTCTTCACGCCCTTTTGCACCGCATGGGGGTTCTCGACCTTGATGTGGTAGACCGCCCCGCGATACCGGCGGGTCACGGTGAAGCCGGACATCGTGTGCGGGATGCAGGGATCGATGCGCAGACCGTCCAGCGTAGGCTGGATGCCGAGGATGTACTGGCTGACATTGAAGAACGTCCAAGCCGCCGTACCGGTCAGCCAGCTGTTTTTCGCTTCGCCGAAGGTCGGCGCGTCGCAGCCGGCCACCATCTGGCTGTAAACATAGGGTTCGGTGCGGTGGATCTCGGAGATGTCCTCGATGTAGGCGGGGCAGGTCTTTTTGTAGACCTCAAACGCGCGGTCGCCGTGGCCGAGGACCGTTTCGGCACAGCTGATCCACGGGTTGTTGTGGCAGAAGATACCGGCGTTCTCCTTGTATCCCGGAGGATAGCTGGAGATCTCGCCGAGGTTGAGCCGGTAGGTGGTGTAGGCGGGCTGGAGCAGCACGACGCCGTATTTGGTGTCCAGACGCTCTTCCACGCTCTTCAGAGCCTGTTCTGCCTGACCGGTCTCCTTGCCGATTCCGGCCATGACGCACATGCCCTGCGGTTCAATAAAGATCTGTCCTTCGTCACATTCTTTGCTTCCGACGGGTGCGCCAAAGGCATCGTAGGCGCGGCGGAACCATGCGCCGTCCCAGCCGGCGGTCAGTGCGGCCTGTTCCACCTGTGCGATGGAAGCGCGGGCGTCGGCGGCTTCGTCCGGCAGATCGAGGTGGTCGCACAGGTCAGCATATTCGTGGCCGTACTTCACGAACATGCCCGCGATGAACACGCTCTCTGCCACGGGGCCTTCGCTGGGGCCGGTGATCTGGAAGCTCTCGCCCGGATGCTCGGAGAAGCAGTTCAGGTTCAGGCAGTCGTTCCAGTCGGCGCGGCCGATCAGCGGCAGGCCGTGGGGACCCAGATGGGTGCAGGTAAAGTTGAAGCTGCGGCGCAGGTGCTCCATCAAGGTCTGTGCCTTGGTGGCGTCATTGTCAAAGGGCACCTGCTCTTCCAGAATAGACCAGTCGCCGGTCTCCCGCAGATAGGCGGCAGTACCGGCAATGAGCCACAGCGGGTCATCGTTGAAGCCGGTGCCGATATCCCGGTTGCCCTTTTTGGTCAGGGGCTGGTACTGGTGGTAGGCGCTGCCGTCCTCAAACTGGGTGGCGGCGATATCCAGAATGCGCTCCCGGGCACGGGAGGGGATGATGTGCACAAAGCCCAGCAGGTCCTGACAGCTGTCCCGGAAGCCCATGCCGCGTCCGGTGCCGCTTTCAAAGTAGCTGGCGGAGCGGCTCATGTTAAAGGTGACCATGCACTGGTACTGGTGCCAGATGTTGACCATGCGGTCCAGCTTTTCCTCGCCGGATTCCAGATGGTAGGTGGACAGCAGCTCTTCCCAGTGGGTGCGCAGGGCGGCGCGGGCGGCATCGATCTGTGCATCGGTGGCGTAGCGCTCCATCATGGCGTGGGCGCGGGTCTTGTTGATGACGCCCGGCGCAATGAACTTTTCCTGCTGCGGGTTCTCAATGTAGCCCAGACCGAACAGGATGCTGCGGCTCTCGCCGGGGGCGAGGGTCAGGTGGATGTGCAGGGCACCCACCGGTGCCCAGCCGTGGGCGATGCTGCCGGAGCAGTGCCCGGCGCGGACGGCCTGCGGGTCTGCCGGGCCGCCGTACACGCCGCAGAAGGCGTCGCGGGTGGTGTCGAAGCTGGTCACGGGCGTGTTGGCCCAGAACACAGCGTAGTGGTCGCGGCGCTCGCGGTATTCGGTCTTATGATAAATTGCTGATCCATGAACTTCTACTTCACCGGTAGAGAAATTACGCTGGAAGTTGGTCATGTCGTCCATTGCATTCCATAAACAGAATTCTACATAAGAAAAGACAGAAAAATCTTTCGTCTCTTTACTGTTATTGGTAAGAGTCAGCTGATTGATCTCACAGTTCTTTCCAACCGGAACAAATGCGGTCAGCTCTGCCAGCAGATCATTTTTGCTGCTCCGGAAGGTGGAGTAGCCCATACCGTGATGACACTCATAAGCGTCCAGATCGGTCTTGGCTGGCATCCATCCGGGATTCCAGATGGTATTGCCCTCTTTAATATAGTAGTAGTGTCCATTGCTGTCGAAAGGAACATTGTTATAACGGTATCTCGTCAGACGAAGAAGCTTTGCATCTTTATAGAAGCTATAGCCACCGCAGGTATTGGAGATAA